>JABAHP010007711.1_pt2 | contig 13080 bp, 16 predicted proteins | sample 7062081 | NCBI WGS metagenome assembly JABAHP01 (sample SAMN14534357, study PRJNA622989) | marine sediment metagenome | biome: marine biome [ENVO:00000428]; feature: marine pelagic biome [ENVO:01000023]; material: deep marine sediment [ENVO:00002113] | place: India: Gulf of Kutch | collected... | reverse complement strand
GGTTCTTCTTGTATTGATAACTTCGGGATCCTTTTTCTACCTTGAGGTTGCCGATCAGGAATCGGTCCTGAAGATACACGAAATATCAAAAGCGCGTGATATCAGCTTTGTTATCCAGTCCCTGATCAACAACGAAGTTGAAAAGCTCTACGCCCTCTCTCAGAGCCTCCAGAATCACGAGGATCTTCTGGTAAATGTTGCCGTTACCTCCGTGCATGACGCCAATACCACCTCTTTCACCAATCTGCTCGAGCAGATAGTCCAGGAACTCAACCTCGACTTCCTGGCCGTGACAGATGAGGATGGGAGGATACTGTATAACTCCTATACCCCGGTTCAGAAGGGACAGAGACTGGGATTCGAACGGCTGGCTGAGGTCCTGAGAGGCGAGGAAACACTTTTGGCNNGCATATCACTTCCATAGTCCCCCTGATGTTTGGCGACGTTCAGGTCGGCACGCTTGTACTTGGGACAAAGATCGACGATGAATTCGCCAGTATTTTCGCCAAGGCCACAGATACACAGCTGACCTTCGGCGACACTTCCGGAATACTGGCCAGTTCCATTGCCCTGCTGGAACGCGACGTGCTGAAGCCCCAGCTCCTTTCCGAAAGCCTGGTCAATCAGAAAATTATCAGGGAACATATTGCGGACACGTCATTTGTTATAGGGTATGTGCCCATATATATCCTGGATAAACCCATATCTCTTGCCATCAAGTTCAATAGCAGCGAACTCACCTCCCTGTACGAACAGAAACGGAAAAACCATTATAAAATGATAGGGCTGATCACTTTGTCCTCAATAATAATCGGCACCCTCCTCACGTTTCGCATTATTTCACCCCTGAAGCGCCTGAAGGTGCAGGCCGAGCGGACCATACGGGAAATAACCGGGAAAGAGCCCGCCGACAGCCAGGGCAATGAGGTCAAGAGCCTGGTGGAGGCATTCAATGTCATGCTGCATTCCGTGCAAAACCATCTTGAAGAACGCCTGCGCCTCGAGAATGAACTGAAACAGCAGGCGCTCTATGATTCCCTGACCAGGCTGCCCAATCGTGTCCTCTTCTTTGACCGCCTGAAGAATCTCTTTGAGCACAAGCAGAGGGAAAGAGAGCTCCTGTTCGCGCTGCTGTTCATAGACCTCGATCATTTCAAAAAGATCAATGATAGCCTGGGGCACATGATAGGCGACCGGCTCCTGGTGGCAGCCGCCCAGAGACTCAAGTCCTGCACCCGCCCCGGCGATACCGTGGCCCGGTTCGGCGGAGACGAGTTCGTGGTCATCATGGATGGCATTGCTTCCGACAACGATGCCATTCTGGCCGCCGAGCGGATACACAACGAGATAGAGCTACCCTTCAACCTGGACGGTCACGAGGTTTTCACTTCCGCCAGCATTGGCATAGCCGTAAGTCACCGGTTATATGATAACCCCGAGGATTTTCTCCGTGACGCAGATACGGCCATGTACTATGCGAAGGCCGGGGGGAGGGCATGTCATGTCTTTTTCGACCAGAGCATGCATGACTCTGCCCTGCAATCCATGCAGTTGGAAAACGACCTTCGCCGGGCATTGGACCGCGGTGAATTGAAACTGCATTACCAGCCCATCGTCGCGCTGCAATCGGGCACCGTCATGGGATTCGAAGCGCTCCTGCGGTGGAACCATCCAGAAAAAGGATTGCTGTATCCGGAGGACTTCATACCCATGGCCGAGGAGACCGGAGTCATAGTTCCCATAGGAGAATGGGGCATTCGCGAGGCATGCCGTCAGTTGCGCCACTGGCAAAACAGGTTCGAGTCAGACCCACCGCTCACCATGAGCGTAAACCTCTCGGCCAGGGAGTTCAACGAGGACCTTGTCCGTGCGGTGGAGCAGGCCCTGTCCGAAACAGGCATCCCTCCCGCAACACTGGGAATAGAAGTGACCGAGAGCCTCATTATGGCCGACTCAGAACTTGCCCTCCACGTGCTCACCGGTCTCAGAGACCTCGGAGTTCTGATCTACCTTGACGACTTTGGCACAGGATATTCCTCGCTCAACTACATACACAAATTCCCGATAAACATCCTCAAGATAGACCGCTCCTTCGTCAGCAATATCACTTCCGACACGCAGGCACAGGAGATCGTGAAGGCTATTATTTCTCTTGCCCAGAAGCTCGACCTGAAGATAATCATTGAAGGGGTCGAGGCCGCAAGCCAGCTGGAACTCTTCCGCAACTTCAGCTGCGATCTCGTCCAGGGATTTCTTTTCAGTGAGCCGCTCTCTCCCACCCAGGTTCCCGACTACATGTACTCACATGAGACAGGCAGCAGAACAGTTTAGGAAGCATCTTTTTCATCAAAACTGAAATCAGGACTATTTTTGTGCTAAATTATAGAAAATTCACCTGTTGGAGGAATTCCATGCGAAATTCATTCCTGCGTATCATGATTTTATTTGTCCTGTCCGGTATCCTGACAACCGTTCCCGCGTTCGCCGCCACCAGGACGGTCAAACTCAACATCCCGGACATGTGCGCCAGCAACGAGATCCAGGCAAAGGCCGTTCTTGGGGAAATCAAGGGTGTGTCTTCAGTAGAGACCGATCTTGGGGATATGACCGCCATTGTGACCTTCGATGATGAGGACACGAGCACTGAGGCTTTCAAGGAAGCCCTGGATGGCATTAGTCTGCCGGTAGAATCGATAGAATCCGTAGAGTAATATTCCGATAAAAAAGGGCGGCCCCAGGCCGCCCTTTTTTATTGTGCAGAATCCCGGACAGACCTAAATATTTCCGGGGAATAGAAGACCAGCCATATAGAGGTCGTCATAAATGCGGTTGCACCACATCACCGTGGCCTCCCTGGGGGCGCGGGAAAGAAAAGACCGGGAATAGACACTGATCTTTCTGCCTTTCTCCAGCGACTCCTGGGTATAGATGCATGCACCTGTCCCACTTATATTGCTCAGCATTCCGGAATAGGTATCAAAGACGCTCCCGTTGTCGACATAGGAATATAAAATCCCGCCAGACATCCTCCGCCTCTCCTCCTTACGGAAGTCCTGTCGCTGTTCCTTGCTTTTTTCCATGCATAAACCCCTGAAGTGAAATTATGATGCCTGGATTTTAATCCCTGAGGGAAAAACAAGTCAAGACCATCACCTGCCCCCTGTTGCAATACTGAGGACCGGTTCCAGCCCCCGAACAGGCGGTATAAGTTATTCTTCAGTTTCAGGAAGTTCCACAGCCTTTTCGTGTGGTACAATGTTCATATCCAGAAATTCTGTTTAAGGAAACCATGACATTTTTTGGAAAAAAGAAAACACTTACCGGGCTTGCACGAACCTGCGGCTGAGCGTCGAAAATAGGTCCGACGGTTCTGTCGGACGCGCTCAGCGGGATTGACCTCCCGAAGGACCCGAATCTGCTCGTCGGCTTCGAGACGAACGACGACGCTGCGGTGTACCGCGTCTCACCGGAACTGGCCATAATCTCTACGGTGGACTACATCACACCGCCAGTGGACGATCCACGCTGGTTCGGCAGAATAGCCGCGGCCAACGCCCTTTCGGACGTTTACGCCATGGGTGGCAGGCCTCTTACTGCCCTGAACCTGGTCATGTTCCCGGCGGACATGCTCCCCCTCGAACAGCTCAGAGAAATATTACAGGGCAGCGGTGAGAAGGTCACCGAGGCCGGCGCATCGCTGGCCGGAGGCCACTCAGTGGATAATCTTGAGCCCATGTTCGGGCTTTCGGTAACGGGAGCGGTCCATCCTGAACGGATATGGCTGAACAAGGGAGCACGCGATGGTGATGCGCTGATACTGACAAAACCACTGGGCACGGGTGTGCTTCTGAATTCCTGCCGTTCGGGGAAACTCCCTTTTCATGAACTGGAGCCCTCCCTGCATACCATGGCGGACCTGAACAGCCGGGCTATGGAGTCAGCTCTGGATTACGAGATTCATGCCTGCACAGATATAACGGGATTTGGCATTGCAGGCCATTTGCTGGAGATGGTACTGGCCAGTGGGGTCACAGCGGACATTTCATTCGAAAAGCTGCCCCTTTATACCCATGCGGTGGAAATGTACCGGAAGGGGGAGACCACCCGCAGCAACCTTCCCAACCGCGAACTCAGCGAGGAGCACATGCAGATACAGGCCCCGATTGCGAAAGAAAAGAAAGAGATCCTTTTCGACCCCCAGACATCGGGCGGGCTGCTCTTCGCGCTTCCCCCTGAACAGGCTGACGGACTGCTTCAAACCCTGCTCAACGCTGGGGTGAATGATGCCGCGATCATAGGAACCATTACCGGCTCGGCGCAACCCGGCATCAGGATTCTCTAACCACAGGCACGCAACATTTCAGGCAATCCATCCAATCCATTTATTTACTTATTTTTCAAGAGCTTGTAAAATAAGAGTTATGAGCGATGAGGAGATCCAGGAGAAGATACTCAAATTTCTTCACCTGAGGAAACAGGCCGGTATCCGGCGCGAAAGCAGGGTATCCCACCTACCCGAGATGCTGGGCATCACGGTTGAGAGCTTCGAAAGAAATGTCTTGCTCCTCCACGAAAGCCGACTTGTCAATGCAATGGCCGCGCCCTCGTTCGACGGCAGGCTGAATTACTTTCATATCGAGCTTACTGAAGATGGCTCAGGCACGGTCCAGGCTTCCCCCCCACGCGAGAGAACCCGTTTCGCCATCTGAACCACAACCAGACCATCATAAATCCAGCCTCAACATTAGTTTGAGGAAGTAGAATACGGAGATCATAAAAAAGTTTTTTAAGTGTAATTCCACAATCGCAATTTTCGAGGAGTGTCATTTGCCACAAAAAAATGCTCTTTTTTCAGGCACATTCCCAGCCCGCCAGCGCCTTAAATAAATTATTCAATAATATCAATGCCTTTCGAGTATGAAATTTTACCTCCCTTGAACTGGCACGTGATTTGCTTGCTTGCTAGGCTGAAAAAGATGAAACTGAACTGCAACAAGGGAGAAGTGATGATGAAAAAAAGGATGTTGAGCATAATACTGAGCCTCCTGGCACTGTGCATGATGCTCACCACGCCACTGTGGGGAAGCGATGACCTCCCGCTCGCGCCTGAGCGGGTATATGCTTATATCAGCGACCAGAATCCGTATACGACCTGGAAAACATGGCCGGGCATGGAGAAACGCATCAGAGGATCAGAGCACGGCATGTACGTGACGAAATACGTAAACGAGATTGCCTACGAGGCACTTTCCAGGGGAGAAAGCGACCTTCCCTACGGCTCTATCGTTGTTCAGGAGAACCACTCGGGCTGGGGAGTGGCTTCCATCAGCGTGATGTACAAGATGGCTTGGGGATATAATCCCAAGGCTGACGATTGGTTCTTCGCCATGTACACTCCCGGAGGCGCGACCCAGGCAGAGGGCCGGGTAGCCTCATGCACCGGATGTCACAGGCCAAACGACAAGAACGGCTCCCTGCTGAGCCAGGCCAGCATCCCCGCCGAATAGAACAGACCGCTTGCACTTGAACCCCCGGCTCTTAACGAGCCGGGGGTTTTCTATTGTGGAGGGGCAGCATAAAAAAAGGCCTCAGTCCCCTGAGGCCTTTTCGTCTTCTTTGGTGCCGGTGGGGAGACTCGAACTCCCACGGTGTTGCCACCAACGGATTTTGAGTCCGTCGCGTCTACCAGTTCCACCACACCGGCGTACAGAAAGTTATATCAGAAAACCGGCGGCCATTGCCACCGCAACGGGTGCGGCCCTTAACCGCCCTTGTGCATCTTTATGAAGTTCGCCACGCTCCGGTCATAGGTGCGCTCGTACTCTGCGTTGAAGAAACATCCGGGCAGCTCTCCCTTGTCCCGGTGATACGGCACGCACAGGCAGCACTTTCCCCGCTTAGAGCATGAATAGGTGCAGGTACAGTTCGCCCGGTTCTGCTCCACATTACATTCCATAAAAAACCTCCAAAGAAAGCTCCATTATTGTAATACATTCCCGAGAGGCTTTGAAAATCAGACGGGGGTGCCACAGGCACCCCCGTCATCGTTCTACCGTTTTCTGAAAAGAACTTATTTCAGCTTCGAGGTCGCCGCCTCCACTATCTCGTCCTCGATGCGGCCCGGCATGGTCATGTTCTTCATGAACGCCCAGTTCCCGGCGTCCTCGAAGTAGACCTTCATGCGGTACATCTCGTCCAGGGTGACGACCTTTGCCTCGCCGCCATCCTGAGAGACCACCACCTCTATGGGAAACGCGGCGGCGTGGTCAAGACCGGGGCATTTGAAGGTCTTGCTCTCACGGCTGTCACCGGCTATGTCGAACGCCTTTGCCTCGGTGGCTCCGCTCGTCAGTCCGATAAGCGTAACGTTATCCAGCTTCAGGGTATAGACGAGCTTCCAGCCTTTCTGGTCCGCCTTGATGCCTTCCTGCACCTTCGCGACCACATCGTCATACGCACCGCCGGAGTGAATGGTTTCAACCTTCTCCTTGAAATCGCCACCTCCCATACCGCCGACCCGTCCTTCATCGCGGATCTCGCCGGCCTGGGCCTTGACCTCGGTACCCTTTACTCCCTTTCCAAGCGCGCCTGCAATACTGTCCATAGTCTTTACGGCAAGTGCGTCCTCCACTCCGTCACCAAGGACCGTGCGGGCGATGGAGGCGGGATTGGCGAAAGCCACATGAATGCCGCTCTCATCTTCGTAAACACCTACCTTCAGGGGCAGCACAAAGGCGGCGTCCGCACCGTGCTTCATGATGGCCCCGGCATACTCGGCGTTGTTTGCCACCACCACATGGGCCCTCATCCCGCAACGGCCATCCACGCCCGACTCATACGAGGCAATGACCTCCCATCCTGCGCCCAGCAGGGCATTTTCCACCTGTCCGACCACCTCGTCAAACGAGGTCTCCGCCTTCTCGACCGCTTTTACATAAACACCATACTCCTGCCCGCCCAATGCCGGAACGGCAATGAGCAACATAAGGATTGTCATAATGAAGAAACGCTTCATACTTTCCTCCCGGGTTACTGGATTAAAAACCAGTAATTTAGAAACAACGCAACTATGGCATATCGGGTTGTTTTTGTCAAGGTTTCCCGCTCCTTCCCTTTCTTCTGTAATTGTTGTCAGCATGATCACCGAACCTTCCACATGATACATCCGAAATCATTGGTGAGCAAGACTGACAAGAGAATATAATGTGGGCAGGAACGGCAGAAGGCTGCGGGGAGTGAACCTACACCCTCATGTATTTGTCCCAGTAGAAGAACAGTTCCTTTGTGGCGTGAAGGTCCCGCACGCAGTAGCGGGCGATGTCAATGTACTTCCCGCTGGCGAACAGATCCTTCACCTCGTATCCGGTAATGCCCTCTTCCTTGGGGCTGGTAATACCGAAGGCACGGCACCACATGTCCAGGCTGAAGCGTTTGCGGACGGAACCGAAGAACGTCAGGCGGTCCATGAGGTCGATATGGGCATCGGCATAACGGTTGGGCATGAGCTCCTTCGTGGGCCTGAGCTTGTGCATGGCGGAACGCACCAGCAAAAAGGGGCAGTCGAATCCGCGACCGTTGAAGGTAACAAGGGTGTCATAGGTCCTGACAGTCTCCCAGAACTTCTGGAGAATGAACTTCTCGTCCCCGGTCTCGAAGAGGACGCCGTCCTCCTCCATGGGAAGAAGGGGGTCCTGTCCTGGGGCCTGAAAATACATTGCGCCGCGGCCGGTATCCGGGTTCAGCATTCCGATGGCCGCCACTTCCGCCGTAAGGGGATAAAAGGAAGTGGACTCCTTTGCGAGGGTTATCTCTTCCTCGGTATCGGCGAACCGCAGGAGGTAGTCCTGGACCGGCTGGTCCAGGGCGTCGAAGTCCGTTCCGACGGTCTCTATATCAAGGATTAGCCTCGACACCAGCCTCGGCCTCTTCTTCCTCACTCGTGGAGCCGGAAAGGATACCCTTGTTGACCTCCCACATTTTCAGAAGCTCGATGGCACGGTTCAGCTGGGTGTCGTCTTCCTCCTTGACCGTATAGAGCAGAACGGCGCTTTCCTCATCAGAGGTTTCACCTTCATCATGCATCTGGTCGTTCTCCAGACGCCCTTCGAGGTCCTTTTCCCGGATGACTGCGTGTTCCTGGGCTCCATTGGTAGCAACGAGCTTTACCTCTATATCGGGAGAAATGCCGGTATTCTGTATGGACGTCCCCTTGGGCGTATAATATTTTGCCGTTGTGAGCCTGAGGCCGGCACCGTCCGAAAGGGGGATAACGCTTTGCACTGAGCCCTTGCCGAATGTCTGCACACCAAGGACGATCGCACGCTTCCAGTCCTTGAGAGCTCCCGCCACGATCTCNNTGCGCTGCCCTGGTTTACCAGAACGACCATGGGCATGTTGGTCGAGAACGTGCGGCCGCGCGCATGATATTCCTTGCGGTCACCCGAACGTCCCTTGATATAGACCACCATGGTCTCCGGGGAAAGGAACTGCGCCGAGACGTCCACCGCACTGTTGAGCAGGCCGCCGGGATTGTTCCTGAGGTCAAGGATCATTGCGGTCATGCCCTCGTCACGCATCTCCCTGAGAGCGCGGGCAAGCTCTCTGGCCGTGCGTTCCTGGAACGCGTTTATCTTCACATAACCGATAGTGGAGTCGTCGATCATTTTGTACTTGACGCTCTTTACCCTGATGATGTCGCGGATTATGGTAACGGGTTTTGGCTTTTCGAACCCCTCGCGCATGATGGATATGGTGATCTCGGTTCCCTTCGGACCCCGCATTTTCGAGACGGCATCGTGAAGCGTCATGTCCTGGGTGGATTCATCCTCTATCTTGACGATCTTGTCCCCGGCCTCGATTCCGGCCCGCCATGCCGGAGTATCCTCGATCGGCGCTATGACCGTAAGCACCCCATCGCGGATGGCTATCTGTATGCCGAGCCCGCCGAACTCGCCCTTGGTCTCCACCTGCATTTCCTTGTAATCTTCGGGCTTCAGGAATCCCGAGTGCGGGTCCAGCGACCTGAGCATGCCGTCAAGGGCATCATAGATCAGTTTGTCCGAATCGACCTCTTCCACATATGAGCTGGAAACCACCGAAAGGACTTCTGTGAACACTTTGAGTTTTTCATACCGCTCGGGCTCCGCCTGAACATCGCCGGAGAACCACCACCCGCTGCCGATGGCGGCAACGGTGGCAAGCAGAGTAATAAAAACCAGTACAATAAAACGCTTTTTACTGGCAACAGCCATTATATGAACCTCCGTATTATTTATCCTTAAGCCAGCGGGAAGGATTCAGAGGACGGCCCTTGTAGCGGACCTCAAAGTACAGCGAGGGGCTGTCGAGCATACCCGAAGTACCGACCTTTCCGATTCTGGCATCTCTTTCTATTATATCTCCTGCCTTCAAAAAAATCTCGGACAGGTTCGCGTACAGTGAATGGTATCCGCCGCCATGATTTATGATGACCAGCTGGCCGTACCCCTTGAACCAGTCCGCATAAACCACCCTTCCGGGATGAACCGCGCGGGCCACGGAATCCTGAAACGTGCTGATATAGATGCCGTTGCGGAACACGGGAGTATTGAACTCGGGGTCCTTCTGCGTGCCGTACGGGATGGCCACCCTTCCTTCCACAGGCCAGGGCAGTCTCCCCTTGCTTCTCCTGAAATTGCTGTCCCCGTAATAAGCCCCACCCTCGCTTTGCTGGATGAGCTTCTGCATCCTGGCTGCGGATTTTCGCAGTTCCCTGAGCATTCGCTCGTAAGTTTTTTCCTGTTTCCGGATCTTGTTCAGCATGGCCAGGCGCATCTGTTTCTGCTGCCGCAGCTTTCGCTCTGTCAGTCTCACGTCCGCTTCCTCAAGCTCAAGGCGCTTCTCTATGCGGGCAAGCTCCTCCTTCTTTTCCCTGAGGGCGTTCACATCCCGTTTGAGTTCCTCAAGCACCGCAGCCTCCACCGAGGCAAGCACACCAAGATAGTGCCAGCGCCGCAGAAGCTGAGGAAGATCGTCGGACGAACCAAGCATAAGCAAAACATCGCCGTATTTACCGTGGCGCTGCATGGCCTGGAGTTTTCGCCTTATCCAGTCCTTGCGGAGTGATACCTTGTCCTGCAGTTTACTGATATCGGCCTGGAGGCCGGAAAGCTTCTGCCGGGTCCGGGAAAGACGGGCGCGAAAGTTCTTGAGTTCACGGGAAACCCGATCGAGTTCCCGGGTCGTAATTTCAAGCTCTTCAAGGGTAATGGACTCGGCCTGCTTTATCTGGTCAAGCTTCCCCTGCCCCTGCTCCAGCTGTTTCTTGACGTCCTGGTATTTGTCCCTCAGGTCGTTTGGCGCGGCCTGCGAACCGGAAACCCCGGGGCCGACCATTATCACCGCCAGGAGAATATGGACAAGCCAGCGTTTCATAAAAGGCTCAGAACCGTATCCGTCCTACCGCAATGACGGCACCCGTCACTCCGACCAAAAGCCCCACAGGAAAGCTCAGGGCCACAAGCGCGGAAGGAAACTGGATATTGGAGAACACGGGAAACGATTCGGCAAGTGGGGCAAAGACAAAAAAGTAAACGGCAATCGCTGTCCCGGCGCTGAACACTCCACCGCCCAGCCCGAGCACGCCGCCCTCAATAACGAAGGGGGCACGGATGAATCCTCTCGTGGCTCCCAGGAACTTCAGGGTAGCTATCTCTTCGCGTTTCCGGTAGAACAGTATCTTTACCGTGCTATAACAAACGAACAGAACTCCCACACCAAGCAGAAGCACCAGCGCCCCGCCCAGGGTCTCGGTATATCGCTGAATGGTGCGTATCACCTCCAGCAGCTTGTCACCGTACTGCACATCGGCCACTTCATCAATAGTCGCAAGCCGCGTGGACAGTTCCTCAACGCCCTCATCCGTGACATGTTCCTTTTTCAGCCGTACTTCAGCGGACGCGGGGAGCGGATTCTCATCAAGTCCCTCAAGCACATAGTCCGCGTCGTTCATTGCCTCACGCAGTTCCGCCAGCGCTTCTTCGGCCGGGATATAGCGGACGCCGCTCACAACCCCGATATTGCGAATACGTTCCGAGCCCTGCCGGGCCTCTGCATCACTCAGACTGTCCTTGAAAAACACCATCACCGTAAACCGGTCGGGAAGATCGCGGGCCGCAATGTCCAGGTTATAGACGAAGAAACCCGCGATAAGCATCAGCAGGAGCGCCGAGCCGATCGTCATCATGCTAAGGATATTTACCCATCGTTCACGCCAGAGCCCAAGCAGCGCTGCCTTTAACGTATGGCTCATAAGCCGGCCTCCTGAACAACATTGCCCCCGTCTATCCGGAACACCCGGTAACTGGTTCCCCGGAACAGGTCACGGTTATGGGTGGCATGCAGCACAGTCGTTCCACGGGTATTAATTTCACGGAACAACCGGACAATACCGGCAGCGGTGTCAGGGTCAAGGTTGCCGGTGGGCTCGTCGGCAAGCAACACCTGGGGCTCGCCCACCAGGGCGCGGGCGATTGCCACGCGCTGCTGCTCGCCTCCCGAGAGCGAGACCACCATGCTGTCGGCCTTGTGGCGCAGGTTCACCTGCTTAAGGGCCTCGTTCACAACAGGCCTTATCGCCGACTCGGCCATGCCCCTGATCCTCAGGGTAAGGGCCACATTCTCATAGGCGGTGCGATTAAGCAGCCGGAAATCCTGGAACACCACGCCGATCTTCCTTCTGAGGTAGGGGATCTCACGTTCCTTCATCACGCCGATGTTCTTGCCCTCAACGAGAATGGAACCGGAATCGGGGTGCTCCGCAAGAAACACCAGCCTCAGCAGCGTGGTCTTTCCCGCGCCGCTCGGGCCGGTAATATAAGCCATCTCCCCTTTGTGAATAGTGAAGGTGATGTTCTTCAGAACCGCGGTCTCGTCATAGTACTTGCTTACGTTCTGAAATCGTATCATAGTGGAAGAACGTTCCTAGCCTGCATCGAAGATATACTCCAGGATGGCCTCGTCCAGAGTTTTCTCTCCCCCTGAATTGGCATGCACGCCTTCTTCCTTCTTGGCGTCCCCCGTGTAGTGGCCGGCCATGAGCTTCTTGATGACCGTACGGTGCTGCTCCTTCATTCTCTCGAGGACCTTCTGCTTCCAGTCATCGTCAACGAGGAGGTCTGCATAGCTGGACTTTTCCGAAACAAGGATCGCTCCCTTGTGATACAGGAGAGAAGTTATAACGGGGTTCTTTGCCCCGCCGTCTTCGGTCTGGACATGGAACATATCCCCTTTATAAGGGACATTTGTGTTGAATCCTGTAAGCATACGCTAAATATTATAAAGTACTGCATATAGAAAATCAAAAAATAATCAACCCCTTATGGTATTGGCAATGACCCTTTGCCCGGACGTATAATCTACATATGTCAGACATTCTCAGACTCACGGCCGTTCTGGCCCTTATCATTCTGCTGCTCAGGCGGAAGCTCAAGGTCAGCTATGTCATGCTTCTGGCGGCTGGCTCTGTGGCGCTTTTATACCTCATGAACCCCCTGCGGGTGCTTGACGGAATTATTACAGCCGCAGGCAATCCAACGACCATAAAGCTCGTCGTAGCACTCGCGCTCATACGCATGCTGGAAATGGTGCTTCGCGAGCAGGACCTTCTGCGGCGAATGATGGAGGCCTGCCGGAGGATATTCAAAAGCCGCCGGGCCGTACTGGTCTCGATGCCGCTCCTGATCGGCATGCTCCCGTCGGTTGGAGGGGCGTATTTTTCCGCGCCGCTCGTGGGAGAGGCGGCAAAGGACCTTGAGATGTCCGGCGAAGAAAAAAGTTTTGTAAACTACTGGTTCCGCCACCCGTGGGAGTACATCTCTCCCATGTACCCCGGCATCCTGCTGGCCTCGGCCTTATCGGGTGTCAAACTTCAAAGCCTGATGCTGGCGAACCTTCCGTATGCCCTGGTCATGCTGCTCACGGGATTTCTCTTCAGCATGCGGGGTGTGGGCAAAAGCAGGGAGACAGGCCGCGTAACCTGGAGCGATATCAGGAGTTTCATCCCCATGGCTGCCGTATTGATACCGGTCATGGGATTCGGGG
>JABAHP010016299.1_pt1 | contig 13084 bp, 13 predicted proteins | sample 7062081 | NCBI WGS metagenome assembly JABAHP01 (sample SAMN14534357, study PRJNA622989) | marine sediment metagenome | biome: marine biome [ENVO:00000428]; feature: marine pelagic biome [ENVO:01000023]; material: deep marine sediment [ENVO:00002113] | place: India: Gulf of Kutch | collected... | reverse complement strand
CAATAATTCCGCCTCAGTGATGTTGAGATCGTTGCTCCTCGCTATTTCTCCCAACACCAGCATATCTTTGACCCGCTTCTCTGAAGCGGGTTTGAGATCCTGTTTTAGCTTTTCTTCATTTAGACCCGCTTTCTCCATATTAGAGCCAGATCTCAAGAGATTCTGTCGGATATTCTCGATGGCCCCGTGCAGTTCGGAGTCCACCAGACTCTCTGGCAACTCGAAATCCACGCTATCTGACACCTTTTTCAGTAATCTCATCTTCAGTTCTCGATCAACCCTCTTCTCCTCCCTCTCTATTAAGGTCTCTCGAATCTTATCCTTCAAATCATTGAGGTCTTTGAATTCGGCTCCAAGGTTCTTGGCAAACTCATCATCAAGTTCGGGGAGCCTCATCTCCTTGATGTCTATTACCTTGACCTTAAATGTAACGTTTCGCCCAGCCAATTTGGGATGAGAATAATCCTCCTCGAAATCCATGTTAAACTCGGACATGTCCCCTTTCTTGAGACCGATCAGGGCTTTTTCAAAATCTGGATGGAAATCATGACTGCCTACCCTGAGCAAAAAATTACTGTTTTTAATCCCCTCCAAGGCTTTGCCATCTTCAATCCCCTCATACTCTATAACCGCAAAATCCTCCTCCTTGATCCCTCGCTCCGTTTCAATGGAAGAGAGTTGGCCATGGGTCTTTCTGATCTCTTCCAACTGGGCTTCCACATCCTCCTCGCCCACAGAAAAACGCTCCTTTTCCACGTCAAGACCCATATAATTCTTCAGCTCAAATTCTGGCCTGACCTCCATGAGGGCGGAGTACTTGAAATTTTGACCCAATTTCAGGATCTCGTTTTCTATCACAGGCATGCTTAGGGGGATGGTATTGGTCTCTTCAACGGCCTTTGGCAGGGTTTCGTTCACCAGTCTCCTGGTCACATCATCTATCACCTGATTCCCGAAGCGTCTCTCCAGAATTTTTCGGGGGACCTTCCCAGGCCTGAATCCAGGAAGCCTCACACCTTTTCTCAGTTCCCGGTAAGCCTCATCTATTCTCTTATTCACCTCCCCTGCCTCTATTTCAATCTCCAGCTTCTTCTTTACGGGGCTGATCTCTTCCAATCTGGTCTTCATCACTTTCCCTTTTTCTCCAAGAGAATTCAGGATTCCTAAACTCTTTCCTTGACCGAATTCCCTCACAAAGTAATTACGATTTTTTCCGATTTCAAGTTATTTATGAACCAACCGCAATAATAGCTAGACAAAGGAGACGCCTCTTACCTAATCTGCTTAGTGACAACTCTTCAGGGCCTTTGTAAAAATGCCCCCTACTCCCCCCAAACGACCCGGGGGGTGTACCCAATCGCCTTGACTCCCATTTCTTTAATCACTATATTTCGGTAATCTTAGAAGAAATATGAACCTTTAGAGCGAAATAATTGATATCATGCAAGATCAGCCGGACACCATCCTAAACAAGAGCGTTCAGGAACAGCTGGGAATTGTATTTCAACAGCTCCCTCGCAATATTCCTCTATATCTTTTTACCCAGGTGGGAAACAATGATGTGTTTAATCAGGCAGCAAGACAGCTGATCAGGGCCTTTCGGGAAATTACGCCAAAAATTGAGTTTAAAGAATACGATCTCAATCACGATCTTGCCAAGAAGTGGGATGTGTACCGATCTCCCACCATTCTTTTTGATCCCGAACGTTATCCCATTCGTTGGCTAGGTGCTCCCATGGGGGAAGAAGGTCGAACCTTCCTGGAAGCCCTCTTATTAATTGGTATGGAGAATAGTAACCTTAGTGATCAGGCCCTTAAGGTACTCGATAAGATCGAATCGAAAAGAGATATTAAGATCTTTGTAAGCCCCACATGCCCATATTGTCCCCAACAGGCGGTCAATGGGCTGAAACTGGTTGTGGAGAAATCTGAATTGATTACCCTTGAGATCATTGACATCCAGTGCAATCCTGATCTGGCCGATAGATACTCTGCACAGAGTGTCCCACAAACTTACGCTAACGAGGTCCTGATTGCCCAAGGAGCCCAGCCAGAAGAGCTGTTCGCCCTATCCCTGGAAAAAATGGAACAGCAGACCCTCTTTATTCCAGAGACCGATGCAGAACTCATTGAGACAGACCTGGTCATTGTGGGAGGGGGCCCTGCAGGGCTGACGGCTGGGATCTACGCGGTTCGGAGTGGCATAAAAGCGGCCGTCATAGAGAAAGGGGCTTTAGGAGGTCAAGTGGCCACCACGCCTGTTGTGGAAAACTATCCCGGTTTCACCTCTGTGGGGGGCAAGACGCTGGTTGACTTCATGGTGAGCCATGCCCTGGAATATGTTCAGATTTTTCAGGGTGAAGAGGTTGTGGACATCCAGCCTGGAGAGCCCATCAAAGTGATCACGAGCCGGAGACAATTCCTGACAAAAGCGGTGCTTTTGGCCACTGGTGCGACGTACAGGCATTTGGGCGTCCCTGGCGAGACCCGTTTGGCCGGCAGGGGGGTGAGCTATTGCAGCACCTGTGATGGCCCCCTGTTTAAAGACAAGAATGTAGTCATAGTGGGCGGGGGAAACAGCGCAGTAACCGAGGCCCTGCATCTTCATCATATTGGCGTAAATGTGACGATCATTCATAGAAGGGATTCCTTCAGATGCCAGGAACATCTAACAAAGAATGTCTTAGACAACAATATCCCTGTCATGTGGAATACAGAAGTGAAAGAGGTTCGTGGAGAGGAGAAAGTTGAAGAGGTCGTTCTTTACAACAATCAATCAAAAGAGACCCTAGAGTTTCCCACGAACGGCGTCTTTATCGCCATAGGCTATACCCCGGCAGTGGAATTGGCAAAGAAGATCGGGCTGGAACTCACCCCAGAGGGCTATATCAAGCGGGACTCCCATCACCGAACAAATATCCCGGGTATCTACTCGGCCGGGGATGTGGAAGGGGGATACAAGCAGATTGTGACGGCCACAGGCCAGGGGACAGAAGCCGCCATCAGCATCTTTGAGGACCTTATGAACCCCTACTGGAAGAAAAAGGGGAATGAATAGGCCCTTTGTAGAAACCACCCTGCTTCATACGGCACCATCAAGAGGAAAAAGTATTTGCGTGTATTGGCCCAAAACCAAATCACAGGCCTGTCCCGTCTAAAGCTCTTTCTGGCCCTCTCCAGGACCCCCCATGTATTGTTGGACATCGCCACACCAGCCTTTGCGGCGTTGCTCTGGCTGGGTCATTTCCCCCCGCTAAAAGTCATCCTAATAGGAACCGTGACCGCTTTTGCAGGCTATACGGCTGTCTATGCGCTGAATGATCTCATTGATTCGCGCGTGGACAGGGAGAAAATCCAGCAAGCCGACCCGGGTGAACCGGGTGACTATCTGGATGCGCCGTCGATTCGGCATCCCATCGCACAAGGGGCTTTAAGCTTCCAGAAGGGCCTTTTGTGGGTCCTTGCCTGGGCCGCTCTGGCTGTGATCGGGGCCACCCTTTTGAATCCCGTTTGTGTCCTCATATTCACGATGGCTTGTGCACTGGAGATCTTCTATTGTCTTCTATTGAGGATTACCCACCTGCGTAGCATTGTGAGTGGGGTGGTCAAAACCTCGGGTGGCATAGCCGCTGTATTTGCTGTGGAATTCCACCCTTCCCTCTCTTTCTTGATGCTCCTCTTTCTATGGCTGTTTTTCTGGGAGATTGGGGGCCAAAATGTGCCGAATGATTGGACCGAGATGACAGTGGATAGGCGAATTGGGGCCAAGACCCTTCCTGTCCGGTTTGGGCCGGAAGGGACAAGCATCCTTATCTTAGGTTCCCTCTTTATGACTGTTATCATGGGCGTTCTCCTTTTCCGGCTCGCCTCGGGTCGTTTTGAGCTGCTCTTTGTCCTTACCTCCTTTGTGGTAGGCGTTTATCTTCTCATTGTCCCCGCCTATCGACTCCGCAAAACAAAAAAGCCCCGGCAGGCGTTGGTCTTGTTTAACCGGGCCAGCTTTTATCCGTTGGCCCTGCTTATCCTAATCACCATAAAAATATTGATTTAGAACCTGGAGCTGGAGGTTGTCCCTATGAAGGAATTTGATCCGGAAGAGTTGGCAAAGTGCGATGGGAAAGATGAAAGACCTGTTCATATTGTCCACCAGGGCAAGGTCATCGATGTGAGCAAGAGCAAATTGTGGCAGGGTGGCGTCCATATGAGACGCCATCATGCTGGAAAAGATCTCACCACGGATCTCCAGGCCGCTCCCCATGGCCCAGAGGTTCTGGATAGATACCCTCAAGTGGGGACCTTAAAAAAGGAAGAAATTCCAGAGATCAAGGTGCCGAAGGCATTGGCTTGGCTTCTTGCCAAATTTCCCATGCTAAGACGCCATCCCCATCCTATGACCGTCCACTTTCCCATTGTCTTTATGTTTTGCACGCCCATATTCAATATCCTTTATCTGATCACAGGGATCAAGGCCTTTGAATTGACAGCCCTTCACTGCTTGGCGGGCGGCATTCTTTTCACCGTTGTAGCTATTATCACTGGATTTTACACCTGGTGGCTCAATTACATGGCAAAACCTCTCAGGGCCGTGACCATCAAAAGACGCTTTGCCATAACCATGCTCGTCACCGAAATAGTCGTGTTTGTCTGGCGAATCAAGGTCCCCGGTATTCTGGATTCTTTTGGGATCGCAAGTCTCATCTACCTCTTACTTGTACTCTCATTCCTGCCAATGGTTACCACCATGGGCTGGTACGGCGCCAAACTCACGTTTCCTATCGAAGAGGAGTAGGTGGGAGGCAGTAAGCACCGGGAACTATGCCCGGATATCAGGATAGGCGTGGATGCTGTTTAGTGCCTACTCCTCACTCCTTACTCTTCGCTCTTCATTTCTTACTTCTTACTTCTTTAACAGCCACGGCAAGGATACCCAGCTTTTTGAAATCAATGGCCTCCTTTATCGGCAGGTTGATCGTCTCCAAGGCATTCCTCAAGTCATGACCGAAGAAACGGTCTTCTTCTGGATGGACCAGGAGGTGCTTTGTAATAAAGTTCTGGTAAGCACTGGGATAAAACTCCTCCACAAAGTAGATGCCCCCGATTTTGAGGACTCTCGCGATTTCAGCGGCGGCACCTCGCCAATCGGGGACATGATGCAGGACACCAAAACCGAATATGGCGTCCAAANNGTCCAAAACATTATCCTTGAAAGGGAGTCGGAAGACATCTCCCACATACAATGATACCCTTTCTCCCTCATCGGCGGATAAGTACGCCCTGGCCTTTTGAACCATCAGGATATCCAGATCCAGGGCACAAAGCAAAGAAGGCTGAAAAGATTTCAAAATGAGCCTGGCCCCGGCCCCCCGGCCACATCCCACCTCAAGGATCTTCGCCCCTTTTTTTAGCTGAATCTTTCTTTTGAGTACGTGTATTTCACCCCGCTGCAGTGCGGCTCGAAACGGATTATTTGCCACTACCCGTTCTACCCAGTTCAGTTTCATTTTCCAAATTCACTCCCTCATTCCCAAATGGATCACCGCAATGCCATTGGTCAACTTCCGATAGGTGACTCGAGAAAAACCGCTATTCTCCAGGATGGCTGACAATTCCTCTGGCAAAGGGAAAAGCCTTATGGACTCTGGGAGATATGTGTAGGCCCCCTTTGAACCCACAATGAGCCATCCCAGGTAGGGCATGATATGAAAGGAATACATATCATAGAGCCATCGAAAAAAGGGCGCTGTGGGTCTTGAGAATTCCAGGCACATCAACTTGCCCCCAGGCTTCAAGACCCGATGGATCTCCCTGAAACCCTCTTCCATGTGGGTTAAATTCCGGATCCCAAAACTCACCATGGCAACATCGAAGCGCTGATCCGAAAATGAGATCAGCTCTGCATTTCCCTGCACGTATATAATCGTTTCCTTCCATGGAGACCTGTTCGCTTTAGGTCTGCCCATTTCCATCATCTTTCGATTAATATCATACAATACGACTCGCCCAGTGGATCCTACAGATTGCGCAGCCAGAACGGAGAGGTCCCCCGTGCCCCCACACACATCGATAACCCAGTCACCAACATTTAATTTGAGCATCTTGACGGCAACACGCTTCCATACATGATGAATGCCGAAACTGAGGAGGGTGTTCATGAGGTCGTATTTGCGCGCTACCGTGTTGAAATGGCTCATCACCCATTTTACCTTCTCATCCTCAGGAACCTCTCGATATCCGAAGTGGGCTACTTTTTCCAGACCCATATGGTCATTCTTTTTTTCGCGCTCCCACCCATGAGAGCGCCATGGAGATTTTTTGGCTGACATCTTGAACGTCTCTGGTTCTGATCGGCGTGAATTATGAATGGGCAATATAACAGTTGGCCCAGCAACAATCCAGGTTTATTACCATGATTATAATCATTCTCGCCCAGGATTCATCGCACGTCATAACGACTGTTTCAGACCCCTCAAATTTTGTTATGTCTTCAAGGATCAATAAAACCTCTTTCAGGCACATGACATTAGTGTGGCAGCCAGTTTCATCTAATGCCAAAGGACTTGATTATATTCGACTGAACCCATAAGCTTATTTAACTCCGATGCTAGAATTAAGGAATCCGGACCCAGAGGATCAGGTTTTTGACTTCAAAATAGAGAATCAAGATGTCGTCCACCAGTCCGCTATTTATTATTCTCCTGGCAACAGGCTTTGCCGTGGGTTTTGGCCATTGCATTGGGATGTGCGGTCCGATCGTTGTCTCCATTTCCCTGAGTTTGAAGGGGGAAAGGATACTTATCTCGCAACTGCTTTATAACGGGGGACGGATCACAACATACACCATTCTTGGTGGGCTCATGGGATTGACTGGATCCTTTACCGCCTTAGCTACCCACATCAGCGCTTTTCAGAGAGGTATCATCATACTAGCAGGCATGCTCATTATTATTATGGCCCTATCCATGAGCGGTTGGATTCCTGTGCGACGAATCTTCGGTGATTCCTCCAATCCCCAAGGATTTGTCTCGAGAGGATTTAAGAGGCTGTCCGGCAAAAAATCTTCGCTTGTTTACTACCCCGTGGGACTGCTACTCGGTCTCCTCCCTTGCGGTCCTGTCTACGCGGCCCTCCTTGCCGCTGCAGGGGCAGGGATGGAGGCCACCCATTCTGTTCAAGGTATTCTGGTTGGGGCAGGTCTTATGTTTGGATTCGGGGTAGGAACGGTACCCTCCCTTCTCATCGTTGGTAAGCTGGCCGGGTTGAACTGGCTAAAATCCAGGAAGATCATTTATGAAATTGCAGCCGTCCTAATGATTTTGGTAGGAATCTATTTTGTCGTTAAGGGAATCCGATACTAAGGTCTTTCTTGCCGCAGATGGACGCAGACTGAGCGTTGGCCAACATGGCCAGCGCTCAATATACAGGTTTTGGCCGCGTTAGTCCGCGGTTAATTATGATTGCGCGGCCCTTTTTATAAGAAGGAGGGTATTGCCGATGACGCTCAGGCTGCTCATGAGCATGGCCGACACCGCGATTAGAGGCGTCAAAAGGCCGCTCATGGCCACAGGGAGGCTGATGAAGTTGTAAGAGAAGGAAAAGATCAGGTTCTGGGTGATCTTCCTGTTTACTTTTTTCGCAAGTCCCATGAATTCAGTAATCTGCCCGGGATCTGCGCGCATCAGAGTGACATCTGCTGTCTCCTTGCCCAGGTGACCCCCTGAGTGGACCGCCATGGCCAGGTCAGCCTGGGCCAGCGCGGGCGCATCGTTAATGCCATCGCCCACCATAACAACCCCATGTCCCTCTTTCTGCAGTTCCTCAACAAAGAGGGCCTTATCTTGGGGCAGTTTTCCTCCGTACGCCTCCTGGATACCAATCTTCGCAGCAATCTGACTCGTGGTTTTCTCGTCATCCCCGGAGACCAAGAAAGTTTCATATCCTCTGGCATTCAATTGCTCGATCATTAGCGATGCGCCTTCCCTGATCCTGTCTCCAAAGATAAAAACGGCACAGAGGCGGCCACCAGAACCCATAAACACCAGTGAGTACTCTGCATCCTGTGGAATGCTATTTTGTGAGAGAGGTCCCCATGTTTCCAATTCCTTGGCCAAGAAGGCCTTTGAACCAATTTTTATCTCAGTCCCATCCATTTCACCCGAAATCCCATTATCATAGACCTTGGTTCGCCCCAGGCTGATTGGCGCGACCAGGGCTTCCCCTGCCTTCCTTTTGAGCTCCATCCCGATGTAGTGATCAGAATGTCTCTCTAGGGATGCGGCCATGGCAAGAACTTGTCCCTCGGTGAAAGGTTCCACAGGGATTATCTTCTGGAGTGCCCATTTTCCCGTAGTGACAGTTCCTGTCTTGTCTAAGACAAAGGTGTCCACTCGTTCTGCTTGTTCGAAGGAACCGAAATCACGTACGAGAAGGCCCTTCCTCGCGGCCACGGAAATCCCCGCTACCCTCGCCAAAGGGATGGCGATACCGAGTGTGCACGGACAGGCGATCACCATGACCGTCACCCCCCGTACAACGGCACTATCAGGGGTGAGCCCAAAAAGCAAAGAAACCAGAATCGTTCCTACAGCAAGGAGGAGAATCATGGGCACAAACCATTGTAGGACACGATCGGTTTTTCCCTCTAAAGGCGTCTTGCCTGAAAGCGCCTTTTCCACAATGGTGATCATCTGACCCAAAGTGGATTCCTCACCCACCCCTTCTGCCTTCACCTTGAGCATGCCTTGGATCACCTTGGCGCCGCTCTTCACCCGATCCCCAGATCTTTTCCTGATCGGCTGGGCCTCACCGGTCAGCGAGGATTCATCCAGAGCACCCCTTCCCTCAACCACCAATCCGTCACCAGGAATGACCTCACCCTCCTCTACCCTGAACACATCCCCCTTTCGTAAGTGCCTCGCTGCAACGTATCGTCCGTCAGGCTGCTGATCAGAACAGATCCTCACCTTTTTGGGGCGAAGGGAAAAGAATTGCTCGAGACCCTGCTGGACTTCCCCCTTCGCCCTCCATTCTAAGCCTTTTCCCAACAGCACGAGCGTGATTAACATGGAGGCGGTGTCGTAATAAAGATGAATGCTTCCCAAAATCAGATTAACGGTACTATATAGGTAAGCGCTGAAGGCACCGGCTGTGATGAGGGTTTCCATGCTAAAGGCGGCAGATGTGATTCCTGCCCAGGCCCTTTGGTAGATTTTCCTCCCCCCATAAAACAGCACAATGCTCGTCATCACAAAAATAGGGAGGGAAATTTTCTGAATGGACTCTTGAGAAAGGTCTGCAAAAAAACCGGAGTAGAGTGCAAAGGAGAGCATCATCACATTCATGGTAAGAAAAGCCGTTACGGCGAATCGTGTAAATTCCCTCCTTTTTTCCCCTGTTTCTTCCTCTTTGCCTGGAATCCATGCTTTATAGCCGAGGGCATCAATGGTCTGGACGATTTGGGAGGGAGAAGTGGATACGGGGTCATATTCACAGATAACCCTGTCCGTTGAGAAGTTACATGAAACATTCATAACCCCGTTGGTTCTCCTCAAGACCTCTTCAATGACCCAGGCACAGGCAGGGCACCACATCTCTTTCACAACGAGATTTAGTCCCAAGGCATTTTCCCCTGGTATCTCGCTTTGAGCTTTCATAATTTCATTATCTTGGTGGATCGACGGGGTGGATGTGGCAGTTTCCTGGGTCTGAACCCGTTGCTCCAGCTCAGCCTCAGACCTGGGAATAATGCCCATCTCCTGGCATTTTCTGAAAAGGTCTGTGTCCCTGAATGAGGTGGGGTCTGGCTCATGGGAAGCCTCCAGCAGCATGATAAACACCTGCCGGCATCCCATGCAGCAAAACCGATAGGCCTTGTTGGTTAAGACAGCGCTAAGAGCGCCGTAGCGAAGGGGAACCCCACACAGGTCACAGGTCCCTGATGAGGTGGCCATTTTATTTTCGGCCACCAAGAGATTTCACGTAGGCCACAATACGCCAGCGGTCCATGACCTCAATGGTCGTGGCCAAGGGGGGTTGTCTTCCATTGGGGACCCCGTAGCTGATCTCTTTGAAGAGCACGCCTTCGGGGAGGGTTTGGACCTTTACGCTTCTCAGGTCAGTGGGAAGGGGATGAAAGCTCTGCCCCACGGTTCCGTTGCCGTCATGGTATTTCCCATGGCACTGGGCACAATAGGTGAAATAGAGGGTCCTGCCCAATTTGGCGGTATTTGCATCGCCCTTAAGGAAGGGAGATTTCAACCTCTTTCCATCGGCCGCTCTATAGACAGCCTCTCCACCTTCAATGGGGATCACCCCTTGTTCCATGATAAGCAGCGGATTTTCGTGGGGTCTCACGGCGGGAGTTTCACGCATGCGACCAGGCATGAATTCGTTGTCGATGAGCGTGAGAGCCTCGTAAGCCACAAAGACTACGGCCACGAGCAGCACCATTATTATAACAATCTTCTTCATCTATTCCCCTTCGACTCCCTTCACGTGCTGGGGATGGGGCAACTTCTCGTACATCGCATAGGGAGACTCTCCAGGCACGTCTTTAACAGGTCTGTAATCCCAACTGGGTTGACCGCGATCCCCCACAACAAAAAAAGCAAAGAAGCCCTGGATCAGGATGAAGAGCACGCAGAGCAGAATGACCACCCAGGTGCCAGGGGTCGATTCCTTGTGAGCGAATTCTTCCATCTTAGATTTTCACCTCCCACAGGCCTACTATAAGGATATAGAAAAAGGCCCACAGAACTGTTCCCGCGATGATGAGTATGAGGACCAGGGGCAATGGCTCATTCCTCTCTTCTATCTCGCCGAGGAAGGTGTAATGGGGCCGTTTCTCCTTTTCTCCCGAATCCTTCCCCCGAAAATGCATGAAGGCAAATCCTGCGCCAAGAAGAAAAACAGAAATGAGGGCGGGGAAAAGGTATAGAACAAAATGCTGGAGATTTCTCAGTTCAAAAAAATGCACTTGGCCTTACCTCTAATAAAAACCTATAGGGAAAAATAATTGCTCTTTGCCAACCTGGCTCTACGGCTTCAACAGCAGGACGTTCCCAGTTTATGTTCAGCTTGCTCGAATCAATGCGAAAACCAAAACAGCCGCACATGCCATGAGACCTGTGGTGGCAATAAGGGCCAGGGCATAGAGTTCTATACGGCTCATCCTGGACACTTGGCGCGGCCTGGATTCCTGCTCACCCTGAAGAGGCAGGAAACGGGCCCTCTTTTGGTCCTTGAACTGACCATTGTTCAGTGCCCACAAAAACACAAAAAAGCTGATCACCAACCCAATGAGCATGTAAGTTATGAAGTATGGGTAATACATAGATTTAAATCCAAATTTCAAATTTCAAAGTCCAAATGCAAACCAAACATCGTATTTTTGAAACCGTTTTCTCTTGTTGGATTTGGGTCACATTTATCATTTGGGTTTTGGGTTTTGACATTTATCCTTCATGGTTCCCATGAGGCGTCAATGCCTCGAGGTTCCGCGTTGGCATCGGACTGATCGATAAAATTCACAGCCACGTAATCTCCGACTTCCCAGATTTTTTGTGACTCCAGTTCTCGCTTGAAATAGGGCATTGCCGTGCCCGTAATCCCATTCATGATCTGGTAGTAAAGAATGCCACCAGATATGCCCCGGCCCTTCAATATGGTGAAATTCAAGGGAGGGGGATAGATATAGGGTTGGGCCGGCCCCATCCCGTCTCCAACAGGACCGTGGCAACCGATGCAGAATTCCTGATAGATCTTGTGTCCCCTCACAAGGCCCGCTTCAGTCGTTGGGTATGGATTCGGGAGCATACGCCATCCTTTTGGCACCTGAGCGTGAATCCAGTTCACATTAGATAAAGGTCCGGACTCATAGGCCTTAATCGCCTCTTTCTTCCAGTACATCTGGCGATCCATACGTCGATCAGCTTGAAGCAGGCCCAGCCCCTGTATATATCGCGTCAGGGTCTTGATCTTCTCCATGCCCAACCACTTGAAGGGCGGCATGATAGAGTTGGGACGGGTATATCGGGGATTGATAAAGTGAGCGATGTGCCAGTCATCCGGGTGCTCTCCCCCCTCCTGCGATAAGTCAACGCCCGTGCGCTGTGATCCCAAAAGGATGGGCTCGTCTGCCACGTAGTCTCCAGACTGGGCTATCCTCTCTGCACCGTGACCCCAATCGATGGCACGGATAGATTGACTGTGGCAATAAACACATCCGTTCGCCACATAGATGGATCTGCCGGCCGACTCATCGGGGCTACGTAATCGAAAAATATCTGAGGGGGTCATATCCCTGGTGGCATAGGGCCAGATGACCATGACCAGGACCACTGCGGCCAGGATGCCGAGAGAACCAGAAATCAATGCCTTTGGTGTCATCCTCATGATTCCTTACCCGGATTGAAGAAGAGGGTCCTAAGGATATTGTAGAGGCCAATATAGGCGCCGCTCATGATCAAAAAGCCAATGGAGACCCTAAGCACATAATACATGTGAATTTCCGGCAAAACGCGGTAAATGGTCTCGCCATTCAGCCAGGCATTTCCCTGAATCAGACCGACGATGGTTAGCACGACTGTAAACCCGATGACCCCAAGCAAAACAAGCCAGTACTGCAGATCGGCCAGGAACCGACTGTAGAGGGGTTTACCTGTAATCCTAGGCAGTACGTAGTAAAGGCCACCCAGCGCCGTCATGGCTGCAAAACCGAGCACGCCCACGTGCGCATGACCCACCACCCAGTTGTTGAAATGGGTCACCCGTTGAACCTGAGGNNTGTATGCTCACGAAGAAATAGAAAATGGTCCCAGTGAAGACGAATTTGGCCCCGATGTCCGCATGAATCTCTCCCAGCTTCCCTTTGACGGTGTACCAGATATTGACGAGAAAGACCATGACAGGAATGACCATGGCGATACTGTCCACGATCCCGATCACCTTTAGCCAGGTGGGCACGGGAACCTGAAGCAGGTGGTGAGTCCCGATATGGGTGTAAACCACTAGAAGCGCCCAGAATCCCACCAGTGAAAGGGTATGGCTGTAAAGGGGGTTTCGAGTGGCTAAAGGGATTACGTAATAG
>JABAHP010034602.1_pt1 | contig 13086 bp, 24 predicted proteins | sample 7062081 | NCBI WGS metagenome assembly JABAHP01 (sample SAMN14534357, study PRJNA622989) | marine sediment metagenome | biome: marine biome [ENVO:00000428]; feature: marine pelagic biome [ENVO:01000023]; material: deep marine sediment [ENVO:00002113] | place: India: Gulf of Kutch | collected... | reverse complement strand
CCGATGAAAAAAAAGTAATATCCGACAATTCAATAGAGTCAGATAAATCTTTTTCTACTTTGCAATATGAAATGGCTTAAAGGAAAAAGTAAATGCAGATTGATGTTCGCAATCCATCTCACTGCCCCTGTGGCGAGAAATGGCTCACCCAAAACAAAGATGGCAGCAAATTAGGTTGTATCGCTGGACATTCTTGGGAGTACGAAAACGGCACCTGGAAACAAAAGGAGGATAAAAATCCTCTGCGGCCATGGCGCAAGGTCGTCCAAACGTATCCTGCACGTCTGGTTGAGGTGCCACCCAAAAGAAGAGGTCTCACGTTATCTGATGAAGAACTAGAATACTTGGAGTTACTCGTTGACGAGGAGGACAACGATGAGACATAGTGAACCAACAATCGGCTATTTGAATTGCGAACCTGTTCAGGTAGATGTCATTATAGTTCAAGAAAAGTATCCCTGGCGTTGTCCTGTCTGCGGTGGTCAAGGTTTAGAACGAGGTCGAGATCTCTTAGAAGACAATCCTGATGCACCCCAATTTTTTTCACTCCACTGCTATCACTGTAAGCACCGGGACCAACCATACACCTTTTACTGTGATGGAGAAGAATACCTCTACCGAAACATCGAAGATGCCCGAAATGATAAACCACTCCTCCAGTACCGAACGATGAATTTACATGAAGTATTGAAGCGAGTAGAGCAGGGATTTGTGGACATCCAGTTTAGCGATTTACCTTCTAAAATCTATTGGAAGTTTACAGCGGAGAAATGCCAACGGTTTCTGGAGCGTCGCAACCTTACCAGGGAGGATGCTCCTCGAAGCTGGCAGGCCCTCGATACGGTTGCAGCTTATCTTCAAGATAAATCTTCTCACAAAGATGTGCTCACAGCCTTTCGTCGAGCAGGAACGGAAATAGATCGATTACCAGATAACAAAAAGTTAATTCATGATCCCTACGGTAGCGAAAGAATGAATAACCGCTATTGGGCAAACACTCGCCTTCGAGAACTTATTGATGACTACATAAAAAGCAAGTCTACAAAGGGCTGGAGAGAAGAAGGCGAAGAGGCATTATTTGAAGATAGAGAAGAAGTGCAATAATTTTTATGAACAATGCCTCGAACTGGACAATTAACTCGTAAGGAGAAAAAAAACGATGTCAACTTCACACGATATTCTTGATCGTAATCCAAAGCAAATCTTTGAAAACACACAGCCAGAAGATCTTTTTCCAGAATTACCAGGGAAAGGAACCCAAATCGAAATCAACAAAAACAAGCTTCAAATTGATGGTCGATACCAAAGACGCCAAAAAAAATCTCTTGTTTCCCACATTGCCCAAAACTGGAACTGGCAAAAATTTGGTTCACTCATTGTTTCCGAAAGAAAAGACAAAAGCTATTGGGTTGTTGATGGTGGCCATCGAGCTACAGCATCTTTTTATCGTACGGATATTTTGAATTTACCTTGTGTGGTTTATCGTTTCAAAAATCTGGCAGAGGAAGCTAAAATTTTCTCTGAGATAAATCAGAGAAGAGAGGCCGTCAAAGCGCAAGACATCTATCGAAGCGATAATTTTGCACAGGAAGCTCCAGCCGTCGCAACTGAAAAAATTCTTACAGAGTGTGGTTATAACATACGAAAAAATAGCAAAGGTAAAGGATCTTTTGCTGCAATCGGAACTCTACATAGAATAACAAAAGAAAATCCAGAGCTAGCACATAAAACTTTTAAAGCATGTTCCCAAATAGCAGAAGGTCGTCATTTCCCAGCAGAGATCCTGAATGGTCTTTTCTATTTAGCAAAAAAACAACATAGCAATGGCGTTGACATATTTGAATCAAATTATTGGATTAGCAACCTGATAAAAACTGGCGTAACAGGTTGTAGACAAGCCATCCAGGAAAAAAAGAAACTCTTTTACAGAACAGGTCCAAACATTTGTGCTCGTGCCTTGATGGACATCATGAACAAGCGCAAACGAAACAAATTGACCTGGGTATAAGGTCAAATCCAGCAGATTTCGGTCAATGTAAGAGAGAAAGAGGGGAATAACTTCAAACTAAAATGATGAAAAAGATATGCCAAAAACAATAGCTTATCTCAGGATCTCAACAGACCGACAGGATATGGGAGCCCAACGGCTGGCCTGTTTGGAGTATGCCAATCGAAACGGCTTTCAGATCGACCAATTTGTTGAGGTGCAGATGTCCAGCCGCAAGAGCATCAAAGCTCGGCAGTTGGATACCTTGATGGACGATCTGGAAAAAGGAGACCGACTCCTCGTACCAGAACTCTCTCGTTTGGGTCGGTCTATTGGACAAATTGTACAACTGGTTGATCAACTTGTAAAGGAAGGCATCTCCCTGGTGGCTATCAAAGAGAATATCATTCTCGATGGCAAACCCGACATAACAGCAAAGGTGATGTACACCCTCTTTGGACTATTTGCAGAGATTGAAAGGGACTTAATCAGCGAGCGTGTCAAAGAAGGAGTCGCTGCCGCCCGCGCCCAGGGCAAACAGATTGGACGCCCCAAAGGTCGCATTGGCAAATCAAAACTCGACGNNAACATCTCCAAATCGACAATAGGAAAACTGCTTGGTGTCTCTCGGGGTACGGTAGATTCATTTATCCGATCACGCAAACTGAAAAAGGAACAACCAGTCTCATGAACCAAAAGATCTTTTCTGAGACCCTCTATCAAATTGATTCAAAGGTTCGTATTGTTCGCGAAGCCGGTAGAATGTTCTATGCGCAAACAGCCGATCATCGAATCAAAGATGAGGGCCACCAATTGTTGATAGAGACGCTCTCCAACATAGAAAGCTCTCTTGCCAAACTGCAAAAAACTTTGATGGATAGTGCAACCAAACATCAATTTATTGGTTCTGCAAGGGTGCCACAAAACAATGGCCATTCCTCTAAAACCAACAACACTGGTCAGTCCAAAAGAAATAAAAACAAAAAATTAGTTGGCAAAGAAGAGCAGATCCGCGCTTTCTTGAGGAAAAAAATTCCCAAGACCGAGATTGCCAAAATATGTGGTGTTTCGGCCAGCAGCATTCATAAATTCATCAAAGAGCAAAATTTGGAGGAAGGATAATGATAAATCAACGAATGTTTTCAGAATCTCTTCTCCAGCTTCAATCCCAGGTGCGTGTGGCTCAAGAGACAGGTCGTCTTTTCTTTGGATCCTTTTCTGAACCCGAAGAGATTGACGATTATCGATTCTTGATGCTACATGAAGCGCTCTCTGATTTAAGAAAACATATTGTCCAAACAATCGAACAATTGCAAAACAAAAACAACCATTCGCAATCTTTCCACGCATTACCGCCACCGCCGCCTTTGCCTCCTCCTCGACCTCTGCCTCCTGAAAATCTGGACGAAAAAGAGCAACAACAAGTAGAGAAGTCAGAAGAGGAAGAGAGAAAAGAGGCTCCACAATCACAAGAGGCTACTCCGAAAGAGGAGCCTTCCAATTGGTCTTTTGTCTTTCAGCAGCGGTCTGCTGATGCGCCTGTAATTGATGTAATGGAAGGCTTTCAGGTAGAACTGGTAGAATTGCCCGACCCACCTCTTCCTAATAGGGCAGAGCCTTATTGGACCAAAATTACAGACCTCCAGTTGGTCAAAGAGGAAGGATGCTATCGTATAATCGGAAAGTTTGAACTTTATAGCACCGACTTGGTTTTTGATGACCTGGGCTATCTGATCGATAAGATCTTTATCGAACATTTTTGTGCAGTCTTTGGCTGGGGATTCGGTCTTGCTGGCAATATAGAGGCAGTTGATTTTCTAAAAGACCTCAATCATGCAGAGTGTACGTTAACTATCGACCCAGAGACCAACGCCATCCTAAAGATTAGCCCAGATGAGGATTGTATCGGCAAACCATTCAATATTCTGGGTTGGCTGGAGTGGTGGCAAACGGAGAAAGCCCGTGATTGAACAACGAACACTGGCATGGATTGTCTTTATTTGCAGCACGATTGTCTGCATCAAACATCTCATTGCTGGAGAGATAGACAAGCTCTTTATGCCGGTGATGTTGTTTCTACTCTCTCTGTTTGTGCTGATCTTGGGCCGAGGAGATAAACCAAAAAAATGAAAGCTTATAATTACTTATTTGCCTGTTTATTAGTAGCTTCGCTTATTATTTTGGTAATATATTGCCTTTCTTTAGCAAACCAACAAACCGACTCTAAGAAAGTTGTTTTCCTCATTATCAATTACTCCAAAACCGATAAGGTCAAGCATTGGTGGATTGTTCCCAAGAGATATAATGGATGTGGCGTTAATATTGAACCGTATATCAACGAGGATGGAGCAAGCTTTACAACAAAAGAGGGAGAGAATATCGAGCTATCTCCCTCTGAAAAGGTTCTGTCTATCAAAACAACATACACAAAGCTACCTGAACTCAAACGCAAGTACCTCAAACAATAGAAAGGACAAAATCATGTATAAACATACTGTTTATATGTTGGGCGCAATTGCTTTCGTTATCTCTTTTATAGCGGGTCTGATTATTATGGCTCGTCATTTTGATAGTCAACGAATAATCTCTAAAGACGAAGTTTATCTTGTCATCAACTACGATCTCGACCATAAGATCAAAAAATGGTGGATTGTTCCACAACGATACAATGGCTTTGGCCATTCCATCGCCCCACATCTTTGGGAAGATGGCGCAAGCTTTTTGACAAAAGAAAACCAATTCATCCGGTTAAAAACAAAAGAGAAAATTATAGCTATAAAGACGACTTATAAGAAACTACCTGAACTCAAACGTGAATACCTAAAGACAAGGAAATAATCATGAACGCAGTGGATGGAAAGAAACAAAATTGGACGCTTTTTGTAGGTGAGGTCAAAGATCCAGACTTCTTGAACGATTTGATAGACGAGCAGAGAGGCGACATCCTTCTAGCTACCCTGGATGCTTCCTGGCCTTATCCAGCTTATTCGACGTTGATGACTGCTCTCTTGATCCGAATTGAGCGGACTTTGGGTAGCGATCGTCACGAGATGAAACCTCACAAACATATTAATATCCCGCCAATCTTTCGGGATGAGTCGCAGGTTGATGCCTTTATGCGCTTTATGAACTCCTGGATTTTGGGCTGGCAGAGCAATGTGGAGGAGCGCAAAGGCAGAATTGATCCTGACACCTACGTAATAGAGCATAACCGCGCTCATCGCCATATGCTGGAAGTGGAACAGGGGCAAGAAATCTTAACGGACCTTGGCAAATACATCCTTGCCATTCGGGGCCGAGGCCAAGATTATCCACCCTACTTTGTTTGGCCCATCACCAACATGTTTGAAAATATTACCTGGTGGACAGACAATGAAAAGTACCTCAAGCTGATGCGCTCCTGGCCTATTCGCATCCTGGCATTTGTCAGCGAAGAGTTGTTTGCCCTTTACAGCGAAGATGGTTCAGCGGTCTATGATGCACTTCGGCGCAAAGATTTTATCAATGCTATACCATCAATGGCACCATTGTCTGAGAGGTTTACATCCATCAATAGTCGATCTTTTTTACAGAGCATTCAGGATTATTTTGTGATTCTCAAACCAGAAAAACACTAAGATGTTGGGGAATGAATCAGCTATACCGAATCTACTATCAGATACTCCGAGAAGAGGTCAGGGTAACACCCGAAAATAATCATGGTCTAGGTGTTCCGCCATTTATTCCACGGAGAGAAGAGATAGATCGGTATTTCATTGATGTTGAGGCAACCGTTGATTTGGACAAGATAACAGCAATACTTGGAGTTGGAGGAGCCGTTAGAACTCCTGTTCAATCCCCTCTGAGACAATGCGTTATACACCTGGAGGACGGAAAAATTGAACTGAAGGATATGCCTTATGGCGATTTTCGGGCATTGATGGATACGTGGAATGGCTGGCGAAGTGCCAAAGTAAACACCCAAGAATGGCGCAAAGATTCGTCTGACGCTATCTGGGAGGATTTTTGATATGAGCGAAAGAATTGACCGCTTCTACTACCTGACCTTCGAAAAAGAACTCTATAATCCTACATGTGGGCTGCCGAGAAAGCGGTTTGAAAAAGACAGTTATCCTCAAAAAATTGAAGTTCTTATCGATTTTGTCAAGCTTTGCGCAATCAAAAGCACAGAATATGTAAAGACTGACAAGGATGGAGTAAAACTACCTCCTGAAAGGTTCGTTGTTGAACTTGTTATGGAACACAACACAACTCCTGTAGAGGATGTTCCGCTCAGTGTCCTGGAACAATTGAAAGCAACCTGGATGGCCTGGATCAAGCAAAATCCAGAGTTTAAGGAAAAGAAAAAAGACTAACAATGATACTACCAGAGAGCGTACATATGCACATTCTATCATCCGAATTCGAGAGAGCTTATGCCCTGGTCGAGGGGCCAGAGCATTTGGTGCGTTCTTTGGCTGGCATGATGGGAGACGAATCGATCATCTTTGTACGGGCTGAGTTCCTCAAATTTGTACGATCAGAACCCGATGCCCAAGAAAGACTCATCGCAATGAATGGACCTGATAGTAGATGTGGCCTGCCCGTTATCTATGGTCAGGGCGGCTGGAACCGTTATGCTGTAAAAGTAACAGGCGAGGTTGTCTTTCTTCGTAACTCTGGTATTACTTTGGGGCAAACCGAATATGCCAGAGAAGTAGGCTTTAGAATAATATAGGAAAAAATGACAAAAATGGAACGTTTCCGTGGCCATTTGATTGAAAGGAATAGAAAAATGAAAACAGGAAGTGCTTCCGTTGAACAACTGTACCACTACAAATGTCCTGACTGCGAGCTTTTTTGGAGCATTGGCGATGCTCATCTTAGCCCCCAGCAGACCTGGACCTGCCCACATTGCCAACAAGAGAATACCAAAGATGAGGGTTATCAAACGCTGGTGCATTATCAGTGCCCACACTGCAAAGGCTGGTGGACAATGGCCGAACAATATGCAGATCTACAGCACAACCTACATTGCCCATGGTGTAAGGGAGAGGCTGACTATTCTCAAAGAAGGACACTGCCCGACCTTGATGAGAGTGTTGTACCTGCAGAAGAGATAACTTTACGGAACGATTCGCCCCACAAAAAGGAACCAGATGATTGGACACTTCCTCCAACAGAAGAAGAGCGTCAAGAACGCTCCAAATCTTTTGCTGGCAAGGTACTAAATGATGAGGACCAGGCAACAAAAGGCATAGACCTAGCCTATCCCAGCATGGAACGATTTGAGATGCAAGAGATGGTAGCTTCAATGATTGTAGACAACTCTCGACTGTTGCTAACTGGTGGGGTTCAAGTTCTTGCAAAAATGATTGTTGATGCGTTTTTAGAACCAGAGCCTGAAATAGCAGAAGAGCCAACACAACCCAAAGAGCCCAATCGCGAAATGGAAAGCAAAGCTATTTCCGTCCAACAAGAAGAGTTTGAAAAGATAGCCCCTCACATCCATCAACTGGTAAGTCAAATACATCTTTATCATCAAGGTGAGCCAGTTACCGACGAGNNACATGAAAGAGTGCTGTAATGATCTCGAAGCTTCGGTAGATATAAAAGGACTTTACGAACTTATCTTGAAAAAATACACCAAACAAAAGAAGCAGTCTTTTCAGGAAGTCAAAACCAATACGCCCTATGATTCTATCTTGTACAACTGGCTAATCTCTTTTGCGGCTCAATTGCCCGAACCAGCAAGAAGCATGTTACATAAAAGTTGCAACGCACTGGTACACCACTTTTCGAAATAAGAGGCAAAACGGAAAAAAGAAATGGCACGAGAAGCAACCCTGCAAAAGATACGCTCTCTCTTGGACCTGGAGGCTGACCAGAAAGGTAAGCCAGAAGGCACGCTCGCAGGCCAGATGGCCCGAAAGATGATGTCCAAGTATGCTGTGTCATCTGAAGAGCTTACGCTCCGTAAACAATCTTCCAGACACGTTCAGCAAGATTACGACCCACCAACTGACTTCTGGCCTCCTAAACAACCCCAGGAGGAAGATTGGGCTTGGACCGAAAAAGACCAATACCTCTATGCGCAAATTCGGGCCATTATTGATCAGGATAGCGTTATCTGTACGGCTGTAGGACATCAATGCACAACTTGCCACTGGTTTGGACAAGACCTGCAAGGCTATCCCTACTGTGGTTACTTTGAAAGCTATCTAGAAGACTGATATTAAAGAAAAAAATAATGGTGAAATTACGAAGTTTGGCAAAATTTCGATAACGTAAAGGAAAAGATCAATGAGCGTCTCATCAGAATATATCGAACATCTGGAAAACCGGATTAAAAATCTGGAAGAACAATATCAACAACTAAAAAAAACAACCGTCTCTATCTCAGTAGAAGACATGGAATCTACATGGAAGGATACAAAGGAGGAAATCTTTAAGCGTCTTAATGCGTTAGAAAATTCAACCGGAGAGGTCGAAAAACAACAAAGAGAATTGGAAGCAACACTCATTGCTCAATGGAATCAGATTCTTGGTATGCTCCAAAACACTATCAGCGGAGATAGCGTCAAAGAAATGCTCGACCAAGAACGGCATCTAACAGAAACCTGGGTCAAAGCCTTCCTCTCTTCTGAACTGAATCTCTCTTCTAAAGAAACTCGCGATACCGCTCCCTTACCAGATTATTCGCCATCAGCGGAACATCTGAACGATTTACGTACCATGATTGAGTTGCTCCATGATCTTTGCAGGACGTCTTTATCTTATGGCTCTGTTTCCTCTTGCAGATGCGATCAAGAACAACCAGTACAACCAAGATTCCAAAGAACGGCTCCAAAACCCGCAACAAAAAAGACAAGCAATGAGCCAGAAGAGAAACCTTACTGGATGAGCGAGGAAGAAGACCGACAACAACGAGAGCAAATAGACAATATCGTCGAACTTTTGCAATCACTCAAAACAGCAGCTTCGATGAATACGCCTATGGATGAATTCTGGAAAAATCTTTCGGAACAGGCACAAGAATTTTTGGTAAGTTCATTGACAGAAGATCCCAATCTAACCATTCTTCAGAGCAATCTCAGTCTAACAAGCGCTGGTAGGGAGTGGCTCTCTGGTCTCTACTCTTACGTAAAGCTTCTCGTTGAGATGACAGAACAAAACAAAAACGATGAGCCCTTTTAAGGGCAACACACAACACATAAGGATAGAAAACATGTTTGATTTGTTGTTGCAACATAACCTGAGCAAATTTGCCAACACGGCAGATAAATTGATTGAGGCTGAAGAGTCTGGAGAAATGCCTGTCGATGTAACAGCTTTGAAGGTCTCAGCCAAACGATGGGCTTCGCTTTGGNNCCTCAACTACAAAAATGCACGAGTAAGCGCCAGCGCACATACCCTGGGGGAGATCGGTTGTAGAGTAATGTTGAATTTTCACCGAAAGGATGGAAAAACAATCCGGATCAACTCGGTCATCGAACCTGAATTAGGTTTTGACACTGTAGAATGCGAAATCTCCATCCAATCACAGCGCCCCCAAGCTAAAGAAGGAAGAGATGGATAACACTAAGCCCGCAATTGTGGATGCCCGATGGACGCCTCATGGCAACAAGCTCAAGGTCCAGTGCCCTCGTTGTGGCGATGCATCCTGGTATAGCTCCAAAGAGAAGGATTGGAAGTGTTTGCGGTGCAAATATCCACATTCGATGTTTGACATCAAATCCTATCCTTTGGCGAGACGGAGGAATCAATGACCAAACACCAAAAAAAGATGATCAAAGAGGTTTTGAAGCTTTTTCAAAAGAAGAACTTCAGAGACCCCAAAGAAGAAATGTTTCGAGATATAATCAGTCTTTGTGTATTTGCGGTTCTGTTGATCGGGTTGTTTATAGCAATTCATTGCTCTTTGAACATCTACATTTCCCCAGATAAAAGCCAACAAACTCAACCTACATCCATAGAGCAAAAACGATGACAACTGAACGACAAGCGCCAGACAACCGAAATCGAACCCTAACCAAGTTTATGACTAAGTCAGCCTTTATTCATATTCAAGAAGCGTACTCCATCGACAAGCTTGTTGTCTGGATTGGGCAATATAGCCAAGGAGAAGGATGTAGCAAGCACGCAACGGCCTATTTGGATATAGATGCTGCCCGGGTTATCTTTTGGGACCTGTTGCTTCGTGGAGGCTTTCCTGAGAAGCTTTATAAAGAGCGCAAGATTGAGTTTTATGGCGGCAATGAGAAGGAGGGTCGGGTAACGGCGCGGGTCCTCAAATTCCAGGAAGATCCCACCAAAAACTCACCCATCATTATTGAAGTGGCAAGCGGCCCAGGTAAGCGCAATGCGGCTGGAGGCTATCAGCCTATTGGTAGGATGGACGCATCCCGAATCTATCTGGACAAGTTTACGGCTCGCAAACTGGCGGCAACCGTTTTACACCATATTGATAAACTACAACCACAATTTGTAGAGTAGGATGGTACCAATGCACTCATCTAACGAACTTTCGACCATACCGATCTCTTGTGTACGATGTGATGGAGAAGAGGCCTATCTTACGTCGCACACCGAACATATGACGGCCCGTTGTGTTAAGTGCCATACCTACATCAAGCATATCTCTCGCAAAGAGTATATGGAACGAGCCTTTCCGCAAGAGATGGCTCTACGCAAAGAGATCAAAGAAATTATCGAAGCCTGGTGCGAGAGAAAAGAAAAGAAGGGCTATGTCGGTTGGAAGCGGCTCTATAGCCTGGTTCAAAAGGATCAGGGAGTTGATCTGATCATCTGGGGCCAGGGTGGAAGTAAAAAGAAGCGCAAGAGTGGCATGGATGTAGCGATGGAGATGGGGATACTGGATAAGGTTCACGCTCTGGCCATCGAACACTTTATGGAAATCGAAAAGTCCCAACCAGAACAGACGCAACAGCAAGTCGAAGATGACCCCGAAGTGGATTATCCAACAGAATTGATCGAGCGTATTGAAAAACAGATACCCGATGAAATCCTGCAAGTCCTACAGGCAAAGGGGTTTGACATCATCGGTATCTTTAAGCTGATAAAAGAACATATCATAGTTTGGCAAGCTGAACAATTTTATTCTGATCGAAAAGCAAAGGAAAAGAAATGACTGACGAAAAACTTCTCACACCAAAAGAAATAGCAGAACGATTAAGCATGAAGCCAAAGACCGTTCAACTGTGGCTACGCCAGGGAAAAATTCCATGTGGTATCAAGCTTGGTCCTCGAACGTGGCGAATTCGAGAAAAAGATCTGGATGACTTTATTCAAAAAGCAAAGGAACCGCAGAAATGAATAAAAACCCTAAATTCCCAAAAGGATGGTTTCTTTCTCTTGATGAAGCATTAGCTCATATACAAAGGCATTGGGGAAAAGAATTCGCGAAACAAGTTGAATTTGTCTTTACAGACGAAACAAGTCTCGATTTCTTGAAATCAAAACCAAGAGACAGCCCGTATCTAAGCTGTGGCTTTGAAGGAAAGTGTTATATCATACTTGATCCTGAAACTGGCAAAGTCAAAGTAACTGAACCTCTGGTTGATGGATAGGAAAATTGGGATGGACACACCAAAGTTATATACCGTCAACTGTCTTACTTGCTTGTGGCAGGGCAAATATATGCTTCCAAGTGGCAGTTATTATCGTTGCCAGGGATGTGGAGGGACCGGACGCGAGTATGTTAATATCAAGATAGCAACAGCAAGAGCCAGAGCTATTTACGAAGTCAAACAAAAAAATTCTGCAGTTCTGCTCCCTCACAACGTATCTGAAAACTGGCGTAACTGGACGGACTAAAATCAATGACTGAAAACGAAGAATCTAACAATCCTCGTCGTTGCAAGCAATGCGACAAACTACACAAGATGTCATCCTGTCAAGCATTGTGGATAACAGTGACGCATACAGGAGATTGGCGAACCGATGAGTATCTCTGTTGGGAGTGCCAATGGTCTCCAGACTTTCCCACTGAACCAGGAATGTTCTGGTTCTATGGCTGGTCCTTTCTGCGACCACAAGATGAGAAGCCACCACCAAACGAAAACCAACCAGAATTGTATCTGGTCAAAGCAAAACATGGATTCGGCAATAAGCTGTACTTTGTTGCTAAAGGTACACTCATCTTTCCTCAAACTTCTTTAGGCGTTTGGAAGGAAGCAGAAATACCACCGGCACCCGAAATTGAATGGGGTAAGATTTTAGATCGAGGAGAAAAGAACCATGAAGAGTAAATGGTCAGCAGAAATGCCAACAGAGGCCGGTCTCTACTGGCTCTATGGATGGACCTATACACAAGAGCCAAAAGAGGATGACCCAGCCAAAATGTTCCTGATAGAAGTTTGGATTTTTGAAGGAGAAGCAGGCGATAGACCTACCTACACCATCTACCAAGCTGGGATCATCAATAAGGGTAGTATTTTAGGCGTCTGGAAGAAGGCAAAACTACCAACAAAACCCCTCATTGATTGGAACACATTAGAAAATAAAAGTTTATGGGGAGATCTGTCCTGGGTAAAACCAGTAATGGAGCAACACAAACAAAGCCCATTCTTCCTACTATCGGAGCAAGGTAGGATTTTGGCAGAACTTACAAAGGGTGCTCTCTATGGAAAAGTTTCCATCGCCAACGGAAATGCTGTTCTAGGATTCACCTTATTATTCACTATCGAAGCACACGCTATACGATGCTCCTACCCTCTTTTTCGGGTCGTACAAACTAAGAACATCTATCCTTTAAACATTATGTACGAAGAGGGTGATGATAATATCCACATTCGAATCCAGTGTAACAATAAAGAGGAATTTGAAGAAAACCTGAAAAAGCTATTATCATCCAATCGTACTCTCCAGTTTCTCGCACTTTTACAAAGCCAACTACCAAGAATATAGGAAAAGATAATGAGATTTTATGATGTAAGCCGACTCGCTGAAAGACTTTATAAAGAAAACATACTCAGCCCAGATGAGTACGCTCTTATACGCGCATTGATCCTGGAAGGTGGAACATTTGAAGGAGATCAAAGCCAGTGTCCCTATGACCCACGACACAAATCAATATATCGTAAAAGTCCATTTTTCAA
>JABAHP010018025.1_pt2 | contig 13087 bp, 17 predicted proteins | sample 7062081 | NCBI WGS metagenome assembly JABAHP01 (sample SAMN14534357, study PRJNA622989) | marine sediment metagenome | biome: marine biome [ENVO:00000428]; feature: marine pelagic biome [ENVO:01000023]; material: deep marine sediment [ENVO:00002113] | place: India: Gulf of Kutch | collected... | reverse complement strand
CGTTTTCGTTGGAACGGGTTTACCCCTAGTTGCTAGCATGCTCGCCCAAAAGCTGCACGCCCCAGAACTGCTTCTTATTTTCGAAGCGGGAGGAATCGGCCCCATTCTACCCATGATTCCAATAAGTGTTGGGGATAGCCGCACCTTCTATCGCTCTGTTATGGCAGCCAGCATGGATTACGCAATGGGAATCGCCCAACAAGGTTTAGTTGATTATGGTTTCTTGGGGGCAGCTCAGATAGACAAACGCGGAAATTTGAACACGACCATAATCGGAGATTATTATGGTCCAAGGGTCCGGCTTCCAGGTAGTGGGGGAGGCAACGATGTGGGAAGCCTCTGTAGAAGAACGATAATATTGATGCGGCAGGATAAACTAAGGTTCGTAAATGAACTGGACTTCACCACCACCCCAGGCTACCTAGATGGTCCTGGTGCCAGGGAGAGGGCTGGCCTACCTGAAGAGACTGGACCTTATCGCGTTATAACTCAACTTTCAGTAATGGGGTTCGACGAAGCAACAAAAGAGATGACATTACTATCAGTACATCCAGGGGTAAGGGTTGAAGATGTGGTGGAGAATACAAGCTTTAAACTGATCATCCCAAACAGAGTACACGTTACGGATCCTCCCAGAAAAGAGGAGTTAGAGCTTCTGAGAGAAGAAATCGATCCCGAAGGAATTGTCATCGGAGGATAAATTCGAGTATACATTCGATATTTTTAAATAGTATACATTCGATTCCATGTTCACATATCCAATTGGAGGTATGAGTGTGTATCACTTGGACTGGATAGAACTATCCTCTTGAAAGAGGAAAAAAAACCTTGTAGACAAATTTTAAAAACAAATCAGTCTCGATTCAGCGATTTTTACTCTAAGAATCAATCTGACAGATTTGGAGTTAATTTTTTTTATGTCTATGGGGCTGAAACACTTCCCCATGGGAGAATATTATTAATGAACACTTCGAAGGGGGGTGAAATCTGGTGACTTTACCAAATATGGCTGACCTCAGAAAAAAAATCGAAGGTATAGACCGTGAGATCTTTTACAAGATAGTCGAGTTATCGCAAACGATAGAATGCTATATGAAGAAAACTGATGCGAGCTTCAGTAACATTCAACTTGATATTTCTGAGTTAGAGAGACTTGCCCCCAAAAAGAACTTGGACGTTGATACGGTTTCAAAGATATTCAACGAAATAATGCTGCTATTCAATGAAAGGGAGGTTAAACCCTGTTGAAAACTGTCACCAGAGGATTGTTAAATAAAGTAAATATGATTGAACTGCCATTCGAACTGGAACCATTTGAGTTATTCTCAAGACTATACGACAGCTGCGAGACATGTTACCTCCTTGAGTCAATGGAAGGACCTGAAAAACTAGCAGAGTACAGCTTCATTGGATTCAACCCAGAAAAAACGCTGAGATCTAAAAACGGCGTTATAACAATAACTGAGACCTCGACAAACAAGCAACAAGTAGCAGAGACTTCAGATCCATTGAAACTATTAAGGCGCATAATAAGCGAAAATCTGGTAGCTGATCAAAATTTTAGACTACTCGGAGGAGCAGTTGGCTATATCTGCTATGACGCGGTTAGAGGCTGGGAGAGGCTGCCGGATACTACGGTTGACGATATGGAGTTCCCCGATGTAGAGATGGGGATCTATCAGGATGGAATAGTTTTCGACCACAGAACCGATGAGAGCTATTACTACTATATCACCCAGAACAGAATCAACACAGTTGCGAATCTCATAAAAGAAAAAAAGGAAAAAGCAGGACTGATCATTAGCAAACCTGAGATAAACTTCAGTAAAGACGGATTTGAGAAAGCCGTCCTTAAGGCTAAAGAGTACATAGCTGCGGGAGATGTTTTCCAAGTCGTTCCTTCCAAAAGGTTTGAAATCAACTATAAAGGAGACTTAACCAGTTTCTATGAGATTCTTCGAGAGATCAATCCTTCCCCCTACATGTACTACTTAAAGATGGGTGAAAGGCAGGTCATTGGTTCCAGCCCAGAGATGCTCGTTAGGGTAGAGAATAGGGTTCTGGAAACCTACCCAATTGCGGGCACAAAGCCATTCACGGGCAACCCTGCAGTGGATAAAAGACTTGCCGAGGAGCTTTTGTCGGATCCAAAAGAGAGAGCAGAGCATGTGATGTTGGTGGATCTGGCAAGAAACGATCTTGGTAAGATATCAGAGTACGGAACTGTGACGGTTCCAGAGTTTATGGAGGTACATCAGTTCAGCCATGTGCAGCACATAGTTACCAGGGTGATAGGAAGAATCAGAGAGGGGCTTGACTCATTTGACGCCCTTGAGGCCGTTTTACCGGCGGGAACTGTATCAGGGGCTCCAAAGGTCAGGGCAATGGAGATTATTGATGAGCTGGAACCCACCCGGAGAGGACCATATGCTGGGGCGGTAGGCTTTTTCAGTAATAACGGAAACTCGGACTTTGCGATAACGATCCGCACCCTTGTTGCTAATGGGAATAAAGCATACATCCAAGCGGGTGGGGGTATCGTAGCTGATTCGGTACCCGAGACTGAGTGGTTTGAAACTGAGCACAAGGCATCAGCTCTTCTAAGAGCATTGGAGAAGGCTGGGGGTGGAGTTGCTTGAGGGTTTTACTCATCGACAATTATGACTCTTTTGTCTACAACCTAGCCCAATACTTGGGTGAACTTGGGGCAGAGTTGATAGTGTATAGGAACGACCAGCTATCTTATAGTGATGCTGTTATCCTCAAACCAGATAAAATAGTGATTTCACCCGGACCAGGTTCACCTGAACTTGAGCGTTACTTTGGTGTCTGCTCTAAGATCATACTTGAAATGGGAAAAATAACACCCACCCTTGGGGTCTGTCTGGGTCACCAAGGAATATACTATTGCTTTGGAGGCAAAGTCACCCGAGCAACAAAGATTGTACATGGAAAAACCAGTCTAATTAGGCATGATGGCAAGGGCATATTCAAAGGTATAGATAACCCTTTCACGGCAACAAGGTATCATTCTCTAGTGGGTGAGGCAAATAGCCTTCCCGAATGTCTAGAAATCACAGCAAGATCCCTAGATGATGATGAGATAATGGCGATAAGGCACAGAAAGTACCCCATTATAGGAATACAGTTCCATCCAGAGTCTATTCTCACTTTAGAAGGAAAACAGATTATTCGGAACTTTTTGGACATGGAGGTATCACCCTGATCAAAGAAGGAATAAAGAGGTTGGTTGAGGGGAAGGACCTAAGCGGTGATGAAGCTTACATCATGATGAGAGAAGTCATGTCGGGGGAAGCCACCGAGGTGCAGATAGGATCAATGTTAACAGCACTAAGGATGAAAGGAGAAACCCCTCAAGAGATATCGGCTTTTGCGTCCGTGATGAGGAAGTTCTGTAGCCAGATAAATCCTAGTGTCCAAGGCCGTATTGTCGACACATGTGGCACCGGTGGGGATAACTTGAAAACATTCAACATTAGCACAATAGCTGCATTCGTTATAGCAGGAGCGGGGATACCTGTTGCTAAACATGGAAACAGGTCGTTCACCAGTAAATGTGGTAGTGCTGACGTTTTAGAGAACCTCGGAGTTAAACTGTCTGTTGAGCCACTTGAGGTTGAGAAAATAATTGAGAAAGTGGGAATCGGTTTCATATATGCTCCAGCTTTTCACCCAGCAATGAAATACGCTATAGGACCCAGAAGACAACTAGGTATAAGAACAGTGTTCAACGTACTTGGGCCTTTGACCAATCCTGCGAAGGCGCAAGCTCAACTCTTGGGTGTTTACGATGAAAACTTAACCAAAACCATTGCTGAAGCTCTCCAGTTTCTTGGAAGTGAGGAAGCCATGGTAGTACATGGCATAGGGGGATTGGATGAGGTATCCACAATTGGAAAAACAGCGATATCATGGTTGAGAGACGGCAAAGTTGAGAACCTTAAACTAACTCCTAGGGATTTTGGGGTTGAGGCCACCTCCCATTCAGAGATTAAAGGAACAACTCCAGATGAGAGCGGGGAGATACTATTTAGGGTATTGAATGGCTGTGAAAAAGCATCGAGACGGGATATTGTGTTGGTGAATGGTGTGGCGGGTATAATAGTGTCAGGGAAGACGGATGACTTCACTTACGCGATGGACCTTGCGAGGGAAGCCATTGAAAGCGGTGCAGCTTACCGCAAGTTGAAGATGCTTGTTAAGGCATCGGATGGAGATTTGTCAAGGATTGAGGAGCTTGAATCCATGTATGCCTGACTTCTTAGACCGTTTAGCCAGAGACGCTTTGGAGACAATTGATAGTGGATACTATGAAGATGTTGGAACCAAAATGGACCACACACCTCTTAGCCTTACAAAATTCCTTAGAAACGCTGTGGGAAACCCTATTATTGGAGAAGTAAAAGCAGCATCTCCCTCAAAAGGATCAATCAAGAAAAATCTAAACCCCTTAGAACTAGCTGGGTCGATGATCAATGGCGGAATAGCAGGGCTATCGGTTTTAACAGAACCCAAGCACTTTAAAGGGTCGATAAGCCACATTGCAGAAATTAGAGAAGCCCATTCTTTTCCAATTCTAATGAAGGATTTCGTGCTAAATACTGCTCAGATAAAAACAGCGAGAAAAACCGGGGCATCCGCGGTTCTCCTAATTTCAACGCTATACAACAGAGGATATGGCGAAATGGAATTACCAGAGATGATTAACTATGCACATAGGGAAGGGCTTGAAGTCCTTCTCGAATCCCATTCTTTGAAAGAGTTCAAGGACGCTGCTGGCATGAATGCAGACCTCATTGGCATCAATAATAGGGATTTGAAAACTCTGAGAACTGACCTTAAGGTCACTGAGAAAATAATGAGAGAAGCAGAACCACCAGGCATGATGGTTGTTAGCGAGAGCGGAATAGAAACAGCTATGGATATAAAATTTCTACGTAACTGTGGGGCTGAAGCATTTCTAGTTGGTTCCGCGATAATGGCTTCAAAAAACCCTGAGTCAAAGGTAAGGGAGCTGGTAGAAGCATGACCAAGATAAAGATATGCGGGTTAACCAATCTGGAAGACCTTGAAGCTGTAACAAACCTTGGGGTAGATGCTATAGGCTTTATCACTGGAGTGCCTGCCTCGCCGAGAAATGTTTCCTTAGAAATGGCTAGGACCCTTATCAAAAAAACTCCCATATTCACAAAATCGGTCCTTGTCACGGTGCCGGGAAACCTAAAATGGGTGATAAGAATTTGCGGGGACCTGAAGCCTAATGCAGTACAAATACACGGTAAACAAATCGATATCGAAGAATTCGCAAGGGAGGACCCCAACCTGTCAATAATTAAGGCGGTCAGTATGAATAATTCGGGTGCTGTAAGTGCTGCTTTGGAAGCAGCCGAACACTGTGATGCCGTCTTACTTGACTCATCCACCGGTAGTAACTTGGGGGGAACCGGAAACGTGCATAATTGGCAGAAAAGCAGGGAAATTGTTGTGAAGATAAAGCCTAAGCCTTTGATACTGGCGGGAGGTCTAAACCCGAAAAATGTTGCTGAAGCCATAAAAATAGTCAGACCTTATGCGGTGGACGTTTGTACCGGAACCGAAAGATCCCCTGGGATCAAGGACATGGACAAAGTACGGGCGTTTATTTTACAAGTAAGAGAGGAGGATGGAAAGGGGCTTTGAGTAAGGGAAGATTTGGGAGATTCGGAGGGCAGTACGTTAATGAAATGTTGATGCCAGTATTAATAGAACTGGAGGAAGCCTGGGAGAAACATTACCCAACGGATTCCTTTCAAAAAGAACTGGATAGACTACTTAAAGAATATGCAGGTAGGCCAAGCCCACTCTACCATGCTGTTAATCTAAGCGAAGAGATGGGTTGCAAGGTTTACTTGAAGAGGGAGGACCTTGTATGTGGTGGAAGCCATAAACTAAACAATACTCTAGGTCAGGCTCTTCTGACGAAGAGAATGGGTAAAAAACGCATCATAACTGAGACGGCTGCTGGGCAACACGGATTAGCAACAGCCATGGCAGGATGTGTGTGTAACATCGATACAGAAGTGTACATGGGATATAGGGATATGGAAAGGCAGGCAAGCAACGTAAAAAGGATGAGGTTGCTAGGAGCTAAAGTGACACCGGTTAACACTGGCAAGGGTATATTGAAGGACGCTGTTTCTGACACACTCAGAGAGTGGAGCTCATGCAGCACAACCACTCATTACCTAATGGGTTCTACGGTGGGCCCCCATCCCTTCCCTATGATAGTGGCTGAGTTCCAGAGCGTAATAGGCAAAGAAATTCGTAAGCAAGCGGTGAAAGCAGAGGGAAGCCTCCCTGATGCGGTTCTTGCGTGTGGTAGTGGAGGTAGCAACGCCCTGGGAGCCTTCAAGACATTCATTGATGATGATGTAAGACTATACTTCGTTGAGGGGGGAGGAGAGTCACTGGAAGCCGAAAACAGTGCAGCAGCATTTCAGCTGGGTTCCCCAGGCGTGCTACATGGCGCTGTTATGCAGATTCTTCAAGATAAACACGGTCAGGTTATGCCATCAAAGACCAGATCCGCTGGGCTAAACTATCCTGGAAGAGGCCCAGAACTCTCCCAACTGTGTGAAGCGGGAAGAGTAAAACCCTGCTACGTGTATGATGACCAGGTTTTTGAAGCTGTTGAGCTTACCTGTAGAACTGAAGGACTTATACCAGCGTTGGAGACAGCCCATGTCTTGGCTTACGCTATGAACCATAAAGAAGAGTTCAGAGACGATGAGTACATAGTAATCTGTTTCTCGGGAAGGGGAGACAAAGACCTTGATACAATAATGAGGAATATCTATGGATCTGACGAATAAACTGGAGGAGCTAAAGGAGAAAGGTGAGGGTGCTCACATGCCTCACGTATACTATGGGGACCCATCAACAGAGTTCTCAGATAGACTTATCCGAACAATGGTGGATAACGGAGCGGACATAATCGAGCTGGGCATCCCATTCAGCGACCCAACTGCTGATGGGCCCACCTTCATAGCCGCCTGTGAAAGAGCACTAAGTAACAATATTACACCGCTGAAATGTTTGGAAGGCATTAAAAAACTTAGGTCCGATGGAATAAGACAACCAATTGTAGTGACAAGCTACTATAACATACTATACGTATCAGGGGTTGGAAAATTCCTTAAAGAGATCAAGGAAGCAGGTGCACAGGCCATTATCGTGCCAAACCTCCCCATAGAGGAAGCAGCAACACTTATACAAGAAAGTTCAAGCCTGGGAATTCACCCAATTTTCCAGGTAACCCCGACAACGACGGGAGAACGCTTAACAAAGATTTGCGAAGCCTCAAGCGGATTCATTTACGTTATAAACGTTGAGGGGGTAACAGGGATCAGGAATAGAGTTAATAACTCAACACTCAAGCTTATTAAAAGTGTTAGAAGTCACACGGATACCCCTATCCTTGCAGGCTTTGGCATCTCGAAACCTGAACACGCTAAGGCTCTGGTTAAGGCAGGTGCTGACGGAGTAATAGTAGGAAGTATGTATGCCAGTTTGTACGAGAAGCACATTCATGATCCTTACAATAGTCTACCCCAAATATCAGAGCTTGTTCGTCAGATTAAGATTAGCTGTATTGAAGGAGTCGCAGAGCGCACAAGCGAAATGAAAGGTATTTAAAAAAAACGTTGTTTAATAGTTATTCAAGGTTTGGTCTCTGTGGGATCAATAACATTAGGACATTTTTCTGGTAATCATTTTGAAATTGGTACCAAACAAGGGAAGACCGTCAGAAACCTGTTGCATAGGATGATCGAAGAAATCCCAAACTACGAAGAAGTAAAAATGATGAAGCCACGTTACGTGCCTTCCTCCTTGTTTCTATGGATGGCTAAACGCCGGGCTACGGACCTATTGCGAGATGATGTTACTCAACACTATCCCAAGCAAGCCCAAAGGGTGGAGGGCATCGCTGTTGGAGCGGGAGTTGATGTGGCTATACTCTACTTTGTTCAATCAGCAGAACTTTCTCTGACCGTGGGACTATCTAGCTACTATCTACCAGCATGCACCTCCATGGGATTCAGCTCCGAAAGAACAGAGACAAGGGAAACAATCATTGGTAAAAACTTCGACTACCCAACTAACTTCAAGCATTTCCACTTAACATGCAGGGTGGAGCCAGAGAACAGGAACAAGACACTGGGATGCACAATGGCCCCTCTACCCGGCATTATCGATGGAATGAACGAACATGGTTTAACAGTCAGTTATAATCTAGCCTACACAACCGATAGACCACAATACTATGCACCCCTCTCACTGGCACTGCAGGAAATGCTGGAAACCTGTAACAATACAGAGGAGGCAGTCGATTTTATTACCAAAGCGAAGAAGGGAGGAAACGCCTTACTAATGGTAGCAGACGTGAACGATAACATAAAGACGGTTGAACTATCCCATAACCATAGTGGAATACGAGACTTAAGAAAGGGTCAAATAATAAACACAAACCATTACCACACTCCAGAAATGCAGAGATACGAAATCCCTAAGAACGCCCTGTTCACCGGAAAAATGGCTGAAACCTTTAACTTTCAAGGAGTAAGGGTGCATGAATCCAGCGAGCAGCGACTAAAACGAGCAATGGAACTAATAAACAATGAACCAGTAAACGAAAATACAATAATCTCAACCCTCCGTGACCACGGACAGATAAATCAACCATCAAATTTCACAGTATGCCGACATGGCCCTACAGTAAGCACTAACCGCTCAGTAATATTTTATCCGACACGGAGAACAATCAAGGTTCTGTACGGAAATCCCTGTCAAAGCGAATATACTGAATTCAAGTTTGAATAGAAAGAATCATGCTTTTAGGAAAATTCGATTTAACCTATCCAGCAATATCTTCTCCTCAGATGACCTGAGGTAGAAAGTGTCAATTAGACGCCACTCCTTATCAGTGTAATAATTGTAATAATGGGTATTACGTAAGAAGATAGGTGGATCATCAACAGCGACCATTTTATCCAGCTCCTCACCAGTGAATCCAAGGGTCTCTTTATCCCACTCTATGAGAACTCTCGGAACATGGGGCATAACTGGATGCTCATGGAACTTATCGTCGTTGGGAACCACAACAGCATCAACACCAGTTATCTGGTCCATCTCATTCTGTATTCGTTCAGCGGTTCTCATCTGCTTCTCGTATAGACCATCACCTTCTTCAACGAATATTTCGAGAGCTTTCACCAACCCAACTATTTGCTCTTTACTAATCTTATGTCCTCTGCCCCAGCCATGATGGGGAAAAGTATGCTCTCGAACAGCATTTATGATCATAACCCCTTTTCCCTGCCCCAGCATCATCCCCGTGTTGTTTGGGGCTTTAATGGCTTTACCACCGCTGAAACAGACAATATCCGCACCCATGTCAGTGAACTTGTGAAGGTTCGACACCGGAGGCAGGTCCGAAGCAGCATCAATAACCACCGGGATATCATGTTTCTCACCTGCCTCAATTACCTCTTCCAGAGGTATCTTACCCCTCNNGGCAACAGGTCTTATCTGTTATAACCGTCTCAAGTTCCCTCCTGAAGCTACGAAGCACCCCCGCCTGTCCGTATTCAACCGTCTTTGCACCTGATGCCGTCCATTGAGGAGTGTATGCAATATAGTGGCCACGAGGAACCACAACTTCATTTTTCATGCCCTCAGTATTGGGAAGCCTCAACCACTTACCATAGTCTTCACCCGCTATACACCCAGCCACAGCGAGCTCCATAGCAGCCCCAGTGCCCGTTGTAATATGAGCCTCCTCCACTTTACAAAGCTGAGCAACTCTTCTATCAGCCATATCGAAAAGTTCATGCATATCAACGAAGGTCTTCGACACCTCGTTCATGGCCTCTAGAACCCTATCATCTATCCATGTACCTCCAATATTTGTGGACCAGTTACGAGCGTTGATCCAGCTACGTACTCCCAACTCTTCAAGAACCTTGCTTTTGTATGGGAAATCAGATTTCATGGATGAAAGATTGCAGCACATCAATATTAATTTAAGAGATGTTTTTCATGCTACTCATTCCAGAGTTTGTATGAATGGATAGACCTCGGTTTTTTTGAACCCAATGATTTCATCAATATCCAAGAATGCTAATTTTCTATTCCGGTAATGCGGAAGCTTACACGAATGTATTGTGAGTACTCTATCATTGTAGAAGTGATATCCGTCCTTGAAGCTTTCATGCCCCCTGATTAACATTTTCAAACCGAAAGTTTCAAGGAACTCGTATGCAATGTCTGGGCCAAACCGTTTTCCACTGCCTCTGAATGACATGTTTATCCCCGGGAGTTTAGAAGGGTCATTCCAAAGAACCTCCTCAAGATGGCTTGTTTCTGGGTGTGTTATGTGCGCCATTGATATATCTTCCATGGTCTTCGCTTCAGTGGGCACTCCCCCGTGTACCAGTAAAGCCTCGTTTTCTATGATGCACGCTGTATATAACTCGTTGAACAGTTCCCTGTAACAATTGTATAGGGGTTTCCAACTGGCATCAAATTTTTTCTTTAATTTTTCAGGAAAATCGTGGGGGGAGGCAACAAGATCCGAAGGTCCTTCATGGTTCCCTCGCAACAGTAGAACTAAGTCAGGGTGTCTTGCTAGAAGTTGTAGAAGCTTTGTTAAAACTTCAACTTGTTGTGGCCCCCTATCAATGTAGTCTCCAAGAGCGATAAGAACCACTTCCCCCCGTTCTAATCTACGTTCTAACCTGGTTTGCGTTAAAATTTTTTTTAATGAGCGTAAATCGCCATGCAGATCTCCAACAATTACCATCCGCATCCTTTTTGGTAGTCTTACAAGTTTTCCTGTGATTCTAAAGTATGAACTTTGATTCCGGATGCCATCTATGGAGCTTCGGATAAATTCGTAGAGACTCCTCATTAGAGCGTATCCATAATTTGATACATCAAGAAATTTTATAACAATTCCGAGCCCAAAGATTGCAGGATAACGTTATTCACCAGCGCGTATCCCGAGCTACACGCAAAGAAGAAGGTAAATGGGCTACGCGCGCACACACACCCTCTATGAACCCATCTCGAAAGTTTTTTTCAAGCATAAATCAGTCTACTAACAGGTGTTATGTTTGTACGGTAGCTTGCTGGAATACTTTCCAAGAGAGTACAGGTGGTCTGAAGGCTTACGATTAGCCCTCACGGCTGCCCCATACGGTGGGGCGGAGATCGGTGAAATCGACCAAATAGGCAGAAGGCTTATGGAAAACATTGGTGACGACAACTCCTGGTACAATGAATGGAAGACAATGGGCTTCCATGTCGAAGCCCTTGGGAACATTGCGGAAAGAGAAAACAACAAAATTACAGCCGCTTCAAGGTTTCTGAGGGCATGCAATTACATTCAGGTAGGGGAAAGATTCCTACAACCGAAGGATGAAGAAACCCATGAGACCTTCAAAAAGTCGGTGAATTGCTTTAAAAAAGCTGCAAAGCTTCTCCACTGGCCTAAAATTGAGTATGTAGAGGTACCCTTTGAGGGAAACGCGATGCCCGCATATTTCGTCTCTGACGGAGAAGGTGATCAGAAACCAGTGGTTGTGTACTTTGACGGTTTAGACTCTAATAAGGAGCTGCTATACTTCTCCATAGTCCCAGATCTCGTTAAGAGAGGAATCTCATGCCTCATCGTTGACAGCCCTGGAAATGGAGAGAGCATAAGGTTCAGGGGAATGCATCTTAGGCCGGACTATGAGAAACCAGCCACAGCCTCTCTGGATTATCTGGAAACGNNTAACATGGATAGAAATTGTCTGATGGGAATCAGCTTGGGCGGTTACTATGCCCCAAGAGCCGTAGCCTTCGAGAAAAGGTACAAAGCATGCGTAGCCTGGGGCGCAATATACGATTACCATCAGATATGGAAAAACAGAATCGAAAAAAGTTTTAACGCCGCTTTATCATCACCCGGAGAGCAAATAAAGTGGATACTCGGGGTGGACACATATGATGAAGCCTTGAAGTTACTTGAAGACTACCGACTTGAAGAAGTTGTGAAGAAAGTTGAATGTAAAGTCTGCATAGTTCACGGAGAGAATGACCGGCAAATACCGTTAAGCGATGCTCAAAAACTATATGACGCAATTAGAAGCAAGGAAAAAACCCTCAAGGTTTTCACAACTGAAGAGGGAGGGGCAGAACACTGCCAGGGAGATAATAGAACCCTTGCTAGAGAGTACATCTCAGATTGGATAATGAAAAATATATAGGTAACCCTAGAAAACAAAGCGATTACAAGCTTGGTAAACTTTCCATTCCCAGTTTTGATTGCAACTTCTCCATCAGTTCATCAAGGGTGTTAATGGCGCGCGCGCAGAATAATACCAGAATCTATTCAAAATTCGAGAGGCTAAGGGGCGCGAGGATTATAGAATCAGAAAATCTCTACGTTGACAGAATAGTCATTGGGGAGATGAAAAACATCCAAAAAAATTTTTTCAACAGTTTCAGGTACAAGATCCATTTTTTTAAAAGAGTATTCTTCTTGAAGAGCCATGGTGTGACCTAGAATTACATCAACCGCGAGCTCACCTAGAATCTTCTTACACTGTAAGTATTCCTTTTCAGAGAAGCCTTGTAAGGGAATATTTAGGAATATATTTTCTGCTTCATGGTCAAAAATGAATTGAATAAACTTTCTGGATAGGGGGTTATAAAAGATTAAAAATTCTTTTTTGGATTCTATAACGTTCCGAAATGAGGCTTTAAAGTTCTTAATCCTATCTTTAAAGCTCATTTTTTCCATGAGCCTTGAAGGGGGAGGAGTTATCGTAACCGGGATTTCACCCATATTGATTAGTTGAAACTAACAGATAATATATTATTTAGTATGTTACATTTTTTACCCACGGTTTGAGCGCATATAGCCTGAGTGTGCCACGTTCGCACAACAATTTAAAATAATTTTAGGTTAAGTAAAACTGATGAACTTTGTCAGATAGAATTAAACTGCTTAAAACTATCGAGGATATGCGTGAGGAATTAA
>JABAHP010004614.1_pt3 | contig 13089 bp, 18 predicted proteins | sample 7062081 | NCBI WGS metagenome assembly JABAHP01 (sample SAMN14534357, study PRJNA622989) | marine sediment metagenome | biome: marine biome [ENVO:00000428]; feature: marine pelagic biome [ENVO:01000023]; material: deep marine sediment [ENVO:00002113] | place: India: Gulf of Kutch | collected... | reverse complement strand
GGGCGGACCTCTCCGGGGCGGATCTCTCCAGGGCGAACCTCTCCGGGGCGAACCTCTCCGGGGCGGTAGGTCTTAATTATTTCCGCTGTACCCCGCTTGCGATACTGTTAGAACAAACAGGAACGCTTCATGCCTACAAGCTAACCACAGATACCTATACAGGCCCCTATTATGCTGGTTTTTCATACCAGATCGGAGAAACGGTAGAATCAGTTGCTTGTAAAGATACGAGTATCCAATGTGCCGAAGGCATATCTCTTGCTACTTTGGATTGGTGCGCGAATAATTGGCGGCCCGGCTATCACATTATGATTGCGGAATTTGATAGGAAGGATCTCGCCTGCGTTCCCATTGCTACAGACGGCAAGTTCCGTGTCAGCAAATGTACGATTGTGGGCGAGAGGAACTTGGAAGAACTTGGACTTGAACCCAGCCGATCTGAGTCAGCGGAGCATCCCTGACACCAGACCCAGCCAAGACTCCTCACTAATTGCAGGTTGTCTGTGGCGGGAGGCACCAGTGACCCCCGACGCCGGGGCGGGCTATCCCCGGCACAGGAGGCGCATGAGAATTTCAAACATATCAGTCCATGGGGAGACTTACTGTCATTTTGGTGGCCTTCATGGCTCTGGTAATATGTGGGTACAGATCGTCCCGCAGCGCGAAGAATCTGCTGACCCGTCAATAAACATTCACATGACCGAACGAGAACTGATAGCCTTCAAGAACAGCGTCCTGGGGGCCTACAACGCGTATGTCAGACAAAAAAACGATGCTGATTGACCTAGCCATCCGGGTGCAGCTATGCCTGTGGGCGTCGGTCGTGCTGTGCTACTGGGGCAGGGTGTGGTGACCCGCTGTGTAGAGTGCGGTGCGGCCAGTAAGGAGAAGGTCTGCCCTGAGTGCATGTCAATATATTACAGGCGGATACGCATACCAAGGAGACGATATGGAACATTCAGAGACACTGGACGAGATAGCCCCTGCGCTGGCAAAGGCACAGGCAGAGATAAAGCCGGCCGTAAAGGATAGCGACAACCCCTTTTTCGAGTCCCGCTACGCCGATCTGACAAGCGTGTGGGAAGCCTGCCGGGACGCCCTGCACACTAACGGCTTGTCGGTGGTCCAGCATCCTATCAGCCGTGACGGTAGAATCGGGGTGTCCACCATGCTCCTGCACTCTTCCGGGCAATGGATTATGGACGAGATAACGCTAGGGGTGAAGAAGCCTGACGACCCCCAGGCAGACGGGTCAAGCATCACCTACGCCCGTCGGTACAGCCTTGCGGCCATGGTCGGAGTTTGTCCTGAAGACGACGATGCAGAGGCGGCAATGGATCGTAAGGGGAAGCAGGAGAAGTCCCGCCAGAAAGCCTCTGACGGCCCCAAGCGGCCTGATTTCGTGGACCGCAAGAGTGGTAGCCGCGCCAGGCCTCCGGAACAAGATAAGGCGCGATTAGCACAGCTAGGCAGGGAACTATACGCCAAGGGTGCCGAAGTCGATATGGAGAGAACTGATGTGGACGTTATGTGCCGCTGGTACATGAAAGACGCAAAAGCCCCTCACATCAGTATCGAAGAGGCACAAGCCTTGCTGGAGGACTTCGACACGCAATATGCGCTGTACGTGGCGTATGTAGACAGCATTGACGGTGGGGAGGCATGATGCGACAGGTAGAGATGGAAGAGAGACAGGCTGTTCAGGTCGAAGTATGCTGCCGCGACTCAAAGCGCCTCCTGCACGATGCGGCCGTCTACTGCTACACATGCGGCAGGTACATACGGTATCTGTACGAACCCGAAGATTTGAGTGTGCCAGATGACCCCAGATGAAATAATGAAGGGCCTGGCCGCCAAAAACCGGGAACTGACATCCCAGAACGAAATGCTCTCCAGGCTATCTGAGGACGCAGCGGAAAAGAAGAAAGCCTATTTAATCGCCCTGACAGGCAAAATAACAGCACTTCGCATAGAGGGGGAGTCTATCACGCTGGTGCGGGAACTTGCCAAGGGTGACGCTGTGGTGGCCGAGATGGGGTATAAATGGGATATAGCCGAGGGTGTCCTGCTGGCCTGTAGGGAGAGAATCAAGGACTTGCGGGAACAGATTGGAACGTACCGTAGCTTGCTGACGTGGCTACGCACAGAGATGGAGTTGACACTTACGCATGAAGAGACTCACCGGCGACGCCCTTAGGCGCTTGCAGGCAGAAGTGCTGGACCGGGACGGCGGGTGCGTAGTCTGTGGCGCTTGGACAGATCATCCACCACACCATGTGAAATACCGTAGCGAAGGCGGTAAAGATGTTGCGGAGAACATGGTAACTCTCTGCCCGGACTGTCATTACGAAGTGCATCATGGCAGCATGACTAAGCTGATACAGCACATGGTGAACTACAGCCCGAAGAGAACATTGCAGTACATATTCAAGGGGATCGTAAATGAAAGCCGAACTTAATCTCTTCCGGTATCTGCTATGGCAACTAAAGGCCATGCTGGACTGGGATGCCAAGCCCAAGGACAAAGAACCGGACAAGGACATCAAAATTCACGGGTGGTGGCTGTAACGTGGGTGGGGTACTCATCTGAGAATGGGGAGTAAGGAGTGGTGTCCCTAATGAAGATCCCCCATGGCACCTACCTCACCCACACAGCACGGGCGGGATGGCGGAATGAAGACGCACCTCAGCGGGCAAGGGTGATGCCTTGTCTTAAAGAGGCTCGGGGGTGGAAAGGCCGTGACGACGGCACGAGTACAGTGCAGGTATCGAATCCTGCTCCCGCCCACAGATAAAGGAGGCAGTATGAGTCTCATAGAACGAGAGTTCGAGTGCCCCTGCTGCGGGCAGAACAGGATACACCAGGAAACCTTCGACCGTTTCTTCCTGGCAAGACGCCTGGCAGAAACGCCCTTTGTCATTAACTCCGGGTATCGCTGCGAGTCTCACAATACCGAGATTCACGGTTCTGCCACGTCCAGCCACCTTAAGGGCCACGCCGCTGACATTAAGTGCGTAGCCTCCAGGGAAAGGTATCAGATTGTGGACGGGCTACGACGTGCAGGGTTTACCAGGATCGGCGTTGCTGACACGTTTGTTCACGCAGACGACGACCCGGACAAGGACCCAGAGGTAATGTGGCTCTACTAAGGAGGTAACATGGCATTTGATCCACTCACAGCACTCATGGACATTGGCGGGAAGGTACTGGACAAGGTGCTGCCCGACAAGGAGAAGGCAGCAAAAGCCAAGCTGGAAATGATGAAGCTGGCCCAGGACGGTCAGTTCAGGGACGACGAGATGCGCATGAACATGATCGTTGCCGAGGCAAAGTCCGCTGACCCGTGGACCAGCAGGGCTAGGCCCAGCTTTCTGTACGTCATCTATCTCTACATCGTCATGGCTATCCCTATGGGGGTCCTAGCGGCTTTCAGTCCTGACCGTGCAGCGGCAGTATCAGAAGGCATGGGGGCGTGGCTTGCTGCCATACCTGGGGCCATGTGGACACTGTTCGGGGCGGGGTATCTCGGGTACACGGGCAGCCGCAGCTACGATAAGAAGAAGATGCTGGACGGGCAGAAATGATCTGGAAGCGCCGCAAAAAACAAACTGTGGTCTTTCATAGAAGGTGTCGTAACTGCGGCCATGAAAAAGCCGAAAGCATTACGGATAGAAAGATTCTAATTCCTCTACACCTAGCGCTCTTACATCCGTGTTGGGAATACTTTCCAGAACGCAAGGGCGAGTTCGGCGTTATGGAGATCATCAAGACAACGAGAAGCTAGCCAGGATACAGGATAAGCACACACAGCCCTCCTATCACCAGTAGGGCTATCGCCACCCCTGTAAAGAACCACGCGAAGGGCTTGAGTAGGGATCCTATTACAGACCGCTTAGTCTGCTTCGGCGTCTTCTTCAAACCCGTGGGCGGCATCTAGAAGCTTGGTCAGAACCTTCTTGGCGTCCTCGTCCTCTATGGAAGCAAGGGTCGGTTGCCGCATCAACTCGTTATAGAACCGGCAGCAGGTGAGATATAGCGCTTTGTAAAGGGCCTCGTTGTTCATTTTTCCTCCAGTACAGTTAGTCGCTTCTCGATATTTTCCAGCCTTACCGTGCTTTGTCCCGACTTGTCAGCTATGTCTCTGAGGGAGTCTACAACGCTAGAAAGCACCGCGCTGCACTCTAAGCGCACGTCCTGAACAGAGTTATGTAGGTTCATTATTTGCCCCTGCAAACCCTGCTCTACCGCGAGCACTTCAGATTTAGTGGAGAAAAGCTGCGGCAAAGTTAAGTACCCTGCGATAAGCGCACCTATTACAACCAACCACAGCTTCGACTTTTTACCCGATGTCACGCTATCCCAGGCTCCCATGTTAATCTCCTTACGGCCTCTCCCAGACCCGTATATACACATCAAATGCGGCCCCGCCGTTCGGGTCTATAGCCCCGCCTGAATTGTTAATCAGATATAGCTTAACAGTGTTTGCGGCAGACACATGCCCATAAAGTTGTAAATCTCCAATATCTACCGCCGGTGCAACTTCAACAAAGTCTCCGAGGGCTGCCTTTGCAACGGTATCGGTGTCCGTAACAATTCCGCCATCTGCCACGCTCCCAGGATTCCAGTTATGAGTAGCGGTAAAAACCCTGCCGACCTTTTCCCATCCGAAGTATGCACCGCCAGGAAAGACTAACGCATTTTCGTCACTTATAGCAGAGGTTGAATCATTGATAAGCCCCGGCCCCGGCAGGATACCATCGCGCAGGATGGGATTCCATATCGCTATGTTGTCGCTATTGTCTGAAAGCTCAATCCGCACTGTAACCGCGTCCGTCGATGTATCATTGCCAGTGACCGCATACGGTCGCCAATCTGAAGACAGAGTACATAGGCCCGGCTCTACCTCTCCGCTGCTGTTTCTCAGGCGCAGATTGACTGTCCCAGAGCCGCTGATGTTTATCATCCACACCACAAAGGTCTTCCAACCGTTCCATGTAGTTTCTGCTTGTTGCTGAATCCTGCCCGACGCTGCAGTCGCATCAAGATCCGTGACCGAGTTGTCTGTTAGCCCGTGTGGACCAACCCTCTGTGCGGCAGACTTAGTACAGTTGGTCGCTGCCCAAGTGCCAGATGCAGTAATATCGTCGGTGAACTCGCAATAGTTGCCGATGCTGCCGGTCATCAGCCAGGGAGATATGATATGACTCTCATCATTTATCCGCTTTGTAACGTAATTCTGAATCCGCCCCTGAGCGCCATCATCATAATTGTAGTGCTCATACTTGGTGTGAGTGACATCTATGCGCCCGTCTTCTTCATCATTGTCTCGATTGATAAGCGTGTACCTGGCAGTGTTGTCATCCGTGACCGTGCCGAGGTTCGTGGAGTCTATGACGGTATCATTGCAGAACGCCAAGGTTGCCTTTTTGATCGTTCCTGCCAGCCTGATATAAGCACTTGGATAACTGGCAGACCCCGTGATAACAAGGTCTTGTGCGGTAGCGTCGTTATCGTGGTCTTCCAGATGCAGCTTGCCTGCCGAATAGACATAGCGGCATTCATCCAGCTTTACACCATATCCATATCCATAGCTCGCCCCGGACATGCCGTTGGATTGCACGACGCAGTTAATAAAAACAACGTCCTTGATATGCTTCAGGTGTATACCCATACCCGCTGCGCCAGTGCCCGTGGCTAAAGAAAACGTACTGTTTATGAAGGTGATGCCATACAGAGTGTATGTCGTGGTGTCCTTGTCTTCCGCCTGAAAATTGACGCCGTTGCCCCATATCTTGCACGAATCCACCAGAAAGTTGCTCGGATTCGATGTCTCTCCGTTGTGCTCCAGATTGACGCCTGTTGTATCAAAATCGTTTATCCATACCCGTCTCATGCCAGATTGCTTGCCGGGACCGCTGATGTTGATTGCATTTACTGTCGTCTGCCCGTTTCCATCAAAGCGCAAGTCTTCAAAAAACACATTGGGCCGATCAACACCGCTACCACCCGTTTCGAGAAAACAGGATAGGCTTCCCGCTGTCGCCTGAATAATAGAGGACCGGCCCTTGCCTACGATTCTGAGCAATGGCGTTTCCCCATCAGTGTCGCTACCATAGACAGTATTGTCTAGCTCTACGCTCGCATTAAAGGCGTATGTTTCGCCTTCACATCGGATGGTTCCACCAACTCCCGCCAACGAAGTAACGGCTGACTGAAAAGCGCCGTCCCCGTCGCTGCCGTCATAGAACCAGTTGGCGTGTATTTCTCGCCCAGACCCAAAAGTTACGGTTCCAGTCCCGGCAAATATCTGCCACGGCCCCGCCTCAATAGGCCCGTTAATGGTCAGCGTATACCCCGTGGTCGCGATCGTGTTGCCCTGGAGAAACTTCAGGGTGGTCGTTGACGGAAATGTGACATTTTCTGTCAGGCTGCGATCACAGTCCACCCACAGTTCGAGTTCTGTTGAGCCGATCTTGGACGCCGCTTCTGCTATCGTGCCAAGCTGAGACAGCAATGCCACCGGCATCTTATTTAGAGTAACAGACCTCCCGGATGAACTGGGCCGAGTGAAGGTGCTGTCCCCGCCGTTCTGCCATTGCATATCCTCAACACCGACAAGTCCTTTAGTCACTGATGCCATTATCCTACTCCTAGCTCATGTATAACCGTGCCGTTGGTGTCCTTAACCTGTATGGTTCCGAATACCACGTTACTGTCCGTCTTAACGTCTTGGTCCAATGAAACATCGGATTCTATTGTAATCGTCCTATCGCTGTCGCCTGGATTTATGGTTAGGTTTCTATTGGCGCTCATGGTCGATTGTGTTCTCAGGCGCATGTCGTAGGCTTCAGATGCGTCAAGCAGGCCGATCCTTTCCATGGCCGCAATGGTTGACCCGCTCAAAGATGATGTATTTATCGTCGCATTGCTTATGGTCGGAGATGCTAAAGTCGGGGCTTGTGTCGGTGTTGCTTGCTCCGTGTCAGAGTCTATCTCAAGTACGCCCGAAGCAGTAGCCCCTGGGAACTCTAGCGTAGTGCTGTAAAACTTCGGATTGTCCCGCAAGCCCTCAAACCTGTCTAGCCTGTCCGCAATCTGGGCAAGGTTAAAGTTCAAGTGCCGCAAAGCCTCTTCAAGCGAGTCTCCCTGTACCTGATATATCTCTCGTGTTTCCGCCATTAGTTCTTCGGCCTGTTCATAAGGTCTATGAGGTTGTCAACGTTACGGAACTGCGGTCGTGACTTTTTCTTGCTCTTACGTGGCATTACCTTCTCTCGCCCTAAGTGTGCTGCCGCCTTTGCCGCTGGCCCCCCGACCGCTTTTGCAGGGTTTACCATCTTATGCACCAGCTTGCGTGACGTGGGAGACATTAGCGCCCATGCCGAAGCTGCCCCGGCAAGTTCTACGCCAGCAACACCGGCCACCCCATGTGCGCCAAATCCCATCGCACCACCCAAACCCCTCAAGGCAAAGTAAGGAATAGTCTCAGCCTTGCGCATACGTTTCAGTTCAGGGGCTATCTCCATGTAAGCGTCGGCTTCTTTCTTCAGGTTCATCCACGCCATAGGAGAAACCGCCATCCACTTCTCTTGGTCCTTGTAAATCTCCCTGGAAAGATTCGCGGGAGCAAACATGAGTTCGTCTGTCTTCATATCTCGCGTCAAGCTCTTATCATACATGTTCTTGATCCAGTGAAACTCTAAGCCCGCCCACGCCTTAGCCCCTTCTACCGTAGACTGCATCTCCTTTTTGATGCGCTGCAACTCTGCCGGACTAGCCGTTTTCCAGAGGTCATCTACGGTGTTTCTGGAGAACTTCTCGAAGTACCTTTCACCCCCGAACGTCTTGTTCAGCTTGGCCTTAATCGTAGGATTATTGTCAAACCAAGCAGTAACCTCCTTGAATATGGCATCGCTTTCTATCTTTGCCTGTGCCGCCTTCGGCACAAGACCCTCAACCTCTTTAAGCCACGTAGACTTGAGTACGTCCTTAAAGCCGGTCACTTCGTCAAGGTCTGTCTTGGGGCTGTTCCACACCGCCTGTATGCCGTAATGCGAATCTCTTGGTCCAAGAACTCCCCGGTTGACAATATGATGTACGACCGCCCCCGCCTGGCTTTTTGGTCCGTAGCCTAGCCAGGATCGAAACTTAGAGACCGCCGCAAGGTCAGACTTGCCCGGAAACATCTCTTTAGCCTTAGACAGAATAAGCTCTCTAACCTCTGGTACGGGGATAGCCTTGTCGGTAAGCTCAAGCGCCTCGTCTACAATCTCGTTATATCCCTTGTAGACCTCGCTAAAGTCCTTCTTCTGCATAAAGAACTTGCCAACGTCCAGCCCCACCTGTTCCTTGCTGGCCCCTGNNTGGGAACATATCGTCAAGGAACTTCTCTGCCCTCATTGCGGTGCTGTTAACAAGCTGTTCCCTGTAGTGTTGTTTCAGGGCTTGTCCCGACACTGTAGCCCCCCCGATAAACCGCAGGCCAGTTCTGGCTAGAAACCCCGCTGGTCCTCTCAGGACACTCAACCCAGATATGGCCGCTTCACCACCTGCGCCAGCCAGAAATTGCCGTTCAATATCTTCTGGATCGGGTTCTTCTCCCGTTATTTGCTGGCCTGCAACTTCTCCCGCAACGGCACCGCCCCCTGCTGCAAGGCTACGGGAGATAGCGTTAGCTACATGCCTGCCGATACCGACTAGCTTGCCGCCCTTTGTGGCAATCTTAGCTGGAATGGCAAACTGAGGGGCCAGCGCGGTAGCGGCTATGTCCCCAGCTATGGGCAACCCTTCTCTCAGGGCGTTCTCGACCGTAAACGCCTTCTTCACGTCACCTGTGAACTGCTTGACCTCGGGGGACAGAAAGGTCGGACCTTCAGCGATAAGCGGTTCTCTTCCCGCCTGTAGGTCTGCAAGGGTCGTGCCCTTGTCCCGGTTCTTTTGCAGTTCCTCTAAGGTGGTCATTCTATAACCCCTGCGTCTTTCAACCGTGCAAAAGCGTCCTCATCTGATACGCCCATAGCGGTAAGCCGGTTGAACTGTTCTTGCACTGACGGTTCTTTTCTCCTTACCCCCATACCGAGGGTAACTTCTTTAGCAGTCTCTAGAACTCCCCTGACCTCGGCCAGAAGCCTCCTTGCCACCGCAGGGCTGTCTGTAAGTTTCGGGAGTGCTGCGGTAGCCCGCTTAACGTCGCCGTCAGATAGTGCGCCCTTCTCACCCATGGACCGGATAATGGGGGCAAGAGAGCCCTTTATCTTTCTGAGTAGCACGGCAGCATCCGGGTTAGTCTGCGCCCATGCCCCGAGGGTGCGTTCTGTTCCCCCCTTAAGTCGTTCCATAAGGCCCTTCTCTTCCAGAGGAAAGACCTTTTCAACCAGACCCTCTATATCGCCAATGAGTTTGAGTGCCGAAGCAGTAGCCGGGATTCCACCAGCCCTACCCGCTGTCAGCTTCTTGTAACCTTGCGCTTCCAGTTGGTCGGGTGTTTGCCCAGATTCAGGAGTAGACAAATCCTCAGTATGAAACCATAAGGCCGATTCTGCTGGTCCCTGCACTTCTGCCCCGGCAGGCGGGGACTTGAAAATCGGCTTGCCTTTCCCGACAAGACCTATGACCTCTCCAGTAGACTTGCGGATACGAACCTTGACCTGCGCGCCCGGATACCCGAACTGCGCCCCGTCCACTGTATCGGTAACAATATCTCTAGCTTCCGCTGTTTTCTCTGCGGCCCGTGCCGATTGTCCTCTGAACTTCAACCCCTCTTTCTGTATGTCCAGCCGTTCACGATCAGACTTGATAGAATGTTCCAGACGACCAGCTCCCAAGATATTCATGTCGCTGACTTCCCCCAGCGCCATCATTTCCATGGGACTAAGGCCAGAAATAGGGCTTTCTGCTTGAGTATTTTCCCCGGAGCCATCGAAAGACTGCATACCTTCGCCTACGTCCGCTTCTACAATACCCGGACTTCCGCTGCCACCGAATATGGCCTCAAGTATCCTGCGCTTATATTCAGCTTCGTCCTCTTGGAGCTTCTTCTGGTCCTTCATAATCTGCATTTGCAGGTCACGCATCTCATTATCAGCTTGCACCTGTTTTCCCTGCGCAAACCCCTGCGCTATACCCGCCATCAGACTCAATAGGTCGTCGGCCATGACTGACCTCCCTACTTCTTACCGCCCATTAGTTCCATTGCAAGCAACATGCCAAGACCCTGCCCGAGACCTCCCATGGTCTGCGACCTCCTGGCGCTTTCCATGGCTCCGAGATTTGCCGAAATGCCCGCTGCCGTCTGAAGCCCGGATATGGCCTGTTGCGGAACTCCCGACACAATCCCATAGAGCTTATCAAAGAAATCCTGGCCTATGTCCGCCTCAAGGTCGGACAGCGCCTGCCCTTTCTTCGTACTCAAGTTCGCAAGCTGTTCAAATAGCTGCCCCCCTTCAGGCATGGTACTCAATATATTTTCCCTGGTACGTCCGTACTGCTGTTCTATTGCTCGCTTTCCCGGTCCGTACAGAGGACTTGCTGATGGATCTACGGAAAAGATGCTCGTACCCGCTGGGGCCATGGTTTGTCCGGGCACACCCGCACCTGCAACCGGAGTAGCGGAAGTACCAGTAGGCTGTCCTGTAAGGATGCCCGGCATGACTCCACCAGACGGCAATTCAGGAAAAAGCGCCTGTGTTTGTGATGTCACAGCGGGAGAGGGAGAAGCGGCCCCCGTCGAGTACGTCAACGGCATACCCAAAAAGGCACGGAAACGGTTGATTAAGTCCTGTTCCAGCGGCGCAGTCCGTGTGTAGCGTTCTCTTGATATCCGCGCCAGTTCGTTGGTCAAGGCACTAGAACCTCCTCCGCTTTTGCCTCCCATCAGGCCCCCAAGTAAGGTAGTCCCCCCTAGTATGGCCGCAGTCAATGGATCCATAATGCCCCCTATTCAGCCTCCGCAGCATAGATAGACACAGGCCCAGAGCCGTTTATCCTGATACTGGCCCTTCTGCCGTTGCCCGTGGCTACTAGCCGCCGTTTCGTTGTTCTGTTTCCTGTGATAGTGTGCGACTGGTGGGCAGAACCGTCCAGCATAAGACTCCCAGTTGCACTGCAATTAGAGTCGGAAGCGTCCACATCATACTTGATGTATCGAGGAAAGTGCCTCCGGGTCTGAAGAGTATAGTCCTTGCTTTGCACGTCCCAGGAAATCTGTGTCGTATCATCGTCAGTAACCGTGCTTTTCTCAAGCTCCCAGATAAAGCCGTCATTGGTCCCGGCAAGAAGCCGTCGGTTCTGTTCATCCACAGTGACCGTCCTAATCTCTATGCCCCATGTGTAATAGCTCCACCTGTCGTTATCCAGGTTCAGCACCAGACAGTGTTCAGGGTAAGTATCGTCAGAAGAAGCGTACCCGAAGTAGAGTCTGTTCTGGAACTGGATTAACCAGCATCGGGTCAGTTTAGAGGAGTCCACCCCGGGTACGCCGTTCGTTGTCGTGCCCCTGAATATCGGTCTGAAATGGTCCTGCGTGATGTTCCTGTCATGCCCTGCAAAAAGGTATATCCCGTCTGTGCCTACGTGGTAAATCCCCTTGCCCTGGACCGCAAGAGCGCCCTGAGGCCCCTGGGCGCCCGTGATGGACTCCATGGCAAGGGGAAAAAACGTGTTTGGCCCTGTGCCCTGGATGTAGTAAATCCTCTGCTTGGTAAGGGCGTAGGGCTGACCGTTAGAGAATATCACGCACTGGATCGGAAACTGTGGCGGTGATACCTCGACATAGTAGGACGTAGGCCAGTATTCCGGCTGCTTTGCAAGGCAGTAATACAGAAGGTTATCCTTGGCAATGAAACACGTCCCGTTGTAGTTCGGACCCGCCACGAAACTCCCCAGAGGGGGTCGGTCATGGTTTGTAGCAACCTCGGCCCCTACACTCCCGTCAGCAGTTGCACTGTCAAACGAGATGAAGTCGTACCCGTGGGTGATAACCGTGTTGCTGTCCGTAGTCTCGGTATCTACTGACTGTGTGTAATCCTCCTCCCAGTCAAAGCACCTTTCGTCCGTACTAGAGGACGCCCCGCCCGTAGTCGTGAACTTAACATCGTCAGTGGCCGTATGAGAGCTTGTGTTCTCCCATGTGTGTGTGTACCCATCCTGCATCCCGTAATGGCCTGTACGGGCGTTTAAGGTGGCTTCTAAGTAGTATGTAGACCCTCCTGTGAGGGTTCTGTAGACCCTGTAGTGAGTCATGCCGTTCAGGGTGGAAGTGGACCCCATATCCTCAGGGTCTATCTTGAACAGCAGACTATCAGATGCGCACGTTATGGACAGATCGGCTGCATCGCTCGGGGCACTTTCATAAATGACCGTGGACCCGCTAAGACGGCAGTATGTGTACTTGAAATTGTAGGCCCCTGTCAGCCCGCCCTCAGACCCAGCAGATATGGTGGGCTTGGTAGACGGCGCAGCGTGACCCCACTCGTAGGCCGTTGAACCTTCAATCCTCTTCCTGTCCGTACCGTTCAGGGCAAATACGTTGTCTGTCGTGTCATTGTAGGCGTTGTAGAGAATCGAAGACCACTGATTATCAGTAAGCCCCGTGGCTATGCTGGTCTCATCCTCGTATATGACCGTTCCAGAGAAGGTGTACCGAGTTCCAGCCTGCTCCCTGACATGATGAATCCCTGTCTGGGCTAGAGCGGTGGAGTTGATTTTGTCCGAACCGTCACGGGTCTTGACCTGCCCTTGCTGATCCAGGCGAAGATTCTTGCAACGCTGCATCGAGCCGGAAACCACCGTACTCGGAGGAGTCACCTGGCCCGGTAGGTCGGCAGGGTCAGTCGCTATGTCAAGTAGTCCGTTAGGGGTAAAGAATAAAGGCATTACCACTGAGCCGGGTATGTATCTGGCAACCTCGGCCTCCTGCGTGTTCTCAAAGGCGGCGTGTCCTTTGTTTGAAGCCTATAGTCCCTATCTGCCCTTGTCTTTGACCTGAACTTCTTCAAAAGCCTGTAAGCAAGTTCTTTGCGCCACGCCCAGTATTCCTCAAGGCTTTGTATCTTACCGTCCGTGTTCGCAGCGTGTGCTGCTGATAACAC
>JABAHP010005689.1_pt2 | contig 13092 bp, 18 predicted proteins | sample 7062081 | NCBI WGS metagenome assembly JABAHP01 (sample SAMN14534357, study PRJNA622989) | marine sediment metagenome | biome: marine biome [ENVO:00000428]; feature: marine pelagic biome [ENVO:01000023]; material: deep marine sediment [ENVO:00002113] | place: India: Gulf of Kutch | collected... | reverse complement strand
CGCGAGATCGGCACCCGTGAGATCGGCACCCGCGAGATCGGCATCCGTGAGATCGGCACCCGCGAGATAGGCACGCTTGCCAGTAGCCACATCTGTGAGCCACTGTGTGTGATAGGCTATGATTTTGTTGAGTTTGTTGGGATTCATCTCTACCCTCCTCTGTGTTTGGGGACGCGGGCCGGAGCCCCTGTGCTACCGCAGGTCCAGGTAGATCGTTCCCGCGAAGGGATTGCTCCGGTAGATCCGCTGGTGCTGCCGAACGAACGCCCTGGCCTCAGCCTCGGTGTCGAACCAGTGGAATCCGCCCGTGTTCCTCACCCGCCACGCCCCGTTGGGCATTTCCCTTATAACCATGATGCGCTCCTCTCGGTGATGCCCTTGCGGGCGGTTAGTTCTGAGCCCTTTGACGGGCATGGAATGCACAGATTTCGCAGCGGCAGACCTTCGTGTGCCGCACGGTTGACCCCAGTTGCTCTAATGCCTGGCGCGCGTGAGGCGGCAGGCAGTCAGAGCAAAAGCACTGTTCTGGTCCGCCCTGGTGGTGGTCGACAACGTAGAAGCGTACTGTTTGACGCGACACGGTTACGCCTTGGTTGTGGGTTGTGGTGTATACAACTCCGTTGGGGCGCCTTATCTCCGCCCAACTGCAATGAGCTCCCCGTCAATCGTAGTGAGCACTACACCGCACTGGGGGTCGCTCCACGTCCGCAGTCCCGTAGTTGCGGATATACGCGTGCGGGCTTCTGGGGTCAACGCGCCCCATACGTCGGCGAGCGTTGCCCTGGTAGCCTGGCGCTCGATGTGTGAGATAGGGCGTTCTGCCGTCGTTGCCTCGCGGCCGATTGTGTTGATTACTCGTGCTACACTCATTTCTGCCCTCCTCTGTGTGTATGGGGACGCGGGCCGGAGCCCGCCGCACCTACCTACTCCGCGTGCAAGCCAATTCTACGCCATCCGATATGGACAACCACTTTGACCCTTCGAGCTTGGTCGCCAAGATTGCAGGACGTGGCACATCACGCTGATTCCATTCCTTCACAACCCCAACCATGATGGTCGTGTTCCGATAAGCCGGACGGTCGAATTCCCTGGTAGCGTCGCGTTTCGCCTGTGCCAGTGTGGTGCCAGGGCTCTTGCGCCAGTAATCCACATCTGTGCACGTTGCGAAGTAGGTCTTGTCCCTGTGTCCCATCCTACCCTCCTCTGTGTGTATGGGCGCCGAAGCCCCCGATTATTTACCCAACCTGCACCAAGCACCGATCCGCCGGGTTGAACCAACCGTGCCGCCGGGTGACGCCATCGCTGCCAAGTACCGTCAGATCAAAATAGACCTGATCCGCCGGGTTCGAATTCGAGGAGAAAAACGGCTTGACAATCGTGTAGCTATCGCCCTTGTAACACTGTCCGAGCACACCGCCACATTTGGGACAAACATGGACGCCACAGATTACCCGGCCGTTGACCATGTAATCGGTGTTCAAAGCCTTAACAGTCATCTTCGCGCCACAACAGGAACAATCGCCGTTATCCATTCTGCCCTCCCGGTTAGTGGTTTCTCTCGCTCTCATGTATATAAGTATACCACAAAACGCGGGCTTTGTCAATAACTTTCTACAGTATTTTACGTTACTCTGTGTTTGGGGACGCTCCCCGAAGGGAGCTGTGTAGTCATTCGTCCGAGAAGTCGCCCGAAACGGCCAGTATCTCATCCGTTACCATCGTGCGGCAGAGTCTACCCTCCTGGATTGTGTGACTATTGGGGACGTATTACCCACCCGTCTGCGAAAATAGCCCCACTGAAATCAGCCCGGCTCAGATCGGCCCCGCCGAGGTCGGCCTCGCGTAGGTCGGCCTCGGAAAGGTCGGCCCCGCACAGGACGGCCTCGCGTAGGTCGGCCCCACGTAGGTCGGCCCCGCACAGGACGGCCCCACGTAGGTCGGCCCCACTGAGATCAGCCCCGGAAAGGTCGGCCCCACGTAGGTCGGCCCTGCTCAGGTCGGCCCCACTGAGATCAGCCCCGGAAAGGTTGGCCCCACTGAGATCAGCCCTGCTCAGGTCGGCCCCGCACAGGACGGCCTCGCGTAGGTCGGCCCCGCGCAGGACGGCCTCGCGTAGGTCGGCCTGTTTTCCAGTGTTCTCATCAGCCAACCATTTCGCGTGTTCGCTGAGTATGTGCGTCAGGTCCATTCTGCCCTCCCGGTTAGTGGTTTCTCTCGCTCTCATGTATATAAGTATACCACAAAACGCGGGCTTTGTCAATAACTTTCTACAGTATTTTACGTTACACAGAAAATTACTTGAAAATACCGAACCGACGAATCTGAAATCTAAGGGACTCCGCATGGATGCCCCGCATTTTAGGGGCCAACGTATCGACTGCAGGACGAAGCCAGGGCTCACGAGGGATACGCACCGAACGCCGGGTCAAATCATGCACCATACGGACCTTCGGCCGACGCTTACCGCCGATTACCTTGAAAATCCCCTTGCGCCGGCCCAAATCGAGATACACGTACTTCTGCCCGGACTCGGCCGCTTGTTTGACCACTGCGATATTACGCCGGCGCCGGTTGCCGCGGATGCCCCGAGACGACAACCGGATATTGGCCAACTTGTTTGGCTTGCGGGGCAATCGGGTCCTTGGACGCGCCGTTAAGCCCTGACCGGCACTATACGCCGTCGGGATCGGTGTCCCCTCCCTGCCCCCGGCGCGCTTCACTCCACCATACTCCTGTACCTCCATGTATGGCGCAATGGAACCCACAGCCGCAGCTTGACGGTTGATATTGAGCGTTCGGGATGGATTGACCCGTATGCTCTGCTCCGACCACCTATTGCGGGTGACCATGTAGGTGCGCACGTTCGCCCGCGCTTCCCGCATGGTACGAAACGCGGTCTGATTTATCGTGTTCCGGGTCGCATAAGGGAGGGCCTTATGGGCGAAAGCCCCAAGCCATCGCTCCATTTCTTTGACATCGCGCATGTCAACCTGTACATGTGGTCGCGCCATACTTCGATAATATCACATGCCGCGGTTGATGTCAAGGCCCCCGTATTCCCCCGTATTCCCCCGTACATTCGGGGGCTCATAACGCATTGATTCTTATACCCCCTATCTACTACTCACCCCCTATCCCTGTACTTATAGTAGTTAGTAGTAGTAGAATATAGAGAATATAGGTAGGGGGGTGTAAATATAGTAAATGTGGGGAAAAGATATGTGGTGAATAGGGGGTTGGTACGGGGATACGGGATTTTCCCGTTTCGTAAAGTACCTAACCCCCTGTGTGATGGATGGTTAGCAAAAGGGCACATGCCCCCCGGCATCCGGGGTATGGTCCGGGGTCCGGGGGGCAAATTTACGGAAAATAGCCCATAATGCGATGAAAACTAACGTTAATTCCCAAAATAGGCCTGCTATGATCGCAGTAATTAGCTCCCGTTTGTGATTATAATTTGCAGCTTCAATTGTAAATATACTAATCGCCATAATCGAAATTGCAAAATGCGAAATTAACGCTATAATCTTCATTGAGAACATAAAGCGCTCCGTAACTACGGGTTTTAACGTACGATTTTGCTAAACGTGCTACAGGGGGAGGGGCCAGGGCCAACCGGTACACGGGTGCGATACATCCGGGCGGAGCTTCACTTCGCTTTCCCTTGTCTTCGATCGTGGAGCGTGTCAATGTCCATGGCGTGTACTCTGACGAGTATTTCAACAAGCTCTGTAGGGGTAACGCCCCGACGGGCCGCCGTGCGTTCCAGCATGGCGACCAGTTCAGGATCATCTATAATAATTGTGATTGGGTCCGGATCGTTCACGATGGAATGGCCGGGACGTCAGAATAGGGGGGTTATCAGAAAGGCCCACAAGCGTTTGTACCACGGTTCACGCCGAGCTTGGACCGTGGCCGCCACTGCGTCGGGATCCTGACGTATAGGCGCCTTGAGCTTGGCGAGACGCTTGATTTCCTTCAATGCTGCCGGCTCAATCGGACCCTCCACGAAAAGAGTGTTATCGGGATCGGTCGCGTAGAGCTCTGCCCCGAGCACCAGAGCGATACGTGTAATTTTGGCAAGCTGATCGGTGATGTCCTGCAGTTCGCGGAGTATCTGACGTTTCGATTGCATCGTACAGAATCCTTTGGTTATAGGTGTGAGAAGGGACCGACCCCGCGGGGACGGGGCCGGCCTATCATCGCTGTGTGCACTCAAATATCGATAGGCACCTCCCGTGCGGTTAGTGGTTATCGGATACGTGAGCGTTTCGCATATTTCAGCTGTCGGGGGTCCTGAGCGTTCCGCGGGATTAACCACAGTCGCCCGATCCGGAACGCTTCGGGAATTCTGCCAGTGTGGCATAGCTCCTCAACGCGCCGGCGGGATATCGGGGGCTGTAGGATCGCGCCGAATTCCTCGACTGTGGCCACAAGGGAGCGTACGACTGATTCGGTGCTATTCATGTCCTTCCTGTCCTTCCTCCAGAGTCAACCACTGGGGCATGCGACTCCTTATTCCGCTGGCGTTCCTGGCTCTGTTGTGCGCAGTTGCCGCAACGTGTTATAGATATGGTCCAGTATATGCCGATCAGACAAGCGTTCACGATGTCCCTTTTCGATGTACTTCACAACTGCGGCAATTTCCGCACTGGCCGTGTCGGTGGATGCGGAAGGAGTGCCTGCCTTAGTGTGCTCGTCGCGGGCATACCACCCTATACCGATACCGATTGCCATAGCCAATATCGCCAAAAACGCACCAACCATCAAGTATTGCATCAGCGACCCCCTATCTGTAAACAGCACGACTGGAGTTTCGCACAACGTCTACCCAACGTGCGTCAGCTTGCCAGATACAATACGTGTGAGCTGTTGACGAATAGATGCACTGTCGGCACCAGGCATACGATCGCCACGAGCAATCCAGTTCAACAGATCTTCCACAATGGCCTGGCAAGTTACTGCACTTGGGTTGTTGTGCGATGCGGAAGGAGGTGCCACTGTAATGTTCTGCGGCGTGATTTCCTTTATGTTAATGTCGTATGTCCTACCACATTCGCAGCTTAACCTATATGATCCTTGGTACACGTACGCCTCCTCAGTATATGGTCCAGCAACTATGGCAACCCAACGTTCACCGCACAGCGGCCTGTTTGCCACTACCACCACAGTGAACACATGTACACTCGGAGTAGGGAATATCACTATCTCGCATCCCGCTTGAGTACAGACCACTCCCTTTACAATACTGGCAAATGGACGCTTGCGGTTGTTGTGTGTCTGTGGGCTGAGTACCACTAGTCGTAACCGTGGTCACAGGCTGACAATGAGGGCACTCAGTTACGGTAAACGGATAATGTCTGTTACATCCACTACACTGCCAATCCACGGTTACCTCCAATAAAATCTAAGAAGACCATTGCACACAACGTCCGAGCCACTACCCGTTGCTGTCCTCAGTTGCGGGTTGGCTCTGTTGTGTGTTGTTTGACAAGTTTCCGCCATTGAGTGCGCCCCATTGATCGGCCATGGCAAGAGCGATGCCGCTGTATGTAATGGAACGCAACGAACTGCGATTCGGACTCGGGGCCATGCGCCAGACACGGCCTTCTCTTCCTGATACGATCTCAGTCGGTTCCAGGTTCGGCAGTCCTTTGAGCCACAGACAGGTGGCCTTAGATTGGCCGTGTCCGAACATCCACGGCTGTATGATTTGGGAGTACTTCCTCCCGATAATTTCCATAGCATATCTGTGCGGGATGGGGTTTTCAACGCATACCCGTGGAGCGTTGGCTCCAAGACAGTCGAGGAAAAACTGTGCAGCTTGACGCATGAGTTCCCAGCGTTCAGGCCGAGTATGGAGCCAACGCACGCCACTATTACACAGGTACGTGCAAGGAGGGTGAGCCACCACCAAGTCCCATCCCGCACCTAAGAGTGGCTTGACATCTCCCGAGAGGTGGGGCCCCGAGTCCGAATCGGTTGGCAGCAAGTCTACCGAGACTGCGTTGTGCCCCGCCCCTATGAAGGCATCGCGGACTATCCCACTGAACTCACACGCTACGAGGACATTCATTTAGGCGCACTCCATAATTCTGAACTTGGCAAATGGCACACAACTCATTTTGTATGCACCCGAGCATGGGCGATGCGGTACGATATCACCCCACTACGACTAAGCGTTCCACATCGAAAATATACCGAACCCCGAGTAATTCGTTTTGCTGAAATCTAATCAAAAGCGTATCACTACATCGATACCGGCGGGAGGTATCCGCCCACTGCTGACGTTTCCCAACCGTAAAAGGTGCATTCCCGCAGCATTCGCATACAACTTGGCCCAAAGCCGACGGCACATCGACAGTGTAGAAGGTCAACCGCCCGAGATATCGATACTCCGTTGAAGGCGATGCGTACCGAACAATTGTGCCGGGGGGTATCATACCGCTGATAGCTCCTCGTCATTTTCTTGGGCCCACAGAAGATATTCGGCATTAACTGTTCGTGCACGCATCATATACGGCATGAGACGAACCACAGCACGCCGCAACGCCAAGGGCGTATCCATTCGTATAATCGGATCCGGGAGTATCCCCACCGCCGGCAGAGCCGAACCGGTAAGCGGTTCCGTTACCATCGGTACGGATCCGGATGCTCCGTACATGATCGTAGGCGGTTCGGGAAAGATGACATCAACGTATCTCCGCGGCAATCCGATCAATGACGGAACGCCCTCACCGACCTTGGCGTATAGATACGTTTCTCCGTTTTCCAGTCGCATCGACAGGTGCGTATACGCCCATCGACCGACTGTAATCGTTTTGAACGTCACGGGCCGGATCGTAACCGTGCGACCAGTCGCGGCCTCGATGTACTGCAGATCGAAAAGCCCGTCCCGGGTTACGTGCTCATCGAACATATCGGAACGAAGGAATACGCGCCCATTGGTGAGCATCCGTAAATCTGGACTCACTGTGATTTCACCGAGCGTAACGAATAGATTCCGAAGTCGACTTACCGAATTGAACAGCATGCCGCATCTCGCTTTCTACGGGCCTGAATTCTCGGCCACTGATCGGGGTATAGAACGGGGAGACAATCGGAGCATATCGTATCGGACGCCATGCCGGGCTGGGGGTCGTAATCAGATACCCATATCCCGGCGGAAACCCGGATACGCCGGCACGACGCACACCGTACTGCCATGCCGCATGACGGACAGCGCCCGTTAATTGACGTACGATCGCAAAATTTACATCGGCCGAATACGTTTGACCGGGACCAAGCGCCACGTTGCGCGATCAAGCCGCCCCGGAGCCGAGCGTATGGGTCGGTTGGGGTGAATGGTAGGGCTAACGGCATGGCACCCTCTGAGGAGCTCCGCAATGGGGGCATTTGGTTAGAGTCTTTTCCCGCTCTTGGATCAGTCCGCACTCGACGCACGCCCACAGAGCACAATCTGTGGATACGTTACCGATATGGCCACAGTCCTGGCAAGTGCATTTGACAATTTCGGGCATGGTGTTACTCCTTGCTGCCCCCTTGTTTCAATGGCTATCTAAGTATACCACAAAACGCGGGGCTTGTCAAATACTTTTTCAACTTTTTTTACGGTCACACTTTTTGTTGGGCCTGGACGTATTGCCGTAGTATCTCCCCCGCGTCGGTCAGGTCCCGGGCGGGATGGTTGCGCCGAACGAACAACCGGGGTTTCGAGCTCTCGTCCACCATGGATGGCGAATTTACACGCCCTTCCCGTAAGCCGGGGTGCCAATCGTACCCAATCGCCCGCATGAGTTCGCGCCGTTTGTTCGGGGGTATGGTCCGATCCGATCGTCGTAACTGTAGCAACCGGTCAAGCGCCCTCGAGGACACCCACCCACCGGCAAAGCCAAGTCGTTCCTCATCGATCGCTTCGATTACCTCTTGTTCTACTCTGCCGAGCGATGCGCGTATCGCTTCATTTGTGCTCGATGTTTCGGGGGCCCTATGGCATTGCGTCGCCGGGTTTAGATGCTCCGGAATTGGGTAGGTATGCAGGTATTCGGATACGATCGCGTAACCCTCGGCTCTCAACCAATCGTAAAGATTCGGGAAATACATACCCCCCATACCGTCGCGTCGTAGGTCTTCGACTCCCTGTTGGGCTGTGTAGAATACAGCGAATCGCCGATCTAATTCCGTTTTGCGAATTGCGTCTCTGTGGTTGCTATTGAGAATGAAATTAGCGCATATATCAACGGTAATTTGGTCGACGCCTTTCATCTGAATTTCCAGCCCATCACCCCCGGTAATCATCGGTTTTAGTGTCTCGATTATCTCCCGCCGATTATCGGGTACGTGTATATCCTCCACGCCAATGAAAAGTTTATTGAGTAGCCATCCGTTAAATTTGTTATCTATGTCCATCGCTTTCGGGTAGTGTACGTACCGCCGCCCGATCGCTTGCGCAACGCATCGTGTCAAGAGCGTCTTACCGTTACCCTCGACACCTTGGATCAAAGGGGCCCATTGGAATTTCACGCCCTTGTGCTGGACGCATGCGGCCATGTAAGCGAGTATTATTTGTCTATCACCCTCGAGGGGAAGTAATCGGGTAAGATGGTCAAGAAAACGTGACGGGTCACCCTCACGCCGGGGCACCTCAACGGGCACATAACAATTGACAGCCCGTCGACCTTCGATCGACACGATCGCACCGGGAGCAAATTTAGGATAGAAGCATGTCGTTTGTACTTTTGGGTGATGGATCACTTGGGATTCAACGAACGCTTCCCATGCATTTCGGGTTGTGGCCTTACCCGCTTCGTCGAGTTGGAAAACGTACCCGCCGTACGTCGCGCGAAATTGATCCTGCCGTAGTAACGCCCCCGACGGGGTAAAGACTCTGTGTAAATCTTGGATGTAGATACACCCCTGGAAGTGTCGAGTCTGTGCATCCGCGGTTAGATACTGGTAGCCCGACACGACCGTTATTTCTGTGGGCAACACTGGTTGCGCACTCTCGACGCGGGCCCCCTGTGGTCGGTCCTTTGGACTATTATATACATCTTTCTGCAGAGATACCGCCCGTCGAATCGTACGCTGCAGGTATTCGGCACGCATCCATTTGTTACGAACAAGAGCGGATCGCCACATCAGATTGTAGATACGTTCGCAGTTTTTCCCGGTCCAAAATGCAAGATGCTGCGCAAGGCCCGCGTCGGCCGTACTCTCGTCATACGGTCGACCTCCCCCGAAATTATCGGGGTAGGCCGCGGCCAGGGGGCCGGGCTCCCCACGCCATAACGCACCGAAACCCGCGCGCCCCTGGAAAGTCTCGGCCGCCGTACGCGACGCAAGGGCGCGCTTGATTAGCTCGTTATCATCGGCCGGCCCGCACCACTCGTCAACGGGATCCGTTGTCCACTCTGATAGATCAATGGGTGCATCGGGGAAATACTGGGCAATTATCGTACTGAGCGGACCGGTATGATCACCGGTAACGCGTGCGGGTAAGTCCCGGTCTGTGAGCGCCACGAATCGATCTGATGTATATAGCTCGAGCCCGTACGCCGCTGCTTTACATGCGTGTATCGGCTCTTGCCCCGAGTATTGCCCGATCAAGTGTAGCCCCCGGCCCGAATTGGATACCTCCACAGCCGCGCCGGGGCACATCGAGATTAGGGATTGTGATAGTTGCGACCACTGCCCGGACGGTTCAAGGGCATTGTCGAAATCGAGAAAAAACAGTGGATCGTTTCGGGTGAACGCGAACGCTAATCTATGACCATTACGAATTGATGCGCACGCTTCGGTGTACGTGGACCAGTGCGTCGGATCGTGCGCGTTGCATACCTCCCCGGTGCGTGCGGACACAGGGAGTTTACGGCCGTCCCGAACGGTCCATAGCAAAAACTGCGGATAGTGGATCATTCGCGCATCAGTGAGCGCGCAGCTTTACGTTTGAGATAATCCGGCGCCCTAACGGCTATCTCGTCCCCGACGGTTAGTCCTTGTGCAATGATGGGTAGGATTTCTCGGTCTACAGCTGCGACCATGACGGCCCGCCGTATCGATTCGATCGGCCCGAGGTAATGCGAAACGAGCGCTGCCGATACGCCCGCTCTTACCGCGATAGCATCCCTCGACACGCACAGATAGCCCATGGACTCGGATAGATGGATTGTAGTTTCGAGCAGAGCCGCCCGGCGTGTCGAGGGATGCCATCGCGTACGTATTGTCATTTGCGCGCCCTCTGTGCTGCCAGGGCTTCACGCATTGCCCAGCGTGCGGTATTGTCGGACGTACGACGGTTGATACGTCGAATTGCGATTGCATACTGCAGCATCGCCAAACGTGCAGCTATCGCTCGCTCATCGGCCCCGGTCGGATTGAGAGTCATAAGACGCAGCATAGAGCCCCCCGTGGGTTTTGGGTGTATTGATCGCCGGTCGGGCGGCACGCGACCCGGGAGCGCCCACCCAATCCCAAGATACAACTTATTCGCGCCGATGTCAATAAGAAATATCGTAACCAGTGCAGAAAGACGCGTCGCCCCCGTAAGCCGTGACCAAATCGAGCCACCGTTTTTGGGCCCGCTCTCGAGCCGTTCCCCGGTATCGCCACCCCGGCCGTTTGACTTCACGCGAAACAAATTGCCCAATCGTTACGCCCGCCATATCGGCCGTCACGACAACCGGCTTGATTCCGATTAGATCGCTCGATTTGACCCGTCGGTTAATCTCCTGGCTATCGTTAGCCAAACCAAACCGCACCACAGCGCCCGAATCGGTGTGCGCCATACCCACATTATTACGCCACAGCCTGAGCCCACGCCGCGACGCTTCGATACGGATTGATTGCTGCGTGGCCGCTTCGGTCCCTGGCGTCGGGGCGCCGGTAGGATCGGTCGGTTCCGTACTTTGCAATCGATGTCGTAGGTCGGCCACAGCTGCCGACGGGATACCCCACCGCGCGGCCCATTGGGTTAATTTGTCGTGCATGGCCCTTCCCTAACCGTGGATTTACGACAACACCGCACATACTCCCTATCTATCTGTGATTTTACGCATGACTCGAGCGCCGTTGCTTCCCGAGCCCGTAGTGCCTGAGCGTTCAATACGTCAATGCCGAATTGCATGTAAAATCGACGGTAGCTCTCCGAATCTGGACGGCCGGCCGCCCGTTGATACCCGGCCCAAAGAGCAATCGCGTCTCGTAACGTCCGCTGCGCCGCTTGGTTTTCGTAGTGGCGTTTCATGTTGGCGGCCTGAGCAATGCCCGGGGTACCGGATGCCGCCAGCCACGCCCGATATTCGTCCGGATCCCGATCTATCCGATCAATCCCCGCGCGCATGCGGGCCAATGTGGCCGTATCAAGCTCTGTCAAATCACCGTCGACATACTCCGGACCGTCTCGTCGAACGGGTTCCGGGCGAAAACCGCAGAACGGACACGCCGGGTAAAATCGCTCGTATACAGCCGTACATACGGGGCACACTCTGACGCGTTCTAAGGCCTCAGATCGGCCGCGACGCTCCCGACGGTCCAAGGTCCACGTTCGAAGTGAATCGGGTAACCCGTGGCGTAATACGTTGCCTACATGGTCAATTATGATCGCCGCGGTTTTCCCGCTCATGATCCGGAGCCCACGCCCGAATTGCTGTGCGTACAATCCGTACGATTGCGTCGGTCGGGCCATGCTCACTACCTCGATAGCGGGAAGGTCGAAACCCTCCCCGAACAGATCCACGTTCACCAATTGTAGAAGGTCGCGCCGTTTGAACCGTTCGAGGACTCGCACTCGTTCCGCGTCCGGGGTTTTCGCGTGTACCACTTCGGACGGCACCCCGGCCGCTACGTACTGAGCCGATATGTTCCGGGCCGTTTCCACATCGACAGCGAACGTTACCCCGAGCCGGCCGCGCGCGATCCGACCGTAATGTGCCACTACGTCGCCCACGATATGCGATCGGTGCACCGCGACCCGTAGCCCGTCCCGGTTGTAGTCCCCGGTCGTCTGGGATACCCGCACCGTAGATAAGTCGATGTCAGACGGCGGAGCGAAAATCCGGTAATCGGTGAGGTACCCCCGTGTGATTAGCTCACGCATGCCAGGACCAACCACCAATTGATCAATTACACCATCCGCATGTCGACCGAGCCCCTTACCATCTGCGCGCATTGGAGTAGCGGTTACACCAAGCCCGCAGGCTCGAGGGAACAGTGCGATAGCTTTGCCCCACTTATTACTTGTCAATAGGTGATGACACTCGTCTTGTACCCACAATGTTACTGTCTGAGCCCATGGGCCGAGCTTGGGGCCACGTCGAATCAGCGTATCTACGCCGGCAACCGCACATGGCGCCGATGGATCGTAATACGACCTCCCGAGTTCTCGAGTATGGAGCGAAACGGCAAGGCGAATAACTGGATTCGGCCCTACGATCCGATGGTAAACACCATCACGAGCCAAGGCTTGGGATATCTGTGTTACGAGTTCCTGTCGGTGCGCGATCGCACACGACGGCCCCCGGTGCTGGTGTATGATGTCCGAAAAGAGAACGGTTTTCCCCGCCCCGGTTGGCAGGACGGCCGCAACCACACGGGCACCCGCGCGCCACGCATCGTAAATTTCGGATTTTACCGCTTCTTGGTAGTCTCGGAGCAATTACCCCCCACAGCACGAGCAAGGTGAATTACGGCTTATTTTAGACCTTATAATAGGGATTCCATTCTTAGGCACATACGCACCTGTGGTTAAATTCATTCATTTTACGTATGGATGCGTCCTCAAGTCGTTGCATTTTTCTTGCCCCCGTCATCAGAAACTTATTGACACGAACGCGAATAAAAGATATATTCATGTCGTTCAATTTTCAACCACTTTTTTCACGGAGGGATTTTATGTCCTCACTGATCCCCAAGATGGAGCGTATACTTGAGTTGCTTATTGCGCTCCTGGCCCATCTGGTCACCGAAATTGAGAACGGTGACGTATCGGCCCCGGACCCGCTTCCCGAAGCATCACCCCCGGCCGTACCGAACCCCACGCTCGATGCGTCAGCTGACGCCGTTCCACCCCCACCGCCTGCAGTACCCGCAGCGTCG
>JABAHP010000538.1_pt2 | contig 13109 bp, 16 predicted proteins | sample 7062081 | NCBI WGS metagenome assembly JABAHP01 (sample SAMN14534357, study PRJNA622989) | marine sediment metagenome | biome: marine biome [ENVO:00000428]; feature: marine pelagic biome [ENVO:01000023]; material: deep marine sediment [ENVO:00002113] | place: India: Gulf of Kutch | collected... | reverse complement strand
ATCATTAAATTCTCTTGAGCCTAAAAGAAATTTAGGAGGCATAATATTTTCATTTCTTTTAAACTCTTTAGATCGTTTTATAATTTCTGTAGATAAATTTAGAATTTGGTGATGTTCATAATTATTCAATGCTAATTTCTTAATCTCGTGTTTATAAAGAAAAAAGATTTCATTCTCATCAGAAATTATCTTTCGATCAGTAAAGATCTTACCAATTTCTAAATATATATTCCTGTTCCTTGTAATCCATTTATCAAGGTTAAAACGTTGGTCCTCTCGAAATTTTATATATTTTTTACTATTTCTTAAAAATATTGAAAAAATCCTCCATTTTAGCAACCCAAATTTCTGTTGTCTTATCTTGGACTCTACAATCTTCTCAACTCTCTCTCTTTTTTGTAAATTTTTAGCTTTTAATCCCTCTAAATCTTGCCAATGACCTTTTGTTAATGATTTCAACACATCTATTATATTTGTCATAGGAAATTCTCTCCATCGTGGATAATAGGGTTCTCTTGTGAAACCACGATCGCCATACTTCTCTAAAAATTCTTCAAATTCATTAAGAAAATCTTTTATTATTGGATTAGTCTCAGATCTTAATTTATTATAAATAGTTGCAGATTCTTGCTTTAGAAATATAGATTTTAATTCCGAAGATCTATTAATTAGAGAAGCTAAATAATGAATTTGATCATTTGTCTCTGTTAATTTATGTTTAAGCCCCGACACTAAAATTGGATAATAATTTCGACAATCATCTTTTCCAAGAAATCTAGTAAGGAGATATTGAACCAATAAATTCATTCCTATATTATGGACTGGAATTCCATATCGAATAAGTCTAAAATGAGTTAACATGATTTCGTCTAATTCATCAGCCAAATTAATAAGATCTTGCAGCTTACCAGATTTTGATATATTCTGTAGTTTATCATTAAATTCGATACAATATGGAATAAAGATATTGTGATTCCAATCTTCATAAGCAGCAGCAGTTTTTGACATTGATCCATTAGAATCATATAACATCACTCTTAATTCGGCAACTATTCTTTTTATAAGATGAAATGGAAGCTCCTTCATCGTCTTTTTTCCATAAGGGCCGTAACCTTCAGGAAAATAATTCAAAACATCTTCATTTCTCATGAATGTTGGTATTTCATTCTCTATCTTTTTCTTTATGACATTTAGATTGAAATAAACATGAGCATTATACAGCTTTATTAATTGGGAATCCATTTTTTCATATCCCATTATACTGTTTAACTCAATATTTACTACTTTTGTTATGGGATCTCCCAAAATGTTAAAAAACAGAGGAGTCACATTATCGTTCCAATAGTCATCTGAATAGCCTCTACTCCATAATATTTTTGGTTCTTTAATTTTTGGTTTTACAGCAGTAACAGGCCGCGTTTGTAAAATATAGATTATTTTTTCTTCATCTATAGCCCATTCGATATCTTGAGGAATATTTTTAAAACTTTTCTCTATTTCGAGTCCAATCTTTGCTAAGTTTAAAATTTCACTATCTTGTAAAGAAGATTGTTGATTTAAATCATTTGATAATGAAATATAATCAATACCACTATTATCTGGAATCGAGTTTGGATAAGCTGCTAAATGTTTTTTCCCTATTCGCGTATTACGGATTTTAAGGGCCCCTCTCTTTAATTTTTGGATGAAGAATTGATCTGGACTACTTTTTCCGGATACTATTGACTCTCCTAATCCAAAATTTGATTCAATTAATAATTCATTATTATCTGCTGTTAAAGGATTATTAGTAAATAACACACCAGCAGATTTTGCTAGGATCATTGATTGAATAATAATAGCAATTTTGATATTATCATGTGGAATTTTATTGTCATATCGATATAAAATTGCTCGACTTGACCATACTGATGCATAGCACTGTTTAATATGGTGAAGTACTTGGTCGAAGCTTTTTAGATTTAAAAACGTATCATATTGCCCCGCGAAAGAAGCTGTTGGCAAATCTTCAGCAGTAGCAGAAGAACGAACTGCCACACCATGAGAGGAAAGTTGCTTATATTTTACTTTAATTTCATTTATTATTTCGCTCGGAATTGATCCCTCTTCAATTGAATTGCGCATTTCTTTGGCAAAATTATCTAATGACTCCATATTATTATAATCAATTGATTTTAGGGATTTCTGAATAATTTCCATTAAATTATTACTCATTAGAAAGAGATTATAAGCATTTGTCTTAACTACAAATCCTTTTGGAACAAGAAAATTTCTTTGGATCAATTTACCAAGATTTAATGCTTTATTTCCAACCTCAAATGACTTAAGGGGAACTTCTGTAAGGTCAATTGTAAAAGATTCTTTTATAGTCATAAAGAAAAATAAAAATTAATAGCATATTTTTTTAAAATCTATAATTTAACTTTTCACTTTTGACTAATATAAATTCTCCCTTTATTGGAAAGTTAATTATATTTTAGAAAATGAACAGAGGTAATTTGCTCCATTTTAGAAAAATTTATAGTTTATCATAATTTTTATATAATATCAACTATTCAACACTAATTTTGATTAAAATGGGCAATACTCGTAAGGTTGGTATAACAGGAAAGTATGGTGCGAGATATGGAAGTACATTAAGGAAAAGGACTCGCTTAATATTAGAAAAAATGAAAGGAGATATAAAATGTCCCAGATGTATAACTAAAGGTTCTGTTCATAGAATTTCAACTGGTATCTGGCATTGTAAAAAATGTGATGCTAAATTTACAGGAGGGGCTTATTACATAGAAACTCCGAGAGGTGCTGAATCTTTCCGTATTGCAAAGCGTAAGCAAAGAGAATTAGAAGTCACTGAAGAATAATGAGTAAAAATAATTACTTTTCAATAAAATCTACTATAGAATTTCAATTTGAGACTTCTCAAATACGAGATATTTCATTCAACTCTTTTTTACCTGAATTTAAAAGGTTAAAAACTAAAAGATCTGAAATTTCAATGGAAAAAAAGGAAAATTTGAATATCATTTTTGAGATAAGAAGTAGTGACATTACAGCTTTTCGAGCATCAGTTAATGAAATTACCAGTTTTGGGAAAATAATTACAGATTCGATAAAGATAGTTGATAATTCAAAAAATAATTAAAATATAGAGAATAATAAATAAATTAATACATATACAAGAAGAAAAGAAATGTCACAATTTAATCTAGATAATTTAACCGAAGAACAAAAGAAAAAGATTTTTGAATTGAATAATCTGCGACAATCTTATGAAATTATAAATTCACAAATATTACAAACTGAAAGTTCACAAAGAGAAACAGAATCAGCAATAGCAGAATTGGAAAAAATTCAACCTGATGACACTGTTTATAAGACAATCGGGGGAATATTCTTGAAAAGTGATCGAAATAAATTACTGGACGAAAAGAAAAGCCAAAAAATCTCATTAGAGATGCGCTTGAAAACTTTGAAACAAAAAGAAGAACGCGTAAAAAACCAATTAGAAACAATGAGTAAATCATTTCAAGCAGATTTTCAAAAATAAAGATCTAATGAACTTGTATGTTGAAATCTAAATTTGATAATTTTTTAGCTTTCATAAAAAACAAAAATGTCTTAATTACAACTCACGATTTGGTAGATATTGATGGACTAGTCTCTTGTTTTACCTTAAAATATCTACTAACCTTACTAAATTGTGAATTACTAAACTCTAAAAATCAAGAAATATCAATTTATTTCTCAGAACTCTCAAAATCAACTAAAAATTTTATTAAAAATTTCAATAACACTTTCCCTGAATTTGATTTTTCTTACCAAGAAAGGTTCGATCTTACAGATTTTGATATCCTCTTAATCGTAGACACAAATAATTTAAATCAAATCAAAAATTATGATAATATCGATATAATCCATACTAAGATTCCTTACATTTTTATAGATCATCATTATTATGAATTAAATTCAGAGAATCTTAATGAAAATTCATTAGACTTACTAAGCAAGGATTATTCTTCTACTGCAGAAATTATATTGGAATTATTTGAATTCTATAATAAACCTTTAACCATACCTTTAAAGAATCTCATTATTTCAGCTATATTAACAGATTCTGGCTTTTTTAGGCATGCTAATAATAAAACCATCCAGAATGTAAGTAATTTATTATGTGAAGAGATAAATATTCAAGAAATTTATCAATTTCTTCAAAATGAAATTGACATCTCAAAAAAAATAGCAAAGATAAAAGGATTACAAAGAGTTGAGTTGATTAAAGAAGGAGAATTTTTAATTGGTCTAACGAACGTAAGCAGTTTTGGAGCGAGTGTAGCCTCAATGTTAATAAAATTAGGATTTGATATTGGAATTGCCATTTCCAAAGAAAAAAATCAATATGTAATTAATACAAGAGCTAAAAAAGCAGTTTGTTTAAAAAAAGGATTGAATTTAGGGAAGATCTTAGAGGAGGTTTCACAATCACATGATTGTAGTGGTGGTGGGCATGATGGAGCCGCATCTATAACAATTAATAAAGATTTTGATATTATTCTCCAAGAAATTATTGAAAAAGTCAAACATTTTATATGATTTAAGTTTTAAACAATCAAAAATTATCAAAGAAAATAGAATGTATTGGAATAAGCTTTGAGATGGATTTAGTAAAATTTAAAAATTTTTATTATCGGTATAAAGGAAACGAGGAATATGCTTTAAATAACATCAATTTAAATATTAAAGATAACCATTTTATATTACTGTGTGGAGAAACTGGAAGTGGAAAAACTACACTCATTAGGTGTATGAACGGTCTAATTCCTCAGTTTTATGCCGGTTTTTATAAAGGAAATGTTGAATTGTGGAACGGCAAAACTACAATTGAAACTCCAATAGCAGACTTATCCACTGAAATTGGTATTGTGTTCCAGAATCCTGAAAATCAATTAATAGCAATGAATGTAGAACATGAAATTGCCTTTGGACTAGAAAATATAGGGATACCTGCTAAAGAAATTTCAAAGCGAATACAAGAAAGTGCATCAATAACTGAAATTGAACATCTATTAGATAAAGCCCCATTTGAATTAAGTGGTGGAGAACAACAAAGAGTAGCGATAGCATCTATTCTAGTCTTAGAACCAAAATTATTAATCTTAGATGAGCCCACTGCGTTATTAGACCCTTATATGGCTAAAAAAATAATAAATCTATTAAATGAGATAAAAGACGAGAAAAACCTGTCAATTTTAATAAGTGAGCATAGGTTAGATCTCATCTTACCGTTCTCTCAGCAAATTATTTTGATGAAAAATGGGAAGATAGTAGAATATGGGGAAAGTGACCACATAATTAATAGTACTAATTTTCAGCTTTTACAGTTAAACAAACCTGTTATTTATTCAATTTTTAGTATATTAAAAAAGGAAAATCTATTTGATAAAAAAATTCCCATTTCCATCCCAGAAGCTGTTAGATCTTTAAAATAAAAGGAGATACAAATGGATAAAGAAATTCCCATAATTATGGTCAGAGATATAGGTTATACTTATCCTAATGGAACTCAGGCACTGAAAGAAATAAACTTAAACATTTACAAGGGTGAATTAATAGCCATTATGGGAAAAAATGGAGCAGGTAAAACTAGTCTTATAAGAACTTTAAATGGATTAATTAGGCCAACAGAAGGTAATATTTTTATTGAACAAGAAAATGCTAATTCCAAAAGTATCGCCACTTTATCTAAAAAGGTTGGAATAATATTTCAAAATCCCCTACATCAATTGTTTTCTAATTCAGTGGAAGAAGAAATAAGATTTTCCCTAAAAAGTTTTGATCTAGATAAGAAAGAAATTCAAAATAGAATTGATAAGATCTTACATGATTTTGATCTTGAAAAATACAAAAAACGATCACCTCTTAATTTATCAGGTGGAGAATCAAAGAAACTTGCTATAGCATCAATCGTTTGTAGAGATCCTGAAATTCTGGTCTTTGATGAACCAACATTAGGGCAAGATGCAAAAGAAATTGATTTTTTTATTAATTTAATTAAAAATGAGAGAAAAAGCGGAAAAACTATAATTATTATTACTCATAATATTGAATTTGCCTATGAGTACATACCACGTACAATATTAATGGCAGATGGGAGTATAGTTGCTGATGGCCCAACAAAAGCGGTATTGAACAATGAAATATTAATCAAACAAACTTCATTAATTCAACCACAAATCTGGCAATTCTGTACAGCATTAAAAAAGAATAATTTTCCGAAAATAGAAAATATAAAGTCTAAAGAAGCTTTAGTTAATTATTTAAGGAATTTTTTGAAAAATAAACCTTTAAAAATTTAGGAGGAATGCAAAATAGATGTCCCTTGACTTTTTAAACGCCTTTAAGTTCATGAAAAAAAAATCTTTTCTACATAAATTAGATCCAAGGGCAAAATTGGTTTTCTCAATAATTTATACAGTATGTGCATTGTTGTTTACTGAAATAATTCCTCTCTTTCTTATTTTTTTAAGTTTAGTTCCTTTAGTTTTAATAGGAAGATTATTTAAACAATGGTTTAAAAGTATTCGGGGGTTATCTTTCCTAATTATTTTCATAATTGTTTTAAATACCTTATTTATATCTTTATCATTTGCGATTGCAATGATATTAAGAATTTATATAATGATTTCTGCTTTCTCCATTTTTTTTTTAACAGTAGATCCAAATGATTTGGCACTTTCTTTAATTTCAATGAAACTACCGTATGAATTTGCATTTTCGTTTTCACTAGCTTTTCGATTTGTCCCTACTATCGCAAACGAAGCTCAAAATATTTTGGATGCTCAACAAAGTAGAGGTTATGAAATGCAAAAAAAAGGTCTTATAAGTCAGATAAAAAATCTTTTTCCACTTTTGATTCCATTAATAATCTGTTCTATCAGGAGAGCGTTTAACGTCGCTGAAGCTCTAGAATCAAGAGCATTTGGTAGTAAAAAAGAACGTACGTATTATTATAGCATTAAATACACTTTAAAAGATTGGATTTTTACATTATATTTATTAGTATTCTTAGTTTTCATAATTTTTATTAGAATTCACTTCAATACAATGCCAATATTTTTAACGTGGAGTTTACCATTTTGATTTTAAAAGAATTTATAATTCCTGACATAAATTTGCATTTTTTTGTCGGGATTATTCAAGTCAAATTAAATCTGAATAGGATTATAGATAGTAGTAAAATAAAGAATCAAGAAATGGCTTTAAATAATTTCTTTAAAATAATCAATAACATCCAAAATAAGTATAAAAATTCATTAGTCCAGTTTATTAAAGAGAAATATATCTTAAATCAGGACCACCTTTTTACAGCTTGTTATTATTTAGAGAAAGCATTTCTGCAGAATAAGAACATTTCAAAAAAAAAAAATATTGAACTTTTATTATATTTAGCTGCTAATCGTCAAATTAAAAAGAGTATTGATGGATTTGGGATTGATTTTTCTGAGTTATATAAACAAAAATTAACATTATGTATACTTTCACCAAAAAATAATCTGAATAAAATATATGATGCATTATCTAATGTTTTATCCCTCGAAGAAGTGAAATTGACATTAAATGATCAAACAATTACTAAGATTAATTTGATCAAAAAATATTTTGAATTTTCTGACAATCAGATTAATATTGTTCTAAAATCTTATGGAATTAACTCAAGTAATTCAGATTTTAGTTTAAATTCAACATCCTCGGCAATTTATGATTTAATTTGTGAAAAAATGGCTTTATTAAATGTTGAGAAGGGAAAAAACTCTTAAATTCCAGTAGATCATCTATTAATTGTAATAATTTCTTTTTTTGTTAAAAAGGATACCCCAGTTATATTTCCTAATATTTCAATTCTAATTATTTTATCTGGAGCATCAAGATCAACAGAATTATTTATTAAACTAGCAATTCTCTCAATAAAACTGTTTCTTTCTATTTTTTGGTGATGTCTACGCTTTAAGTTTATTTTAAAAGAGTCTTTTTCATCAATATAATTTCTATAATTTTCTTCTATAATTTTTTCTATAGTATTAACTTCAGTTTCACAAATGAAGTCTATAGGGACAATTTTTAAAATAAATTGAAAATAGTCTGGATCTTCATCCTGTATTTTTCTGATTTTGGAAATGACTTCTTTTGGATCTAAATTTGTAAATGCTGTAATTAAACCAGGGAATTGGATTCCTGAAATGATAGGGTAGGAATCATCGCACATTAACAACGTAAACCATAATTCTGATTTTGCATTTGTTTCATTATATCGCGAAGTTGATATTAATAGATTAAAATTTTTCATATATCTCCCTCTTCTATTTTAATAAAAACTCTAATATTTCTTCTTCCGTTATTTTTCCAATTCTTAAAAATCTAATCTTCTCCGCAGTACAATCAATAATTGTTGTTGCTAATTTAGATTTTGACTTACCACCATCAATAATTAAATCGATAGGACTCAAAATTTTTTTTATTACCTCTTCTCCACTTAAAGAAGGAGGTTCTCCAGAGTAATTAGCTGAAGTAGCTATAATCCCTCCAAAATAGCCTCTTTCCTTTAAAAGCTTTAAAATGCTTAAGATTATTTTATTCTCAGGAACTCGCAGACCTATCGTATTTTGAAAAGCAGTTACTTCTGGAGGGATAATGTTAGGTTCTTTTCTCTTCAATATTAAAGATAATTGACCTGGCCAGTATTTATCTGCCAATTTCTTTTCGGTTAGATTGAATTCAGCAATTTTTTTAGCCTCCTCAAAATCTGAAACTAATAATAATAATCCTTTCGCCCTATCACGAAATTTAATATCATAAATTCTATTTATCACCTCTAAATTTTGAGGATCTCCTCCAATTCCATAAACAGAATTTGTTGGAAAAGCAATCACCTTCCCTTCAATGATGTTATCAACTGCAATATCGAGATAAAGTTTAATATCTCTTAATTTCTTGTTAGCTAGCTTAATTAAAAATCCCATTTAAAAACAAATCCAATTTAAAACTAATAATAAAAATTAATAAATAAAAATATAAAATTTATTTTGGGTATTGTTCTTGGCAACTCAAATCCGCTTCTAGACGGGTCCAAGTATGATCTAAGTATTCTTGAAGCTCAATCAAATCTTTTTCCGAAATATTTGCAAACCTTTTCTGCTTCGAAATATAATCTATCAGTGGATTTCTTTTTGAAGGATCCAATAGTGGTTTACTTGCTTTTGATAATGTCATAATTCCCTTTTCTACTTCATATAAAATCCATGAGCCTGTTTTTACAGCTAAACGAGCAATATCTATTGTATCTTCTGAGTTAAATCCCCATCCAGTACAGCAAGGAGCCATAATATGGATATACCTGCAACCTTTTATCGATTTAGCTTTTTTAAATTTATCATACAAATCAAGGGGTTCACTAATAGAACAAGTTGCTACATAAGGCATATCATGAGCTGCCATAATTGCAGGTAGATTTTTTTTAAATCGTTCTTTTCCCTTTGTGGTTGTAGTTGTCCATGCTCCATGTGGTGTACTTGAAGATCTTTGAATACCTGTATTCATATATGCTTCATTGTCATAACATACATAAATTTGATCAGAATTTCTTTCTGCTGCACCACTTAAACCTTGAATACCGATATCTGCAGTACCTCCATCGCCAGCAAATGTGATTGTAGTCATTTCCTCCCAAACCTTACCCGGAAATCTATATGCTTTCGCTTTAAATGCAGCAGACATACCTGTTGCTGCTGCTGCACCCGCAGCAAAAGCCATATTTGTAAATGGGAAATTTGGCGCTGTTTTAGGCCATAAACCTACTACTACATTTAAACAGGAAGCGGGAGTTACAAGAGCTGTATTAGGTCCTAACGCTTTAATTGCCCATCTAAGGGCGATTTCTAAACCACATCCTGCACAACAAGAATTTCCTGGAAGAAAATATTCTTCTTGGCAAGATTCTAAAGCTTCTTTTAATTTAACCATTTTATTATTCAACCTCCAACAAACCATCCCAGAGAGTTCCATGGATCACATCTTTTGGAATTTCTCCAGTTTCATGATAATTTACTAGCTTTAAAATTTGATTTTTTTGTTGTTCAAGTGTGACTTCTCTTCCACCTAATCCGTTAATAATCGGTAATATTGTTGCAGTCCCTTTTGTTTCATGTAATGCTCCCTTAACTTCGCAACTCACAGGTCCTCCTGTTTGACAACCAAATGCTGTAGCTCTATCAATTACTCCAAGAACTTTTACCTTTTTAGCAACTTCTGCAATGTCTTCTGTTGGAAAAGGTCTAAAATGGCGAATTTTGACCATCCCAACCTTATAACCTTCTTCTCTTAGGTCCTCAATTGCTTGTTCCATTTGTAAAGCTAAATCTCCATAAATAATTACTCCTACATCTGCATCATCCATTTTATATTCTTGAATTAATCCATTCCCATAACTTCTACCAAAAGTCTTCTCAAATTCTTTAGCTACATTTTTAATTTTTTCTTTTGCTCTTATAAGAGCATCATGAATTTTTAGTCTAAATTCATAGTAAAAACTGGCGGGCATAATAAGATTTCCAAACATCATTGGTCTTTTTGGATCCATCCAGATATGTGGCCAACCTTCCTCACCTGGTAATGTTGGCAAAAATCTATCAACAAGATCTTGATCTTCAAGTATTACAGGCTTTGAAGTATGAGAAAGTATAAATCCTCCATAGGATACAAATTTTGGTAACAAAATTTCGTGATCTTCGCAAACCTTATATGACATTAAAATTTCATCATAAATTTCTTGGTGTTCAGCACAAAAACAACTCATCCATCCAGTATCTCTCTGACTTATTACATCTGTAAAATCCGCCCAAATATTCCAAGGAGGCGCCGGACCTCTAGATGCTATAGCTACAACAATGGGAAGTCTAGCTCCAGCAGCCCAATGAATCATTTCATGAGCATAAAATATACCTTGACCAGATGTTGCTGTAAAAGTTCTAGTTCCTGCTTTACTTGCTCCAACTACTGCAGCAAAAACACTATGTTCTGACTCCATTTTTATATACTGAGTTCCTGGCATTAATCCGTTATCTACAAATTCAGATAACTTTTCAACAACTGTAGTTTGTGGAGTAATAGGATATGCACTAATTACTTGAACTCTGGCAGATTTCGCAGCATATGCTGCTGCTACATTTCCTTTTATAATAATAGATTCTCTCTTTTGTATAAAATCTTCTTGGGTTTCAGTCATCTTTTATATCACTCTCTCTAACCATCTCTATTTTATTTGTTGGGCACTCTTTAGCACAAATACCACATCCTTTACAATATCGTAAATCTATTTCAAATGATCCATCTCCTTGCCTCTTGATTACCCCTTCTGGACAATACATCCAGCATATTCCACACTTATTGCATCCTTCTTTAATGATTGGTCTAAAGGTTCGCCAATCTCCGGTCGTTCCTATATTGCCATCAATTGGTAGCGAGATTGGAATTGGAGATAATTCTTTCCAATTTTTATATTCCTGAACTTTAGGACGTTCCTTTACGGATTTATTAATTTTTTTCCATTTTTTAGTATCAGACATAATTACATCTCTTTTACAGATTCATAAGCGTCTTTAGCAACGCTCATATTACTTTCTAATCTTTTTTCACCAAATTGTTTTTTAATTACTTTTTCCATTGTGTCAAGATTATAATACCCTGTAATCTTTCCAAAAGCCCCTAACATAGGAATATTAAGAATTGGTCCACTAGCATGCATAAAATTTTTCTGAATACAAATCCCAGTTGCATCCACAATAAAAATCTTTATATCTTTAGGAAGATCGCTAGTATCGACTGGTCCAGCACTGTTAATTATAAGATTTACACCCTCCTTTATTGAGGATCTTATAGCTGGAATATCCAATAATGAGATATCAAACATAAGTATATAATCTGGATTTACTACACTATCATATGTTTTTATTGCCTTTCTCTTAGAAATTTTTGAAAAAGCTTGGATTGGAGCACCCCTACGTTCAGCTCCGATTATTGGGATGGCAATTGTATCTTGAAATCCTTCTTCAAATGCCATTTCTGCTAATAATTGGCTTGCTGTGATACATGTTTGACCTCCTCTACAATGCATTGATATTTCTACAATTTTTTCATTGTCCGACAATTTATTCAACTTAACTTAGTATGTTTGTATTATTGCAATATGTCCAATAAAGGCACAATGAATAAAAGTTCTATTAATTTTACTTATATAACTGCAATATGAAACAATAATATAGAATTTATAATAATAATTGTTATAACAATTAATTTGTATCAAGAAAACTATTATTTTACATTTATTTTGAGATAAATTACAAATTATTCGTTTAAATGGAAATTAATGAACTTTAATCGTTAGTAAAATGCCTGATAAGAACAGAAATAACGAGATAATTTACTCTTTTAAATGTCCTTCATGTAAAGAAGGAATTATTGACATTACCAGAAGTGTTTATGATCTCCCTGATGGAGATAAAATGCTTATATTAAAATTTGAATGTAATTCATGTAATTTTCATAAAAATGATGTAATTCCTTTAACTACTAATATGGAACCTGGAATAATGACACTACAAATAACAAATGAAGAAGATCTTAAATCTAAAATTTATCGCTCTCCTGCGGGTAAACTAGAAATACCAGAATTAGAATTAATAGTTGAACCTGGTCCAAGAGCTGATTTTTATTATACTAATGTACAAGGTATCCTCTTTAGATTTGAAAATGCGGTTTCAATTTATAGAAATAATCTCGATGAAAATGATCCGGAAAAAAAAGAAATTGATGAACTTTCGAACAATTTAAAACAAGCCATAGACGGTAATCTCAATTTTACTTTAAAGATTACTGATACACAAGGAGGCAGTTATATTATTCCAATAGATAAATCAAAATATAGTTTTAAAAAAATTGAGAAAATTGATTCAAATTAAATCTAAAACATAAAATAATTGTGATTCTTAATAATAAATTATTAATTCACGAGATTAAAAGTGTGAAATGATATGGAAAACCAAATAAAAAGGATTGGA
>JABAHP010007289.1_pt3 | contig 13111 bp, 8 predicted proteins | sample 7062081 | NCBI WGS metagenome assembly JABAHP01 (sample SAMN14534357, study PRJNA622989) | marine sediment metagenome | biome: marine biome [ENVO:00000428]; feature: marine pelagic biome [ENVO:01000023]; material: deep marine sediment [ENVO:00002113] | place: India: Gulf of Kutch | collected... | reverse complement strand
TCCAATCCGCGCTCAGGAACGGAAAACCCTAAAGGTCGCTTTCTGAGGGGCGAGGCATCACATGCCTGCACCGGACCGATCCGGTCGCATTTGAGAATGCGCCCTCCGCTCAGATTCACGGCTCGGCCAGCGAGCGACGTAGCAATCCACGATTGCCCGAAGCAGATTGCGTGCTGGGGCTAGGTGGGGATTGCTTCGCTTCGCTCGCAATGACCAGTCGGTGTGGCGTCTAGCCTCCCTCCGGTTTTTCGGGTTGCCAGCGGAGGACGGGCTGGCGGGCAGCGCGGACCTCGTCGAGGCGGCGGACGGGGGCGGTGTGGGGCGCCTCGTGGAGGACGCCGGGATCGGTGAGGGCCTCGTCGCGGATGGCGCGCAGGGCGGCGGCAAAGGAATCCAGGGTCTCTTTGCTCTCGGTCTCGGTGGGCTCGATCATGAGCGCCTCGGGCACGATGAGGGGGAAGTAGTTGGTGGGCGGGTGGAAGCCATAGTCGATGAGGCGCTTGGCGATGTCGAGGGCATGGACATCGGGAGCCTCAGGGATAATGCCCTGGGCGACGAATTCGTGCATGTGCCCGCGACCGTGGGAGATGGGATAGACGCCTTCCACCTGGCTCTTGAGATAGTTGGCGTTGAGGACGGCCATCTCGCTGACCTGGCGCAGGCCCTCGGCACCCAACATGCGGATGTAGGTGTAGGCGCGCACCAGGACGCCAAAGTTGCCGTAGAAGGCCTTGACCCGGCCGATGCTCTTTTCCGGGGTGGTGAGGTGGAAGCAGATGGCGTCGGGAGCAACTTCGAAACAATCACCGCCCCAGCCACCGCTGTGGTTACAGCCACAGGCACAGTCGGGATCGTCACAATGGCACAGCTCCACGATGGGGCCGGGCAGGTAGGGAGCCAGGGCTTCGGATACGCCCACGGCGCCCACACCAGGACCACCCCCGCCGTGCGGGGTGGAGAAGGTCTTGTGCAGGTTGTAGTGCATGACGTCAAAGCCCATCTCGCCGGGCTTGGCGATGCCCAGGAGGGCGTTAAAGTTGGCCCCATCGCCGTAGACCAGGCCGCCAGCATCGTGCACCAGGCTGATGACGGCCTCTAGCTGCTCCTCAAAAAGGCCCAGGGTGTTGGGGTTGGTGAGCATCAGGCCGCAGACGGTCTCGTCGCAGACGGAGCGCAGGGCCTCCAGGTCGACGTTGCCGCGCTCGTCGGAGGGCACCTCGACGACCTCGAGACCGGCCATGCCGGTGGTGGCGGGGTTGGTGCCGTGGGCGCTGTCGGGCACGATGATACGCACCCGCTCGGGCTGGTCGCGGTCGAGGTGGTAGGCGCGCATGATCAACACGCCGGTCAGCTCGCCGTGGGCCCCTGCCGAGGGCTGGAGGGTGACGGCGGCAAAGCCGGCAATCTCGCGCAGCATCTCCTGGAGCTGGTACATGAGCACCAGGTTGCCCTGGACGGTGTGCACGTCCTGGTAGGGATGGGTCTGCGTGAAGCCGGGCAGCCGGGCCGCGGCCTCGTTAACCTTGGGGTTATACTTCATGGTGCAGGAGCCCAAGGGGTAGTAGCCGATGTCGATGGCCCAGTTGAGCTGGCTGAGGCGCACATAGTGGCGCATGAGGGTCAGCTCGTCGACCTCGGGCAGGTCGAGTTCCTCGCGGAGCATGGACTCCGGGGGCAGCTCGGCAGGCGGGACATCGAGGGCCGGGAGGGTGGTAGCGGTGCGCCCGGGCTTGCTCAGCTCGTAGATCAGGGGTTCGGCACCGGCGCAGCGCACGCCAAAGTCGGCTTTCATAGGTCCACCTCCTCTCCAACTTCATCAAGGACGTCGAGGAATTCCGCATCGAGTATCTCGGCGTATGCCTCGTCGAGGGCACTGACAAGGACACTGATCTCCTCGCGAGCTGATCACCTCGGTGACGCAGACGAGCATGTGATCCTCCAGGTGGGGATAGTCGCGGCCCAGGTCGTAGCCGCCGATGATGCCCCACTCGCCCAGCAGGTAGTCGTTGATCTCGTCCACGGGGGCCGGGCAGCGCACGACGAATTCCTTGAAGAAGGGCTTGGCGCTAACCACCTTGTAGCCGTCGAGCTGGTCGATGAGGGCCGCGGCGTAGTGGGCCTTGTGGTAACAGAGTTCGGCCAGTTTGCGCAGGCCGGCTTTGCCCAGAGCAGCCAAATGCACGGAGGTGGCAAGGGCGCACAGGGCCTGGTTGGTGCAGATATTGGAGGTGGCCCGCTCGCGGCGGATATGCTGCTCGCGGGTGGAGAGGGTCAGCACGTAGCCGCGGCGGCCCTCGGCGTCGACGGTCTCGCCGGCGAGGCGCCCGGCCATCTTGCGCACGTGCTTCTGGTTGCAGGCAAAGATGCCGAGGTAGGGGCCGCCGTAGTTGAGGCCATTGCCCAATGCCTGCCCCTCGCCCACGACGATGTCGGCGCCATAGTCGCCGGGCGGCTTGAGCATGCCCAGGCTGACCGGATCGGTGACGACGACGAGCAAGGCCCTGACGGCGTGGACTTTTTCGGCCAAGCCCTCCAGGTCCTCGATCTGGCCCAGAAAGTTGGGGCTCTGGACGACGAGGCAGGCGGTGTTCTTGTCCAGCAGGGCCGCCAGGTCATCGAGGTCGGCGAAGGGATCCTCATCGCCGACGATGTCAAGATCCATACCCTGGGTGTAGGTGCGGATCACGGCGCGGTATTCGGGGTGGACCCAGGGGGAGAGGATCACGCGCTTGCGCTTGCCACGGCCGACGTTCAGGGCCATGATCACGGCCTCGGCGGTGGAGGTGGCGCCGTCATAGTGGGAAGCGTTGGCGACCTCCATGCCGGTGAGGGCACAGATCATGCTCTGGTACTCGAACATGCTCTGCAGGGTGCCCTGGCTGATCTCGGGCTGGTAGGGCGTGTAGGCGGTGTAGAACTCGGAGCGGCTGATCACGTGGTCGACCACGCGAGGCACATAGTGCTGGTAGGCGCCAGCCCCCAGGAAGCTGGTGTAATGACCCAGGTCCAGGTTCTCCTCGCTAATGGCCTGGAGCTCGGCCATGATCTCCATCTCGGACAGCGGGTGGGGCAGGTTCAGCTCAGGAAAGCGGAAGGCCGCCGGAACGTCGTGAAAGAGGTCCTCCACCCCCTCCACGCCGATGGCGGCCAACATCTCTGCCCGATCCGCGTCGGTGTGCGGAACGTAGCTCATATGCATCTCCTCTTTGACGATGTGCAACGCCCAGCAGCGCGTTCTCTCACTGGAAAGGACGCACCGGGGCCGGCTGTGTCACGGCCTGTGCCGGTGACAGACGGTCCCAAGTAAGGCCAGAGCCGGGTATGGGATGTAACTATTCGTCCAGCGTCTCCACGAAGGACTTGTAGGCCTCGGCATCGAGCAGGACATCCAGCTCGGACGGATCGGCGATGGTGACGCGCACCAGCCAGGCCTCGCCGTAGGGGTCCTGGTTCACCAGCTCGGGTGAATCCTCGAGCTGATCGTTGATCTCCAGGATCTCGCCGGTGACGGGCATGTAGACGTCAGAGGCAGCCTTGACCGACTCGACGACGGCCAGGACATCGCCCTTGTCGAATACGTCGCCGACCTCGGGGAGTTCGACATAGACGATGTCGGACAGGGCGTCCTGGGCATAGTCGCTGATGCCGATCACGCCTTCATCGCCTTCGACGCGAATCCACTCGTGCTCCTCATCGTACTTGCAGTTGGGATCGAATTTCATGTTCCTCCTTGAACCTCCTTTTCCACAGGATATGGAAGGCTGGCTGTCAGCGAATACATTCTAGCACTGTTTGGCGTGGGTGACAAGCTGGGTAGCCGGAGTGTGGAAAGTTCCGCATTCGCGGAGCTGTTGTCTTGTCGCAGCAGCCGGGGGCTCCGTTTCACTCAAGCCCCAGGCTGAGAGTGCAAAGCCCTGCGGGCCAAATGATAGCACAGAACTGGTTCGCGTCTGACCCTAGCATCTAATCACCTACTGATGGATTGTTTGGGAAGCCAATCCGGTTCAGATGAGCACGAGGGCAGCCCCGTGCCTGAGTGCACTGGCGATGCAGGTTCATAGAACGCAGCACTCGCGCATTTCGCGGGCCGAGAGGCCCAGTTCGGCGGCCAACTCGCGGGCCGGGCGAGAGGGACTGACGATGACGTTGATGCCGGCCCGCACGGCCAAGGGGTCGAGCCGGTTGCGGTAGGTCCCCTTGGGTCTCATGCAGCCCAGGTAGATGGGCACGCCGGGGAAGCGCAGGCGGGTCTCGGCCATGAGATCGGCCGCGGCGGCGGGCGCGGGCGGCGGGCGGTCCGCGTAACGGGTGCCGGGCGTGGGCATGAAGACCAACAGGACCAGGCCATCGGCGCCCAGTTCCCGTAAGAGCTCCAGGGCGGGCAGTTCGTGGCCCAGGTTGCCGCCGCGAAGGCCGATCGTGACGTGGGGCAGGGTTCGGGCGTAGCGCCTCAGCAGGCGGTAGGTCTCGATATAGTCCTCGACGGTGCGATCGGTGCCATAGACCTCGCGGATGGTCGCATCGTCGCCGACAAAGTCAAAGGAGACGACATCGACCAACGGGGCGATTGTCTGCATCTCGTGCTCGGTGACGAAACCGACGTGCCAATTCATGGTACGGCCGGGCCGCCAGGCGCGCACGGCTTTGGAATGGGCCAGAACGGGCACGCGGCCGGTGGGGTCGCAGCCGCCGGAGATGAGGCAACTGGTAGAGGCATCGGGCTCGGCCTCCCAGATGGGACGCATGCCGCCCAGGTAGTGGCCACCACAGTGGGCGCAGTCGAGGGAGCACTGCCGCCCGGTGAGGCTGAGGACGGCGGTGTCCAGCGGGTAGGACCAGGTGATCTCGTCGGGAAAGTTGGCGCGACGGAGATCCCAGGCGCGGGTTAGTTTTTCGTCCAGGTCAGGCATGGCTTCCTATCCAAGCTTTATGCCGCACGGCCCTGGATTCCCGCGAATGCGGGAATGACAGCGGCGGGCGCGGGACAGCTTGCGGTCAAGGTCTGGCATGGGGCAAGTATAACAAAGAACGGTGGCGGGGGCAAGTGGTTTTTGGCGATGGAAAGGGCGAGGCATCGCCACCAGTTGGTCGGTTGAGTAAGGCCTGGCATGAAAGGGAAGACAGCCAGAGGTGACGCGTATTGCCAGCGATGCCCCGCCCCTACGGTGTCCGGCGGTTAGATGCGGTGGCGGCGGAGGGCGGCTTTGATGCGCTGCCAGAGGGGCTTGACGGCGGAGACGTCCTCCTGCTCGACGGGGCGGGGTGCGTAGCGGGCCTGGATGAAGGCGCCGGTGAGGCCCTCCAGGTCGGGCTCGAGTTCGGGGAATTTCTCGTCGAGGCTATCCTGGTATTCGTAGGGGGTCTGGCCCGAGCGGCGCGGCTGGCCCGCCTGTTCGGCACGCCGGGCAGCGGAGAGGTAGAAGAAGCGGACCATTTCGCGGGGCGGCAGGCGCCCCGGGGAAAAGAGCCGGGAGAGCCTGCCCGCCAGCGGGGTGGAAGCCCCACGCGCGGCCCTCCGCAGGGCCAGCTCGTCCCGCAGCCCCTGGCGCCAAGCCCACAGCCGCTGCCAAAGGCCACTCAACCAGATGCGAAAGCGCCCCCACAGGGTTCCCTCGGCCGACTCCCCCTCCTCCGGATCGCCGACGCGGTCACGCAGGAAGCGAACAAGGGCATAGCCCAAAATGGCCAGCACGACCACCCAGAAGATGGCCGAGCCCAGCACCTCCAGCCAGGGCGGTGAGCTACTGGCGACGGCGGTATCGGGCGTCGGCAGAGGGGCAATCTCCAGCGGCGGGGGCGTGGGATTGTCCACGTTGGGCAGGAGCAGGGCAAAGGGCAGGGTGAGCAGGAAAAAGATAAAGCTGACCACAAAGGACAGCGCGGCATAGACCATGCCGAGCACGCCGAGGCAGGCCTGCAAGGGGCCCAGGGTGTAGTAGGTGGGCAGGATAAGGGCCACCAGGGACACGGCAAGAAGGAAAGCGACGACCCAGGCCAGCCAGCGGCGCGCTACCTCTGGGCTGGTCTCGATGCCCTGGGCCTGCCATCCAGCCTGGGTCACGCTGAACCGGGCCTGGGTCAAGAGGGCAACAGCCAGGGCGAAGTAGAGCAGCGCGGGAATCGCGAGCCGGCCGGCTGCTTCTACGAGGAAATGGACGGCGGCTGAGGCAAGGAGCAACACAATGCCGCCCCAGAGCACAGTCTCGGTCAGCCAGGCGAGGGTCTCCTGCCGGTCTCGGACGACGGATGGCTTGGTGAGCCACATGTAGTATTGGGCCGAGGTCTTGTCCTCCGGTGGTGGAGCCTTGCGCTCGGTGACGTCCAACTCCATGGTCATGCGAGCCACGTAGAGGGAGCCACCCCACATGAGGAGGAACACCGTGCCCAGGAAGAGGTCGAGGGGGGAGAAAAAGCTGTAGGGATTGGAGGCCCAGGTTTGGGCGTCGGCCACGAGCTGGTCGAGGCCCAAAGAGAGGTAGGTGGTGAGCTTGAGGAGCAGCAGCAGGAGAATGGCCTCAGATATCCTGGAGGCCAGGTAGGCCCACCCGGTGACGCGCCGGCGCTGCAGCACGCGCTCGGAGAGGATGCCCTCGAGGCTGGCGAGGAAGGCAAAGATCATGAAGTAGTTAGCGCTGTAGCCCAGGCCCAGCCACTGGAGGATATAGACGAGCGGGGCGGTGAGGCAAGCCAGCATCGCGGCGATCATGATGGGGCGCAGCAGATTGTCCACAACCCTGCTGCCAGCCGGCCGGGTGTTGCCCACTTGCTCGTTCATCGCCAGACGTCCATTTCCCGCTCGGAGGAGACCTCAAGGGCGCGGATGCCGATCTGGCCCGCCCGTTGCACAGTCCCGGCGAAGGCGGGATCGGGGCAGGTGGCGACCAGGATCACGACCAGGCCGCGGCGGCTGAGGGCCAGGAGCGTGTTCAACAGGCCCTCGACCTCCCTGGAGGTGACAACGACAACGGTACTGCCCCAGGGCAGGCCCATGCTATAGCGGTTGAGCAGGTCGAGGAAAGGTACGGCGTTGCCCTCGGGCGCCACCTGGATGCGGGCCAGCAGATCCAGCAGATCGGTCAGGTGCTCGCGACCCTTGCGCAGGGGCAGAGCGGGCACGGGCGGTGGCGACGACGCCTCGAGATCGGGATCTCGCAAGGGGTCGCACCCGTTGCTGACCAGGCTGACGGCCTGGCGCTTTTCGACCAGGTGGACAGAGATGGAAGCGGCGATGATGATACCGAGTTCGGTGGCCAAGCGTCGCTCGGCGGCGACATAGTCGGCGCCGTCCAGGTTCAAGAAGATGGCCGTCTCCAGGGCTATGGCCGGCTCGAAGCGGCGCACCTGCAGCGAACCCACGCGAGCACTGGTCTTCCAGTCCATTCGCCGCAGGGAATCACCGGGCTGGTAGTCGCGCACGCCGCGGATGCGGGTGGGATCCTCAAAGAGGCGCTGGCGGCTGGGCAGGATGCCAAAAGGTGACTGGGAAGGGATGTCCAGGCTGCGCAGGGCGACGATCTTGGGATAGACGATCACAAAGTCATCGTCGCTGTAGTTGCTCTGATAGGAGGTGGAGCCCAGCAGGTCACCACCCTCGGTGGCCAGCGGGCCCAGGGGGTAGTAGCCCCGGCGCCTGCCGGTGAGGTTGTAGGTGAGGTGCAGCCGCTCGCGGGGCAGAAGGGACACTACCCGGCGAAAGGTCCCGCCAGCGGCCAGCTCGGAGGGAATGGTGTCAGCCAGCCGCATCCAGAGGACCGGCAACAGACCCCGGTTGCGCAGGTCGACCCGGACGGAGAATCGCTCACCCCAGAATACGCGCCGGTCGTGGTGCCGCGAGAGGTCAACTGCGGCCAGGGATCGCCGGGCCCATAGACGGCCCAGGACATAGATACCAACCAGAGCATATAGAAGATAGAAGAAAAAGTCTACCTTGGTGACAAAGGCGACGCCAAGGAGGACAATGAGAAAGGGCAAGAGTCCGCGCATCTCGTTCCTTCTACTCCCGCACCAGGAGCTGCCCGTGATGGGGAAACCCTAGTCCAGCGAACCGATGTCGAGCGGTGTGTCCTGCAAGAGCTCGCCCAGGATCCGGCCGGCCGTGTATCCCCGCAACGCGCTTTCGGGGCGGACAATCAGGCGGTGAACCAGCGCGGGCAAGGCCAGCAGTTTGACATCGTCGGGCAGCACAAACTCGCGACCGCGCAGGGCGGCCAATGCCTGGGCGCTCTTGAAAAGGGCCAGGCTACCCCGGGGGCTGGCCCCCAGGGCCAGGTCGGCGTGATCCCGGGTGGCATGGATGAGGCGCACGATATAGTCGCGCACGGTGTCATCGACGTGGACCTCCCACACCTCGCGCTGGAGGTCCAGCAACCGGGCGCCATCCACCACCTGGCCGATGGTCGTGATGGGGTGATCGCGCTGCAGGTTGAGCAGGATCTGGCTCTCGTCGTCCAACGAGGGATAACCCACGGATAGCTTGAGCAGGAAGCGGTCGAGCTGGGCCTCGGGCAGGGGGAAGGTGCCCTCGTATTCGATGGGGTTCTGGGTGGCGAGAACGAGGAAGGGGCGATTTAGGGGGTGGGTTATGCCATCGACGGTGACCTGGCCCTCGCCCATGCTCTCCAGCAAGGCGCTCTGGGTGCGAGGTGTGGCCCGGTTGATCTCGTCGGCAAGTAGCACGTTGACAAAGGCCGGACCGGGCATGAACTCGAACTCGCCGCTGCGCTGGTTGAACACCGACACGCCGGTGATGTCGTTGGGCAGCAGGTCGGGCGTGCACTGCAACCGCTTGAAAGAGAGGCCAAGGGAGGCGGCAACGGCGCGGGCCAGCATGGTCTTGCCTGTGCCGGGTACGTCCTCGATGAGCACGTGTCCCTCGCACAGCAGGGCCACCATGACCAACTCGATGGCCTCGCGCTTGCCGACGATCACGCGTTCGACGTTGTCGATGACGGTCTGGGCGAACTCTTGGATCTGCTTGGGCTCCATAGTCCTCTCCCCCAGTGTGAGGAACCCCGCAAGCCGGCAGGGTTCTGGCTCCTTTCCGCATGATCATTGTACCGCACCTGGGGATGAGTGTCAATAGCAGGGAGACTGAGCCAGGGAGGCTGTGCAGATCTGGACAGAAACCAGGTTCTTCGGTCGCGCTGTTACGCCTCACCACGAGGATCAGGGCCAGGCAAGACAAGTGGCTGCCGCAGAATGAGCAAAAACCTGGTTTCGCGGTCACAGGGGGTGAGTGTCAACAGTGGTACGGAACTCTTTGGGGCCTGGCGGCGTCTTTGGAATTGCATGGGCACGGACTGCCCAGCGCTGGGCTGAGATCTGTCCCATAGGGCGGGAAAAGGCCCCACCCGGGCTGGACTGCGCGGGAAAGGAGAAGGCACACAGGTTGATCTTGCATAAACGCATGAAGCCAGCTATAATGCCACCCGTAGGACGACCCATCGCGGGTACAAAGACTCGACCAGAGGTAACTCATGAAAACCCGGCTTGTCATTCTGGCTGTCATCATCGTGGTCTGGATCATCCTGGCCATAGCGCTGTCCCAATTGTGGCCGATACAAGGGGCCGACGAGGTTTCGGCGGCGACCCGGACGCCCAAACCGACCTTTACGGCAACGACGACGCCCACGAGCACGTTTACGCCATCCGCGACACCGCGTCCGTCGAGCACGCCCACACCCACACCAGAACCCACCGATACCCCGCTCCCTACCAACACACCCACGCCGACGGAGACGCCGACGAATACGGCGACCCTGCCACCAACAGAAACGCCGACCGAGGCGCCCACGTCCACGCCAAGACCGACGCTCCCGCCGACCAAGAAGCCACCGCCGGTACCGACCAATACACCCGCTCCGCCCTTCACCGGCACAGTGGTAAGCCGCTCACAGAACTGCGGCACAAAGGGTGTCTGGGGTTATGTCGAGCACAAGAGCGGAGCGCCCTACCCCGGCGTGAGGGTTGGGGTGTGGTCCGATAGCTGGGCAGGACGGCTGTCGACACCTGCGGAAGCAGACGGCAAGTATACACTGCTCATGAATGATATTCCGGCCGGCGAGTTCAACGTCGCCGTGGTAGACCCAGATACGTGCGGTATGGATGGCGGCGTCCTAACGGCGGATCGCTGCGACCAGCTATCCAATCCGATCAAGGTCACACTCAACGAGATCTGGGAGTGTGAGAACGAGGGCACCGTGCAGTGGGTAGAGGTGCTCTGCACGGGACCATAGAACTCTCACGGCAGCGCAGCGCCCGTTCCGAAAGAGGATACGCATGCGCAGGTTTCTAGTCGCCCTGTTTGTGCTGGCGGCTGGCTTGGCCGCCTGTGCCGACACGCCAGCCCCCAAGGAGCCGATCACCGCGACACCACAGCCCGGTGCCCCTGCCCCGACGCTCGCACCGCGGGTCCGCCACACTCCTACCCCACTGCCGCCATCGGACGAAGGTCCATGGCCTGCCTTCCTCCGCGAGTTTGATTTCGGCATCGCTGCAGGTAACAGCTACAATCCGCGCGCCCTGGCGATCCATCCAGGCCTGGGGCGGATCTATGTGCGCACTCGGAGCCAGGACCAGGACGCTTTGGGGCAGGTCACGGTGCTGGACAGCAGCACGGGCCAGGTGCTGTCCCTGGTGGAAACCGGGCTGGACAGCTATGCCGATGGCGATATCGTCGTGGATGCAGAGCGCGATCTAGTCTACGCGGTCGACACCGGGGTAGTGACCGCCTCGGTTTTTGATGCCGATACTCTCGAACCCGTTGCCACTATCCAAAGCGTGATGCAGCTAGCGCTGGATGGCGAGGGGGGGCGGCTGTATGTGGCCGGTCTCGGCGGATTGCGGACCCTCGACGCGACGGATTACGGCATCCTGGCAGAGACAGAGATCGCGTACAGCCCGCGATTCCTCCAACTGGCTTTGGCGCCAGCCCGCGACCGGCTCTATGTGACCTACGAGGAGCGGGGCGAGTACTTCCTGGGCCAGCACGAGGCATCCAGCCTGCAGGAACTGGCGACCATCGCCCTGCCCGGGCGGCCCGAGGATCTGGTAGCCGATCCGGCCCGGGATCGGGTCTATGTCAGCCTGAGCGACAGCGAGCAGAGCCGTCTGTGGGCGGTGGATGGTAAGGGACGGGTTCGGGAGGAGCTGCTCCTGGGCAACTGGATGGAGACGGTGCCCCTGGCGCTGGACGCCGATGGCGACCGCCTCTTTCTGGGACGCGAGGCCCACGGCGACCATCACGTCGACGTGATGGACCTGCGAAGCGGGAAGGTGAGGGAGGTGATCCCGCTGGACCTGGCACCGAAGCACCTGGCCTGGGATGCCGACGGGGGTCACCTGATGGTCAGCCACACGTACGAGCACAAAGTTGGCGTCGTCGACGAAAAAGATGCCCAGCAGACCGCGCTGTTTCCCACGGCTTTCTACCTCGTCGACTTGGATCTGGACCCCGGGCGCGGTCACGTTTATGTCACAGATAGCGCCGGGCGACTGCACGTTCTGGATAGCGAGATGGACAGGGAACTGGCCGTACTGCCCGGCGAAGGGCGGATCGCGGTCGACAGCGCCCACGGGCGGGTATACACCGGCGGCGAGGGCGCCGAGCAGGTGCGAATATTCGATTCCGACTCGCTGCAATTGACGGGCGAGATCGAAACCAAGGCAGTCCCGGTAGCCGACGCGCACTTGGGGCAACTATACCTGGCGCGGAGGGGCATCTATCTGGCAAGCCTGGAGACGATGACGGTCACCATGGCCATATCGGACACGCTGCCCCAGGCGCCGGGCTACTCACCGAATCCTTCCGCGGTGGACGCCGCAGTGGATCCCGGAAGCGGGCGGGTATTTGCCATCATCAACAATGGCGTCCCAGGCTCGAATGGAGGGACGTACCTTTACGTTTACGAGCCGGTGACCTACCAGAAGGTGCTGACCGATACGGAGCGCAGTCCGGCATACGTGGATGTGGACCCCGCCACAGGGAGGGCCTACATCTCGCGCATCCACATGACCGGGAGGTCAACCAGCCTGCTGGAGGATGGCCGGGAGTATACGGCTCGCCTGGAGCGTGTTTTCGGGGCGTTGCGGGTGCATCCGCGCCTCGGTTATGTTTATTTAAGCATAGAGCATGACGAGACCGGCGATCTGCTAGTGCTGGATGCGGACAACCTAGAGGTGCTGGGCAGCGTGCTCATACCTGGTGGCTTCAGCCTGCGGGCCCTCGACCCTCAGCGCCACCTGCTCTACCTGGCGAGCAGAGATGGTCGCGTCCAGATCTGGTCGGCGACGGGGAGCAAAGGTATAGAGGCAGCGGAACCCATCTCTGCCCGCCCGCCTGGCCAGGAGATCTGGCGGCTCTTTCTCGGGCCAGGTGATGCGCCCGTGTTTACCGGGCGCCTCTATCGCTCCGATGATGAAGGAATGTCTTGGCAGCGTATCCATAACGGCCTGCCCCAAAGGGGGATACAACAGGTGGTGGTATCGCCGGGATTCCCGGAGGATGGGACGCTTTTTGCCACGACGACGGTCACGTCCGAGGGGATGGGGATATGGAAGTCAGTCGACGGCGGTAGAAGCTGGCGGATAGCCAGCCGCGGGCTGACGGACCTGGGTGTGACCGACCTGGCCATCTCGCCCGGCTATGAGACTGACCAAACCCTGTTCGCCACGACTGCAGGGACAGGAGGTCTCTTTCGCTCGACCGATGGAGGGAGCACCTGGGAGCAGCTTACAGACCGATATGAGCTGCCAGAGGGGTATCCGCGGCCCGCGACTGGGGTGCTCATTTCGCCCACCTTTGGCCGGGACCAGACCCTGTTTGTCATCCACGAAGGGTTGCACCGGTCCACCGATGGCGGAGAGACCTGGGAGAGTTCATCATTGCAGATGTCGGACCTGGCGCTCTCACCAGCATTCGCCAGCGATGGAACCGCGATTGGCTGGGCGGAGGACGGAGGCGTGCTCCGCTCGACGGATGGCGGCGCAACGTGGCAGCCAACCAATGCGGGCCTGGTCTTGACCGAGTATGGATCGGGAAGGCTTCTCATCGCGCCTGACTATTCCGCTAGCCAAACCGTCTACTTTGTCTGGGATCCAGGCGTGTCCGATG
>JABAHP010001636.1_pt4 | contig 13112 bp, 11 predicted proteins | sample 7062081 | NCBI WGS metagenome assembly JABAHP01 (sample SAMN14534357, study PRJNA622989) | marine sediment metagenome | biome: marine biome [ENVO:00000428]; feature: marine pelagic biome [ENVO:01000023]; material: deep marine sediment [ENVO:00002113] | place: India: Gulf of Kutch | collected... | reverse complement strand
ACTACACCTTTGAGGGCGAGGTTTTCAACATCTTCGGGGGCAACATCACCGTGCTCAGCCAGATGTACCGCTACATGGACTCCGTGTTCGGCGTGACGGATGGCATCAGCGCAGGCACGGATCTGGTCGTGATGAAGAAGGATTTCCCCCGCCCGCTTCCCATCGAGGCGCGGAGCGATGACGAGCTGTCTCTCAGCGTGACGGACGACCTCTCTGGCCTGACCCTGTTTGAGGTGGAGTTCGAGGGCTACCATATCAACGCACTCACGGAGGGCAACGGACAATGAGCATGCTTTTCCCTTGGCTCTCTGACATCGAGCCCGAAGTCCGCGCCAAGATCGATGAGAATCGCGGTGAGCCTGGGCAGCCTAAGTGGTCGCGCCAGGAGATCAACCACGCCTTCAACGCGGAGCACAAGTACCTGTACGAGCGCATCAGCTCGATGGACAGGGACTTCAACCTTCTTGTCGATGACACCATCACGGTGTCTGCCGGGGACGAGACTACGGCTCTCCCCTCCAACATCCGGGTCGTTCGCCAGATCTTTGAGCTGGACGGCAGCGGAGAAGTCATTCGCCCCGTCGATGTCGGGGCATGGCATGAAATGGGAGGTACTTGCAACAGGGAAGCCCTGTATCGCCCGTACCCCCAGGCTGAGCTGTTCTGGCTGAAGAAGCCGAGCAGCAACCTTACCTTGCGCGTGGTCTACGGGGACTACCCGCCGCACCTCTTCCATGGGTGTGTCCAGGCCTCCAGCAGCACGGTCCTTCAGGTGGAGTCTTTCGAGCCTTCCACCGACGACCTTGCTATTGGCCGGGACATTCTCATCTACGAGGGCGATGGAGCTGGATCGGAGAGGACGGTCTCTGATTACGACGGGGGCGACCGAGAGGTCACCGTGTCTTTGGCTTATAGCCCCTTGCCGACTTCGCGTTCTCGATACACTTCTAGGCCCGATCTTCCGCCCGACGCCAAGGACGCTTTTGTCTATGGCGTGTGCGCCCGCCTTGTAGAGAAGTTCCGAGATGCTAGGTTCCAAGAGTTCACCATGCAGCGGATGGAGAAGCTGAACAGCGCGTTCACGGCGTTGAACACTCTCGACCGTCGCGGGCCCCTGGAAACCTACGATGTCGATAACTTCGGCCACGGCGATCCCGATTGGGACTATTCCTTCTAAGGAAAAGTTCAATGGCTCGCAACAATGACTTCATGCCGTTCGATGCTAACGAGTACCGAGCGGTCGTCAACCCAACCAATGTCGTCCAGCAGACCTGGGGATACGGGCGCAGGCTCGTCCTCGTCCCCGGTGAGCTGGAGAACGCCTCCCGTGCGCCTGTGCAGTTCGTCAAGACGCGCATCGCCCGGAAGGCTGTCAAGAACCGCCGCCGCTTCCTTCAGCTCATGACCGTGGAGCAGGGGATGCGGCTGATCAACCTTGCCCGAGAGCTGGGTGACTTCCCGGCTGCGTACAAGCGCCTGACGGGTCGCACCGCTGGCACTTCGGCTGGCGAGATCATGCTGGAGCGGGAGCTGAAGAACAAGCTCCGTCGTACGCTCATCCACGATGTCGGCGTCGAGGCCGAGTCGATGGACAACTGGACCGTCGAGGACATGCGTGCCGTCATCAAGGACAACACGCTCCTGGCGGACATCGATGAGGTGTCGGGTCGTCCCCGCATCCACGACAACATCTCGGACCAGGGCTCCGTGTTCGATGCCGTGGACCGGGCGAACCAGCCTGCTGACGAGTTCACCGCTGCTCTGTTCCACAACGAGCGTCGGGCACCCTCCTCGGAGGATCGCGTCGGTGAGACTGGCAACCCTGGCGACTTCATCACTCCTGAGATGATGGGCGACGATGATGCGCTTCCCGAGGAAGTTGCGGCGAAGTCCACTCTGGAGTACGACACGGAGTCGGGCGGCGAAGTCAAGGGTCGTGTGCCCGAGACGGTTGCCAAGTCCAGCTTCCAGGGCATCCAGACCATCGATGCCAAGGATCTGGAGGAGCCCCTCCCCGAGCCTGACCCGGTCGTGACTGACCGGAGTGAGGGCAACGAGGAGGTCAGCATCCAGTCGCTCCGCAAGCAGATCGAGGATCTCGGCGGGAAGTGGCATCCGGCCTCCAAGGCCGAGCGTCTCACCAGGGACCGTGACGAGCTGATCGCCAAGTCCATCAACGACGGCAACGAGTGATACATCCGTGGCACTACTGAGGCAGAGAGATCATACGGGCAAGTTTGGAAGCCTTCGTGACGCAATCGCGAAGGCCGCCCAGGATCCGACTGCCTTGCTGGTGTCACGGAACACTTGGCACGATGCCGAGGCCAGTATCGAGAAGCGCCGTGGTTACGAGTACCACGCGGAGGTTGCAGACCAAGACGAGTTGTTCTGCGCTCCGGTGATCGCCGCAGCCACGGACGCTTCCGGTACTCTCAAAGACGAAGTCACTTACTACATCCGGGCCACCTATGTCACGGCAGCCGGGGAGACGGACGACCTCCACTCCTCCGACCCTGACAACCCTGGCCCGGCAATGGCCTCCGTCCAGATGACCGGAGGCAACAACGCCATCGATGTTCAGGTTCCGTTCCACCTCCGCAACTCGCAGGTGACGGACCACGAGTTCATCGATGACAACACGGTTCGGTTCAAGATCCAGACGCCGCCCGTGTCGGTGTGCGATCCCTCCGTGTTCGAGGGCTGGCTGGTCTACAGCCGCTCGCCCCGCATTCAGGACGAGACGCACCTGGGCTACAACTGCGATGCAGCGGAGCCGCTGTACCACCGACACCAGGGCAGGCCCAACGGAGTGCTGGGCCGGATCACCAACTACGATCCGGGCACGGGCTGGTGGACGATGGACCGGGGCGTGCCGTTCGGCAACTCCGACCACGCGGACGACAACACCGTTGACATCATGATGCCCGACCGGAACGGCCTCCCGATCCGGTACTTCAATGTCTACATCAGCAGCGACAATCGCAAGTTCTACCATGGAGCGGTGGGTGTCGATGGAACGGCTAGCGTCCGGGTTCTGGATCACGACGAGACGGGCGTGGGCGCTCCCTCGACTCGTTTCCCGCGTAAGGCCCCGACTGTTACGGCAGTTGATGTCGAGGAAGACCCCCGCGACGGTCGATGCGGTGAGTGGCCCGTCGTCACCAACATCAACCCCGGCCTGCACAAGGTCCGCGTAGTCTTCACTTCCAGCGACGAGAAGGTGCTCCCTCCCGGTCGCCAGGAGGCCCAGCGTCTGCTTGGCGAGGCCGAGGACTGCTGGAGCCTCAAGGACCATCAGGAGCTGCACCCCACCTGCGCTACGCTCGTCTGCGTGGCGGACGGGCAGGGCATTCAGGTGGACCCCACCGAGTGGCCCACGGNNCATCTACACCACCGAGCTGGAGCCGTTTGATCAGCTCACGATGGAAGGCGGGGTGAGCCTGGGCGGTGACCTCGACAGCGCGGACGACAACGAGCGGCCTTACGCATACTACTACCCCGACCGTGATCTCGCGGACGACAACGCGGGCGTGGTGGCCCTCTTCTCGCAGCTGGAGACCTTCCCGCCCATCGGTAGCGGCAACGGCACCCCGGACGAAAGCGGAGGCTCCAACAGCCTCTACTTTGAGCAGTTCCGCACCGCGCCCCCGAACAGCCTGAACGCGCCTGCCATCGATCCCTTCACCGGGGACTACGGCGGGAACACGCCCAGCTATCAGGATGTCTACCCGGTCTTCCTGAACAACGGCGATCCGGTCTTTACCTTCGCCAGCACGCGGGACGATAGCTACGCGAATCGGTACGACTTCAACTTCTGGATGCAGCAGGCGAGCAACTACGCGAACGCCACGCATGCCGTGTTTGCGGTACGCATGCGCGTGCAGAAGAACAGCACCAACGGATACTTCCGTCCGGCGGATGCGGGCACGCATTGCCATATCAGCTTTTGGGACTATCAGGCTGGCTCCTCCTCCCGCCAGATCAGTCCCGTCGCAGCTGACGGCAACTTCCGCACCCACTACTTCTGCGTGGAGGATCCCCTCGCCAAGAGCAAGAGCTTCGACGGGGAGAACTACCTGTCGATGTTCATCTGGTCGCAGGAGGGCGTGGCCTACGACATCGAGGAAGTCTGGTGCTGGCTGTACGAGGAGGGCTGGTCCTGCGGCGAGCCCATCCATACGCCCGACTCCCAGGATCGTGCCGTCTACGGGGATCAGTCTGGCGGTGGGCAGCCCGAGCTGTTTGGCGCGTGGTACTCCGGTGACAATGATCAGTCGGACGCCACCATCGAGACGGCCATCAACGCCACCACCATCAACAACAACCCCTCCACTCATCGCAACTCCCCGTGGGAGGAGTACGGCCCCGCGATCTCCGACCCGGCCTCGGACTACTCCCAGGTTCCGGGTTTCGTCTCCACCCAGGAGACCGTCACGGTATTCATGGGCACGGACGGGTCCGGTCGCGTGCTGATGCCCCACCTCCCGTCGCAGTACCCTGGGATCATGTATCCGGCGGGCGTTCGAGGTCAGGCGGGCGAGCGACAGCTTCGTCTACACGGTGGGCACGGACTACACCTTCGACTCCTACGCGGGCAGGCTGTTCAGCATCACCATCCCCGACAGCGAGGAGCTGGAGATCGACTACCAGTTCCCTGACGAGTCGTGGACGGCTACGCAGGAGTTCGGAGACCTGACCGAGGGCTGGACGCCCAACTACCCGGACCTCTGGTTCGACCAGCTCGACAGCGACCGGATCGAGTACGAGAACGCGCCGCTGTGGGCGTCCTCCCGAATGAATGTCGCGGTCAACCAGCACAACTGGTGGTTCCGCGCCAACGATGCGGAGATCGATGGCACGCCCGCTTACATCCGGTTCGAGATCCGCTTCCGCTGCCGTGACGGTGGTAGCGGCGGCCTGGGGGCGTGGTCTGCCTCGGCGGACAATTCCCGCAAGCTGAAGATTTGGGATGATGCCGGACTGCAATGGATCACCATCGAGGACGAGATCGGTGGTGCTGACATCCTCAACGAGTGGGTCGTCCGCAGTCTCGCCATCCCCTACGCGGACTACCGCAAGACCTTCGCCAACACGGAATTCCTGCCGGGCACGCACAAGTACTTCATCTTCGCCATGTCCGGCGAGGACTACAACGGCTTCGATGTTGACTATGTAAAGGTCTTCCTCGACTCCGAGTGGGGCGACGAGATCCCCTCCGAGTACGAGCTGCGCCGGGATGTCATTCCCCGTGGCACGGACACTTGGACGCTGAAGAACCCGATGCTGGAGAAGCCCATCATCTCGGCTTCGGCGGATCTCACCTGCCCCGACTACACCGCCATGCAGGGAGAGTGGGTACATATCAGACGCGGCACTAGCGGTCAATGGCCGATCAACTGCCGTGCGTTGCCCATTGTATATGGGGCTGGCAACAGCTCTGAGGAGCTGGTCAACTACATCGCCTGCGCGGACTCCGTCTTCCAAGACCAGGGCGACGGCACGCTGGAGCGCATCTTCCATTGCGAGGGCGACTACCACGGGCGCTCGATGGTCAACGACTGGCGGGTGACCAACTACCTGTCCCGCGTGTTCATCTACAACCCCGGCTTCCCGAAGTGGAACTACCGCTTCGACGGAGTGCAGACGCATCAGATGGGCATCGGCTGGCCGTACACCACGACGGACGATGTCACCACCATCGGCGGCAACTACGATCCGCCCGGCCCGGACGGCGCGACTCCCAACACGGAGGACGACCCCTGCGGCAACCTTGGCGAGCAGCCCGCTGGCAACATCGTCATCGAGGGAGAGATCGACACCCCCGAGGGAGAGGTTCCCGAGGGCGACGAGACCAACTCCCCGGTCACCTGCCACGACATCGAGTACTACATCGTCTGGAAGCGCCTGCTCAAGACGGCTGGCCGCAGCTATGTCGTGCGCTCCCGCCCCCGACTCCTGACTGAGACGAAGCGGGTCTGCCTGCATCCCTCGCAGCTTCCTAGCGCCAGGGTCGAGGCAGAGTTCTGCCCGGAGCCGCAGGTCACGCATTTCGAGATCTACCGCAACTTCTCGAACACGGCCCGCTACTTCCTCGTTGACGAGTACAAGGTCGATGCCTCAATGCTCGGAGAGGACGGCACGCTCGACTTCAACTTCGATGACACGATCCCGGAGTTCGACAGCGACCTGACTGCGGTGATGCAGCTTGAGACTGGCCGCCCCCGTGCGGCTCGGATCATGGAGTTCCACCAGGGGCGCAACTGGATCGTCAGCCAGGAGCAGGGCGAGGTCGTGGACCTCACCAACATCTCGGACAGGGACGGAGGGACTGATCCCGAGGGCTTCTGGCCCCTCCACACCATCGACCCGCCCATGCGTGAGGCGGCGGCCATCACCTGCCTCTCCCCCTACGAGCAGGAGATCATCGGCCACTCCCGCACCGGGATGGTTGGCTTCCGAGGCATCTCCGCTGATCTCAACGACGGTAGCGGTGTGGCGGCTGTGGCGCTCTTCGCCCACGCGGGCTTCGTCGGCCCGGATGCCTACTGCGTGGTGGATGGCGCTCTGATGGGCATGACCCACGAGGGACCGTGCGTGGTGGGTGGTGCGGAGGCCAGGATCTTCGCCACCGACGACATCGACATGTCCAAGTTCCAGATGGATGCCAGCACGGCGTACAACACCCGGTGCCTCCACAACCGCAGCCGTGGCATCTCCCAGGTGATCTTCACCTACACGGATGATGCGATGCGTCCCACCGGGCATCAGGCCCTCGTCTTCGACAAGAGCAGCGAGGACGCCTCCAGCCTCTTCTGGAAGAAGTGGGACACGCTCCCCGCCTACGGCCTCACTCGCGCCCGTGGACGCTGCGGCGACGAGTACCCGCTGATGGGCGACACGATGGGACGCCTGTTCGACTTCGGCTTCGTGCGGACGGACGCCGGGGTGTTCATCGAGTGCGAGATCCAGTCGATCTGGTTCGATGAGGCCGAGAGCAAGCGCAGCCACCAGCCGGACTTCAACTACTGGCTCATGGAGGGCAACCTCACCGACAAGCTCTTCCTCGATGTCAGGAAGGACGGTGTGGGGCGGAACCTCGACATGACGGGGATGCCGATCCCCTGCGGCGGCACGATCTCCACCACCGACGAGGACGACCCTCAGAACACCCGGACCACTTGGAGCAAGGACTTCAACTGGGGCGCGGGCTGGTACTGGCGGGAGAAGGACAAGGACTACGACGAGCAGCGGACGCACCACCGTGGTGTCTTCCGGTCCATCCAGTACAAGCTCTACCACAGCCGGGCCCTCCTGCCCGCTGGCGTGGATCCGGGGATGACCTTCCGCCTCGTGGGCTTCGCCCCCTTCCACAGGCTCCACGCGCCCACTAACGCGAATGCAGGTGTCTGATGGCTAACAAGCCCCCCTACAGCGCCACCCTCCCTACCGTCTCTAGAACGACGGGAGATCAGGATCCGGCCATTGCTGCCCACGCGCAGAACCGGGCTCTATACGACATCCAGCGTGAGCAGGTCAAGGGCAGAAATACATCGGACCTCGACGCCAAGGGCGAGTCGGTCGCCGGACAGGACGGAAGCCAGACCGTCCAAGTAAAGTTCACCGAGGCGAATAAACCCCTTTTCATTCCTCACGATTTCGGATATACTGTTAGGAACTGGACTATCGTAGATAAATGCGGGTCAGGTGATATCTTCCGACCCGAGGGACGGCAGTACCAGCCAACGAAAAATGGGATCTGGCTCCAGAGCAGCGCGGCCAACTGTGAGGTCCGAGTGCGCCTGGACGGACAGAAGGAAACGAGCTGATGAGCTTCGCGGCCATCGCAGCAGGACTAGGACACGCTGAGTCGAACAACGACCCCAACGCCAGGGGTCAGGTCGGCTCCAACATCCGCTCTGCGGCACGCGGCAAGTACCAGCTCACGGCGACGACGGCAGAGGGCCTCGTCAGAAATTTCCCCTCGGCGCTGCGGCGCTACATGGGGATGAGTGGAGAGGAGATCCTCGACGCCCTTGAGGGCGATGAAGGACAGCAGGAGCTGTTTCAGAGGGCGCTCTACAAGGACCAACAGAACACCATCCGGGCGTACGGGGGAGACCCTGACGACCCTACTGCTCATGCGCTGCTTCACAGGTGGGGTGGGAAGACAGCCAAAGCGTACATCAACGGAACCTTGGACTACGATGCGGTCCCAGGTAACGACAAGACCCACAACGAAACGCCTCGTGACTACCTGAAGCGTTTCAATCGAGGATACGAGAACATGTCTCAGCAGCCAGCTCAGATGCCCCCTGACGGAGGCTACCCGAACCAGCCCAACGCCTTCGGCACAGGCGCTCAACACCCCTCCCAGCACGCAGGCCAGCCCGAGATGCTCCCGCCCGACGGCGGCTATGGCGGCCAGCCGCAGGCTTTCGGTGGCGGCCCCGGCGCAGGATCCTCGGCCCCCGGCACCTCCGGTTACTCCTGGGGAGCGGGCGGTGGAGCCAACCTCGGACCTGCTGCGGCGGGCCTGGGCGGTTCCTTCGGGGACCAGACCGCCGAGCTTCAGGAGCTGGAGCGCATGCGTCAGGAGCTGGAGATGCTCCGAGCGCAGCAGTCCGGCAACCCCCATGCCCCGCAGCTCCCGCCCGACCCGACCGGAACGCCCCCGCTTGGCGGTGGTCGTCCCCGCGTGGGCGGCTGGCGTCGGTTCATGAACGCGATGCTTCCCGGCCAGCCGTTCAACCCGGACGGCGCGTCGATGAAGGACGGCATCATGAACACCTTCACCGCTGGTGAGCGTGGCGACAATGTCGGCCAGCGGCGGATGAAGCGGGTGACCAAGGCCCTCCGCAAGGCGAAGAAGGCTGAGTCGCGTGGCAACACCAAGCGGGCGCAGCGGAAGATGCGGAAGGCTTCCCGCCTGATGAACGGCGAGCCCACGGGCCTGAACCGCTGGCTCCGAGAGAACGCCTAGTCATGGCTGGCGGTAACTATCGGGGCGGCTACGACGAGGGCAACCCGAACCTGACTCTTGACGAGCAGGAGATGATGAACGAGCACGGGCTTACGGCCCGCGAGGGTGTTTATCAGCAGACGGGTGGGGCACTCAGCACGGGCCAGCTCAATGAGGGTCAGGCCGAGAAAACGATGGCGGCCCAGGCGGCGGCTAGCGGCCCGCAGTTCGACTACCTCGGTCACTTCAGCTCGCAGTTCGGGAACAAGGTCTTGAACGCGGACCAGTTCCTGAATCTCTACAGGCTGAACACGGGTCTCCCCGCGCAGTCCGTTGATCAGGTCACCCCCGCAGGCTACGCCCACATGATGCGTCAGCTCGGCGGCGGGGACACCCTCCCGCGAGGAGGGGACTGGGCGGATGTCCCCCAGTACAGGCACGCTTACGGGCTTCGCAAGCACCAGCCGCTCCCTCCCAGGGGCTAGTCAATGCCAGCTAACAGATTCGCGCCCGACCGCATCGTAGTCGGCCACGAGCAGGACGCTCGCGTACTTGACCGGATCCTCCAGGCGATCCTCGCCCGGTGGCCGATCACGAAGTGCGACATCTCGTCCGTGTACTCCGCGTCGATTGACTGGAGTGACGGCGCGACTGTTCCTGCTGACAACATCAATGTTGAGGAGATCTTCAACAACGCGACTGGCATCGCCCAGGCCCTCGGCTGCATGCACTTCCGCACCGGAATGCGTGTGGACTACGAGGATGGACAGACGCTGAAGATCACCCCAGGCCATGTCTTGCACCGTGGGCAGTTCAAGACCGTGACCTGCAATGTTGATGATGAGTGCGACACCATCGCTACTGCTGGCCTCATCTCCGTGGAGGACTGCGCTCCCAGCGAGGGCAACCCTTCGGGGCTGGATAGCGACAAGTGGTACTATGTCTACGCCAACATGGAAGCGTCTGGTCCGACGCCCCCTCTTGAGGATCTGATTCGGATCTCCGATTCGGCTCCCGTCCGTTGCGCTGGCAAGGGGATGGAGCACCCGACCGAGCAGAACTACTACTTCCTCGGATCCATCCGCACGATGGACACCGGGGTCATCCGTCCCTTCGACCGAGACGACGAGGGCTGGACCTACTGGCGCACGGCAGCCGTAGCCTCCGACTATCAGGCGGCTGGGTACAAGACGAGCGGCACCAATCTGGCGGCTTCGTCCGGAGGCTGGGTGCGGTACACCTTCGCTGTTACCGGGCAGGCGTACCACGATGGGGACAAGCACATCCCGCTCTCGGCTGACGCCTGCGCTATCGCGGCAATGGACAACTCCAGCGGAGACGCGATCCAAGTGCGCCCCATCGGGGATGCAGGCGAAGGCTGGAACTTCAAGGGATCTTCGGACGAGAACTCGTCCTGGGTCCATGTCCCGGTGAACCCGTGCAACGCTGCCGAGGCGGATCTTCAGACTTTCTTCTGGAAGGATCCGAACGGCAACGAAGAGATCGATGTCACGGGCTACCATGAGCCTTGGTGAGGTGAGATATGGGATGGATTGGAGCAGCAGTAGGCGGAATTCTCGGAGCGACGGCTCCGCGTACCCCGATCTACGACTGGAAAGAGAAGGGCGTAAAGTTCATTACTGGCGACAACGCGCAGCGCCAGGAGGACTTCAAGCCCATCTGGCAGAAGATGCGCGACATGGCAATGGGCAAGGGCCTCGTCATGAGCGGCGCGGAGCGTGCGCTCCAGGCGGCTAGCCATATCGCTAGAATGTACGGAGCCTACCAGGGGGTCCAGAAGGGCATCCAGGGTCGCTCCTACGGTCGCGGTCACGGTGGCACGAGCGGCATGACCGAGGCGGCGCACCTCAAGGCCGGAATGGATCAGCTCGGTAACGAGCGTGACATCCACGGACGCATCGCTGCGGCAGAGGCTAACAAGCGGAACGACCGTCAGCAGAACGCCATGGGTGCGGTTGCGAAGCTCGCCCAGGCTGACACGGCTGGTGAGAACGCACAGATTCGAGCGCAGTACGAGAGCGAGAAGGAGCGTACGCTTCAGGGCAAGCCCTGGCAGCGTGGTCTCGCGGGGGCCTACGAAGGCCTCACTTCCTCCCCGGTCTGATCATGGCTAGAGGTGTGACGGGGCTGACCCCCGGAGACGAGAGTCCGTTCGTTCGCGGCGCAGGCGAGGCTGATCCGCAGCTTGGTCGCNNCGGGCGCTCGCCTTGGGGTGGACGCCCGCAAGCTGGAGGGCATCACTTCCTTCCCGACTGACGAGTCCCCTTCGATGATTCCGGGGAAGAAGCAGGGGAAGGACACCTCCGACTGGCAGGCCCTCGATCAGCGTTACTACGCGCTGTGGGCGATGCACAAGACAATGGTGGAGAGGCTCAGGGAGGAAGGGCTTCGCACCGACGACTTGATGACGGACGAAGAGCGTCTCGATTGGTATCAGAACACCGACGAGGATGTATTCAACCACGACGCCTGGGACTCCACCTACACCCCTCGCCGCCCGGAGGGTAAGAAGGAGCCGCCGCCCCCGCCCGAGCGTACGAAGTTTGGCCTTGAGCGGGAGCGACACGATGCCTTCCTGACTCCCGAGGACGAGGCAGCTCTCTTCGCCCGCTCGCGTGAGAAGATCATGGCCGGGCGTGACCCGGAGATCGAGAAGCGGCGTCGGCGGGAGATGCGTCGGAGTAGCGGTGCCATCGGTGCTGCCGCTGGTCTGTCGCTGTGGTCCGGCGAGATGGGTCGGGCCGGGCGTGCCATGGCTGAGCGCGTCCGCAGGGATCGCGACTTCAACCTCCGTGAGGCCGAGCGCCCGGAGAAGCTCCGTCGCTACGACATCGATACGGACCTTGGCTACGCTGAGAAGAACCGTATCATGGGCAAGGCCAACTACGACAGGGAGACGCCCATCGTCACCGCTGACGGGAAGAAGCTGGACGAGCGCATCGTTCAGGCTTTCCCGGAGCTGGGGCTTGAGGCGGCAGGCCAGGAGCTGGCCGAGGTCGCCCCCAACGAGGCGAACCTCCTCGTGCGCTCCAGGGCTCTGGAGTCGCAGATCGAGCAGTCGGCGGCGCGTCTGGAGCAGATGGAGAAGGAAGCCCGCCTGATGAAGATCGCTCAGCAGATCGCCATCAACGAAGGCAAGCTGGCGACCCAGGCTGGTGCCTCCCCCGAGGAGGCGCAGGTCATCGCTGACCGTGCAGAGGAGAAGGCCAAGTCGGGCGTGGGCGGGATCCTCGATAAGCGTGCCACCAGCACACTCCTCATGGGCAACCCAATCACCGCCCCACTTTACTCGGCCTACAAGAGTTTCTCCAAGTAACAGCCCCCCTCTCTGACCACGGCAAGGTGCGATGAGTAGCTATTTCGATTTCGTTGAGAAGAACAACCCAAGTGATCCGTCTGAGGAGAAGTACAACTCCTTCCTGACGGCTCTTGAGGCTGTGCGCCGTCCCCCGCCGCCCCAGGCGGCCCCTGAAGCCGCTGCGCCCCCTCCCCCGCCCCCTTCCCAGCCTGACGACCACGGAGTCGTCTCAGCGGGCCTCAAGGGCCTCGCAGGGGGCTTCTGGCAGGCGGGCACCTCTGCCGTGTCAGGTGCGGGCACCCTCGCCTCGTCCATGGTGGACGACAAGATCCGCAAGCTGGCTGAGATCAGTCCGCTGGCGCAGTCGCTTATCTACTCTATCGGCGCGGGCGATGACACCATCGCCAACATGCAGCAGGCCGATCTGGATCAGATCCTGTCGGGCAAGGGCGGTCAGGGCCAGCACGATGTGCGCCAGACCTCCACGCTCTACAACTTCGGCAAGTGGGCTCAGGCCGAGGGCTACGACAAGCTGGGCATCACGCCCGAGCTTCAGCAGCGGTGGGCGTACAAGATCCCGTCCGTAATCGGCCAGGTAGTCGGTATCGTGGGCGCGACCGCTGTCGGAACCGCCACGGCTGGTCCCGTCGGTGGATACACCACCATGATGGCTACCGCTGGCTCGATGCAGTTCGGTGAAGCCTACGACCAGGCCCGCGCCATGGGCGTCGATCACGATCAGGCCTTCAACATCGCCGGGCGCAACGCTATCGTGATGATGGCTCTGGAGGCGATCTCCATGCGTCCCATCGTGGCGGGGATGGCCGCAGCTAA
>JABAHP010001344.1_pt1 | contig 13114 bp, 10 predicted proteins | sample 7062081 | NCBI WGS metagenome assembly JABAHP01 (sample SAMN14534357, study PRJNA622989) | marine sediment metagenome | biome: marine biome [ENVO:00000428]; feature: marine pelagic biome [ENVO:01000023]; material: deep marine sediment [ENVO:00002113] | place: India: Gulf of Kutch | collected... | reverse complement strand
TACTGGCCTAAAAGAGGATCGAGCACCAACGCCGCCTTCTCCTTTGTGTGGTGTTGCGGCCGTACATATGGATAGAAAGCCCTTATAGAGTGAACAGGAAATCACATAGGTTCTATTACGGTTGGGTGATTGTGGCCGTATCCTTCATCACCCTTTTTCTGGCTTTGGGGACGCGTCTTTCTTTTGGCATTTTCTATATCGCTATTCTGGGAGAATATGGTTGGGGTCGCGGCGAGACGGCCGGCGCCTATTCGCTCGCCATGATCGTCAATGCATCCTTTGCCTTGATAACAGGATTCTTGATTGATCGATTCAGTCCCCGAAAGCTCTTTCCCATGGGGGCGATCTTTCTGATTTTAGGCCTAGTGGCAGCGAGCCGCATCACCGCCATCTGGCATCTCTACCTCTGCTTCGGGGTGGTTATGGCCATAGGCATCAACAGCGTAGGTTTTGGTCCCCATATGGCCCTCATACCAAGGTGGTTCGTTCAGAAAAGGGGGTTGGCAAGCGGTCTGGCCTTGTCAGGTATTGGCATGGGGTCTCTGGTCATTTCGCCCCTGACGGAAGTCATTATCGAATCCATGGGCTGGCGTTCTGCATTCCTGATCCTCGCAGGCATCGTCCTGTGCCTAGTCATTCCTGCAACAGCCGTGTTTCAACGGCGTTCTCCAGAGGAAGTTGGCCAATATCCTGACGGCCTTGATCTCCAAACGGGCATTAAAGAGGCCGCACAACGGGAGCATCCCGCCAAAAAATATCGCCCGGAGATTGTCTCGCCGATTTGGACGTTCAGGGCGGCCCTTCGCAATGGTGCCTTTTGGTGGATAGGTGTAGTGGTCTTCTCTCATGGTTTTTCAGCCAACATGCTGCTGGTCCATCAGACGGTCCACGTGGTTGACTCGGGATTCAGTCAGATGCTGGCTGCATCCCTCCTGGGATTGGTGGGGCTTCTTATGTCAGCCGGGGGGATCTTCTTTGGTTTTCTCTCGGATCGTGTTGGAAGGGAAGTGGGGTTCACGCTGGGAAGCGGTGCTGCCTTATTGGGTCTGTTGCTCTTTCTCTTTGTGCGAGATACCTCCGCGCCCTGGATGCTCTATGCCTTCGCCATCCTCTATGGTCTGGGCCAGGGAGGCATGGGCCCCATCTATTCCAGCACCATGGGTGATCTTTTCGCCGGTCCCTCCCTTGGCCGTATCATAGCCACAGTGTCCATAGAATATGGCCTAGGGGGGGCGTTGGGGGCCTATCTGGGAGGATTCTTCTATGACACCATGGGAAGCTATTTCGTCCCCTTCGTGCTCTCTTTGGCCTGGATCAGCCTGGGAATCCTTGGGATTTGGATGGCTGCCCCGCGTCACCGAAGCGCCCTAATTGACAAGACCGTGCAGGCAAATACCCCAGCAGAAGAAAGTGAGCTGTAGCCCTTGTACTTGAAACGATTAAATCTTAAGGATCATACCCATTACATCCTCTGCGAGTCTTACAAAGATGATGGCTGCTGGAAGTATCGCGAGTTATTGGACCTGGGCCCCGATCCCAATAAATATATCGCCTACCCTGGGGGAAACAGCTTCCACATAATTGAATCACTGGAAGAGACGTTGCAGGCCATGGGGGCAAGCTATTCTGACGAGGAACTGGAAGACCTCTTCCTCCCCTTCGTGGACCCTTATATTCGCCGGATCGTCGAAAGGTTCAAAAGGAGACAAAACGGAAAGAGCCGTTGGCGGGAATACACGCCAGAGGAGTTACTGAAATGCCAGAGGGCCTTGCATCCATTTGATAAAAGACGGCTCCATTACCTTCGATGTGGGCGGGTGGACATGGGCAATCTGGAAGGGAGAGCATGGGGATTTCTCAATGTGCTTCTGGATAAGAGCCGTGATGAAATCGAGCACATTATAGGGGGTATGGAGCAGGTGCTTGCGCCTGACGAAATACGTCCTTATCTCTATACCGCCATGGAGTTACAGACCTACTTTCCGCATCACCCGGCTCGAAACCACCCCGTTGCGCTGGACCCGGAAAAGGTGGATCATTATTTTCTGAAGGACCTTTGCTGGCTAAACCGTGATGAGATGTTTTTCAGGGGCGTAGAGCGTTATGGTTCAGACACTCTCCATCCCTATCTGGTCAAATACCTTATTCTATTCTTTGACAATCCCTTTGATCCACGCACCTTCTGGGATGAGTATGTTCAGGATTTCAGGTGGAGACATCAATTTCACAGATCACCACGTTCTCACACGGGCATGTCCCCCTCCGAACGGGAAGCTTGTCAGAGCCTCGGGATTTCTCCTGAGGATTTCCAAAAGATGGGGCGACGGGACCTGATCCGATGCTACAGGAAACTGGCCAAAGAGACACATCCTGACAGGGGTGGGGACAAGGGGGATTTTGTGAAGATCAAGGCAGCCTATGAGTGCCTTTTGGTGAGAAAATGAAAATACCCGGTTGGTGCATGTACTGATGAGCTAAACAGAGCCTCTTGTCTAAAGCGAAGCGGTCCTTCAGCCTTCCACATACCGATCAGGATCCTTCATAAAGGTTTCCAGACAGCCTTTGCCACAGAAATAATAGGTCTTTGCCCCGTAACTCATGCGTCCTGCCGCCATGGCAGGATCCACCGCCATATGGCATACGGGATCCATGAGCCTTATAGATGAAGGGATCTGCAAACCGGACCTGATGATGTGGCTTACGAAGGGCTGAATATCGGCAGACACCCGCCTATAGACCAACACACTGACGGCAATTCCCAGCAAAAGGCCAGACCCCGCAGGGATGGTTGTGGCGCTAAGACCGACCGTGTATCTCTGATTTAAGACGGCACTCATGGCGAGACCCAAAATGAGTCCCACCGCAGGGATCAACAGAAAAATGGCAATGCTCTTGAGCAAGGCCCCAGGCTTGTGATTTATGGAAACCAGATCGCCCACAGAAGCACCCAGCGTGTTCAAGGCCCTGATAATTACCCTGGAACTACCCCCCGAACAATTACATACATCCATTTCTTCTGCACAGTGGATGCAGGGATCGCTCGCTTCAAGCAATACCTTTGCCTTGCCCTCTTCGCTGACCTCCAACACGATGCCCTCTGACGCTGACATCTTTTCTCTCCTTGTTCGGCCTGTAAGACCTGCCGCTTCCCATCCGGGACGAATTGAACTCGGTCACCCTTTTATCAAAATAAAGCCTGAGATGGCCTTTTGCAACCCTGAAAGGTCCTCCTATGTCGCCATTTCCCAGGCACCAGATAACAGCAGCCAAATAGCTGATCTTTAAGACAACGGCCTTCAACTGTGTCCTCTGCCATCTGTCCTCTTTCCTCCCTATTTCCTTGACTTTTAGTGACTTGTGTCTGATAACAAATCGCGTCTAGATCAGAGGAAGGGGCAGGCAGATGATCATACGTTGCTACGGCGCACGAGGTTCCATAGCCGTATCGGGCGCGGAGTACCTCAAATATGGAGGCGATACCACTTGTCTTGAGATTCGAACCAAGAATGATGAGATCATCATTGTGGATGCGGGTTCTGGAATTAGGCGCCTGGGAAATAAGCTGCTGAGTGAAAATCGATTCGAGTATAGTGTCATCTTCACCCATTCTCACCTGGATCACATCATCGGATTTCCATTCTTTAAACCTGTCTCCCATGAAAACGTTACCATTGACCTCTTGGGATGTCCAACAACCCAAGGAAATATCCAGAAGCTGCTTTCAAGGGCCATGGGAGCGCCTTTGTTCCCTGTCGCATTTCAGGAACTAAAAGCGAACATCAATTATTCTGGGGAGTGTGCCCTTAGCTTTCATGTTGATACGGTGGAGGTTTTCCCCATCAACTTGAGTCACCCCAATGTGGGCATGGGCTACAAGTTCGTAGAGGATGGCAAGACGTTCGTCTTTCTCACGGACAACGAACTGGGCTACAGGCACAGGGAGGGGAAAAGCTTCCAGGAATATGTGGCTTTCTCTCAGGATGCGGATTTTCTCATCCATGATGCCATGTACACATCGGCGCAGTACGAGACGACCAAGACTTGGGGGCATTCCACGTACAATGATGCCCTAAACCTGGCACTGGCAGCCCGCGTAAAGCGGTTTGGACTCTTCCATCACGATCACAGCCGGGATGACGATGAACTGGATGCCATGGTCCAGGCGTGCCGGGAACTCATCCAAAGGGAGAAAAGCCCGATGGAATGCTTTGCCCTTAGCCAGACGACTGAATTGACCCTTTAGAACCTCCTCAAAATTGACCACCTGGCCTTCTTTTGCCTCTTCTTCTCCTTTATTGGCATAGGGACTATATTTAATGGGGAATAATAGATACATAATAACCTAATGGGACGTTCAGTTTCACTTGACTTTCAGAAGGCTTATTTGATAACAAGTCCATAATCACAGTAAAATAATATAAAGGTGTGTCAATATCTCCAAAAAAACGACGATATTCCATCTTGAAACCTAAGAAGGTTAAGAAGAGGAGGGGATCCCATGGAGGAATTTGGAGAGAAGATTTCTGAATACGAGTTTATCGTCAGGGCCATTAAAAAGCTCCGTCAACCCCCTTATAAAGGCATCCATTCTGTTTACAGTGGCTTCAACCAGGCCTTTAGAGCTTACTTTGACAAAGATCCCGTTGAGGCTACGACTCGACTCGCTCAAGAGGGAAAAATTGCCACGCGTCCGGTGAAAGGCGGTGCACTCCTGTATCTTCCCGAGGAGGCGCCCGGAGCCGCTGTTTCAGCAAACGTTCTCAACAAGATTCTGGAAGACTGATACCCGCATCGGGCTGAGGATTCCAGAGCCTGGAAGCATCGAGAAGAATATTGCCCTTCCCGATTGGAGAGGGTGGGGCATCCTTTGCGTCTGCTGAAGGAGACAAGACGATCACAGTAGCTCGATTCGCACACTAAACTTTTTCCTTGGGATGAACATCAAATAACGAATAAATGACATGCCGAGGATAGATGAATCTGGGAGGCTAAAGCGATGACCCCCTTTTTCCCAGCCCCCGACGCCCGCAAAACAGTCACCCACGGAAAACTCAGCTTCGACCTGCCTATTCTCTATTTCCGCGATGATGCTTTTGTCCTCTTTTTCACAGCGGACCCTAACCGGGTGACATCCGTTATGCCATCTCACAGGCTTCACCCGGTCCTGCTAAGTGCAGGAAAGGCTATGGTGGGCATTGCAGCATTTAATTATATTGAGACCAGCATCGGCCCTTACGGCGAAGTGGCTGTCGTTCTTCCTGCGGTCTATAACGCCTCACGCCCGCCAGTCTTCATTCCGGCCCTCTTGGAAAGCCGCTATCCAGACTTTGGCATGCTGGTCATGCATCTTCCCGTGACCAACACCTTGGCCCGCGACGCAGGTAGGCAAGAGTGGGGTTACACCGAGTTTGTGGCTGATATGCACTTTACGATCACGCCAGAGTTTATGGAATGCCGGCTGTGGGAGAAAGATCAACACATTTTGACCCTGCACGTGGGCAGGCGGGGCGTGGCCATGAGAGACAAAAAGCCCCTGGTGACATTTTCGGTCAAGGAGGGCAACTTGCTCAAAACAACCATACCGCAGAGGTGTACCACCCGTTCCGCCGTCAGGCCCAAAGACGCGTTTCTGCAATTGGGCGACCATCCTGTCTCTGAAACGATCCACGCATTGGGCCTTGCCGAGAGGCCTATAGCGTCCAGGTACTATCTCGAGCGAAGCGGCATCCTCCCCGCGGGCCGAATCATCGAAAGGGGCGTGAGGCCGCTAGAGGGTTATACAAACAAAAAACGCAAGGGAAAACACACGGTGGTGTACACCGCTGAGGAAGCCTGAGGGTGGACCCTGTTGAGCTAAGCAGCGCGTTCAAGAGCGTGCAAAGTTAGCCCCAATGTTTCTGCGCTCTTGCCTATCCCAAAGCCTCCTACTAATAAATACCTCTCAAGTTCTCGGCCCATGGGTGCTTTGTGCTCATCGCAGGTTCCCATTCTTGAGTTGACTCCTCGGGCCTTCTGTGCATATCCAAAAAGCATGGGAAGTTTGTGATTTTCCAATTCCTAGTTAAGGAGAGGAAAAATGCCGTACGTAGATGTCAAGGTGGCCGGAAGCCTAACAAAGGACCAGAAGGAAAAGATCGTGGAAGGGATCACCAAATTACTTGAAGACGTGGCTGGAAAGCCAGCCTCTGTCACTTATGTGGTCATAGAGGAAGTGGAAAGGGAGAACTGGGCGGTCGGAGGGAAACTCCTCTCCGGCTAGATGATCAATGGCCAATGCAAAATTAACAAGGACAATTGACTGAGGAAGTGCCGTGTCTCCATGGGAAGGCTATCTCAATGAACACAGGGACCAACATCTCAACGAGTTGTTGGACTTGTTGCGCATCCCGAGCATCTCAAGCCTGTCCGATCACAGGCCCCACGTCCGGGAGGCTGCAGAATGGGTCGAGGCCCGGATGCAAGCCGCCGGGATCGAATCCGTCAGGGTCATGCCTACCGGGGGTCATCCGGTCGTCTATGGCGATTGGCTTCACGCCCCGGGCAAGCCGACCGTATTGATCTACGGACATTTCGATGTCCAGCCTGTGGACCCTCTGGATTTGTGGGACATTCCTCCTTTTGAGCCCACCTTGAAGGAGGGCCGCATCTATGCCCGTGGGGCAACGGATGATAAAGGCAACATGTTTATTCCCATCATTGTCACCGAGTCCATCCTCAAGTCCGAAAAGGCTCTACCCCTCAACTTGAAATTTCTTTTCGAGGGCCAGGAAGAGATCGGCAGCCCCCAGTTACCGGAATTCATGGCTGCCAACAAGGCGCTTTTCGCCTCTGACCTAGTCTTGAGTGCAGACGGTACCCAGCGGAGCGAGGACCAGCCAGCAATTATCCTGGGCACTCGGGGACTTGCCTCGGTATATCTCGATGTGCAGGGACCCGATCATGATCTTCATTCCGGGACCTATGGCGGCACCATCGCGAACCCGATCCATGCCCTGATCCAGATCCTGGATTCTTTGCATGATCAGAAAGGACGGGTCACCATTGAAGGTTTCTACGACGATGTGCGGGCATTGACTGACCAAGAACGTGAAGAGCTGGCCCGGGTCCCCTTTGACGAGGCCGAATACCTGAGTGGGATCGGTGCCATTTCCCTTTTTGGCGAGCCGGGTTTCACCACCTATGAGCGGGCTTGGGCCAGGCCAACTGTGGAGATCAATGGTATTCACGGAGGGTTCCAGGGACAGGGGATGAAAACGGTCCTGCCCAGCACCGCCCATGCCAAGATATCCTGTCGGCTGGTCCCTGACCAGGATCCTATCAAGATCGCGGATCTGCTCCTCGCCCATGTGAAAAAAGTGGCCCCTCCCCACGTTCAGGTAACGACCAGAAAGACCAAGAGTGGAGGAATCCCTTATCTGCTCCCGGCCGATCACCAGGGTGTGCGGATCGCCACATCGGTTCTGAGGGATCTTTATGGCCAAGAGCCCTATCAGATCCGTATGGGAGGGACCATCCCTGCAAATGCGCTTTTCCTTGAGCATCTCAAGGCCTATACCATCGTCTTTGCCTTTGGGCTTCCGGACGAGCGACAACACTCACCCAACGAGTTCTTCCGGGTGTCCAGCTACGAGCGAGGTCAGAAGGCCTATGGAATGCTCTTCCATGCTCTCGGCACCCAGTTGCATCCGGCCTAACCAGTTGATTAGCTCATCAGCTCATGAGTTTATAGGCTGTTGGGCCAACCCTATGCGCCTTACCGTATGAGCTCCGCGCTTACAAATGACCAATGACTAATGACAGCCTTCGTCTGCACATAATTCAGTGCACGGCGCCCTTTTAAGTGTGCACCAACCCGCCTGTTCTCTGTGGTTAAGGTTATGCCAATGAGCAAACACAGAAAAATAAGATCGTGGCAAAACCCCGTTAAAACCCCCTGGAACGAAGATTTGGGGCACTTTCAAATCAGGAGAAACGCTATCCTCCCCNNAAAACTATTTTCATGGAGAGACGGGAACGTCGCTTATGACCTGGATGTGTATGAAGATGAATTCATACCAGGCATAAGTCCAGAGAGACGCTCGGGCCTTGATCGTCGACAGTTCACTTATACGGCCCACATTCCTGAAAGACGATGTGGACGAGACCGTCGAAGAACCAAACTCGTCGAAGTTTAAGAAGCCGGTTATCCACGACAGAGGGCAAGACTAATGCTTCGAATTCACTTGATAAATAGTACGATTCGGTTATTAATGAGAATTGAACATTAGTCTTTTGGCCAGTTCATAAGGTAACCAGATATCGCCACCCCATTTTTCCCGAGCGGATGATAAGAAGAGGTTACCATGGGGCATTAATAGGAAAGCCTCCAAAGGGTTCTAGTACCCTGAGGGGGCTTTTTTATTCATGCCTCTGCCAACAAGAAAGATCGGTGAAAGGCGTGGATAATTAATGTATTAAGGTGTCTTAGACCATTTAACAAAACCTTTTTCGAAATAGAGAGATAAAGAATCAGAAAGGGGAGGATGAACAGAGAACAGGAGGGGGCATCATGAGAAATCGTTATCAATCTTGCTGTAGGTTGATTTTGAGCCTGTTGGTTGTTCTGTGTATGCTTTCAATGACTCACCACACGGGCTACGGCGAAGACCTGACTAACCCGGCTGGGGCAAAACTGAAAATCGGGAAGAGAGTCAAACTTCTCAAGAAAAACCTGCAGCGTATCCGTGCCGCAATGGGGGTCCAGGATAGGTACACGCAGAAGCTCAAGGAAAACGTGGATGTTATGGGCACAGCCACGGGGATCACGTCTGAAGGGGAGCCCGTGATTAAAATCTTCACCAGAGGGCCTGGGATCGCAGGTCTTCCCAAATCCCTTGATGGATTTCCAGTGAGAATAGAAGTAACGGGTATGTTTGTGGCCCAGGACGATCCCACTGCCAGGTTTTCCAGGCCTGTGCCCATTGGCGTTTCAACAGGTCACCCGGGCATGACAGCGGGCACGATTGGAGCGCGTGTAAAGGATAGCGCTGGGAACGTCTACGCCCTGAGTAACAACCATGTTTATGCGAACATGAACGCCGCTTCTTACGGCGATCCTGCCCTTCAACCGGGCGCGGTGGATGGAGGTGCAGATCCAGCCGATACGATCGGCACGCTGTCCGATTATCAGCCCATTCTATTCAACGGGGGGTACAACAGCATAGATGCTGCGATTGCACTATCATCGACTTCACAGCTCAGTAATGGAACCCCAATAACCGACCAGAATCAGGAGGCAGGGTACGGCGTGCCCAACTCCGAGATTTTCGGGGATACGGATGGAGACGGATTCTTTGATGACAAGAATGATCTCCTGGGCTTGTATGTGCAAAAATTCGGCAGGACGAGCGGCATGACCCATGGCCAGGTCACCGACATCAACGTTACCGTGGATGTCTGCTATGAGCCTTTCTGGTTTTGGTGTCTAACATGGGGGACCTTTGTGGATCAGATCGGTATCACTTCAGTGGGGCCTACTCCGTTTAGCGAAGGAGGTGACTCCGGGTCTCTGATCGTGAGTGACGACGAAAATAAGCAGCTGGTGGGGCTGCTTTTTGCTGGAAATGAGACCAAGACCCTGGCCAACAGGATTGACCTGGTGCTCGACCGGTTTAATGTGACTGTCGACGGAGAAGCGGCCGTACCCTTTACGGATTTAGAAATTGGTCCATTGACCGTTCCCGAACCCGTGGTAGATGGGGACAGGGTGGATATCGACGTGACTGTGAGGAATGCTGGAAATCAGGATATCAGCACGGACATAGAAATCACGCTCACTGATAATGGCATTGTATATGCCAGCCACACAATCATCGGAGGCCTCATCGCTGGTGCTTCAATGCCTGTGACTTTCGAATGGTCTGCATCTATGCCACCCGTTGATCACGTGCTGGAAGCCACTCACAATCTGAACGATTACAACTCTGACAATGACTCCTCAAGTACAAACGTATCTGTCCAGGCGGCTGTTATTGACATTGGCATTGCCAACATCAATGCTCCCAGTTCTGTGGTCATCGGGGAAGATGTGGATGTTGTTGTGACAGTTGAAAATTTGGGGAACCGCAAGGTGGGGCCGGATATCGCAGTTACGCTCGTGGATGATAAAGGTTTTTATGCCACGGATGATATTATAGGAGGGTTGGTTTCGGGTTCCACTGCACAGATTACTTTTCTATGGCCTGCCTCATCAGAGGGGACTTACGAGTTGGTTGCAAGTCACGACTACAGTGATGGTGACAATAACGCAAGCAACGACTCTGCCAATACCGTGGTGAACGTGGAACTTGCTGTCACAGACATTGCCATCACCAGCATCACAGCGCCGGATACGGTATCCGAAGGGAATAAGGCCAACGTGGTCGTGAGAGTGGAGAATAAGGGGAATCAGGACGTCACCGTACCTATCGACGTGCAACTCACCTCTGATAACGCTACTAGTGCCAATTATGGAGATGACATACTCATAGGAACACAAAGTATCGATACCGGACTGATGAGAGGCGCTTTAAGGGACGTGACCTTCCAATGGGATACCACTGGCGCCGCTCATGGCATTCACGCCCTGGAAACTTTGCATCTCTTATCAGACGCCGTCTCCGCCAATGACGTTGGCACCGCCTCTGTGGAAGTGGCCCCCCCCCAGACCGCTACTCCACACCTGCGGACCGGGAAGGTCTGTGCCAACTCAGATACCTGGACAAAGGTGAACCTTGATCACATCTACCAGGAAATGGTCGTGGTATGTACCCCGAGTTATGATCGAGACGTGCTCTACGGGACCACCATGCCTGTCGTGGCGCATGTGCGTAACACGCACCTTGGTGACAGTTTCGAAGTCAAGCTCATGCAGGCCGTGGGCGGGTCAATTGAGAGAAGCGAGGCGTGGATCAACTGGATGGTCGTGGAAGCGGGTGTTTACGATCTGCCCGGTACAAAGATGGAGGCAGATACATTTGTCTCCACGGTGACTGACAATTACAGGTCTTGGGTCGGGCAAAGCCGAACGTATCAACAATCATACGCAAATCCCGTGGTACTCGGACAAGTCATGACCTACTATTCCGAGTTGTGGACGGCTTTCTGGTGCCGGGGTTCTTCCAGAAGCAGCCCCCCTTCGACAGATTACCTCTATGTTGGCAAGCACCAGGGCGAGGATCGCTGGTTTACGCGCGCCAATGAAAGAGTGGGATACATCGTCATTGAGGCCGGAAACGGAGAGATCGAAGGAACCTTCTACGAGGCGCGTCTCGGTTCCGATACGATCAGGGGAATGGGGGACAGCCCCCCATACGATTACCCATTGAACGACCTTTCTTTTACCCCTTCAACGGCCATTGTTACGCAGGCTGGCATGGATGGCGGAAACGGCGGTTGGGCAGTCCTTTATGGAGACGATCCATTACCACCCACCTGGGTGGACTTGGCGATCGATGAGGACTGGGTCAGAGACAGCGAGAGCAGTCACACGACTGAGCAGGTGGGCTACGTCGTGTTTGAAGAGCAACAATTCCCCATAACGATCGAAGGTGAATCTTGTCAATATGTCCAGTAAGTCAAGAACTCAACGTTGAGGTGGCATGAGCTCAGCGAAGGACTGAGCATTTTCTGCAGAAGATGGGGCGCCGTTTGGCGCCCCATTTTTTGTTTGTATATTGCAGAGTAATTGGGTTATGTTGAATAAAATGAAGCTCAGCGGACTTCACATGAACCTGAAAGCGATTATTTTATTTATCGGGATCATTGCTTTTGAAAGCAGTGCCGACCCTTGTGCGGGTCAGAGGGGGAATGATCGGAGCGGAGAGGAGGGAATGCCCGAAAAGAACATCGAAGAGGTGCTGAAGAAATATACCCCAGAATTGATGTCCAAACCAGGGGTGGTGGGAACCTCCCAGGGCCTCTGCGACGGCCAACCCTGCATCAAGGTCTTTGCCGTTGAGAAGACATGCGACCTGCAGCAAACAATTCCCAATACCCTTGAGGGTTATCCAGTGGTGATAGAAAAGACGGGAAAGTTCCGAGCACTTCCGAGAAAATGAAAATAGTCTTTTGGGGTTTTGGGTTTCCTCAATTTTGAACCGAGCCTTGCACTATGAGTTCACTATGATTTGAAACTCGGCAGGAGAAGAGGAGTAAGACATGAAAGATCGCAAAGTGGCGGTTGTGGGAATAGGGGCCACAGGCGCGGTTCTGGCCGCCGCCTTACTCGGGAAATATCCGGACACCGTCCTCGTGGATCCAAAACCTGGTTGGGCCGAATCGCTCACGAAAAAGGGCATAAGCGTCTCAGGGCAGATCACTTATGAGGTTCAGGTCAGGCATTTTGTCTCTTCCATCGAAGAGATGAAGGCACTGAGTCCTGATCTGATCTTTGTTTGTACAAAGACCTTTCACCTTCAGAAAGTCCTGGAAGAACTGAAGGGTTTGGTCAAACCGGGCACAAAGATTATCTCCACCCATAACGGCCTGGGCACCGAGGATGTGGTTGCAGAGGAATTTGGGGCTGATGCGGCCTTTCGCATGTCTCTCAACTATGGCGTGGCACTTAAAGCGCCGGGTGAGGTGGAGGTGGCCTTTTTCAACAGACCCAACTATCTGGGTGCCCTGACAGAGGACAATCGGGAACTGGGCCTGGAGATCGCCAGGGCGCTTACGGAAGGCGGTTTGGACACACAGTTTGTGGATGACATCAAGCTCCATGTGTGGAGGAAGATGATTCATAAATGCTCACTCTCCTCCATATGTGCCGTCACCGACAGGTCCATCGGGGAGATCCTGGAATACCCGCCCGTCAGAGAAATAGCCGATGCCTGTTTCAAAGAAGCCTTGGCCGTCTCCAAGGCCATGGGTTATGATCTGGGAGAGAACTACATCGAAACGTCCATGGGCTATCTGGAGAAGGCAAAGGCCCACAAGGATTCCATGTGCTACGACCTAGCCAATAAGACGCCTACAGAGATAGATTTCTTGGGCGGGAAGATCGTGGAGTATGGCCGCGCCAAAGGCGTCCCAACACCCTATTTTGTGACCATGACCAACCTGGTTAAGGCCCTGGAAGACAGCTATTTATCAAAAT
>JABAHP010003189.1_pt2 | contig 13151 bp, 12 predicted proteins | sample 7062081 | NCBI WGS metagenome assembly JABAHP01 (sample SAMN14534357, study PRJNA622989) | marine sediment metagenome | biome: marine biome [ENVO:00000428]; feature: marine pelagic biome [ENVO:01000023]; material: deep marine sediment [ENVO:00002113] | place: India: Gulf of Kutch | collected... | reverse complement strand
CTGGGCACGGGGGCCGACGGCGAGCCCGTCTTCCTCAAGGACATCTGGCCGAGCCGGGAGGAGATAGAGGCCCTTATCGCGTCCAGCGTGCGCCCCGACATGTTCGACGAGCAGTACTCGACAGTCCTCGAGGGCGACGAGCACTGGGACGGGCTCGACGTCGCGGGCGGCGACCTCTACGACTGGGACCCCGCCTCGGACTACATCAGGGAGCCGCCCTTCTTCGTGGACCTACCCGCCCAGCTGGCGGAGGTTGCGGACATAACGGACGCCCGCGCCCTGGCGGTCCTTGGTGACAGCATCACCACCGACCACATCTCGCCCGCCGGTGCCTTCCCCGCGGACGGACCCGCGGGGAGTTACCTGGTCTCCAGGGGGGTCCAGCCCGGGGACTTCAACTCCTTCGGCTCCCGGCGCGGCAACCACGAGGTGATGATGCGGGGCACCTTCGCGAACATCCGCCTGCGCAACCAGATGGCCCCCGGCACCGAGGGGGGGTGGACCGTCCATCAGCCCTCCGGGGAGCAGATGACCATCTACGACGCCTCGAAAAGGTACGTCGAGGAGGGGACCCCCCTGGTGGTCATAGGTGGCAAGGAGTACGGCTCGGGCAGCTCCAGGGACTGGGCGGCCAAGGGCACCCACCTGCTGGGCGTCAAGGCGGTCATCGCCCAATCGTACGAGCGGATCCACCGGAGCAACCTGGTGGGCATGGGAGTGCTCCCCCTGGAGTTCAAGGACGGGGACGGCGCAGTCGCCCTCGGCCTCACCGGGAGGGAGCGCTTCGACGTCCTGGGCATGGCCGACCTCACGCCCGGGGGCGACCTGACGGTGGTCGCCTCCTCGCGGAACGGCTCCATCCAGGAGTTCAAGGTCACCGTCAGGCTCAACTCGGAGGTGGAGTTGGCCTACTGGAGGAACGGAGGCATCCTCCACAAGTTCATCAGGGACCAGATGTGAGATCGACAGTCATGAGATAACCAGGAAAAAGGAGTGTGCGCACATGGAGGACAAGGAAGTCTACGACAGGGCCTCGGACCACTTCAGCTCGCTGATAGAGCGCCAGATGGCCCGCATCGAGAGGATGAGAGACGAGGAGAGCTGGGTCGACTACTCGGCCGTCGACCCCCTGGTGGTCGGGGTCGTGGGAGGGGATGGCATAGGCCCCATCATCTGCGACGAGGCCAGGAGGGTGATGGAGTTCCTGCTGGAGGACGATGTCGCCGCAGGCAAGGTGGACGTGAGGACCATCGACGGCCTGACCATCGAGAACCGGGCGGCCCAGGGGAAGCCCATCCCAGACGACATACTGGCAGAGCTCCGCAAGTGCCACGTGATCCTCAAGGGTCCCACCACCACCCCCAGCGAGGGGGACCAGTGGCCCAACATCGAGAGCGCCAACGTGGCCATGCGGAAGGAGCTGGACCTGTTCGCGAACGTGCGTCCCGTCAAGGTGCCCGAGCTGGGCATCGACTGGATATTCTTCAGGGAGAACACCGAGGGCGCCTACGCCCTGGGCTCCGACGGCATCGCCATCACGAAGGACCTGGCCATCGACTTCACCGTCACCACCGCCCCGGGCTCCGAGCGCATCCTGGAGCTGGCCTTCGACTACGCAGAGCGCAACGGCGTCGACGACGTGACCGTGGTCACCAAGTCCAACGTGGTCAAGACCACCGACGGCTTGTTCCTGAACATGGCCAAGGAGGTGGCCGCCCGCCACCCGGGCATCAGCTGGGAGAACTGGTTCATCGACATCATGACCGCCAAGCTCATCGACCCGGCCCGCCAGAGGCAGTTCCGGGTGATGGTCATGCCCAACCTGTACGGCGACATCCTCACCGACGAGGCGGCCCAGATGCAGGGAGGCGTGGGCACCGCCGGCAGCGCCAACATCGGCAAGCGCTACGCCATGTTCGAGGCCATCCACGGGTCGGCCCCCAGGATGGTGGACGAGGGCCGCGCCCAGTACGCCGACCCCCAGAGCATGATGAGGGCCGTCGTGATGCTCCTGGACCACATAGGCCACGCGGAGAAGTCCAAGAAGCTCGGCATGGCCCTGGACATCTGCGGCTTCTACGAGAGGCGGATCGCCACCACCGGAAGGCCCGGGGGCGCCACCGCCGCCGAGTTCTCCGACTACGTGATGGAGATCATCCGGGACCCGGACCTGGAGGCAAGGTGGCAGGGCTACCAGGCCTGAGCCTTCGTCACGCCTCGGCGTGCAGCAGCACGGAGCCTCCGAAGCCCAGCTCGCACCAGAGGGAGGCGGTGCCGTCAGCCTCCATGTTCATGTCGACGTGCCGAGAGGCGCTGTAGGAAAGCACCTCCGAAACCACCGACCGGCCGGTGACCGCCAGCAGCACGGTGCCGTTCTCCACGTGGACCAGGACGGGACCCTCCACGGGCTCGCCCTCCACCAGTACCGCCCCGTCTGTGCATTCCACCAGGACGCGGGCGGACTCCACCTTCTCGGGGACCCGGACCTCTACCAGCGCCCGTCGTCTGTCGTAGTCCGCCTCGGCCAGGGTCGATGCCGCCAGGGTGGTCTCCCGTGAGGACCTGACCAGGGCGGAGGTGGCCTCGGTGAGCTGGGACCCGATGGCCTCCAGCGCCTTGACCCACTCCTCCACCGCCTCCTTGTAGAGGTCGCCCTCGATGTCGACCCGGACCTTCAGGCCCTCCACCCTGTCCGGATGTGCCCACCGCAGGAAGCCTACCATGCCCTCCTGGTCGAAGGTCCCCCCGATGCCGTCGGCACCCCGCACCTTCACGTCGGCGTCGAAGTCGTGGTCCTTGCCAAGGGTCCCCTTGTCGTCGGAGAAGCCCTCGGAGGCCTCGCCACCCGAGGACGCGTGGTCTTCGTCCACNNCCACCACCGCCCGGGCCCGGCGTCCCTGGGCGCTCCCGATGTCCAGGTGGTAGTGGGGCGCTCCCCCCAGGGCGTCCACCAGGCCCGGGTCGCCGGAGGACGACCTCAGGCCCATCAGCGCCAGGCCCACGCCCCTCTCCATGCGGGCCCCCGCGGTCTCGGATGTCACGTTCACGGTGTTCAGGCCCGCCATCAGGTGGAGCGTCCCGTTGAGGACCGATGACACGTCCCCCTCCAGCGCCTCCACGTCATCGGACCCCACGGAGCCGTGGAACCAGCAGCTCACCTCCTCCCAGTGGAATATCGCCCAGACGGCGAGCACCCCGGCCAGCACGATCAGGCCCACGCCAGTGGCCGCCGCCACAGCCATCGACAGGGCGATGGACAGGCCGATGCCCGCTAGCGTGTGGAAGGCCACGGTGACCACCACGGTGGTCACCAGGGAGGCCAGCGCGGATAGGAAGCCCGCGGTCCGCAGCGCGTCCTTGAAGCTGTCGGGACTGAGCAGCAGCTCCCAGGCCCCCCAGAAGTCGGACCCGGCGTCCCTGTACGCGTCCAGGAAGGCGGTGACCACGGAGATGGCGGACCCGATGATGGAGAGCACCGCGCTGGTCACCTTGCTCAGGACCAGGACGCCCAGGTCGCAGGCGAACTTGACCGCCGAGATGACGATCTGGGCCAGGTCGACTCCCAGCTCGTAGACGGCCCAAGCGATGGCCGTACCGTTCCCCTCGACGGTGGCGTCCCGGAGCTCCACCAGGTCCAGCCCGATGGTCAGGGACTTGCCGATGATCGACAGGGCCGAGAGCATGCTCCCCGCCTGCTTGACGATGACGCCCACGTCGGTGGTGAACCGCACGGTGCAGGTCCCGTCGACCTCCTCGGCGGCCTCCACCAGCTGGAAGGTCTCGGCCTCGTCCTGTACGCGGACCAGGAAGGCGGCTCGGCCGTCGGCGCTGCTCAGCTCGATGACCACGTCGCTGGCCTTGTCGAGGGTCTTGGGGAGCTTGGTGAGCAGCTTGAACGTGAGCTTGGAGAGGGACACGACCTCCTTGGCCATCTTCCATGTCGCCAGCGGGTCGGTGGTGCCCTTGTCCTCCAGCTGGCCGCCAGAGAACTCCAGGTGGTGGTCCAGCCCCTCGGTCCAGAAGACCACCTCGTCCAGGTGGCCCCGGGGGTCGCTCGCCACCTCCTCGTCCAGGGCCGGGTGGCCGGTGAGGGCAGCGATGTGCTCCAGGTGGGCCAGGGGCCCGGCGCCGGACCGGTGGAGGGCCGCCATGATGGAGAACCAGAAGGAGTAGGCGGCCTCCCCGTCCCCCTCATCCTGGGGGACGGCCTCCACCACGGGAACTGAGCCCAAGGCGGGGACGGTCATGGCTCCGCTGAAGGCGTTCCGGGACGGGCCATCGCCGGTCGACCTGACCATCAGCTGATGCGGGCCCGCGGGCACGTTGCGGAAAAGGTGGGTCCCTGGACCCACGACGCCCAGCTGCACCCCGTCCATGGCGACCAGTGCAGAGGGGCCGAACCCGTCGGGGATCTCCACCGGTACCAGCCTGACGGGCGGCGAGACGATGGCCATCGTGGCCCGTAGGTCGTCCCAGTCCTCCACCTGGGCCTTGCCCATTCGACGCCCGCCGTCCTGGGCGAAGTCCACGTCCTCCACCCATCCAATCACGTGGTCCCGGAACTCGATGTCCCTCCGGACGCTCCCCACAAGGGTCCCGCCCGACCAGACGTCGACCCGGTGGTCGAACCTGCCCGCGACGTCCAGGCGGGCGATGACGGCCCCGCCGGGACCTCCCGCCTCGGCGGACCAGAGCCGGCTGACCCTTAGGTCCACCTCGCGGCCTCGCCAATCCAGCCAGGGCACCATCCGTACCTCGATGGGGCCTGGGGCATTGGGGTCGTCGATGGTGACCGTCCCCTGGGAGGGCAGGTCGACCCGCACGTAACCGCGTCCTCCAGTGCTCATTATGGTCGGGCCGTCCGCTTCGTCACCCGCGCGGAAGGAGAGGGCCGAGGGGCCGGTGTCGGACCGAAACAGCGACCTCTCGACGACGCCCATGGCCCGGTCCAGTGCATCTGTCAGCGTGTCGTCGGAGGGGACCCAGGAGGCGTTCTGCTCCAGGCCAGCGGAGAGGCCGTCGACCAGCAGCAGGGGCACCAGGCCCTCGTCGGCAAGGGTGTACTCCATCACGTTGTGGAGGTGGGCGGCCAGGACCGTGGGCTCCGTCCTGTGGACCCGCGCAGTCACGTCCCGGAACATCCTGGCCCCGCCGGCGACCTCCACCTCGAGGGTGGTGGCACCCACCGCCTCGATCCCGACGGGGAGCCTCTGGGTTGCTTGTTCACCCAGTATGTTGCCGGTGTTCACGGTCCCGAAAAGTGTGGATAGGGTCATCCGGGGCGAGGTGGCCCTCACCGTGATGGCGGCCTGACTGTACGGACATCGGTCGTGGACCCTCCCGGCCAGCTCCATCTTGGCGGCCCGGCCAATGCTGGCGACCAGGTCATCCGAGGAGGCCCCCGAGTGAGCCTCGACCGCCGCCTCCAGGGACGCCCTGACGTCATCCCGGAAGCGGGCCTCCTCCCGGTCCAGGGCCTCGATGGCGCCCTCGGACCAGGGCTCGAGACCTTCCATCTGAAGCCGTGTGGTGTTCAGGTGGGCCAGGTAGGCGTAGCTAAGGCTGGCTCCCAGGAGCACTATCACCGCCACGACGGCAAAGGGTGCGCTGGCTCGTGCATCGCGGGTGAGGTTCGGGAAGGGTAGCTTGCGTCTCATGCATTCCGCCTCTACCCTCCCCTTTGCTAGCGTGCCTTATAACGGCGGCGTGATTATCATCGAAAAGGCCTTCATTAATCACTCCCGCGCGGGGGTGGCCCCCGCTACTCCTTCCGAAGGACCAGGATGTGCTGGTGGGCTATGTTGGGCACGTACGCGTAGGGGTACCCGTAGGGACGTAGCCTGGTCCCCGCCTGGTACCAGATCTTCTCCCCCTTGAGCACCAGGCCGGCCTCCTGGCCCCTCCTTGCCAGGTCGGCATGGGTCATGATGTACTCGCCGTCCTGGTAGGCGTCTCGGACTATGAGCACCAGGTACCTCTTCTCCCGGAGCACGCGCCGGCACTCGGCCATGATGGCCTGCATGGCGTCCAGGTAGTCCTCGTACGTCTCCAGGTTGGAGAGGTCCGCCGGGTCGTCGGAGAAGGTGGTGTAGTCGGTCCTGCGGTTCGCGTTGGAGTACTTGCCGTCGCACATGGTGCGCTCCAGGTTGAGGTTGTACGGCGGGTCGGTGGCCACCATGTCGTAGGGGCCCTCATGGTCCCGGAGCACCTCCAGAGCGTCTCCGACCACCATCTCCTCGGGCTCCATGCCCTCGGCCTCGCACACCCTCTCGTAGATGGCGACCCACTCGGGGTTGAGCTCGATACCAGTGGCCCGCCGGCCCGCCAGGGTGGCACCCAGGAGGGTGCCGCCCACGCCGGCGAAGGGATCAAGCACCCGCTCCCCCCGCTTGGTGAAGAACTCGATGAGCTGGCGCATCAGCTGGGGCGGCTTGTTCGCCCCGTGGGCCTTTCGCACGTCGTGGGAGAGCTCGTGGGGGTAGGCGGACTGGAGCACGCTCCTCGTGAAGAAGAGCCACTCCTCGCCCGTCATGTCGTTGAGGGTGTTCCGGGGGTCCACCTTCCCCTTCTCCTTTGCCATCGCGGGGGCCATGGCGGTGGCGATTCATAACCCTTCTGCCTCCGAAAGGGATATCTAGGTGCCGTTCTATTCGAGAGAGCCCCGGTGCAGGGGTAGCCAAGCCTGGTCAACGGCGCAGGATTCAGGGTCCTGTTCTTAGTGATTCGAGGGTTCAAATCCCTTCCCCTGCACCATCCACCACTTTCTGCTCCCGTCGACCCCCTAGGAGAGCCCCATCGCTTGAGCGTTGGGGCACCTCTTCTTCGCCATGCAGTGGGCGCATGCCACCTTCTTGAACACGACGAAGAACCGGAGGAGCATGAGGCCCAGCACCGCGAGCCATATCACAAGAAGGAGCCAGGAGAAGTTGAGGTAGAGCCCTGGGAGGATGGCCACGATGGGGAAGATGAGGGAGCCCATGTAGAACTTGTTGTGGCTAAGGGGACCGCTGGCCCGCTTGGGGAAGTCCTCCAGGTCACCCTCCTTCGCGATCCTGCGCGAGACCCTGTTGAGCCCCGACACGCAGGTGCCGTCCTCCAGCCGGTAGTAGACGCAGTTGGGGCACACGACCATGGGCATCATGACGTACATCTGGACGAAGGCGACGGCCATGTAGGCGAGGCCGATGATCCATGCGTACCAGGTGAGATCGTACGCCAAGATGAGACCGATGCCGCCCAGCAGGAAGTGGGCGTCGGTGGTGGCGTTGTAGAGGAGCACGCTAGAACGCGGGTAGCTCTTGTAGACCTTCGCACCCTCCGGGGCTGCCATGTTCGGGGGAAGGGCTAGGTGTTGTTTAACATTTCCCTCTACATGGGAGCCGAGACCGCATCAGAAAACCTTAACTACCGCGACACGGTGCGCGATGTTGAGATGTCAGCGGAGCATGGGGCTGGGGAGGGTAGGTTCTTTCAGGGGAGGCGGATAGTCGCCTTCGTCATCGTTTTCGAGCTGATGTCCCTGCTGCTCCACTACTACGTGTTCGCCCACCTGTTCTACCTGCTGGACATCGACGTGGGAATATGGTTCGTTCCCATCGTCATCATCGTCTCGATACTGTGGCTCGTCACCCTTGGCTGGGGCATGATGGCCGCCAGCAGGATCTCGACGGTCTTCCACGTGATCTCCACNNGCTGTTCATGTTCGCCTTCACCCTCCTGGGCTGGGACGTGTTCCGCCAGTTCTTCAGCGTCCCCCGGGAGATAGTTGGCCCCACCATCGTGGCCATCGCGGTGGGCGCCGTCCTATACGGACTCATGAACGCCCGCTTCCTCAGGACGAGGGAGGTCGTCATACCCACGGACAAGCTGGATGGGGAGGTCAAGGTAGCCCACCTCTCCGACGTCCACATCGGCACCTTCTACTCGCCCAGGTTCCTCCAGAGGGTGGTGGACCACACCAACTCCCTGGACCCTGACATCGTCGTCATCACCGGGGACCTGGCCGACGGCGCACATCCCTACACCGGCGAGACCTTCCGCCCCCTCGACGACCTGAAGGCGCCCGTCTACTACGTCACCGGCAACCACGAGCACTACGCCGGCCTCAGCGACGTCCTAACGGCCCTGGAGGAGACCAAGGTCGACCGCATGGTCAACAGCATGGTCGTCGACAGGGACATCCAGATCATCGGCGTGGACTACTGGGGCGAGGGGGACGAGGTGGCCACCACCATCGACGACGTGGGACCGGACCCTGACAAGTTCTCCCTGGTGCTCTATCACGTACCCCGGGAGCTGGATGCCATCAGGGAGAGGAAGGTTGACCTGATGCTCTCGGGCCACACACACGCGGGCCAGTTCTTCCCCTTCACCCTGTTCACCAAGATGATATGGAAGAAGGGCAAGGGACTGCACGACCTGGGCAGCTCCCGACTCTTCGTCTCCCACGGCATAGGCACCTGGGGCCCGCCGATCCGTGTGGGCACCCAGAGCCAGGTCGCCCTGATACGGATACAGGGCAAGACCGCATGAGGCTCAGTGGGGCGAGGTCCCCGGGATGGCCCCCTTCAGGCCCGAGCGCTTCCTCTTCGGCGAGACCGCTATCGCCACCGCCAGCACCGAGGCGGACACGATGATTATCGTCGAGCCCACGGGCGCGTCCAGCTCCCACGAGAGGGCGAAGCCCCCGATGCAGGTGAGGATGCCTATGATGGGCGACAGCCATAGGATCCGCTTCATGTCCGACGAGAACTGGTACGCAGTGGAGGCCGGGTTGATGATGAGGGCGAAGACCAGCAGGCCGCCCACCAGCTCCAGGGAGAGGGCCACCGCCAGCCCCGTGAGTACCAGGACCGAGTAGTAGACCGCCCGGGTGTTCACCCCCGAGGCCTCGGCCAGCTTCCTGTCGAAGAGGGTCGCCATGATCTCCTTGTGGAGGCCCACGGTGAACAGGAGCACCACCACCGCCAGCACCAGCAGCGCCATCACGTCGGTGGTGGTGACCGAGAATATGCTCCCCCATATGATGCTCAGCGCCACCGAGCTGGCGGCGCCCTCAGTGGTGAGGCTCAGGAAGAGGAAGCCCAGGGCCATGAGGAGGGAGAACAGGAACCCCAGCATCACGTCGGCCTTGAGCCTGGCCTTCTCCGACACGGGGCCCAGCACCAGGGCGGTCACCACGCCGAAGAGCAGGGCGCCCAGGGTCGGGTCGATGCCGCGCCACAGCGCGAAGGCCGCGCCGGCGAAGGCGGCATGGGACATGGTGAAGCCTATGGCGGTCAGGTTCATCCGCACCACGTAGACGCCCGAGGTGGAGCACACGTAGCCCGCCAGGAGCGTGGCGGCCAGCGAGGTGACGAACAGGGTGTAGACAGCCTCATCCATCGGCCTCACCCCACGCCCCGAACATGCGTCCCAGGTCGGAGGAGGCCAGCACCTCGTCCCGGGACCCGTCCATTATCACCTTGCCCTTGTGGATGACCACGATGCGGTCGCACGAGGGCGGCACGTTGGCGATGTCGTGGGAGACCATGACCAGGGTGAGGCCCTTCTCCCTGCGCCATGCCTCCACCACGGCCTGGATGTCGCGACGTGCATCGATGTCCAGGTTGGCGAAGGGCTCGTCCAGGAGCAGCACCTCCGGGTCCTGGGCCATCGCCCGGGCGATGAGCACCTTCTGGAACTCACCCCCGGACAACTTCCCTACCGGCCTGCCCGCCAGGTGTGCCAAGCCCACCGCCGCGATGGCGGAGTCCACCACCTCCCAGTCCCTGCTCTCGGGGAAGCGAAGCACACCGATGCGGCCGGCCCTGGCCATCATCACCACGTCGCGGGTGAGGAAGGGGTCCAGGGGGTCGAGCGCGAAGTTCTGGATGACGTACCCGCAGCGCGCCCTCACCTGCCGTCCCTCGTTCGCCACGTCCATCCCCAGCACCGAGACCTTACCGCCGGTGGAGGGAAGCATGCCGTTGATGGCCTCGAGGAGGGTGGTCTTGCCGGCCCCGTTGGGGCCTAGGACGGTGACGAACTGCCCCCTGGGGATCCGCAGGTCCACGCCGTGCACCGCGGGGATGCGCTCCCCCTCGTAGACGACGCTGACGTCCTCCATCACGATGGCGTCTGTCCTGGCACCACCACCCCGGGTTCCTCCCATCCCCATGTCATTCATCGGTGATAACGAAGAGCTCCTCTGCAGGCATTGCCATGAACTCCGCGGACACCCGGGCCAGGTCCTCCCTCTCCAGTTGTGGCACCAGCCTGTTCAGGGCCTCTGACCGCGCTCGCATCCGCAGGCACCGGCCGTCCTCGCAGGTGAAGACGGCCTCGACTGTCTCCTCGTCGTGCAGCGTGATGTTGCCCTTTCCCAGGGTGCATCCGGAGCCCAGCTGCACGCCGTCGGCGAAGCAGCTCATGGGGGGCCTGCTGCCGGCGGAGACCTCCGCCGTCAGCTTGAAGGCGTTCGCACCGAGCCTCTCTTGGGCCAACCGGCCGGACCGGTAGCCGAGCACCACGTAGGGCCCCACGTGGCCGTGGAAGCGCTCTATGAGCACCATCGGGTCCTCGTCGAGCCTGCGGGCCTCCTCACCCAGCTCGTGGTACACGTCAGTCACCCCTGGAGCGGGAGCGGACCAGCAGGACGCCGAGGAACACGGCGACCAGGAGGAAGACGATCGCCATCGTCAGGTACGCGCCACTTTCTGCCTCCAGGTCCTTCACCTGGGCCTCCAGGTCGGCGATCTCCCCCTGCTTGTACTCGTACCTCTCCGCCCCCTCGATGAGCTCGTCGGTGTTGTAGTCGATCATGTCCAGGTAGGTGTACGTCCCCGGCGCCGCGTCGGGGAAGTTGGTCAGTACCACGTGCTCCTTGCCGTTGTCGGAAGCAACCTTGGCCCCGAACTCGGTGCCGCTCTGCAGGTTGTCCACCACCATCGCAACCTCCTCGTCGGCGGCGGTGGTGCTGACGTTCAGCTGGTCCTTAACCGAAAGGCCCTCGGGGGGACCGTACATCCCGGCCACCTGGAACCCGAGGAACTCCACGAAGGCCCTCTGCCACTCCATCACCACGACCTGGGAGCCCTCCACCCCGGCCGCCGTCACCCGAGCCTGGAGCTCCGTCGCCTTGGAGTCGATCTCCGCCTTGTACGCCTCCGAGTTCTCCGCCAGGTCGTCACCGTCGTCCTCCATCACGTCAGCTAGGCCCGACGCTATGTGGTCGACGAAGGCCTTCGCGTCCTCGGGCAGGTTCTGGTCGCCGAGCCCGGCGCACCGGATGACGACGGCGTCATCGTTGCCCGTCGAGGTGATGAGGGTGTTCAGCCACCCCTCCCATCCCATCATAACGATGACGTCGGCGTCGGCCACCAGCTCGGCGTCGCTGGGCCTGCTGTCGTAGTGGGAGGGGCACACGCCCGCGGGCATCAGGTAGTCCACCCTGGCCATGTCGTCCACAACGTTCGCCGTGAAGTCGGCCAGGATAGAGTTGGCGCACACGATCCTGGGCCGGTCCGAGTCGTGGCCTACGCCCAGGGTCGGTACGGCAAGCGCCGTGGCCATCAGTATCGCGAGAACGAGCAAGGAACCCAATTTCCCCGTCTTCATCATCATCACCCTACCGCAGCGGGGGCCAGTTGTTACCTGTGCTCCCGAATCGTGTTACGATTTTATTTTTCGTAACACCCCCACAGGATGGGCTCATGGATATTTAGACGTTTCCAGCGATGATGCGCCTCCTTTGAAGGTAAACCTAAACCCTCCAAAAGGGCCCCCGGCACTTCAATCTTGCTGGATATATAAATTGTGCCAGTATAGCGGTTTTCGTAAAATGCCCGATATGGGTCCGAATATGGCTATACAAAATCATAAAAATAAATAATGGAATTTAGAAAAAAGGAAAGAGGACCATGGGTCCAAAGTAGGGCCGGAGCCCTACTTCTTCGCCATGATCTTCATCCAGCCGCCGGACTCGTAGATCTGGAGGCCCTTGCTGCCGAGGGTCCGCTCGAACTCATCCCAGTCGATGACCTCCAGGCGCGCGTTGCCGCCCTTGGTGAACTGGATGCCGTTGGTGCCCTTCACGCGGCCGGGCTTGAGACCCTTCTTGCCAGCGATCGTCTTCGCCTTGTCTACGGTGATCGGTTCCATAACCATTTTGTGTTCCCTCCAGGGTGAGCCAGTCCCCGATAGGGGAAGGCCAGGATGTAATTCTATGTCCCCCTATTAATAAGTTTTGTAAAAATTACCAATGAATATTATTGATTTGACCATCCAGGGTCCGAAAATTACGGCGTACGCCGGATTCCGCGCGCTAGCTCTGGCTCCGCGTGATGATGAAAAAAGAAAGGGGCAAGGGGGCGGGGGCCGCCCCCTTTTGACTGAAATTGTGCTTGCCTACGGGTCTAGCTCGAAGAACGTCCCCTGAACGGTATCCCCGTTCTCCATGATTATGCACATGTACTGGCCTACGGTTGGCCAGAAGTTCGCACCGTTTGCCTCGGCATCCTGGATAAGTGCCTTGGCATAGGTATTCGACGGATACGCCGACGAGCTGGAGAAGAACCACCAGATTGCGGTCTGGATGACGGCCTTGTTGTATCCCGTCGTCCCGAGGTAGTCGCCCTTGTGGTTAACGATCCAGTTAATCATATGCCAATTGCCGTTCTTCGTCTGATGCTCAGACGATAGACCTTCGTCGGGTAGGCTGGCTATCAGGGTGGCAGTGTATGCGGTGTTCGGGTACATGTACACTGACTCTTCGAAGCACCAACCATCATAGTAGTCGTTCTCAAGGTAATAACCGCTACCGACGTTGCTGAACAGGAAGTTCCAGTACGCATCGTTCACATTGGTCCAACCCTTGAAGTTGGCGGTCTCAGGGAAGGTCGGGACCTTGTAGCACGGGAATAGCATGAACATGGACCAGCTCTTGGGGAACTTCTTCCCCTCGCCCCATCCGGTCTCGCTCTGATAGGTCTCGCCGGATCCCTTATAGACGACAGCATGAGCGGCAACGCCAATCTCCCAAAGTTCGAGCTGGCTATCTGCCTGGGTCGAGATCTTGTGGGTATAGCTCGTGACGCCAGAGCCATGATCCTTATAGTAATCGAACTTGCCAGGTTTTACTGCTCCCTTGCTCGACACTGCGCCGCCCCAAT
>JABAHP010000832.1_pt1 | contig 13175 bp, 9 predicted proteins | sample 7062081 | NCBI WGS metagenome assembly JABAHP01 (sample SAMN14534357, study PRJNA622989) | marine sediment metagenome | biome: marine biome [ENVO:00000428]; feature: marine pelagic biome [ENVO:01000023]; material: deep marine sediment [ENVO:00002113] | place: India: Gulf of Kutch | collected... | reverse complement strand
GCCGGCATGGCGGCCGACCTCTTCGAGACCTACGCCGTGACGGCCGTGGCGGCCATGCTGCTCGGAAACCTGCTGTTCCCGGAGATCGAGATCGCCACGATATTCCCGCTGGCGCTGGGTGCGGTCTCGATCGTGGCATCGATGATCGCCGTGTCCTTCGTCAGGCTCGGCAAGAACGAGTACATCATGGGTGCTCTCTACAAGGGGATGTTCGGCTCGGCGATTCTCGCTGCCATCGCATTCTTCCCTGTGACCATGCAGCTGATGGGCGATCTGCCGGGATATTCCGCGATGAACATCTACCTTGCGGCGCTCGTGGGGCTCGTGCTCACGGTGCTCATCGTGATCATCACCGAGTACTACACGGGGATCTACGGACCGGTCAAGCACATCGCCCAGGCCTCGACGACCGGGCACGGCACCAACATCATCGCCGGTCTCGGCGTCAGCATGCAGGCGACCGCGGCCCCGGTTCTGGCCATCTGCCTGGGCATCGGAGTGGCCTACGCCCTGGCCGGGCTCTACGGCATCGCCATGGCCGCCATGTCGATGCTCTCCATGACGGGCATGGTGATCGCGATCGACGCCTACGGTCCCATCACGGACAACGCGGGCGGCATCGCGGAGATGGCCGAGATGGACGAGAGCGTGCGCGCCGTGACCGACCCGCTCGACGCCGTCGGCAATACCACGAAGGCCGTCACCAAGGGCTACGCGATCGGCTCGGCCGGCCTCGCCGCCCTCGTGCTCTTCGCGGCCTACACCCAGGAGTTCACGCTGCACGGCGGAACCGCGGAGCTGAGCTTCGAGCTCAGCAACGTGAACGTGATCATCGGCCTCTTCATCGGAGGCCTGCTCCCCTACCTGTTCGCGTCGATCGCCATGCAGGCGGTGGGCAAGGCCGGCGGCGCGGTGGTCGAGGAGGTGCGGCGCCAGTTCCGCGAGATTCCCGGAATCATGGAAGGCACGGCGAAGCCCGACTACGGCGTATGCGTCGACATCGTCACCAAGTTCGCGCTGCGAGAGATGCTCGTTCCGGCGCTGCTGCCGGTGGCGGCTCCGATCCTGGTCGGCCTGATCCTGGGCAAGATCGCGCTCGGCGGCCTCCTGATCGGCAGCATCATCACGGGGGTCTTCGTCGCCATCTCCATGACGACGGGCGGCGCCGCCTGGGACAATGCCAAGAAGTACATCGAGGACGGCAACCACGGCGGCAAGGGCTGCGAGGCCCACAAGGCGGCCGTCACGGGCGACACCGTCGGCGATCCCTACAAGGACACCGCCGGCCCGGCCGTCAACCCGATGATCAAGATCCTGAACGTGGTTGCGCTGCTGCTGGTGCCGTTCCTGCTGTAAGAGTACGAAGGACTCATCGCAACCCAGAAGAGGGTTGGCATCTCACGATGCCAGCCCTCTTCTTCTTGCCGTTGAACGGGAGCAAGCGCTCCCGCGCCGACCAGCTGCACGCCTACGCCAAGCGGGCGGGAGAGCCGGAGCCCCGACGCGCTGGCCAGGAGCGGGGCGCTCTTCGCCCAGGCTGTCGCCCCCTCGCCAACGGCACCTTCAAGCTCTCGGAGGGCGTCCGCACGCTCGCCCAGGCCCGCCAGGCCCTTCCAGCAGGCCATCGAGATCGAAAACGGCATGTACGCCCAGGCCAAGAGACGCCGTAGGGCGCATCTACCGCGTCCGAGGAGACGAGGGCAGCGCTTGGAGGCGGAGACATTGCAGCGCGATATCGGCCGCCCCTGCCCCCCCCGGGGGGGGGGNNCGGGCCGGGGCTTGTCCGCCTGTCTCGTCCCTCCCGGCCGAGGCGGCCGGGCCTGATTCCGGAGCTCCATGAACTTCGCGCGCTGCTCGGGGGTCAGCAGCGAGCGGACCCGCAGCGTCGTCAGCAGGCGGCGCTTCTGCGCCTCGCCCGAGGCTCGACTGATGGCCGCCGCCTGCTCCAGGAGGGCTGCCTCGTCGGGGAGCTCCTGGTCGAGAAGCTCGCGCATCCGCTCCCACGCCTTGCTCGTCGCCTCCGCGGCCTTCCGGTCCTGCTCGCGCGACTCGTCCGCCAGCTTCTTGACGGCCGCGAGGGTCTGCTCGTCGAGGCCCAGCTCCTCGGCGTGTCGCTCGATCAGGCGCGCCTCGGGGCGACCCGGCGGATAGCGTCCGGCGCCGTACTGCGCGAGACCCAGCCCGGGGATGGCCAGGGCAGTTGCGAAGATCGCGAGGAACAGCAAACGAGTGAGGGAGAATAGGTTCATGGGCTCTTGCCTCCAGCGTAGACGCGCCGCCTGGCGCGCTGCCCCATCTTACACGAAAGAGCCAGGAACCTCCCGCGCCACTGCGACAGGAACAGCGGGATTCCTGCGCGGATCGGCAGCTCCTCCGAGGTCGCTCCCGGAACCAGCTCGGCCAAAGGGTCTCCGGGCGAGCTGCCCGCTATGCCCAGAAGTTGATGACGGCCCAGAGCGAGAGGAGCAGCAGGGCTACCGCTGCACACCCGCCGATCGGTCGTCTGTACCTGTTCTCGTCATACGGCGTCGCCCGCAAGGTCTCGAGGCGTGCGTCACTCAGCCTGCTCCGCTCGGCATACGCTCGCCCGAGCAAGCTGCCAACCGACTTCTCCGCATACAGCAGGAGCGTCCTTCCCAGCAACCGCGGTGCGGTGTATGGGTTCCTGGCCAATCGGGAGATCGAGCCGACCAGGCCCAGCACGCCCTTCTCGAGTGAGGAGGCGAAATCCATCAAGGGCTCCTTGCAGAACCGCAGGAGCATCATTCCGGGCACTCTGACGAGCCAATCCGTATCCAGCGTGTACGTCGGGTAACCCTTGACCATCTTTCTCAGCAGCCAGAATCCCAGGAACGTGAATATGAACATCTGCATCGCCGAAAAGACGCGGGTAGTCGTAAAAGGAACGAACTCGACCGGATAGGGAAGCATGTCGTAGAGAATCTTGGGATAGACACCCATGAAGATGCAGAGGACGGCCAGTATGCCCATGCCGATCAGCATGTTGACCGGCGTATTCAGGGCCGAGTCCTTCAATTTTGCCCTTATTTCCGGCAGCGGCTCATCCCTTCCCTGCAACCACATGTTCCAGGGAAGCTTGAGACCGGTATGCAGGAAGGTCCCCACCGCCGCTCCCTCGAGGAGCAAGTAGATGGCCGGATTGTGCATCAGCTCCGCGGCCTCTATGGTCATGCCCTTGCTGATGAACCCATTGAACAGCGGGAATCCGGAAATCGAGAAGCCGCCGATCATATAGAGCCAGAAGGCGATGGGCATGTACTTGTACAGCCCTCCCAACCTGTTGAATTTGGCGGTTCCCACCACTACCAGCACACAACCTGCTCCCATGTAGAGCAATGCATTGTATATGATATGGCAGAGGGCATGAGAGGCGGCACCGTTGATGGCGATCGGCGTTCCTATTCCTACCGCCGCCACCATGTATCCGATCTGCGAGATGATGTGGTAGGAGCAGAGCCGCCTCCCGTCATTCTCGAGCACCGCCAGGAAGAGCGCAAACACCGCCTGTATCGCCCCCATCCACATCAGAAGCTCCACACCCGAGAACGTGATTATCAGGCAGAACACCGCGGTCTTCGTCGTATAGGCCGTCATGTATATGGAGCCGCTCGGAGTAGCCTCTGAATAGGTGTCAGACAGCCATGAATGGAAGGGCGTCGTCGCTGAATTGACTATGAATCCAAGGAGCATGAGGTTGTAGCCAAAATGCTCGCCGCCCCATCCCCATGGCATATGGACGAATTCGATCGACCCGGTGTTATGCACGTGCATGAGAATGCCTGCCAATATGCATACACCGCTGAAGTGGTGCCAGAGCACGTATCGAATCGCGGCCCCCAGCGATTTCCTCGTGCCTCTGAACAGGATCAGGAAGAAGGGAGCCCAAGACATCATTTCCAGGCAGAAGAACAGGGTGAACAGATCCCCGGAGAAGACCGCACAGAGCGAGCTTCCGACGTAGACCATCGCCGCTACGTGTTCCCAATCGTTCTTCACACGAAGCGCATAGATGTTCATGCAGAAGGCTGCGATCAGGTAGATGTAGCCAAAGACCATGCTCAGCTTGTTTATTCTGACCGGTTCGAGCGTGTACTGTAGAAACGGAAGCTGCCACTTATGGAGAGACTCGGGCCAGCCAGGAATGGACCCGAAGAACCCCATCGATGTCAGAATCAGTATGCCGAGCCCCGCCAGGGGAAGCATGAGGAAGTACGCTAGCTTGACCTTTCTCCACCTGATGAACGGGATCAACAGGCCGCCGAGAAGAACCACCAACCCCGGATGTATCCACTGAACCACGCCTACTTCTCCGAACGCTTCTCGTAGTAGTCCTCGTCGGTCGAGATGAAGAATCCCATCCCCTTGGCAATCAGGATGAGAAGCATGCAGCCCACGAGCCCAAACAGGGCGAAGAACTCCGGAAGATATTGGAACGAGAAATGATGATGGAGGCGATCAGAGCGAAGCAGCAAGGGATGCAGTATGAGACTCAGCGCCAGCGAAACAAAGTAGATCCACCAAAAGAGCCTTTTCGGATATATTCTCAGCTTGTTCATCCCTACCTACCTACGAAGATGTCATTGACGGCCATTTTCACCAGGTCATAAATGCGGAGCGTCTGTGGGTGCAAACAGAACACGATGGAGAAGAACGCGGTGATCGCCAGGGGAACGATCATGAAGAGATACAGAGGCCGTTCTCTTTCCTTGTTCCGAACCTCCCCAGCGAAGAACTCGACCTTTTCCTCCATATCTCCACTGACCGTGTCTGCCTCCGGCATTCTCTCGAAGAATGCGGTCTTTATCACGGGAAAGAAATACACGACATCCAGAAGAGAACCCGCCAGGATGATGAACAGGAAGGGCATCTGCCCCGCCTCTATCGCGCCCAGGCTGATGTGCCACTTGCTGATGAATCCCGCTACGGGTGGCGCTCCGCACATGCCGAGGGCTGCTATCGTGAAGGCTATCATCGTTATCGGCATTTGCCTGCCGATGCCCGCCATTTCGCTGACATCCCTCTTCTGTGTTATTACCGCGATGGCACCCGCGCACAGGAACAGCGTGATCTTCATGAAGCCGTGAAACGGAATGTGGATGAGTGCGCCCGTTGCGCTCATGGGGGTCAATATCGCCGCGCCCAGGATGATGAAGGACAGCTGGTTTATCGTGGAATACGCGAGGAGCCTCTTCAGGTTGTTCTGTCCAATGGCTCGAAGGTTGGCGACGATGATGGTGAAGGAAGCCACACAGCCGAGCGCGATTCCGAGACCGAGCTCGTGCATCAAGTCCGTTCCATACAGATAGAACACCGTCTTGATGATCCCGAAGACGCCCGCCTTGACGACTGCGACCGCATGGAGGAGCGCGCTCACGGGTGTTGGCGCAACCATCGCCGTCGGAAGCCACGAGTGAACGGGCATCCATGCAGCTTTCACGAATCCCAGCATGAAACAGAAGAACAACAGCTGCAGGGTGAGTCTCGATCCGGGCCCGAGCGCTGGTTCCAGGATCCCCTGGGGATCGAAGTCTGTGGTCCCTACAAGGGCATAAGTCATCAATGTCGCGAAGAGGAGAAAGGCGCCGCCACTGAGCAGATAGACGAGATACTTGTGGCCGCCCTGGATCGCCTCGGGCGTCTCATCATGAGCTACCAGAGCATAGGTAGATACGGTCAATATCTCGTAGAAGACGAACATCGTCACCAGATTGGCGGAAAAGGCCATGCCAATTGCCCCCAAAATGGCGACGGCAAAGGAGAAGTAGTATCTCGTTTGCGCGTGTTCCTCCAGGGACCTCATGTATCCGATCGAGTAGAGGGATACCAGGATCCAGAGGGAAGAAGACGTAACCGCAAATATCAGACCGCAGGCGTCCACCTTGAATGCGAGGTCGGCTCCTGGGAAGATGGTCAGGAAACTGAACGCGATGGCTCCTGCCTGCAGGACGGATGGCACCATCGATATGACGACCAGGAAGAGGGCCAGGCTCGGGATTATCGTGCAGGCCTCTCTTATGTTCGGATGTCGCCGCGAGAGCAGAATGAGAAGAGCCGCAATCGTCGGACACAGAGCCGCTATCAGTGGTCGATAATCGGCTGCGAGGAATTCCAGTGTCATGAGGGTCCTCTGGTCACAATGGCTGAGGAGTATAGGGGCAGATGGCCGAGTGTGGAGTTGCCCCAGCCCGTTGAAGGGAGGTGATCGTCCGGGAGTGGATGGAGGGCGGCTACCTCGACGGCTTCCCCGAGGGGTCCGTCTGGGGCCGGCGGGTGGGAGCTCGGAAGAGGCGAAGGCCGCGGCGCCTGCTCCTCCAGGCGCAGCTTGCATCGAAGGTCGGTTTCGGATATTTGACACGTATGAGCAGGCCTGAGGACCGACACGCCGCCTTCGTAGCCGAGGTCACCGCCGGCACCACGCACGAGATCCGGAATATCCTCGCGATCGTGAAGGAGTCCGCCGGTCTGATCGAGGACCTGATATACGCGTTCAACAAGCGTGGATCACTGGACCAGGACAAGCTCACCCGGTCGCTCGGTCGCATCGAGGCTGGGGTCGCACGCGGTACCGAGATCCTCTCGAACCTCAATCGCTTCGCCCACAGCCTGGACCATGTCGAGGATGCGATCGACGTCACTCGAGAGATCCAGCAGGTCGCCTCCCTGTGCCAATTCCGCGCCAGGCGAAGACGTCACGTCCTGCAGGTGCAGCCCGGGGACCAGAACCTGACGCTGGTGGTCGACCCCTTTCGGTTTCAGATGTCACTGTTCGCGGCCGTGGGATGCTGCCTGGAGCAGCTTCCGGAGGGCAGCACCGTATCGATCAGCACGGATCGGAAGGACGATCGACCGACCGTCGAGTTCACCGGCCACGCAGGGGGTGAGGAGCCGTTGCCCGCCCCAACCGAAGCCACGGGTTGGAGCCCGCTGCTCGAGCTCGCCGAAGACCTTGGCGCCTCGGTCGAGGTGGCCGAATCAGCGTACGGATTCCGGATCTACCTCTCGGCGGCGGACGCGTCATGACGTCGTAGGCATCTGCCGCGGTATCGCGCGGGTCCAGAGCGGCGTTCTGGGGAACCTGGCAGGTGAGTGGAGTGGGATCGAGAAAGCGAGGCGCTGATCAGCTCGATGGCTCTTGTGAGTGACCCGAGCGACCGCGGGAAGGAAGACGACCGCGACGTGCGGAGGAATTGATGAGCAAGATCAAGCTGCTACTCGTCGACGACGAGGAAGACTACGTCAAGACGATGGCGGAGCGAATGGAGATGCGCGACGTCGGCAGTCGGGTGGCGTTGAGCGGCGAGGAAGCGCTTCAGATGGTCGAGGAGGATACACCCGACGTGATGGTTCTCGACCTCCGCATGCCGGGTATCAACGGGATGGAGGTGCTGGAGCGGGTCAAGCAGGAGCATCCTCACGTGCAGGTCATCATCCTGACCGGCCACGGTTCGGAGAAGGAAGAGGAAGAGGCCCGCAGGTTGGGAGCATTCGAATACCTGCAGAAGCCAGCCGACACCAGCCAGCTCCTGACGACGGTCCGCTCGGCCTGGGCGAGAGGCATCCAATTCCTCAAGGACTCCCGAGACGAGTTCGAACGAACCATGACCGCCGCCGCTCTCGCCGAGGGAGGTTTGACCGAATCCGCCAGACAGGCGAAGCCAGCACGGGCGGCGTCTCAGGCACAAGCCTCAGCGGAACGCACACCAGACCAGGTGAGTACCTCTGGACAGGCGCTCAAGGTGCTCTTCGTCGACGACGAGGAGGACTTCGTGAGGACGATGGCCGAGAGAATGGAGATGCGCGATCTCGGCGGCGACATCGCGCTCAGCGGGCAGCAGGCGCTCGAGATGCTCGAGAACGATGTCCCGGACGTCATGGTTCTGGACCTGCGCATGCCGGGCATCGACGGGATGGAGGTCTTGCGGCGGGTCAAGCAGACGTTTCCCCAGATCGAAGTCATCATCATGACCGGTCACGGTTCGGACCAGGATGAGGAAGAGGCCCGCAGGTTGGGAGCGTTCGACTACCTGCGAAAGCCGGTCGACATCGATCACCTCATGGAGACGGTTCGGAATGCCGGCCGCGCACGCGAGAGCGCGGAGTAGAAGACGGAGGACCCGGACAACGACGAGCCGCGCTCGGCTGGCGAAGGCCCATTGCGAGACTCGGCTCGGCAGGCGTAAGTCGGGGCGCACGGAGTGACGGAAGCAAGCGGTCCGCAACAGGAGTACGACGCGCTGGTCTCCCAGCGACGCTATCGCAAGATCCTGATCACCTCGGTGGTGTCCGTGTCCGTCGTGGCCATCCTGCCCCTCCTGGTCATGACGGGGCTCAACTACTATCAGTACCAGGAGGCGTTCGACGCCGAACTGACTCGCCCGATGGTTCGGTTCACCGCGAACGGAAAGCAGTCGCTCGAGTCGTTCCTCTCCGAGCGGCTGTCGGCTCTCGCCATGGTCATCCGGGAGAGGTCATTCGAGGAGCTTCGAGACGCCGAGAAGCTGGACAGGCTGCTCGTGAACATGAAGCAGTCCTTCGGCGGATTCGTCGACCTCGGAGTGATCGATGAGCGGGGCATCCAGGTCTCCTACGCCGGACCCTACGAGCTCGAGGGCAAGAGCTACAGGGAACACGACTGGTTCCACGAGGTCAGCGTGCGCGGCGTATACATCAGCGACGTGTTCCTCGGCTACCGCAATCTGCCCCATTTCGTGGTTGCGGTCCAGAAGGATCCAGCCGTGGGCGATGAGTTCGTGCTGCGTGCCACGATCGACACCGAAGTGATAAACCGGCTGGTTCACTCACTGGTGACGGCGATCCAGCCGTCCGGTGACGCGTTCATCATCAACAATGAGGGCGTCCTGCAGACCCCCTCGCGGTTGTACGGCACCGTGATGGCGCGCTGCCCCTTGGCCCCTCTCGCTTACAGCACACAGGCCAACCTGATCGAGATGGAGGACGAGAGCGGAGAGCCGCTGATGGTCAGCTACGCGCAGATCGAGCGCTCGCCCTTCACGTTGGTCCTGCTGAGTCCGCGGGGAGTGCTGCAGGCGGGATGGGTTTCGTTGCGCCGCGAACTGCTGGGATTCCTGGCGATCAGCATCGTCCTCATCCTGGCCGTGGTCGTCGGTGGCTCGACCTACATGGTCAACCGCGCGCGCGAGGCCGATCTGAAGCGCGCCGCGCTCTATCACAAGATGGAGTACACCAACAAGATGGCCGCGATCGGGCGCCTGGGTGCGGGTGTGGCTCACGAGATCAACAACCCGCTCTCGATCATCACCGAGAAGGGGGGCCTGCTCAAGGATCTGCTCACGATGTCGGACGAGCTGCCGCCGAGGGAGAGGTTGGTCGCTCTCGTGCAATCGGTCCTCAAGGCGGCGGACCGCTGCGGCGGCATCACCCACCGCCTCCTGGGCTTCGCCAAGCACATGGATGTGCAGCGGGAAACCATCAATCTGGATGTGCTTCTTCACGAGGTCCTGGGCTTCCTCGAGAAGGAGGCCAGCTACCGCAACCTTCAGGTCGACTTCAACTACCAGGAGGAGCCGCCCACCATAGTCAGCGACAGAGGCCAGCTTCAGCAGATCTTCCTGAACATCATCAACAATGCTTTTGCCGCGGTGGACGACGGCGGCCACATCGAGATCGGAATCGAGAGGGTCGGGGCGGACGCGGTGGCGGTGAAGATCGCCGACGACGGCGTGGGAATACCGGCGGACCAGCTGACGCACATCTTCGATCCGTTCTTCACCACCAAGAAGGGTGCGGGGACGGGGCTGGGTCTATCCATCACGTACGGGATCGTGCAGAAGCTAGGCGGACAGATCGGCGTCAAGAGCAAACTGGGCGAAGGTACTTGCTTCACCGTCACACTGCCGATAGGTCAGGCGCTTGCCTAGGAGTGGCATATGGACGCACTGCGTATTCTGATCGTGGACGACGAGGAAGAGCTGGTCAGTGCCCTCGAGGAGCGTCTGTACCTGAGGGGATTCCAGGCCAAGGGCGTCACCACCGGAGAGGAAGCGCTCGCGTACCTGGCGGAAGCGCCGTGCGACGTGGTGCTGCTGGACGTGAAGATGCCCGGTCTCAGCGGACTGGAGGTCATCAAGAGGATCAAGGAGAAGACGCCGAGCCCGCAGGTGATCCTGCTGACCGGACACAGCTCCGTGCAGGACGCCGAGAAGGGCAAGGGGCTCGGAGCCTTCGATTACCTCATGAAGCCGATCAAGATCGACGAACTGATAGACGTCCTGCGCTCCGCCGGCGCTGGAAAGGGAGAGGGCTAGCCTGAGCCCGGTGAGCGGGCGTCTCCGCTCAGGATGCTCTCGATGTCTCCGCGCAGCTTCTCACGGTAGTGGCTCACGGAGGCGGGCCGCGACATCACCATGTCGAGCTGCCGCGTGTGCATGGTCAGGTAGCCCAGGATGCGAAGCCTGCCCTTCATGTACTCCATCTCGCGGCCCTCGAGACGGGCTATCAGGTTGTCTTCGTTGAGTTCCGCCCGGAAGCCGTAGTCCTCCAAAATCTCCTTGATGAATACGACGCGCCTGAGGCGTCTTTCATAATCGGCGGCTCCACCCTTGAACTGGAAGCTGACGTAGTTCTCCGGGGTTCTCTCGGAGACCAGGGCTTCGACGATGGAGAAGTGGGCGCCGAGTCGGGAAGTCAGGGAACAGTAGTCCCTGGAGATCATGAAGTAGTTGCGATCGGCGTAGGGGGAGCGTACGCCGGTGGTGAGGGCCGTATTCCTGGTGGCCCCGAACATCACCGACATGAATCCCTTGCCGTCCAGCGGGGGAGGGCCTTCCCAGGGGACCGCCGTGATCCCCTCCCAGAGGGCCCGCATGGGCACGCAGACGATGTTCTCCAGGCCTACGTATTTGCCCTTCACCTCCTCCTTGAAGCCGTCGTCCAGGTTGAGCACCCACCATTGCATCGGGACGTCGCCGTACAGCTGCTTGCTCGAGCGCTCGGGGAAGTGATGGTCCTTCCCGAATCGGAACATCTCCTGCACCGCCATCTCGTGGCAGAAGCGGGTGATGTCGTGGAGGGTCTGGCAGCGGTCGGCGCGGAACTGCGGCGCGTCCGGATCGAGCAGGTGCAGCGGAACGATGTGCTCGGCGGCGCCCTGCAGTGCGTCGTGCACCGGAGTGCCCTCCATGGGGCTCCCGCGTCGCGGTTCCCGGGAGAGCAGGGCTTCGATCCGGCCCTCGTAGATGGTCCGTGCGTCGGCATCCACGGTGACCATCTGGCCCTGTTCGAGCTTGTCGACCACGCCCTCGACTCCGAAGAGCGCCGGCACGCCGAACTCGCGCGCCACGTTGGCGAGATGCCCGGCCACGGAACCGTGCTCGGCGACCACCGCCGCCGCGCGGCTCAGCAGGTTGGCCCAGCGCGGGATCGGCTGGACGGTGGTCAGCACGGCCCCCTCGGGGAAACGCAGGGCATCGGCCTCCATCTCCACGACGAAGACGGGCCCTGCAGCCGCTCCGGCGCTCGCGGCGACACCCCCACGGGCGAGGATCGGCCCCGGGGGAGGCTCGCCGTCGCGAGCCGGGGCGGGGGAGGCAGCCGCCTGCTGCAGGCGGAGCTCACGGGCCTGCAGCAGGGCGATCGAGCCGCGGCGGTCGATCGCCCACTCCACGTCCTGGGGCACGCCGTAGTGTTCCTCGACGCGGATCGCCAGCTGGGCGAGACCGAGAATCTGGTCGTCGCCGAGCGACGGACGTGAGCGGTCTTCGCCGGTGGTGGCCAGCCGGCAGACCTCCTCGTCCGGGTAGCAGACCAACTTGTTGGGCTTGTCGGCGATTTCTCGGTGGCGGATCTCGGGCGGCTCGCCACGCGCCACCAGGAACAGGTCGCTCGAGATCCGTCCTTCCACCACCGGCTTGGGCAGCCCCCACGCCGAGTTGATGACGATCGAGTCGTCCCGGCTGTCCAGCGGGTTGCGCGAGTAGAGCACCCCTCCGGCGACCGCGTCGATCATGGGCAGGAAGCCCACGCACATGGACACTTCCTCATGTCGAAGTCCCCTTTCCATTCTGTAGGACATGGCGGGGATCTCGTACATGCTGGCCACCACCGACTTGTAGGCCGAGAGCAGGGCGTCCTCGCGGATGTCGAGCGCCGAGCGGTACTGGCCGGCCAGCGACGCCCCGGCAACATCCTCGTCGAGGGCGCTGCTGCGGACGGCGACCGCGATCTTCTCCCCGCATTCCTGCTCCAGCAGCCGATAGTGCTCCAGGATCGCCCGCTCCAGCTCCTGCGGCAGCTCCGCTCTCACGATCAGCCGCTCGATCTCGCTGCTCAGGGAATGGAGGTGTTCCGGCTGCATCCCGCCCGCGAGCTGGAGACGCCGGTCGATCTCGCCTTGCAGGTCGTCGTGCTCCATGAAGCGCCGGAAGCCGCTGGCCGTGACCACGAAGCCATCGGGTACGGGGAGACCGACCCGGTTCCGCACCTCGCCGAGGCTGGCCATCTTGCCGCCCACGTCGTCGGCACTCGCGGCTGTGATGTCGCGAACGGCCAGGACCAGGCGCCCGCTCGCGGGCCTCGTCTGGGGACCGAGGAAGGGGTTGATACGGTCCTGAATCGAGCGGAAGCGATCGCGGAGCGGGGCGTACTTCCCGGGCGCCAGGTCGTCCAGGTGGCGGATCATCTGCCAGACCTGGGTCGCCATCCGGGTGCAGCTCGCGCGTACGAAGGTGATCCCGAAGGGGCGCGTTCCGCGCAGCGTCTCCTCGATCTCGGCCATGATCATCAGGGCCCGCTTGTTGGCCTCGAGCAGCAGGCGAAAGCTGTGGTAGCGGGACGTGAAGGCGATGCGCAGCTGCTCGGCCTCGGACTCCGATGACACCGGCCGCCTCGCGAACAGCCGCCTCAGGGTTTCGCCGAGCCGACCCATGGGATCCGAAACTCTCCTCGCCGGGGCTCCGAACGGCGCGGGTCTACCGCCTTCAGCTCATCGCGGAAGGCTCGCCGGGGGCCGTCAATGCGACAGATTGAGACCCCAGCCCTCGAGCATGAAGATGATGGCGTAACCATACCACACGGTGTAGAAGACGTAGAAGACCAGGGAGAGCAGAATGACTCCGATCTTGTCGGAGACCTTCCAGGGCTCGATGCCGTAGTAGTTGTAGGCGCACTCCACCGCC
>JABAHP010027754.1_pt1 | contig 13185 bp, 15 predicted proteins | sample 7062081 | NCBI WGS metagenome assembly JABAHP01 (sample SAMN14534357, study PRJNA622989) | marine sediment metagenome | biome: marine biome [ENVO:00000428]; feature: marine pelagic biome [ENVO:01000023]; material: deep marine sediment [ENVO:00002113] | place: India: Gulf of Kutch | collected... | reverse complement strand
TGCGCGGGTATGGAAACCCGCGCTTATACTTTACTTTTTTGGAGCAATCTTCTTAATCTTGTTCATGTACGTCCTCAGTACTTTTGGAACCTCAACTGTGCCGTCTTTTTGCTGAAAGTTTTCCAGAATAGCGATGAGAACGCGGCCGGTTATGGCGGTGGCGTTTAAGCAGTGACAGAATGTGTTTTTATTATCTTTTTTATAGCGAAGATTTAAACGCCGGGCCTGAAAATCAGTTGTGGTGGAAGCTGAATGGGTTTCTCTATATTTATTCTGTGATGGCAGCCAGGTTTCAATATCAATGGTTGAAGCAGACGGATCATTCAGGTCGCCGGTGCAAAGCTGGACTACCTGATACGGAAGTTTTAGATCCTGCATAATTTCTTCTTCCAAGCCAACCAGCTCTTCAAGCTGTTTTTCTGACTCATCCGGCGTGGTAATCATAAGCATTTCCAGTTTATCAAACTGATGCACGCGCATAATGCCCTTCACGTCCTTGCCATAAGAGCCGGCTTCGCGGCGGAAACAGGTTGAATAAGCAACATATTTTTTGGGCAGTTCTTTTTTATCCAAAATTTCATTCATATGATACGGCAAGCCGGATTGCTCAGACGTGCCGATTAAATAAAGGTCGTCTTTTTCAAAATGATAAGTTTCATCATCACCGCCATGCTGCAAAAAGCCCATTGCGTTCATGGTTTCGCGTTTGACCATGGCCGGGGGCAGCATCGGCTGAAAACCTTTTTTCATGAGCTTGTCCATGGCCCAGCGCACCAAAGCAAAGTGAAGTAGCACGCCTTCATTTTTTATATAGCCAAAGCGCGAACCAGAAACTTTTCCGGCCCGTTCCACGTCAATAATATCCAAAAGCTCACCCAGTTCAACGTGGTCGCGCGGTTCAAAATCAAACTCTGGCTTATCACCGATTGTACGGACAACTTTGTTTTCTGACTCATCTTTACCAATTGGCACGCTCGCCAGCGGAACATTCGGGATATCAAACATTATTACTTCAAAAAGCTCATTTTTTTCATTTAATGCTTTTTCAATTTCTTTTTCCTCCCCTTTAAGTTTACTGGCTTTATCGCGATCATCCTTGCCCAGCTTTTTCTTTTGGGATTTTATCTCTTCAACCTTTTTCATTAAATCGCGGCGCTCTTTATCCAGTTGTAAAAGTTTATCAACATCAACCTTATAGCCGCGGCTGGCAACCGCCTCTTTAACCTTGTCCGGATTTTCACGAATAAATTTAATGTCTAGCATAATATTAAGATTGTTTTTTTAGTAATGATGATTTGTAGATATCCGGCCGAAAGGCCTTCAAGCGAACAATCTTTGGTTCAAGTCCCAGGCGTTTGACCTCAGCTTCGATGTTTTCCACGAAACTGTTCTGATCATAACCCAGGCAGATAATCTCGGGCTGATGATCGGCAATAACTTCGAATTTATCACGGTATTTGCCGAGCACGGCCAGATCGACATTGGGATTTTCAGCTACCATGGCCCGGCGCTCAACTTCGGAATATTCCGGCTCATGGCCTTTTACTTTATCGACTGTCTTGTCACGCGCAACAACGGCAATTAAATAATCGCCGTGCTGTTTTGCTTGTTCAAAGAAGTTTTCGTGACCTGGGTGCACGCCATCGAACGTGCCAAAGACCATGACTTTTTTCATAACAAACGTACGACTGGAGATTAGAGATTGGAGATTAAAATAATCTCAAATCTCCGATCTCCAATCTCTTACTCATCTTTTTCTGGCTTAAGTGTTGGAAAAAGAATAACGTCTTTGAGATTGAGTTGATTGGTCAAAATTGCCACAAACCTATCAATCCCCATGCCCCAGCCAGTAGTCGGCGGCATGGCGTGACGGAGCGCCGTCACAAAGTCCATGTCAATCATCTGGGCTTCTTCATCACCCTTTTCCCTTAATTTTTGCTGCTCTTCAAAGCGGGCCAACTGGTCATCCGGATCATTGAGCTCAGAATATGCTTTTACCAGCTCCATGCCATAAACAATTGGTTGAAAACGCTGGACATATTTTGGATTATCTTTGCATTTTTTGGCCAATGGCTCCATTTCAATCGGATAGTCGTAGATTATTGTTGGCTGAATTATTTTGGCACGGACCACGTCTTTATAAAGATCATCCAAAAGCTTACCCCGGCTGGCCTTGTAATCTGATTCAATGTTAAGTTTTTTCATTTCCTTAACTAAATCTTTATCGCTCATCTTATCAATATCCAATCCAATCTCATCCATAATCGCATCTTTAAATTTTTTGCGCGGCCAGGGCGGTGTAAAATCAATTTCTGCGTCACGAAATGAAACCTTCATTGAGCCATTCACCTTTTTAACAACATCACTAATCAACTTTTCTGTAAAATCCATTACATCTTGATAATCTTTATACGCCCAGTAGAACTCGCAGCTCGTGAACTCTGGATTATGCTGCCAGTCAATGCCTTCGTTGCGGAAATTGCGGCCGATTTCAAATACTTTTTCATAGCCACCTACAATCAATCGTTTTAGATAAAGCTCCGGCGCGACCCGAAGGTACATATCAATGTCCAAGGTGTTATGGTGCGTGATAAAAGGCCGGGCCGTGGCGCCGCCGGGAATTGGCTGGAGAATCGGTGTCTCCACCTCTAGAAAATCTTCATCTAAAAATGCCTGTCGAATTGCCTCAATTATTTGGGCGCGCTTTTCAAAAACTTCCTTTACCTCTGGATTAGCAATCAAATCAAGATACCTCTGTCGATAACGCTTTTCAATATCCTGGAGGCCGTGCCATTTTTCCGGAAGCGGTAAAAGCGCTTTAGAAATAATTCTAAAATCATTTGCCAAAATTGACTGCTCGCCTTTTTGCGTGACAAAAACCTTTCCCTTTACCTCAATAAAGTCAGCCGGATCGATTAGATTGGTAAACATTTTGTGTTTGTCAGCACCAAGTTCGTCCTTTTTCATGACAACCTGAATCTTGCCGCTGGCGTCCTCAAGATGAGCAAACACCAGTCCCCCATGGCCGCGGATGGTGCGCAGACGGCCGGCCAGCGTAATCTCGGCTTTTTGCTTTTCCAGTTTTTTAAAATTATCCAAAACTTCGGCCACTAAATGCGTCCGCTCCACTTTTGCTGGGTACGGGTCAATCTTACTCTTAATTATTTTTTCTAATTTTTCTCGACGCACTTTTTCTTCATCAATCATATTTACCAATTATGTAAGTAATTACCTATATTTTAGCTAATTTCTTAAGATTCGTCAAAGTCAGGTATACACGGTCAATTAAAAAACAAGCGTTTAAATTTCGCTAAATTTAGCTAAATTTCAGCTTGCTTATTTAACTGAAATGATTTTATACACTTTTGTGCCGGACGGTGCCTCAAACTCTACCTGGTCGCCAGCCTTATGGCCCATCAGAGCCTCGGCCAGAGGTGTCTCATTTGAGATAAAGCCCTGGGCTGGATCTGCTTCATTCGGTCCGACAATGGTGTACTTGAGCTGTTGATCGTCAACTTCAAGCTCAACTGAGCAGCCGACCTCAATAGTGTCGCGGTCCCCCTTGCCTTCTTCAATAATCACTGCGTTCTTGACCTGATCCTCCATCTGAGAAATCCGGCCTTCAAGCATGCCGAGCTCGTCTTTGGCATCATGGTACTCAGCGTTTTCTGATAAATCACCGAGCTGAATCGCGGCCTGAATTTTATCGGCAATTTCTTTACGCTTTGTTTTCTTAAGGTACTCAAGCTCCTCTTTTAACTTTTCCAGAGCTTCGGCAGAGATATAATACGGTTTGGACATATTAATCTAAGTTTATAACTTCTGAGTTATTATTTTTATAATTATTAAAATACCACAAAAGAACATCGTAAGCAATAGGAACCGCGACTTCGTCACCGCCGCCGCCTTCTTCTACCAATACCGTGATCACAACTTCGGGATTATTGTATGGCGCAAAGCCGGTAAACCAAGCATGCGGGTCGCGCTGTGTACTCCACTGGGCCGTACCGGTCTTGCCAGCCACGGAAAAAGACAAACCGGATAAGCGTTTGGCACTGCCCTGCGTTACGGCATAACGCATACCGGCGCGCACCACATTAATATTTTCCTCACTCACGACTTGTTCGTTGATTACCTCGGGCTCAACCTTGATTAGTTTACCGGTGATCACGTCCTCGAGTTCGTGCACAATGTGCGGCAAGTAAAGCGTGCCGCCGTTGGCAAAAACCGAGGTCCACATGGTTACCTGGATTGGTGTAACCAAAATATCACCCTGACCAATTGCGTAATGATAAGTGTCGCCAATGTACCATCGTTCTCGTTTGGCTTTCTTTTTCCATTCCGGACTTGGCAAAAAGCCGGTCCGCTCACCGGTAAGGTCGATGTTCAAAAGATCGCCCAGACCAAACTTTTGCGCGTACTCAGTAATCCGTTCAACACCCAGGCCCTCAAATTCTTCGTAACCGCCGCCAATGTAATAAAAGAAAGTATTTACTGATTCAGAAATCGCTTTATACACGTCAGTGATACCGTGACCCCCGGCTTTCCAGTCTGGGAAAAACCATTTTCCTATTTTAACGCCACCGGTGCTCATTACCGAGGTAACCGGCGTGATAATTGCCTCTTCAAGCGCCGCGGCCGCCACCACCAGCTTAAATGTTGAACCAGACGGATATTCACCAGAAACCGAGCGATTGTACAACGGCTTGTCTTGGTCTTCAATCAAACGTGAATAGTCTTCCTGAGAAATGCCGTCGGCAAAAAGATTGTTGTCATAACTTGGCCAGCTAACCATGGAAAGGACTTCTCCGTTTTGTGGATTTAGTAAAATTACACTGCCCTTAGTTTTATTATTTTGGATCAAATGTTCAATAAGAATATCTTCAACCGCGTTTTGCAAATCCGCATCAATTGCCAAATACAAATTACTGCCGTCAACGCGCTCATCCTGGGAAATGATTTTCTTTTCCAAGCCAAAGGCATCAATTTCAATTTTCTTTTTGCCATACCAACCTCGCAGATCGCGTTCGTGCGATGCTTCCAGTCCTGATTTGCCGATCTTGTCACCGCGTAAAAAATCCTCTTCCTGCATCACCTCAAATTCTTTTTCATTGATCCTACCCATGTAGCCGAGAACGTGGGAAAAACTAGGAATGCTCTCAGTCATAAGATATTCACGCCGCGTGTCAGTAGTAACCTGAATGCCGGGAAACTCGGCCGTACTCAAATACACGCGCAATGCTTCTTCATAATCAATGCCGGTTTTAACAATCACTGCCTGATTATAGTTCCAGGGGAATGAATCCAGCTCCTCAATTGCCTCATCTTTATTAAATCCAAATTCATTGGCAATCCCGCCAATAAAATCGAGACGTTCATCCTGATCAAGCGGCAAATCCATTGGCACCAGACCCAACGCAAAGGATGAATCGTTTTTAACAAGCAGGTTGCCGGCACGGTCATAAATAACACCTCTGAGCGACGGTAAGGCAGTAACGCGGATGCGGTTACCCTCGGCCAGGGCATAATAATGCTCGCCGCGCAAAACCTGCAAATAGGCCGAGCGGCCGCAAAGGCTAAGAATTAATATAATAATTGCGCCGATTAAAATCTTGAGCTTACGTGATGACACGGTAATGCCTAAATACTTTTTTTCTTCGCTTGAGGCCATGGCTTTTTCCGTACCAATGTCCTGGTCAATTGTAAAACGATCAAAGCGGGCGTCAATCGGCCCGCCGGTTAAACTTGCTTTTACAACAAATGGATCAGTCGGATCTATAGTTTTCTTTTTTCTTTGAAAAAAGTTAAGCATATTTCTTGATTGTTTTTGCCAGTAAATCACCGCAACCGACATTGACGAGCTTACCCGAACCCGACTGATTAATTGGCAGACTGTCAGTGGCAAAAACTTTCATAATCACTGATTGGTTTATGTTCTTTAAAGCGTTTTGTGAAAATATTCCGTGCGTACACGCCGCCATCACCTGTTTGGCACCGCGCTCGCGCAAAAAGTTGGCCGCCTTTATTAATGTACCACCGGTGTCAATCATATCGTCAATAATTATTACTTTCTCGTCTTTGACCGAGTCGCCGCTAATTTCTAAAATCTTTGCTTGACCTGGTTTGGGCCGAGTCTTTTTTAAAAAGGCAACTTTTTTAATTTTTAAATGCTTAGCCACCGAACTGGCACGTTTTTTGGCACCCGCATCCGGTGCCACTACGACCCAGGAAGAATCAATTGCCTTTTTGAGATTTTCACTAATAAGTTCGGTCGTATCAATGTTTAGCAAATACTTTTTAAATTTACCCAGACCGCGGCGGTTGTGAATATCCAAAGTGACGATCTTATTTGCCCCGGCGCCGTGGAAAAGACCAGCCATGAGCTCGGCCGAAATCGGCTCGCCTGGTTCATGAACCCGGTCCTGCCGTGAATATGGATAATACGGTATCACCAGAATAATTTTTGTAGCTTTGTTTGATTTTAAAGCATTAATCAAAAACAAAATTTTCATGACCTGATCTTTTGGTTCAGTGACCACGCTAAAGATTACGGCTTTTTTGCCTTTAACCTCCTGGTTGAGCTTGACGTAATACTCACCATTGTTAAAAACTTTTTCAAAAAAACTCCCTGACTCTGCCTGAGTCTTTTTTATTATTTCTTTTTCCAGTATTGAATGAGTTTCAAGGGTATACAAAATCATATTATTGATTAGCTTTTTTCATGAGCTCAATCACCTCTTTATCCTCAGTCTGGCCAAATGTTTCATAAAACTGACCAACCGCACCAAAAAACATGGGCTGTTCAAGGCAAATAATTTTATTAACCATTTCCATTATATACTGGTAAGAATCTTCCGCACTTACCGGCACAGCAACAATAATTTCTTCTGCTCCCATTTCTTTCAATGTTTTAATACCGGCTTCCATAGTGAGACCGGTGGCAATGCCGTCATCTACCAAAATAATAGTTTTTCCTTTGAAATTACGCTTGGGCATTCCCGGACGATACAGCCCGAGCCGCCTTTTGGATTCCTGTTTTTCCTTTTCAGTTTCGGATTTAATGTGTGCTTCAGTAATTTTGCCAGCATCGGGGTTTGGCACGTATTCGCCGGCTTCAGTAATTGCACCGCAGGCAAACTCAGGATTTCCTGGCGCGCCGATCTTGCGCGGCACCACAATATCAAGCGGTAAACTCAATTCTTTGGCGACCTCATTACCTAATACTACCCCACCGCGCGGCAAAGCCACTACAACGGCGTTTTTATTACCCTTATATTCTTTTAATTTTTCTACCAGCTGTTTACCGGCATCAACACGGTCTTTAAAAAGCATATTATCCTCCTTTGATAACCGCGATTGGTTTTAATTTTACTACCTTTTTTGCAAGTTTTGCTTTGGCAATCACATCAACTACGTCATCAACGTCTTTATAAGCCAGGGGTGCTTCTTCGGCCAGGCCGCGCGAGGAGGCACATTCAACCATTATGCCGCGGGCTTCAAGATTTTTTCTAACTTCAGCGCCGGTAATTCGCTTTTTGGCAGCCTTGCGGCTCATTCTGCGGCCGGCGCCATGGCAAACCGTGCCAAAAGTCTGCTCTTCGGCTTCTTTGGTGCCGACAAGCACGTATGATGAAGTGCCCATGGTGCCGGGGATAAGGACTGGCTGACCAATTCGTTTGTACAAATCATTTAGTTCTTCCCTACCCGGACCAAATGCACGTGTGGCACCTTTGCGGTGAACGCAAATCTTGGTTTTTTTATTGCCAATTATATGTTCCTCAATTTTTGCCATGTTGTGCGCAACGTCATAAATTAAATCGAGCTTTGCATCAATGCCGACTGGCTCAAGAATTCTTTTCCAAGCGCCTCGGACCAGATGATTGATCATCTGACGATTGGACCAGGCAAAGTTAGCAGCACATGCCATGGCAGCCAAGTAATCCTTGCCTTCAATAGAGTTGATTGGTGCACAGGCTAATTCACGGTCCGGCAGATCAAAGCCCCATTCATCAAGTTTTGGAATCAAGCGTTTTACATAGTCTGAACAGACCTGGTGGCCCAAGCCGCGTGAACCAGTGTGAATCATTACCATGACCAGATCCTTCTTCATACCCATCTCACCTGCCAGCTTTTCATCAAATATTTCATCAACCCTTTGAATCTCTAAGAAGTGATTGCCTGAGCCCAGGGTGCCGACCTGATCATGGCCGCGTTTTTTGGCGCGGTCACTTACTTTGCTGGCATCAGCACCGGACATGCTGCCATACTCTTCAATATTATTTATATCTTCTTTCTCGCCATATCCTAGCTCTACCATTCTTTTTACACCTCTGTTTAAAATTTGATCAAGTTCTTTTGGAGTAAGTTCTAAATCTCCTCCCCGGCCAACACCACTAGGTACATCTCGATTAATTTGATGTGCTACTGCTCTAAGGTGATCCTTAATATCATTAACCATTATTTTACTTCTAAGGAGACGCATGCCACAGTTAATGTCATAACCCACGCCGCCGGGTGAAACAACACCGGATTTATAATCCATACCAGCCACCCCGCCAATCGGGAATCCGTATCCTTCGTGAATATCCGGCATGGCCAAAGCGTATTTTAGTATACCGGGCAAGGTTGCCACGTTGGTGAGCTGCCAAAGCGACCGGTCGCCGCCGATCTCCTGAAGCATCTTTTCACTAGCGTAAACACGCGCCGGCACCCGCATACCGCTTTTATGTGTTTTGGGTATTTCGTACAGATATTCTTCAATTTTCTTTAAACTCTTTATATCGGCCATATGTCTGTATTATATATCAAATATTATCGAGGCCTCAAATCCCTGATCAGTTTCGGTAATTTCAAAGTCATGATAGGTCACGGCCTTAATTTCTTCACGAAAGCCTTTGATTGGATAGCCGATCAACTCGGCAACAATATGGCCCTCTTCAAAAACATCAAATTCAACATTATTATAGGCCTCATAATTTGTATCACTCTGGAAAAGGGCTTCGCTTAAAAAATCAATCAACCCGAGCTTAGGATCACTTGGTTTGACCTCAATCTTGCGCCGACGTTCTTCTTTACTGACTGCTTCTGGTTCAACACTTTCAAACATGCCACGCAAAGCATTATTAAAAAGCTCCTCCATGTTTTGCCCGCGCACCAAAATTTTAAGGTCAGCTGAGTGCTCTAAAACATCATATTCTTTCATAGGAAAATACTTTAAATTTAAAAATACGCATAAGCATTCTTAATAACCAATAGATTGTGAGTATAAAAATTAAATTAACCGTGGCTGACAAGATAATGATTCTTAACTCGTCAATGTTTACCAGATAAAGCAGGCCGCCGCCGGAAACTGCCCCAACAATATGATTAAAAATTTCAAACGGCGCAATCAGCGCAATGGTTAAGAAGAATATACTGGTAAATGTCCGGTTTGCCAGATAGTTAAGGAAAAGATATCGTCCGAATAAGTATAGTAGAGCCATAAGTATGACGTTGAGGCCGAGCGGCACAAAGCTGAATACGTCAAAAATCAAACCCGCACTGATCACAAATGTCCAAGCGGCTTGTTTTTTTTGCGTAATTATTAGAAAAACTAATACCGGAATCACCATGGTTGCCAGATTCATTGGATACGGCATGGACCACAAAAGACTTACCTCGCCCAAGGCCAGAACAATTGAAATAATGATCGTGGTAATAATTTTAATCATTGCTTGAAATAATTACACTAACAAGCCGTAAATTATAAAAATCTNNGACAATGAGATCTGAAGGAATATTTAATTCAAGGTTGGAAGTGACCACCAGGTCATTGGCAAATATTTTTTCCTGAGCCGGTATCAGCTCCATATTTAAAATTGAGCCATAGGAACCACTGGCAATGCCGATGGTTTGGTCTTCACCCAATACTTTAACCGGAATTTTGCTGCGCGGATCAGTGATTAAACGGACTTCGGCAATGCGGTTCTGTACTTTTGAAATCCGGCCGACAATCAATCCCTCACCACTCATCACCGGCTGTCCCTCTCTGATGCCTTCTTTTTCACCTTTATTGATGATGAGAATTTTCTCGTTTGGTGAATTAATGTACGTCAGTACTTTTGCCGAAGTTACGTCAAAATCCTGCGTTTCAAGGTAATTAATCTGCTTTTTAAGAAGTTCGTTTTCCTCACGCAGAGCCGAAAGCTCAACATAGTCAACACTGATGTTCTGAAGCTCGGCCTCAAGTTCGGCAATTCGGGCATCAGCGTCCTCACCTTCGGTGGTTACATGGTAAAGACTGTTAATAGCGCGTGAAACTGTCTGATAAGCGCCCTGAAAAGGCCGGCTGACAAAAGCGATCATGTCGCCAAAAACACCGAACATTCCTAAAAAAGATAAAATAATAAGCAGGAAAATTCCTGCAACTAATACGTTGGTTCGTTTTAGTCTGATTGACTTCATTGCGCTTTGCTTATATTGGAAGCAATTCTGTCAAAATTATTTTGCCCGTGAGGCCGCCACTTCTTCACTTGTTGCCGGCAAAGCAATTTCACGCAAAAGCTCTGGATTGTCCAACAGCATGCCGGTGCCGCGCGCCACACAAGTTAGCGGATCGTCAGCAATTCTTACCGGCACGTCTGCCTCTTCTGAAATCAGCCGATCAAGGCCGCGCAGCAGGGCGCCGCCGCCAGCCAGTACCAGCCCTCTTTCGTAAATGTCAGCCACCAGTTCCGGCGGGGTCACCTCCAGCGTGGCTTTAATATTTTCAATAATCAAATTAATTGAGCGCGACATGGCTTCGCGGATCTGAGCGTCATTTACAATAATCTCTTTTGGCAGGCCGGTTAACAGATCTCGGCCGCGCATCTCCATTTCCAAAGGCTCGTGTAGATCCATGGCTGAGCCAATTTTAATTTTAATCTGTTCAGCTACGCGCTCGCCCAAAAGAAGAAAGAAGATTAAATGTGTCGCGAGCGTATTGAACAATGTTTTTATTCAATTCATCACCAGCCACGGGCAAAGACTTCCAAGTCACCACACCAGAAAGTGAAATCACGGCAATCTCAGTGGTACCGCCGCCAATGTCAACGATCATATTACCAACCGAATCGGTGATATTCTGACGCGCACCAATTGACGCAAGCATTGGCTCTTCTACCAAATATACTTCGCGGGCGCCGGCTGAGATTGCAGCGTCTTCAACTGCTTTTCTTTCCACTTCTGTTACTTCAAGCGGCACGCCAATAATAACTCTCGGTCGAGGGACAAAGGTAAAACTGTCCTGATGAATCTTATCAATAAAGTATTTAAGCATTTTCTCAGTTACCTCAAAGTCAGAAATAATTCCTTTCACCAGCGGACGGATGGTTAAAATATGCGGCGGTGTTTTGCCAAGCATTTCTTTTGCTTCACGACCAACCGCCAAAATCTGATTGGTACGAGTATTGATTGAAACGACCGATGGTTCATTGATCACAATGCCTTTTTTATCAACAAAAAGAAGGGTGTTAGCCGTACCCAAATCAATGCCCAAATCCTTTGAAAATTGTCCTAATAGCTTATCAAACATACATAAAATCCCAGGTTTATCCTAGGACATTTATTATAACCCGTCAACCTATTTTTGACAAGGTCTTATTTTTGGCTTAACTTAGCCTTTTTGACGAGATAAAAAAGAATTCTAAAAGCGAGATTCCAAGTACAAATAAAGCAATGTTCCACCAGGTTAAAAGACCCTTGCTCATCAAAAAGAGTCCACTAGCCAAAGCAATGGCCAGGAAAATCCCCTGCCGGAATGAGGCGGTGACTCGGCGGGCAATAAAATCATCTCTTTTTAATATTAATACTCGGGTGAAAAGTCCGGCCAGAGTAAGAGTACCGGTCATGGAAAGTATCAAGCTGATGTAGAAAAACACAAAAGCAATTTTACCAGCCTCAAAAGGATTAGCAGTGAAAAGCACAATACCAAAGGCAACCCAGCAGATCAGGGTTCCGAGTAACATCCAAATTATGAATTCTTTTAAAGTCATTATATTAATATACCATGCTAAAAAAATTAGACAATGGTAATCTGTATATCTTTAATTGCCTGGGCTTTAAGCGCGTTATTAATTTCATTAATAATCCGGGCTTTATTAAAACGGAGGTTTTGCGCCACCACCGCTTCACAACATTTGAGGCGCAGAGTTTTGTTGCGGTAAGACACATGCTCAATCATTTTGCAGGTTTTATCGCCATATAGCTCTTTACAAACCTTATTAAACTCCTCAACAACCCTTGATGCCAAAATTCCGCGGCTGATTCCGGCGCGTTTTACTGCGTCGCCTAATAAATTTTTAAGTGGTATGGCCATATTTACAGTTTTGCAAAGTCGCAGATTTTATTAAAGTCGCAGTATTTACAAAGCTGGCTTGGTTTTGGCGGAAAATCACTGCTCTTGATTTTCTCAATCCTCTCTAAAAGCGATTTTTCAAGTTTTTGCTTGTCTTCTTCAGTACCGACAAACTCTTGGGTCTTGCCGTCCTCAAGATAATAATAAATTAATTTTTCAACCTTGCGATTAAACAGCCGGGGCTCTTCAATTGCCATCTGGTAGATAATGAGCTGTTCCTTGTCCTCGGTTGAAAGATCTTTTTTTGCCTGGCCAGTTTTATAATCAACAATTGCCAGATTCCCATTTTCAAGTTCATCAATGCGGTCAATGTAGCCAAAGAGGGTGTAATCCCCCAGTTTAATATTAAATGACTGTTCTACTGCCAAAACCTTAGGTGGATCTTTGGCCAGCTCTTCCCAATATTTTTTTAATACTTTTTGGCCGCGCTCTTTATTTTTTTCCATATCCTCCTTGCTCGGATACCAGCCTGAGATCCACTCCTCATTATATATTGATATGAGTTTATCGAGTTCGGGCAAGGCAGCAACATCTTTTTTCTTTGACTTATCTTCAGTGCTAAATAAACCTGACTGGCTGGCCTCGCGCTCAGTCAGCCATTCACGAAAAAATCTTTCCAGAGTATTATGCAAGGATTTACCAAAACTAAACTGCGGCTTGCCAAAGATCGGAATTCTGATGATATGGGCATATTTATACTGGAGCGGGCAATTCCTAAAAGCGGCTAATTTGGTAAAGCTGAATTTTGCCGGAAATGAATACAATGGCGCTCTTTGCTTTTCAACTTTAATGGTTTTTTCATAAATCGGCAG
>JABAHP010001418.1_pt1 | contig 13186 bp, 5 predicted proteins | sample 7062081 | NCBI WGS metagenome assembly JABAHP01 (sample SAMN14534357, study PRJNA622989) | marine sediment metagenome | biome: marine biome [ENVO:00000428]; feature: marine pelagic biome [ENVO:01000023]; material: deep marine sediment [ENVO:00002113] | place: India: Gulf of Kutch | collected... | reverse complement strand
GGCGGCTCTACAGGCACAATCTTGCGCGAATATTGGACAGGTATCGACGGTCCAAGTGTAACAGACCTGACAAATAACTCTAACTATCCGGACAATCCTTCAGGAACCAGCGAACCAACATTATTTGAAGCACCTCTGGACTGGGCAAACGATTACGGCACACGTATGCATGGATTCATCCAACCACCCACGAGCGGTGACTACACCTTCTGGATATCCAGCGATGATGCCAGTGAACTCTGGTTGAGTAGTGACGACAATCCGAGCAACGTGGTGCTTATCGCTTATGAGACCCAATGGAGTGGATCCAGGGTCTGGGAAACCGGTCCAGAGCAGTCGGCACCTATTACACTGGTGGGAGGTCGGAGATACTACATTAAAGCTTTGCACAAGGAAGATGGAGGTGGTGACAATCTTGCCGTAACCTGGGAAGGACCGGGCATCGTAATGGGCGAACCCATCGATGGCCAGTATCTTTCGCCCTGGACCGGTAGTTATGTTTCTACCGATGTACATGGAGATATGATGGGTATCAATACTTCACTGTGGGTGCGCATCGCATTTAACCTTGAAGAGGGAGAAAACGGTCTTTTCGACACGATGACGCTGCGAATTAAGTACGAGGACGGCTTCGTGGCGTACCTCAATGGACAGGAGGTCGCCCGCCGCAGGGCCCCGAGTTCAATACAGTGGAACTCAGCCGCTGATTCTAATCGACCGATTATTGATTCCTCAACCTTTGAGGAAATCAACCTTATGGCCTACCTGTATTTACTACGACCCGGCAAAAATGTGCTGGCATTCCACGGGCTCAATGACAACCAGGACAACGGCGATTTCCTGATTTTGCCCGAGCTGGTCGCCGCAAGGAATCAGGCGGTCCCCCAGTACTTTACAACGGCAACACCACGCACATTTAATATACCCGGTGCGATCGGTCGTGTCGGTGAGGTCTGGTTCAGTCATAAACGGGGTTTCTATCAAAATCCATTTCAGTTGAACCTGTACACAGGATCAAAAGACGCTCAAATCCGCTATACCCTCGACGGCTCAGAGCCGACAATAACTCATGGAAATATTTACAGTTCTCCTATTTATATCAATAAAACCACCATTGTCCGGGCAGTAGCTGTCAAGCCGGGCTGGCTGGACTCTGCGGTTGAGACGCATACTTTTATCTTCCTTAACGACGTGATTAACCAGACCAGCAACCCACCTGGTTTCCCGGCTACTTGGGGTGGAACTGCTGCTGATTACGAGATGGATCCCGAAATCGTTAATGCCCACCTCGGCACAATCACAGATGACCTAAAATCGATTCCCACCATGTCGCTGGTAACACATGTGGATGATATGTTTGGCCCGAGCGGTATTTACTCCAACCCGTCAGGAACTGGATTCACGTGGGAGAGACCTGGATCGATCGAGTTAATATATCCGAGCGGTTTAGAAGGTTTCCAGGTTGACTGTGGAGTCAGAATGTACGGCGGCGCGTTTCGTACCAACTGGGGCCTGACGAGGAAGAAGACATTTCGCCTACTGTTCAAGGGCATATATGGACCAACAAAGCTTCGATATCCGCTGTTCGGCGAAGATGCTGCCGACGAATTCGATACTATCATCCTCCGGGGGGGAGCAAACGACGCCTGGAACAATTGGGGAGATGCAGATACACAATACATTGTCGATGAGTTTATGCGTCGGACCCAGTTGGCCCTGGGTTATCCTTCAGCACATGGCACGTTTGTACACCTGTACGTGAACGGTTTGTATTGGGGGCTGTACAATCCCACGGAGCGACCTCAGTCGTCCTTTGCCGCCAATTACTTTGGAGGAACCAAGGAAGAATGGGATACGAACAACTCCGGCAGCCCATGTGGAGAAAGCAGCATGACCACGTGGAATGCAATGTTTAACCTCATCGGGCAGGGCATGGCCGGAACCGAAAACTATCAAAAAATCCAGGGCAACAATCCTGACGGCACAAACAATCCCGATTATGACGACCTTCTCGACATGGACAACTATATTGGCTATATGTTCTCCAACTTCTGGGGAGGAACAGGGGATTGGCCGGGTCATAACTACTACGCCGGCTGCCGCCGCCCACCGAACGCAACAGGATTTAAGTTCTTCAACTGGGATTCCGAAGGGGCTATTGTCATCTGGTCCAGTCTCACAGCAAACAGAACCGGCGTGAACAATGGTGCAGGAACACCATACGCAGCTTTGAGGCAGAACTCGGAATTCTGCCTACTTTTTGCTGATCATGCACACCGATATATGCTCAACAACGGGCCGGCGACCCCAGGGCCGTCATACGCTCGCTACAAGGAACTTGCTGACGAGGTCGAGCGGGCTATCGTTGCCGAGTCCGCACGATGGGGAGACATGGCAGTCAGTACCCCTTATACGCTAAGCCACTGGCAAAACACACGTGATTACGTCCTAAATACTTACATGCCCCAGCGCCGCGACATCGTCTTTGGCCAATTGCGCGATGCCCTGCTCTATCCTCCCGACACGGACGCTCCCGTATTCTATGTTAACGGATCCCCTCAACACGGCGGCGAGATTTCAAGCAGTGACCTGCTGACTATGGATGAACCTAACAGTTCAGGCATAAAAATATATTATTCTACCGACGGCAATGACGTTCGTCTGCCGGAGGAATTGCATATAACCGGCACCACTCTCGTGGTTGAAGATGCACCCAAGAAAGTCCTCGTCCCCGGCGGCCCTGTTAACGATAACTGGAAAGGAGGAGGGGCATTTGACGACTCGACTTGGAACGACGGCACTTTCATCGCCGGCAAAACCGGTGGTGTAGGATACGAAGAAGGGACAGGTTATGATCCTTACATCAGCTACGATGTCACAGCAAAGATGTACAACGGGAATACCTCCTGTTACATCCGCATCCCGTTCACCTTTAACGGTGATCCTTGTGATTTTAACTTCATGATGCTGTATATAAGGTATGACGATGGCTTCATCGCTCACCTAAACGGTGATGAAATCAAGCGTATAAACTTTAACGAAACAGATACGCCTGCCTGGAATTCGAACGCCAGTGGCGGCCATGAGGCATCCGCGCTTGAGGCTATACCTGTATCCGGCCATATTGGCTCCCTAAAGAACGGAGACAACATACTTGCAATTCAGGGGCTCAACATTTCTAATACCAGTTCCGATTTTATTATATCCGCTGAGCTTGTCGCCGGTGAAGCCAATTCCACAGGTGGCATCACTTCAAGTGCGACCGAATATACAGGCACTCCTCTTACATTTGAAAAGAGCACACACGTCAAGGCACGCGTACTTGATGGCATCACATGGAGCGCACTGAACGAGGCTGTATATGCCATTGGCCCGGTCGCAGAAAACCTGCGCATCACCGAGATTATGTACAATCCGAAGAATACCGGCGATCCAAATGACCCGAACACCGAATTCATCGAACTCAAAAACGTGGGACCGGTTACACTGAATCTAAATCTTGTAAAATTCACCGAAGGAATCAATTTCACCTTCCCGGATATCGAACTAGAGCCCAATGAATTTGTCGTAGTTGTCAAAGACATGAACGCATTCCAGGACAAATACGGTACATCAGTCAAGATTGCCGGCCGATACACTGGCAGCCTGGCAAATAACGGGGAAAGGATTAAACTGGTAGACGCTATAGACCGGACTATCCTGGACTTTGAGTACAAGGACGATTGGTATCCAATCGCCGACGGAGACGGTTTCTCTCTGACTATGATAGATCCCCGTGACAGTACTATTTATGGTTCAGAAAAAGGCCTTTTTGCACACTGGAAATTCGATGATGGCTCCGGCGACACGGCGATAGACAGCGTCGGCTCCAACAACGGAACCCTGTTTGGAGGCCCAACCTGGACAACCGGCCGATTTGACGGAGCCTTAAGTTTTGACGGTACGGACGATTATGTCTCTGTTGCTCCTATTACTCCATTAATAGGCAATACTGTAACTGTACAGACGTGGATACGCACCAGCGAATTTGCAGGTATATGGAATCCCGTACTGACCCAGAGCATAGGTAATGGTTACTATTTATATATTGCCAGTAGCAAGCCTTCGTTTTACATTGTTGTAGGTGCTGCTTACGTCCAGGCGATTTCACCTGAAACGATTAACGCCGACCAATGGTATCACGTTGCCGGAACAAACGATGGTTCCAGACTGAAGATTTACGTTGACGGACAATTAAAAGGCAGTGATAACTCAACTAATTTCTTAGGGGTCAACGCCAATGCTTATATTGGCTTTGAACCTAGTTCTTCACTTTATTACTACGGTTTAATCGACGATGTTCGCATCTATAATCGTACAGTAAGTGAAAGCGAATTTCAGGAGATAACCAATCCAATGGTACGCTGGAGCAGGAAAAGTTCATGGCGTCCCAGTGTATATCGCAACGGCTCACCCGGCGCCGACGATAGCGGCATTCTCCCCAATCCCGGTTCAATAGTAATCAACGAAGTGATGGCGCATTCGAATGCCGGACCGGACTGGATTGAGCTGCACAACACCACCAGCATACCAATCAACATTGGCGGCTGGTTCCTAAGTGATAACAACAGAGATGAACCAAACCTGACCAAATACAAAATAGCCGATGGAACAACGATTCTCGGGAATGATTATCTGGTCTTCTATCAGGACACAGATTTCAATAATCCCGGCGATTCCGGCTGTATTGTACCCTTCGCCTTAAGCGAGAACGGTGAGGAGGCATGTCTGTCCTCGCACCTGGATACGCACGGCTACTTGACCGGCTACCGTCATGTGGAGGATTTTGGAGCTTCGCAGACAAACATTTCCCTTGGACGACACTACAAGAGCAGTACGGATAATTTCAACTTTGTGGCGATGGACTATAATACACCGGATGCCAATAATGCTTATCCCAAAGTCGGCCCCGTCGTAATCAACGAGATTATGTACAATCCACCATCCGGCAATCAGGATGAGGAATATATCGAATTGCATAACATAACCGGAGCACTGGTGACGCTATACCGATACGATAAATTAACACCCTGGAAGTTCACCGATGGTATTGATTATACCTTCTCAGCCGGCCCGGTTGTCACGATACCTGCTTATGGTTACCTGCTATTAGTTAAAGATCTGGCTGACTTTACAGCAAGATATGGTGGTATGCCGCCAGGCGTTCAGGTCCTTGATGGTTATGTCGGCAGGTTAAGCAATGCAGGCGAGAGGTTACAGATTGCCATGCCCGGCGATATTGATAATCTTGGTATACGCCACTATATCCGAATTGACAGGGTAACTTACAGTGACGGCCGGCATCCTGAGGATTGTCCCGGTGGCGTGGACTTATGGCCGATAGAAGCCGATGGGCGTGGTAAATCACTTTCGCGTAAGGTGTCGACTGATTATGGTAATGATGTGGCAAATTGGAAAGCGGCGACACCTTCACCAGGCACTGCTAATCCTTAGAAATCCCGACACAAGGCAAATATACGATGGAAATCCTGACTCTTCCCAATATCTTCCATCGTGTTTATATCGTCCTAAAGTTGTAGTTCAACCCTCTTGCCGTACACCGTGATAGGTCGTCAGGGTATACTCGAAAATCCGCTTTGACCTCGGTTTCAAAAAAAGTGTGAACTTGACAGTATCCAGATCAACCTTTTCGAATTTACCGAAGTCACCACTTTTTTTAAGCTTCCAGTATTGCGTGGGGAAATTTCGCTTAATTTCCACTTTCGCCCCAATATCACGAGTATTTCTTACTTCAACCTTGAATTTGCGGACTTCATCCCAGCCGGAAATGTTACGATGTCTGTCAAACCTGTAGTTCTTCGTCTCAAAATTCATGAGCGTCGGCTCGACAACAACATCGCTAACCGCCCCAAGGTTAAGTTCAACATCCTCATCAACGGGAATATACTTAAATGAGGACTGGCCTGTATAAGACAAATGTCCCTTATCATCAGCGCTTCTGTAAACTTTTAACATACCGCCGGGGATGGGCGTGTCACCAAGCTTGTGTTCTTCATCGTTTTTGAAACTAAGGAACCGCACAACAGAATTGCCATACCGCTCCTGCTCAAATTTATAGAGATTCACCACCGGAACCTCATCGACATCAAAGCTAATCATGCGTTTCGACCACCCGGTAGGTATCGTCTCCGTCCCTTTGATTGTATAGAGAAAATACTCGCTGAGACCTTCTTTTTTGATTTCCTTTGGTCTCATTGACATACCCTTGGAAATATCACCGAGTGCAAGCGTAACTCTGGGCCTCGTCATAGTTGCGGTGACAGTTGGTTCACTTGGCGCTCGTGCCGGCCGTCCCGGTTTTCCGTAGGGATATTGTCGCCTCGCAAGCTGTGCTATCTGGTCGAGTATATGAACTTTACCTACAATAAGACGTGTCTGGGCGTTTCCATAATCTTCGCCGCTGTTGTTGGTAACCCGCACGTAGCCCTGCAAACGCATCGTCTTTTCATCTTCTGTCAAGGTGCCCATATAAAACGCCCGCCAGGACAGGCCGCTGGTCAAATACGTAATCTCGACCGGAACTTTGCCGCTTACGCCGCTTTCAATATTCCATAATCCTAAGTTCTTTACTCTTGGTGGATAAGTCAGGTCGGCTATGTCAATTTTGTCTGCATTGGCTTTAGGCAGCATCTCAAGGCTCGTCGGGTCTATCAGCGTATTGGCCCACGAGAATTGCAGTTTGTTTTTCCCATCTTTGAGCGTTAGTGCCCTGCTTTCTCGCACTAAGGTCATATCTGCTGAATTATAAATCGTAAGCTGCACCGTATCTCGTGAAGGTAGAGTAACCAAATCAACCTTACAATATGCAACGGATGCTGTTACACCGATTATCGTAAATATTGTTAAACGCTTCATTTTAGAATCCTTTTCATTCAAAAGACTTTTCGTTCTCTCGTTCTCGTTGAATTTTCCTGCCTTACCCCGTGATATGTCGTCAGGACGTACTCGAATTTCTTTGCTGACCTCGGCTTCAAGGTCAGCGTGAACTTGACCGTATCCAGGTCAACCTTTTCATACTCACCGAAGTCACCACTTTTTTGAAGCTTCCAGTATTGCGTGGGGAAATTGCGCTTAATTTCCACTTTCGCGCCAATATCACGAGTATTTCTTACCTCAATCTTGAATTTGCGGACTTCATCCCAGCCGGATATGTTGCGCCTCCTGTCGAACCTGTAGTTCTTCGTCTCATAGTCCATAAGCGTCGGCTCAACAACAACATCACTAACCGCGCCGAGATTAAGCTCTACATCCTCATCAACGGGAATATACTTAAATGAGGACTGTCCGGTATACGACAAGTGCCCCTGATTGTCAGCGCTTCTGTAAACTTTTAACAATCCGCCGGGTATTGGCGTTTCGCCAAGCTCGTGCTCTTCATCGTTTTTGATGCTAAGGAACCGCACAACAGAATTGCCATACCGCTCCTGCTCATATTTATACAGATTCACTACCGGCACTTCGTCAACATCAAAGCTAATCAGGCGTTTCGACCAGCCGGTCGGTATTGTTTCCGTCCCCTCAATCGTATAAAGAAAATACTCACTCAGACCTTCCTTCTTTATTTCCTTGGGTGGAGCTGGTACGAGAATTGCATCATCAGCAACATCCTCTGCAAGTACCTCCATTACTCTAACCGTCTCTATTCCGGCTTGTTTTTGCCCCAACTGTACTGGCTCACCCGGTTTTCCGTAGGGATATTTTCGCCTCGCAAGTTCGGCTATCTGGTCGAGGATATGTACTTTGCCGACAATCAGGCGTGTCTGTGCGTTTTCGTAGTCTTCTCCGCTGTTATTGGTAACCCGCACGTACCCCTGTAAACGCATCGTCTTTTCATCTTCTGTCAAGGTGCCCATATAAAACGCCCGCCAGGACAGACCGCTGGTCAGATATGTAATCTCCACAGGAACTTTGCCGCTTACGCCGCTTTCAATATTCCACAGGCCGAGGTTCTTTACCCTCGGAGGATAGGTCAAGTCGGCAATATCAATCTTATCTGCGTTTGCTTTAGGCAGCATTTCCAAACTCGTTGGATCTATAAGAGTATTCGCCCACGAAAACTGTAGTTTGTTTTCGCCGTCTTTGAGCGTCAGTGCCCTGCTTTCCCGCACCAAAGTCATATCCGCTGAATTATAAATCGTAAGCTGAACCGTATCCCGCGAAGGCAGAGTAACCAAATCAACCTTGCAATATGCAACAGATGTCATCACGCCGATTATCAAAAATATCATTGAACGCTTCATATTAGGGTCCTTCTCATTAAAAAACTTATCGTTCTCGTGCTCTCGTCGAATCTTCCTGCCTTACCCCGTGATATGTCGTCAAAACGTACCCGAATTTCTTTGCTGACCTCGGCTCTAAGGTCAGCGTGAACTTGACCGTATCCAGGTCAACCTTCTCAAACTCTCCGAAGTCACCGCTTTTTTCCAGTTTCCAGTATTGCGTGGGAAAGTTACGCTTAATCTCCACTTTCGCTCTAATATCACGAGTATTTCTTACTTCAATCTTAAATTTGCGGACTTCATCCCAGCCGGAAATATTGCGCCTCCTGTCGAATCTGTAGTTCTTGGTCTCAAAATCCATAAGCGTCGGTTCAACAACAACATCGCCAACCGCGCCAAGATTAAGCTCCACATCTTCATCGACGGGAATATACTTAAACGAAGACTGGCCCGTATAAGACAAATGTCCCTTATCATCAGCGCTTCTGTAAACCTTTAACATCCCACCGGGTATCGGCGTATCTCCGAGCTTGTGTTCTTCATCGTTTTTGAAGCTAAGAAATCGCACAACAGAATTACCATAACGCTCCTGCTCAAATTTATACAGATTCACTACCGGCACTTCGGAAACATCAAAGCTAATCAGTCTTTTCGACCATCCTGTAGGTATGGTTTCCGTCCCCTCAATCGTGTATAGAAAATACTCGCTCAGACCTTCCTTTTTTATTTCCTTCGGCTTTGAAGGCATAGATGCTTTTTCCAATAATACAGCATCCAGTTCTATAATTTCCCTTTTGGCTTTAGCCCATCGGGCTGTTTCTTTCATTTGAACTATCTCGCCTGGCTTGCCGTAGGGGTATTGTCGCCTTGCAAGTTGTGCTATCTGGTCGAGGATGTGCACTTTGCCGACAATTAAACGTGTCTGTGCATTTTCATAATCTTCGCCGCTGTTGTTAGTAACTCTAACATAGCCCTGAAGGCGCATTGTCTTTTCATCTTCGGTGAGCGTTCCCATATAGAACGCCCGCCAGGATAAACCGCTTGTCAGATATGTAATCTCGACAGGAACTTTGCCACTTACACTACTTTCAATATTCCACAGGCCGAGGTTTTTAACTCTCGGAGGATAGGTCAAATCAGCGATATCAATTTTGTCCGCATTGGCTTTTGGAAGCATCTCAAGGCTCGTCGGATCAATGAGCGTATTGGCCCACGAGAATTGCAATTTGTTTACGCCATCCTTGAGCGTTAGTGCCCTGCTTTCCCGCGCTAACGTCATATCCGCTGAATTATAAATCGTAAGCTGAACCGTGTCCCGCGATGGAAGTGTAACTAAATCAACCTTACAATATGCAACGGATGCTATTAGACCGATTATCGTAAATATTGTTAAACGCTTCATTTTAGAGTCCTTATTCATTCAAACGACTTATTATTCTCGTTATCTCGTTAAATCTTCCTGCCTTACGCCGTGATATGTCGTCAGAACATACTCGAATTTCTTCGCAGACCTCGGCTCTAAGCTCTGCGTGAACTTCACCGTATCCAGGTCAATCTTCTCGAATTCGCCGAAGTCACCGCTTTTTTGAATCTTCCAGTATTGCGTGGGGAAATTACGCTGAATCTCGACCTTGACGCCAATATCGCAGGTATTTTTGACTTCGATCTTGAACCTGCGGACTTCATCCCAGCCGGATATGTTGCCTTTACGGTCGAACCTGTAGTTCTTCGTCTCAAAATCCATAAGCGTCGGCTCAACAACCACGTCACTAACCGCGCCAAGATTAAGCTCCACATCCTCATCAACGGGAATATACTTGAACGAAGACTGCCCCGTATAAGATAAGTGTCCCTGTTCATCAGCGCTTCTATATACTTTGAGCAACCCGCCGGGGATGGGCGTATCTCCAAGCTTGTGTTCTTCATCGTTTTTGAAACTTAGAAACCGAACCACAGAATTGCCATAACGCTCCTGCTCAAATTTATAGAGATTTACAACCGGAACTTCGTCAACATCAAAGCTCAGGAGCCTTTTAGACCAGCCGGTCGGTATCGTCTCCGTCCCCTCAATTGTGTATAGAAAATATTCACTAAGGCCTTCTTTTTTGATTTCTTTCCGTCCAAGTTCCGCCCCTTCAGCGGCTGCTAAGACATCATATCTTAGTACAATCTTTCCCGATGTTGGCCGAGTTGTTCGCGTTACTGTTCTTTCCTGGCCCGGTTTGCCATAGGGATACTGTCGCCGGGCGAGTTGTGCTATCTGATCGAGGATATGGACTTTACCGACAATCAGCCGGGTCTGTGCGTTTTCATAGTCTTCGCCGCTGTTGTTGGTAACCCGCACATATCCCTGCAGGCGCATCGTCTTTTCATCTTCTGTCAAGGTACCCATATAAAACGCCCGCCAGGACAGGCCGCTGGTCAGATACGTAATCTCCACCGGGACTTTGCCGCTTACGTCGCTTTCGATATTCCACAGGCCCAGGTTTCTTACCCTCGGGGGATAGGTCAAATCAGTAATATCAATTTGGTCCGCGCTGGCCTTGGGAAACATCTCCAGACTCGTCGGATCTATCAATGTATTTGCCCACGAGAATTGCAGCTTGTTTTTGCCATTTTTAAGCGTTAGTGCCCTGCTTTCCCGCACCAAAGTCATATCCGCTGAATTATAGATAGTAAGCTGAACCGTGTCCCGCGATGGAAGAGTTACCAAATCAACCTTCGCCCATGCACTACCGGCGACCGCAGCGATTATAAGTAATCTAAATATTATACGTTTCATTTTGCTGCTCCTTTAGGTCTATATTCCGTTCCCTCACGGCCGTACATTACGGCGATGGTAGTGCATGCTAAGCTCTTTGACGGCAGGACCATCTTCCGTGCGGGCAGGCAATTTAATCTCAAACTCAAGAGTGCCGGCATTCTTACGCTTATACTTCATATTGCACTTCTCCATGTCCCACTGACCGGGAATGTGCTGGATCATCGTTAGTACAGCCTCACTATCCTTGAAGTTCTCAATCTTGGCGGTGATTAGCTCATCGGTGTCGTAAAGAACAACTCTGTTGTTGTTATTCCTTTGCAGATTGATTCTTTCGTCCTTCATCTTTCGCTGTGTAACAACGATGTCCCTGCTGTCACCGATATAAAGTTCTGTCTTCTCACCGACCGGAACCATACCTGTTACGTCCTCGCCCAAAAAGATGGTGCTCTCGTGCCCATCATCCTGGAACAAACGGGCCTTGCCGCCCCAGAGTGCAAATTCACCAAGTCCGCTTTTGGTATCGTTAACAATCCGATAGCTTACAGGGATACCCACGTTCTTATTCTCCAGCTTCTCAGGATCCCACGGCAGCTTGGCCGCATCAAATGTCCATACCTTCGTAATCGGGACCTTCGGCGCCTTGAGAAAGAGCATCCGCTTGGTCTCTTCATGGTCTATACCCTGCTCAAAGGCCTCGCCATAATCCAGAAGCACTCGCGCCTTGTCGAAATCCTCACCTGAGAAGTTCCGAAGAACAAGATAGCTCTTCAGATTAACTTCTGTTTCCGCCTTGTCGGCTATAGCCTTATAAGTAATCAGCCTGTCGATATTGCGAAGAAGATAGCTGATTCGCACAGTCTCGGCATAATCACTGTCGCTGCTTATGTCCCATACAAGGGCAGCCTCATTGGGTGGATAGCTCACACTCAGAAGTGTTACCTTATCAGAATGGTCGAGTGCCCTCAGTCGAATCGAGTCGGCATCGATACTGACACCCTTCCACGAAAAGTCCACCTTGTTGAGCCCCTTCTGAAGAGTGAGTACACGCTCTTCTTCAATCAACGTCCACTGCGGATTGTCCAGTCGAATCACCGTCGCCGCACGCTCAGGCAGAGCAACCAGCTTTATCCTGGCATGAGCAACTCCAACACAGACCAGCAATACCATAATTGTCATCAGTTTCATTCTTTTGCCGTTCATAATTCAAACTCCTTAAAATTTATTGTTTTATTTTCGTTAGCGTCTCTTCTCGTACGCCGTGGTATGTCGTTACCGTATATCCAAATGTCCGCTTCCTTCGCGGCTCAAGGTCTAACTCGAAACGAGCATGTGTGGCATCGTGTTTTTCATAAGGTATATCAGCCTGCAGCATCCAGTATCCAGTGCCGAAGCCGCGTGTAATCTCGATTTCTATTGAAAGCTCACAAGTGTTCATAATCTCTATCTTCCAGGTTCGTGTTTCGTCCCAGCCGGTGATATTCCTTTTACTGTCATACACATAATTGTCGGTCTTATAGTTCATCAGTGTCGGTTCAACCTTAACCAACCGGGCATGGCCAAGATTCAGTTCAACTTTCTCGTTAACAGGAATATACTTAACGCTCGTACCACCGACGTAAGATAGGTATCCTTCTGCATCGGCCTGACCATATATCTTCACAGTTCCATTTGGAATCGGTGTCTGGCCGAGATTATGTTCTTCGTCATTGGTAAATGAAACGAATCTTATAGTTCGTAGCCCCCAGCGTTCCTCGTCATACTTATATAAACTCTTTACCTTAATATCCTCAGCCTCAAACGAAAGCAGGCGTTTGCCCCACTTATCTGCAATAGTTTCAGTGCCCTCAATCGAATAGAGGAAATATTCACTAAGCCCCTCTTTCTTGATCTCCTTAGGCCTCATGACACCCATGCCCGCCATGGCTCCGTTATAACTCCAGAACTCATTTATAACTAAAGGCTTTGCATAGTAGATAGCTCCACCCTGCTCGGCGAATCCCCTACGGCCAGAGCCATCGCCTACAATCGGTCTGTCATAAGGATACTGGCGTTTTGCTAACTCGGCGATTTGGTCGAGAATATGAACTTTACCTACAATCAGCCGGGTCTGGGCCTTCTCGTAATCCTCGCCGCTGTTGTTGCC
>JABAHP010003424.1_pt2 | contig 13189 bp, 9 predicted proteins | sample 7062081 | NCBI WGS metagenome assembly JABAHP01 (sample SAMN14534357, study PRJNA622989) | marine sediment metagenome | biome: marine biome [ENVO:00000428]; feature: marine pelagic biome [ENVO:01000023]; material: deep marine sediment [ENVO:00002113] | place: India: Gulf of Kutch | collected... | reverse complement strand
GGACACGTTGGCGTCGTCGGAGGTGAACCGGAAGCCTATGTGGGTGGCGTTGACGGGCACGCTCACCGATACCGAGGTCCACTTCTTCCCCGCCCCCGAGTGGTCGGTGAGGGTCTGCCAGGGCGAGGAGGCGGAGGTCCGGTACATGGCATGCAGCTCGTCCACGTCGTCCTCCGAGTCGATCCAGTGCTCGTAGGTGAGGTTGACGGAGGTGAGGCCCGTCATGTCGCCGGTGGCGATGTACATGTCCGCCCTCATCTGGGTGTCGTGGTCCACCTTGTCCCCGCCCAAGAGGACGTCGTCGATGGTGGCGTAGCCGTCGTCGGTGCCGTGGTACTCGAAGCCCAGGTAGACCTTGTCCTCGCCGTCCATGGCGGAAAGGTCGTACGACTGGTAGCCGAGGGTGTCGGCCGAGTAGGTGTCCAGCACCGTCCAGTTGGGGTAGGTCTTGGCGTCGGCGTACAGCACCTTCAGGTGCTCGTCGCCGTCCTTGTAGTCGTACTCCACGTAGAAGCTGAGCGTGAGGTTCTCGAAGGAGGAGGCGTTGGCGGGACCGCTGGTGTACAGCAGCTCGGTGTTGTTGAAGCCCACGCCCCTGTCGCTCCTGGTCGCCACCAGGTAGTCGGTGCCCCCACATCCCTGGTAGCCGGTGTTCTTCACCGCCCACGGGTAGGTGTACACGGCGTGGCTTGAGACTGACCAGTCGGCGGGGAGGAAGCCCCCCTCGTCGAAGTCCTCGAACAGGACGACGCCCCCGTCGGAGCCGGCGCAGTAGGCGCTCTTGTCCCCCGCGTGCTTCCTGTATAGGGTCGTCCCCCATGTGTCCAAGCCGCCCGCGGTTATCCCGTCCTCGGTGGTCCACTCCTTCATCCACCTGCCCTCGAAGTCCTCGGACAGGATGTTCCGGGTTATCCACGGGTCCGCCGTCCCGTTTATCGTCACGATGCCACGGTGCCATGTGCCGTTAGCCGGCGCCGTGTGGTCGATGTGGACGCCCTCGAAGGTGGCGTAGACCGTGGCGGCCGCCTGCTTGGGTGTGTCATCGCTCACCGCCTCGGAGGCGGGGTTGCCGATGTCGTACCCGTCGGGGTACCACTCCACCTCGAAGGAGGAGAGGGTGCCGGTGGTGGTGGCCTTGCCGTAGTAGAGGAAGAAGTCCGCCAGCCCCACGTCGTCCACCAGCTCGGTGATGTCCAGGCACATGAAGGCCGGATAGGGGCGGGTGCCGGCCCACCATAGGGGGACCCGGTTGTTGTAGATGCCGGACGAGGTGCCCATCCAGACCCTGCTGTCCTTCGATGCGGGGGTGGACTGGTTCAGGGCGCCGATGAGCTGGGGCTCGTAGTCCACGTAGTCGTACATGCGAAGCACGGGCCAGTAAAGCTCCTTGAGGGCGTCATAGGTCATCCACCAGTAGCCGTCGGTGGACCAGGTCCTGCCCCAGGAGTTGACGATCTTGAAGGCCCCCGCCTCGCCGTCGGCGGTGACCGAGTCGTTGTAGCCCACGATGGTGTTGGCATGGTTGGCCGAGGAGCTGCTGTACTCCACCGCGGATATGATGTCGTCGTCGGATAGGTGGGTGTACTGGCCCGCGTCGAAGGCCATGGGCAGCAGGTAGCCCTCGGCGAGCCAAGCCTTTATGACCATGGTGCTGTCGGTGGAGGCCAGGTCGTATGTGGCCTTGACCCGGTACCTGGGTGCTATGCGCCATGCGTCCTCGTCACCCCAGTCGTAGAGGTCCCGCCAGTTGTATGGATGGTTCTCCCAGTCGGAGTTGCCCACCGAGGAGATTAGGGCGTGGTTGCGGTACCAGTTGGAGCCGGAGTCCACGCCGTAGTTGATCTTGTTGTACACCCAGGCGGGGCTCATCAGGTGGGACTTGTTCGTACCGTTGTGGGCCTCGGTGAAGTCGTTGTCCTTCGCCTGCAAGAACCCGTTGGAATAGTAAGAGACCGCCCAAGCGCCGCAGGAGCCCTGCCCGCCCTGGCTGTCGGGCTCGGGCATGTAGGGCGAGGTTGACCAGTCCACCGCTGAGGGGAGCTCGCCCCCCGGGGACAGGGCCACGTCGGTGACGAGGTTGGCCGTGCCCACCACGTCGGCGTACTCCTCCTCGGTGAGGGGGGCCAGGCCGGTGCCCAGGCCGTCGAACCTCACGTTGTAGTCCCGGGAGGGATCGTAGACGCCGCACGACTCCATCATGGCGAGGACGTCCGTCGATGTGGCGACATGGGACTCGTAGGTCAGGCCCTCGCCGCCCTCCCCGATGACGAAGGTCTCCGTCTCCTCCTCTGAGCCAAGGTCCAAAGCGGGCTCGCTGGCCGGGGTCGTGATGGGAATGTTTGCCCCTACCATCACCGCGATGAGGACCAGGAACAGGATCCTGGCAGTTCCTCTCATCAGCTGGGGCTACAAAATAGTGGCTATTTATACCCTGGCCTTTGGTTCATACTTCTGATTGTCTGAGAAGGACAAGTACCTGGCCTCAGGTCTGGCGCTCGACCTGGTAGGCCTCCTCAGGTACCGAGCCTGTCGGGACTCTAACCTTCCTGCCCCTCTGGGTGCGCATCCAAAGTTGGTATGAATAGTACCATGACGCCACCGCGAAGCCACCGAACATTATTCCACAGACGTCGAACACGACGAACAGGAAGATGGAGAGGATCAAGAGGATGGTGCTGGCGACCAGGGGTGCGAAGAAGGACCGGCCGCTCGCCATCAAGAGGTATGCGAAGAATCCGATTATCCCCGCTACCAAGAAGACGAGGCCGATGAGCCCGAACTCGTAATCCCATCCCCAGGATTCCACTAATACGAACAACCCTCCCACCAACGAGAGGGCGGAGGTGATCAGAAGGAAGCCTGTCAGGTACCCCATCATATTGTCCTTTATCCGTTTCATGGTCTCCTGGTGGTCGATGTGGTCGCCTGGTCCCTTCGGTGTGTACGCCACCATCGTCCGCTCCAGCTCCTTCCTCTCCTCCGGTTTGAATGGATTCCAGTTGGGCGCCCCGCATATGGAACAGATCCCGTACGTCTCGTCCTTGTCTATGGTGAAGGAGATGCCGCACTGGCCGCACCTGACCTTGAACCCGATGAGGTTCGCCTCGATCCTCAGCCAGTTGGAAGCTAGCATCATAAGGACACCAGATATGAGGAAGAGCGGCCATCCGAAGATGAGGACGTTCAGGAAGTAGTTGGCGGAGTTGCCCACCATTACGGCGATGAATATCACGGGTAGCAGCAAGAAGATGTACAGGGCTCGCTGGCTCTCTTCGGTCCCTGTCTCGTTAGCGACCCTGATCGCAGCTGGTATCGTGGTCGCGCACATGATGACGAGGAATATGAACATCCCGACCATGCACATACCGACAGATGCCCACGCCTCCACCTCGCCCGTCGAGAGGTAGCTGCTCGTCATTATCATCGAGACTATTGCAAGGACGAACATGACGAAGGCGTAGAACATGGAGAAGGTTGCGACCTCCTCGGCCTTCGAGGCGAGGGTCATGCCCATGCCACCCCGATGGCCATGAGGGCCACGGCGATCACGTAAAGGGCCATGAAGTCGTTGGCGACGAAGCTGACCCTAAGCTCCTTCCACGGGACTGGTTTGAGGAGCAGGCTGAGGAGCAGGACTCCCGGAAGGGAGAGGAGCAAGGCCCCTCCCAAGAGCAGCCACAACCGCTTGTCCCTGAGGACCTTCCATTCCATGTCCTTCCTCCAGACTATGAACAGTGCCACCCCGAACCAGAGGAGCAGGACGAGGCCCAAGGTTAGACCGAACGCGATCACCCTGGCGTTGTCGTAGACGAATGCCGCCCTTTCAGCTTCGTCCTTCCTGTCCGGGTCACCCGACAACACCTCCGACTCGAGATCGAAGTCCGGTGCCGCGTTCTGCATCTGGAACAGGTACCAGTGGTGTCCCTCGAAGTATGCGTCCCGGGAATCCCTGATGTCCAGGTCCTCGTTCTCATCGACCTTGAAGAGCACGTCGATGTCGCCGATACTGTTGGACCAGCCACCGCTGGTTCCCAGGGGGAAGAATATCTTACCATCGTCCAAGGGCAGGTCGATGGTCAGGAGCTCTCCGGAGAAGTCCGCCCTGCCGAACACAGCGTCGATGAGCTCCAGAGTCGGCTCCCTGAGACTGTCGTTCCGGTAGATGGATTTGGTATAGATCAGCTCCTCCTTCAAGGCCTCCAGCTCCCTCTCGGACCTGGAGGGGTCCCTGTCCAGCTCGTCCATGAGGCGTGGGACCAGCTCTGGATAATGCTCTAAGAGGGCGTCATACGCATCGGAATCTATCGGTGGTCTGGTTCTGGATTCGACTATCGCAACGTAATGGTCCACGTACGGGTCGAACACGCTGCTCTCGGGTATGGCATAGCCCCGGAGCTCCAGGTACTCGGCCATCGTAGGCCCCGACCTCACAGCGAGCACGTCGATGGTGAAACCGTCGAACTCGTAGTGTTGAATCTCGAACTCCATCCCCTCACTGCTGTCGGTAATCATACCGCCCATTAGCAGGCCCTCTGTCCATGCGCCCTCGTATGGGACCACGTTCTGCCTGACGTACTCAGCCGGTACGGTCCAGAGGAGGGACCCGACAGCACCCTCGCAATAAACGCCCGCGTGGTGGCCAACCTTGCCCCACGCCTCGTCCGGGTCCTGCTTGATCACCAGCTCCTCCGCCTTGGAGATGCGGAACTCCTCCCGGAAGTGAGTCTCCTGCATCGGTCTACCGGTGATGTCCTCTGGCAGGGTGCGCAATGGAACGATTACGCTCAGGTTGTCGCCAGGCTCGAGGGAATAGACCGAGAGGAACAGGTGGATCTTCTGGTGCGTGTCGCTCACCTTCTCCACCTGGGCCAGCTGGCGGCTCTCGAAGATGGACTCGAAGACCTTGTCGTCCTCCTCGAACTTGAAGTTGGGAACGGCGGGGACGCCATCACCAGCTACCATGGGAACGAGCGTAGGAAGGAGTATGAGCATGGCTGGGAGGAACGCAGGGAACAACCGTCCCCGATATCGGTAAGATACCACCATCAGACCCCCTTTCGACGGGAACGGACTCCCCGTCTCGGTCCACGAAGGATCCATTGACGACCACGGTAGTTATAGTTTGTCAGCCAGGTGTCGCCAAACGACAATTACTGCATGTCGTTCCGCAAGAGCTGGACGACATAGTTTTTATAGATTAACCTGTATAGAAACGCCGGGTGGTATCTTGCGCAAGCTAGCCTTGATTCTGAGCCTTTTGATGGTCGTGGGAATGTTCCTTCCCTCGGCCCCGGCCCACGTGGACCCCGACAGCCCCCTGGCGGTCTACTGCATAACCGACCTTGACCAAGTGTACACCATCGGCTCCGACGTGACTGTGAACGTGCTCGTATACTGGGAGGGCGCCTATCACGACCCCGTGGACGTGGCCCCCCAGGTCGACGGTCGGCCCCTCACCGAGGTCCGTCGTGCCGAGGGGAGGTACGAGGTGACCTTCACGATCCTTCAGACCGACGTGGACGAGAGGACGGCCATCCCCTTCACCTGCTTCGTGAACGAGGGGACCTATCCTGCACCTTGGACCGCGGACACCATCTGGATCCCGATAAAGAGCCTGGAGGTGGATCTCATCATCCCCGACGCTGGCGACCGCTTCATGTCCCCAGGGGACGATTGCGAGATCACCGTCACCACCAGCTACGACGGGGCCCTGGTCGACCCCGATGCGGGGGGGCTATGGGTGTACCGTCAGCTCCAGGACAACACCTACAGGGGCACCATCAACATGAGGAAGGTCTCCACCGGCGTCTACCAGGGGACCATGCAGACCCCGGGCTTCAACCGGACGGCCATATGGCACATCGGGGTCGAGGCGGAGTACACGACGCCCAGGGACGGTGTCGTCTACGGCTACGCGAAGGACGTGGTCGAGGTTGAGATGTTCCCCGTCTGGATCAAGCGTGCGTCCATTTCCGAGACCGCGACGACCCTTGAGTTCCACGTCTGGGAGAAGAACGGATGGCCCCTGCCCGACTCCATCGAGGGTTATCCCCTGGCGGGGGCCCAGGTCTCCCTGGACTACGAGTACTACGACGGGTCCATGGTCATACATCAGAAGTCGGCCTCGGGGACCACTGGCATGGAGGGGTACGTGTCCTTGGACCTCTCCCACGCCGACATGAACACGCTGCACAACAGGTTCCTGGTCAGCGGGATGGTGACGGTGGGCCAGGGCATCAGCGCCCAACGCCAGCACTTCGACTTCTACCTGCCCGTCCGGGACTATCCCGAGGTCCGGGACATCCCCGACTTCGACGTGCAATTGCACAACTACTACCTGCCCGAATGGAAGCAGATAACCACCTTGGGTCACACAGCCCGCTTCGACGGGCAACCCCTGGTCGGCGCGACCATCTACGTCTATATCGCCGAGGACGACTGGGTCTACCACTCGGGCTCGGTGATAACGGGCCCCCAGGGATACTTCAACGTGCAGCTGAAGACGCCTCCCCTGCCCGAGGGAGAGACCTACCACGTCATCGACAAGTGCGAGTACTCGGTCCAGGTCAGCGGCGACTGGTACCTGGACTCCAACTGGCTCTACTTCGGGGACGCCAACCTCTACGGGGAGCTGAACCGGACCAGCGACGCCCAGGTGTCTATGGAGGTGAGCAACCTGAAGGAGTACCAGGTGGTGCACGTGACGCTGGACCACCCCGAGTCCGACGGCGTCGACGAGACCGCCATGATCACCTGGGGCGTGGGGGACCCGTGGAACTACTGGTGGAACCAGGACTGGCTGTACGACCTCCTCTGGGCACCCGTGCGTCCACACTGGTACGTCTGGCCCAGCAACTACCAGCACATAAACTACGTGCCAGCCTACTACAAGGGAGACGCCTGGCACGCCGACTTCTTCCTGCCGGGGTTCATCCCCGACAACTGGGACGTGTGGATAGACGGCGAGATACTCTTCACGGATACCAATGTGGCCGTTTCCACCATGCTGCGGGAGCTGGACCCCGCGGATGGAAGGGGATGGCCCGACGTGGCGATCACCACACCGCCCATCATGAGCATCTTCGAGGNNTTCGAGGGGACGCTGAACATCTCGGGCACCGCCAGCGACGCCGACGGCCTGGAGTCCGTGGAGATCCGCATCGACGGTGGCGATTGGATAGAGTGCCATGGCCTTGATAGCTGGTTCTACGAGATGGACACCACCACCCTCGCCTACGGCGACCACCTGGTGGAGGCGCGGGCCTGGAACGGGGACCACTACTCGAAGCTGGTGGGAAGGGCCTTCTTCACCGACCAGAAGCCTTGGGTGACGGTGGAGAACCCCGAGGACGGGGGCCACTATCACGGCAACCTGACCATGAACGGTACCGCCTGGGACGACCTCACCGTGGACCTGGTTCAGGTCCAGGTGGACGGCGGCGCGTGGACCGACGCCCACGGCACCATCCAGTGGGAGTACCTCCTGGACATGACTTCGATGGAGTCGGGCGACCACACCCTGGCGGTCAAGGCCGTCGCTGGCTCGAAGGAGTCCGACGCCGAGAGGCTGGTCTTCACCGTGGACCGGCCCCCCGAGATCAAGATAACCGATCCCCCGGCGGACGCCGAGCTGGCCGGAACGGTCCACGTCAAGGGCGAGGCCCAGGACGACCTCTCGCTCCTGGAGATACATCTCTCCATAGACGGTGGCGAGTGGTTCCCGGCGGACGAGGACGCTGAGTGGTCCTACGAGCTGGACACCACGATCCTGGCGTACGGGGAGCACTACGTCGAGGCGAAGGCCTGGGACGGCTACGAGTGGTCGGACACGGCGTACGTGGCCTTCACGGTGGACAACCCACCCGAGATCACATCGGTCAGCCTGGCGGACGGCGAGGTCATCAGTGGCATCCACCGGGTGGACGGAGAGTCCAAGGACGACAACCACGGACCCGGGCATGTGGTCCAGGTCCAGATAGGTGGGGGTGACAAGGAGGAGGTGCCCCTGGAGGAGCTCGGTGACTGGTCGTACGACATCGACACCACCGGCATGGCCCCGGGCCAGCACGTCATCAGCTTCCGCATCTACGACGGTAAACTGTACTCCCAAGAGTGGTCCGTTTCCTTCGTGGTCGACGAGCCACCCGTGGTCGGTGACATATCCCTGGAGACCGGGGAGACCCTGGGAGGGACGGTGACCATCACCGGAGGTTCCTCCGACGATACCGGGGTCGACAGCGTGCAGGTCCGGGTGGACGGCGGCGAGTGGGTCGACGTGCCCGTGGACGAGGAGGGAAACTGGTCTTACGACCTGGACACCACCGACCTAGACCACGGCTCGCACACCCTGGACGTGCGTGTCTCCGACGGCGTCCAGTGGTCCGACCCCACCTCCGTCGACTTCGAGGTCGACCAAAAGCCCGTCGTCACGGTAACATCCCCGGAGGAGGGCGTCAAGTACAAGAAGGACTTCGACTTCACCGGGGCAGCCACCGACGACGCCGAGGTGATGAGGGTGGAGGTCCGCCTCGACGGCGGTGACTGGCAGACGGCCGAGGGCATCACCAACTGGTCGATAGCGGTGAAGCTCAAGGACCTCAAGAAGGGCGAGCACACGGGCGAGGTGAGGGCGTACGACGGCACCCAGTACTCCGACGTGGTCTCCATCAACTTCCAGGTCGTGAAGGAGGCCGAGGACGAGGGGCCCGGCTTCGGTGGAGCGTTGCTTCTCGTCGCCCTCTTGAGTGCCTTCCTCGCCCTCGCCGTGAGGAGGCGCTGATTGGTAGGGGCTATCCCTTCAGGTAACGCACGTCGGTGGCCAGGTGCGACCACGCCCCGATGACGATGGGGATGAAGAGCGAGGGCAGGAGGAGGTAGCCCACCAGCGTGGCCGCGACCGCGCTCGCCAGGTGGGTCCATGCTATGGTCCGAAGAAGGCCCTTCCTCCTGAGCATCTCGATGAACTCCGGGAAGTCCCTCATCACGGCCACGGGGCTCGCCCAGGGTTCCAGCTCAGGATCGTCCCTCGACCTCCTCCTTACCATGAGGATGACGTCAATGTCGATGAGCGCCGCTACCACGCCCGCCACGACCATCCACAGGAGCGCGTCAAGCCTGTCCAGGTCGGGATAGAAGAGGACGACGGCGACCAGCGTGACCACGGCCGCCACGGCAAAGTGGCTCTGGGGCAGCATGGGCGCTGGGACAATGTGGTTTCGGACTATTGAGGGTTTCCGAGGGACTTCATCCCGGTGGCGGTGGTATGAAACCCTCCCTCATCATGCTGGTGGTGAGATCCCGGCTCCGCCTGATGCGGGCCTCGGCCTTCTCCCAAAGCTGCTCGCGGGTCCGCTTGACCCTGGCGATGCCCTGCTCTTGGGCCTTGAGCCCGACGGCGACGGCCTCCCTGGGGAACACCTCCCACTCGTCCATAGTGGGCACGATGTACTCGGTGGTGAGGCCCTTGTCCTCGGCGGTCCTCGCCAGCTCGTAGGCGGCCGCCAGCACCATCTCGTCGGTGATGGTCCTGGCCCGCACGTCCAGGGCGCCGCGGAAGATGCCGGGGAAGCCCAGGGAGTTGTTCACCTGGTTGGGGAAGTCGGAGCGGCCGGTGGCCACCACGTGGGCGCCAGCCTCCTTCGCCTCCCAGGGCCAGATCTCGGGGATGGGGTTGGCGGTGGCGAAGACTATGCTCTTGTCGGCCATGGTCGATACCCACTCGGGCAGGATGGTGCCCGGCCCGGGCTTGGAGGCGGCGATGCAGGCGTCGGCGCCCGCGAAGGCCTGGCTGATGTCCCCCTCCACGCACTCAGCGTTGGAATACTCGCACATGTCCCACTTGGTCGGGTCCACGTCCGGGTCGATGTCGTCGCGCCCCGGGTGGAGGGTGCCCTTGCGGTCCACCATCACGATGTTGCCCTTGGTGACACCGGCGGTTACCAGGACGCGGGCGATGGCGATGTTCGCTGCGCCGGCGCCGATCATGGCCATCTTCATCTCGGACAGCTTCTTCCCCACCAGCTTGGCGGCGTTGATAAGGCCCGCCGCCACGATGGTGGCGGTGCCCTGCTGGTCGTCGTGCCAAACGGGCACCTCCATATCGGGGTCCGCCCGCAGGCGGTCGAGGATGGAGAAGCACTTGGGCTTCTCGATGTCCTCCAGGTTGATGCCTCCTATCGAGGGCTGGATGGCCTTGCAGATGTTGATGATCTCGTCCTCGTCGGTGGTGTCCAGGCACAGTGGGAAGGCGTCCACGCCGCCCAGGTACTTGAACAGGAGGGCCTTGCCCTCCATCACCGGCATGGCGGCCCTGGGTCCGATGTCGCCCAGCCCCAGGACGCGGGTGCCGTCGGAGACAACGGCCACGGTGTTCCACCTGTTGGTGTGCATGAAGGACTGTGCGGGGTCCTCCTCGATGATCTTGCACGACTGGGCCACCCCGGGTGTGTACCAGATGGAGAAGTCGTCGAAGTCCCGGATCACGCACTTCGGGACGATCTCTATCTTGCCACGGTAGAACGGGTGGTAGCTCTCGGCCAGGCGTTGAGGCTCGTAGGCCTTCGCCAGCAGCTCTTCCTTCGTGAACTTAGTCTCTTCCGCCACGGGGACATCCCCTGTCGGGCGAGGTAGCGCTCGGCGGGGCGGGAATCGCACAACTTCTATTTAAATAAAATGATTTGAGCTCCATAAATTGAACTTAGAAATCAGTAAATATCTTGATTTGAATGTACCCTCGGGGGTAAACCTGGACGACCTTCGTGCCGAAGATTCAACAAGGGTATGGTCCGGGCCGGGTCGGACTCGTCCCCGGGGGAATGCCTACTTCAGCAGCTCCCGGGCGATGACCAGGCGCTGGATCTCCGAGGTGCCCTCGCCGATCTCGGTGAGCTTGGCGTCCCGCAGGAGGCGCTCGATGTCGTAGTCCCGGGTGTAGCCGTAGCCCCCGTGGATCTGCATCGCCTTGTTGGCGCACCGGGAGCTTACCTCCGAGGCGAAGAGCTTGGCCTGGGCGGACTCCAGGGAGTGCTTCATCTTCGCGTCCTTGAGGGCGGCGGCGTGGTAGACGAGCCATCGGGCTGCGGAGACCTCGGTGGCCATGTCAGCCAGGAACCACTGGACGCCCTGGAAGGCGCTGATCGGGCGCCCGAACTGCTCCCGCTCCTTCGAGTACTGGAGGGCCAGGTCGTAGCAGCCCTGGGCGAGGCCCAGGGCCATGGCGCCGATGGAGATGCGACCCTCGTCCAGGATCTCCAGGGCCCCGATGAAGCCCTCGCCTCGGGTGCCAAGGAGGTTCTCCTCGGGGACCCGGCAGTCCTCGAAGAACAGCTCCGAGGTGACGGACCCGCGCAGGCCCAGCTTCTTCTCGTCCTTGCCGTAGGTGTACCCAGGAGTGCCGTTCTCCACGATGAAGGCGGAGATGCCGTGGGCGCCCCGGCCGGGGTCGGTCCGGGCCATGACCACGGTCACGCCGGCGATGGAGCCGTTGGTTATGAACACCTTGTTGCCGTTGATGACCCACTCGTCGCCGTCGAGGACCGCGGTCGCGGCGGTGGCCCCCGCGTCGGAGCCCGCGTTGGGCTCGGTGAGGCCCCAGGCGGAAAGCCATTCCCCAGAGGCGCACTTGGGCAGGTACCTCTCCTTCTGCTCCGGTGTGCCGTGCTTCAGGATGTGGCCGGTTCCCAGGGAGTTGTGGGCCGCCACGGTGATGCCGGTGCCGCCGCAGACCCGCGACAGCTCCTCCACCACGATGGCGTACGAGACGGTGTCCGCGCCGGCGCCGCCGTACTCCTCGGGCACGCACATCCCCATGAAGCCCAGCTTGCCCATCTCCTTGGATATGGGCCAGATGAACTCCTCGGCCTCGTCGTACTCCGAGGCCACGGGCTTGACCTCCGTCTGGGCGAATTCGTAGGCCAGCTGCCTGACCATGAGCTGCTCCTTGGTGAGCTCGAACTGCATGTCGCACGCCTCCCTGGTGCATCCAGTGAGATGCCTGGGAATGCCCAGGCTGGAACGGCGAGGGGAACGGGATGGGCCCAGATAAGGGTTTCCATGGGGGCCGGGGAGGGTCCGGACTAGGCCAGGAAGACCAGGCTCTCCTCCACGTGCTTGGTGGTGCGGAAGGCGTCGTGGACCCGCCGGACCTCGACCGCCGGACCGGAGAACATCAGCACCTCGCAGCACTTGCACGCGTCCTCGTGGACGGAGCACGAGTGGTCGGAAAAGTCCGTGTGCATGAAGGACTTGATGATGTGCATGTTGGCGTGCCGGACGTCGCTGACCTCGCGAGAGGCCTTGTGGTCATAGAGGAGGATGATGACCCCGTCCACCTCGCCGTCCACGTCGGCGAGGCGCTGGTCCGCCCTTATGAGGCCCCGCACCGCCTCCCTGACCAGCTCCGAACGGCTGGGGTATCCCTTTTCGTCCACCAACCGGTCCACCTCCCTGGCGGTGCTCTCGGGGAGGCTGACGGAGATGATCTCGGTGGCCTTGCCCTTCTTCGTCACGAGGGCCTGTACCCCCTCGGGGTTAATAAACGTTTATGAAGCGTGCGGTCAATCGTTAATAACCCGGTATTCCTGGTAACGGGCCATCCTAAAGGATTATTAGGCCTCCCTCCCATTATTTCAGCCCCCCTTTGGGGGTGAGCGAGAAGGGGAAGGAGGACTCCGATTGCACGATGTGGTTTTCAGGCCCAGCAAGGAGATGATGGACAAGGCCAGGATCTCCGACTTCATGCGGGTGCACGACATACCCAGCTATGATGAGCTGATAAAGCGGGCGTCCCGGGACGACGAGTGGTTCTGGGACGAGGTGACCAAGCACCTGGGCATCGAGTGGTTCGAGCCGTACCACACCGTCAAGGACACCTCCCGGGGCATCCCCTGGACCCAGTGGTACGCGGGAGGCAAGCTGAACATCGTCCACAACGTGCTGGACCGCCACGCCCTGGGCGACGACTCGGGGAACCTGGCCCTGGTGTGGGAGGGGGAGGACGGGGACACCCGGATGATGACCTACATGGAGCTCCACGAGCAGGTGACCAAGTGCGCCAGCGGGATGGCCCAGCTGGGCATCGGCAAGGGCGACACCGTTGGCATATACATGCCCATGGTGCCCGAGACGGTGGTCCAGCTCCTTGCCTGCATGAAGATCGGCGCCATCTGCATACCCATCTTCTCCGGTTACG
>JABAHP010017705.1_pt1 | contig 13192 bp, 12 predicted proteins | sample 7062081 | NCBI WGS metagenome assembly JABAHP01 (sample SAMN14534357, study PRJNA622989) | marine sediment metagenome | biome: marine biome [ENVO:00000428]; feature: marine pelagic biome [ENVO:01000023]; material: deep marine sediment [ENVO:00002113] | place: India: Gulf of Kutch | collected... | reverse complement strand
GCCTTCCTTCTCCAGCGGAATCCGGGCGGAGGGAATCTCCAGCTGGGCTTCTTCTTCCTGCCACTGGAGCGTATCGATCCACTCGTCCTGGTGGACCCACATCTGGTTCATCGTCGCCGCATGGCTGTTGGTCGTGTCCTGGAGATAGAGCGGCACCACGCCCAGCAGGCTGCAGATACGCCGAACCAGCAGGATCAGGTAGGCGATGTCGATCCCGAAGGGGCAGTACATGCTGCAGCGCCGGCAGGTTCCGCACTCCGTGAACGCGATGCGGGCCATTTCCTTGAGCTTCTCGGGAGACACCTTGCCGTCCCGCTTGATCAGCTCCCACAGGGTGTTCTTCACCTTTGCGACCGGCGCGAACATGGGATCCTTGTCGCGCGACAGGTAGGTGTGGCAGCCCTCGGCGCACAGCCCACAGTGCACGCACGTCTCGAGGTAGACCTTGAGCCGGGCAGCGGTCTCCTTCGTCAGAACCCGCTTGACAACGGCCTGGATCTTCTCGGGCGTGAGCTTTGCGATCCCTTCATCCAGCCCGGGATCCACCACCTGGCTCTCAGCAGTCTCCGTCATGCTCGCCTCCGCCTCCGAAACTACGTTGTGGCGCCCGCTACCAGTCCTTGGTGCCGCGGACGAACCCGAACTCACTGCCCATGTAGGCCCGCGTCAGCGGGAAGAACAGCATGTGTGCGATGCGCGTGAAGGGGATCATGGCCAGCCAGATCGCACCGGTCCACATGTGGATGATGATGACCGTCTGGTAGTCGAACAGCTGGTAGTAGGCCATCAGGCCGGTCGCGAAGGGCGCCAGGACCAGCACGACGAGAACGTAATCGCTCACCGACGTCACGAAGCGCACGGTGGGATTGGCGATTCTCCTCAGCACGAAGCTGAGCCCACCCAGGAGCACGATGATGACCATCACCTTGCTCAGGGTATCGGGCAGAGTCCACCAGCTGATGTTCCAGGACTCCTTCCACAGCAAGACGTGCCCCACGGTCAGGATCGGCGTGAGCAGCAGGCAGACGTGGAAGAGGAAGGACAGCAGCGTGAACGCCGGCCGCATCCTCATGTTGGTGGTGCCGTAGGGAATCACCCAGTGCAGGATCGAGCGCAGCCCGGCCCCCCAGTTCATGTAGGGCCACACCACCTTGTCCTTCTTGGCCAACTTCGCCATCGAGACGATGCGATAGACGCTTCCGACAAGAAGGATGGTGAAGGCTATCCACACCAGCGGGCCGCGGGCGAATTCATACATCCTTCATCCTCCAACCAAACTCCAGCTAAAGACTTGGCGAGATCAAGACAGGACTACCCCGGGAGCNNCATATCTGAGCAACACGTGCCCGCCGTCGGGACTGAAGACGGGGTCCCAGAGCATGTCGTAGCTCTTGCCGCGCTTCCTGCCGTCCGCCAGGATCAGGTACTTGCCGCCCGATTCCGCCTTGGCCAGAACGTGCTGCCCACACGGGCTGAACACCGGATCCCAGATCATCTCGAAGACATCCGAACCCGGCACGCCGTCCACGGCGATCGTCCACCTGTCATTCTCCCTGACAGCAGCGGCAACTCGCTTCGCATCAGGGGAGAACACAGGAGCCAGCACCATCTGCGAGAACACGCGTTGCCACGGCTCGTCATCGACGGCGATCGTCCACTTGCCGAATTCGGGCGAGACGATGGCGGCGAGCCTCGATCCATCCGGGCTGAACCGCTGATGCCACATCTGGTTGTAGCATCCTTCCCAGGCTGGCTCGCCGTCCTTGAACATCCGCCAGCTGCCTTCGTGCCGCACCGGCGCGACAAGGGAGCCGTTCCGTGGATTGAAGCTCGGGGACCAGACACAGCCAAATCGGGTCGGCCAGGGCTCTGCGTTCACCGCGATCGAGTAGTCGCAGATGTCGGTTCGGATCTCGGCCGCAACGGCCTTGCCATCGGCGCTGAAGGTGGGGCCCCAGACGTTGACGAAGCGCTCGTCCCATGCCTTGCCGTCCACGGCCAGCGACCAGGTTCCTGCGAAGAAGCCCGCTACATCGGCCTCCTTCCGGGCTTCGACCTGTACCGTCGCGGCGGTGCGGCTGCCGTCGGGGCTCACGCAGAAGCTGTTCATGCCCGTGAAACCCTCTTCCCAGGCCTTGTCGTCGACCGCCACCCCGTAGAGGTTGTCACGCTTGTACGCCAGTGCGACCGCCTTGCCATCGGCGCTGAAGACGGGATCCCAGGCGTATTCGAAACGCTGTTCCCACGGCACGCCGTCTACCGCCAGCGTCCACTCGTCGTTAATGCGCACCAAAGCAGTGGACTTTCCATACGGCGAAAAGCGAAGATACCAGCACAGTTCGAAGGCCTCGGGCCATGCCTCACCGTTCACACAGGCTGTAGCTTCGCCGTCCCCGGTCCTCACCGCCGTCGCGAGCTTCTGCCCATCGGGGCTGGGGATGACCTCCTCGACCCCGGAAAACGAGCTCCGGATCTGCGCGAGGTCGGCGAGAACCTTCTTCCCCGCTTGCCAGTCCCAACTCCCGCTAGCGTCCATTACTCTCTCCTCTGCCGGCGTAGCCAGCAACGCACGTGCGCTCTTGCCGGCAGCAACCCGAAGTTCGGAGATGACCTTACCGGTGGGGGCCTAGGAGGTAGCAAACTCGCGAGGATTCAACAAACCCGGCACGCTTTAGGGCAGCAGGAGAGCCCTTCTCGCAGGTCGAGGGGTTCCCTACGCTGACCGCGAGTCGATTTGCGCAATGTGCGCCGGGCGGTTGGCCAGCGGTCGAGATACTCCTCCTGGTCTTCACGCCGGCCCTTCTCTGGAACGTCGCAGGCTTGGGTCCGCTCGGTGGCGAGACGAGCATCGTCGCTCCTTTCTCGGAGGTTTCCCCGACACAGGCGTTCCGCCGGATGACCGCGGACTTGAGACGTACTGACCCGGACCAGAGCCGCCGGGAGCTGGATCTGATCGGTGCCTGTGAGGGAGCGGGACCACTGCGGCGGCGGACCTCGAGAGGCAGCACCACGGCACGGCTGATCAGCGGACTGGGAGCGGCACTGCTGCTTCCGGCCGTGGGGCTCAGCGCCGAGCCATACGAATCGGCGGCGACGCTCGATGCTGGAAGCACCCTCGCCGACATGCCGATGTCGGGGCGCGGCTGGCGCATCGAACAGGCCGTGCGCTGGGACGGGCGCATGAACCACTATCGCATGTCGACGCGTCGAACCCGGGCGTAGGCCTGGAGGGCGCGCTCGGCGCTGGAGAAGCTGGGAACGCCGCGCGCTGCCAGGACGCCCTCGACGGCCGGATCGGCCGGGCCAAACGAAACGTGGAGGACCGGCTTGGCCGCCGCCTGCGCCAGCCCGGCCATCGCTTCGACATGCGCCTGCCAGCCCTCGCCCTGTACGGAGCTTCCGATCACGACGGCTGCGTCCACTCCCGGGTCGTCGAGGGTCGCCGACAGGGCCTGCTGATACATCTCTCCTGCCCCTGCCAGGACGAGCCCGATGTCCACGGGATTGCGCACGCTGGTGCCCGCGCTGGCGACCACGCCGCGCAGGCGCCTCTTCGTCTGCTCCGCCAGATCCGCCAGCTTCAGGCCGGCCTCCTCGCAGGCGTCGGCCGCGGAGACGGCAGGCCCGCCCGGACCGGTGAGGATGGCCATCCGGGCACCGCTCGGCCGCCCCAGGTAGCGCAGGGCAACCAGGGTATCGAGCAGCTCGTCCAGATCGCGCACCTGGAGCGCGCCGGCCTGGCGCAGCATCCCGGACCACACTTCGGCCTCGCCGGCCAGGGCGCCGGTGTGGGAGCTGGCGGCCCTGGCGCCACCCCGGGTGCGTCCCACCTTCCACACGACCAGGTGTTTGCGGCGGCCGGCAGCGGTCAGCGCGCGCCACAGGCGTCGGCCGTCCTTGGCGCCCTCGATGTAGGCAGCGATGATCTCGGTCTCGGGGTCCTCCGCCAGGTATTCCAGGAAGTCCGAGGTCTCCAGATCGGCCTGGTTGCCCACGCTGATGACCTTGCTGAAGGCAAGCCCTCGTCCCCCGCCGCTCCAGACCAGGCGATTGCTCAGGGAGCCGCTCTGCGACACGAAGGCGATCGGGCCCTGTTCGGAGGACAGGCCCGGGAAGCTCCCCAGCCCGCTCTTCGGAACGTAGACGCCCATGCAGTTCGGGCCCACCAGGCGCAGCGGGCCGGCGCGGGCCGCGGCCATCAGCTCGGCCCCGCGCTCGCGGCCTTCCGGCGTGCCCAGCTCGGAGAAGCCCGCCGTGAAGACGATGGCCGCCTTCACGCCCTTCTCGGCGCACTCCCTGACCACCGAGGCCGCGAGCGCGGTGGGCACCACGATGATGGCCAGGTCCACCGCCTCCGGCAGGCTGGCCACCGACGGATGGCACGGCAGCCCCAGGATCTCCTGGGCGTTCGGGTTGACGGGGTAGATGCGTCCTCGATAGCCGGGGTCGAGAAGCGCGCGCAGGAAGAGCTGGCCGGGCCGGGGCGAGCGGGGAACCCCCACCACGGCGACCGACCGAGGCTCGAACAGGGCCTGGGCCGGCAGAACCGGACCTCGTGCGGGCGGGGGATCCGAGGTGGAAGACATCGACGCTTGGCACGCATCCAGCGGAGCAAGAGCCGTCAGGTCACGGCGCTCAGATCATCCTCAGCAGGGCCACGGGTGTCAACTCGTGGCGGTGGGGCGGGACCCTCGCAGAGCTCCCGGTAGCGAGCTGGTGAGAAAAGCGGGCCACATCCGTTAGCATGCTCCCGGCGATCACAGCGAGGGTGTCTACATGGAGAAGCTCGTCTATCTGATCTTCCAGGAGGCCGACCTTCCGGGCTCCGAGCTGCGGGCGGCCCTGCTCGAGAAGGCGGCGCCGGCGCTTCGGGCGGCAGGCGCCCGCGAGATCACGGTCCACGTTCACGACGAAGAGGTTGCCGACGGTACGCCCATGCGGAGGAGCGATCCTCCGATTCGCGCCATGGTCTCGTTCTGGATGCACAACGCCGACGACCGCGGGCCCTGCGAAGACGCGCTCGCGGAGCACGCACGACGCCTGGCGGGCTATCTCGTGGTGGAATCCCGGCCCCTGGTCCACGAGGCGCCCAAGGGCCGACGCACGCCGGGCATGAACCAGGTGACGTGCATCGCGAAGAAGCCCGGCCTCGACTACGACGAGTTCATCCGCATCTGGCAGCAGGATCACAAGGTGGTCGCCATCGAAACGCAGTCGACCGTGGGCTACGTGCGGAACGTCATCGTGCGAAAGCTCACCGAGGGCGCGCCGGACTGGGATGCGATCGTCGAGGAGACCTTCCCGATCGAGGCCCTCACCGACCCCCACGTCTTCTACGACTCGAAGTCCGAAGAGGAGCTCAAGCGGAACTCCGAGCGCATGGTGGAGAGCTGCCAGCGCTTCCTGGACTTCGAGCCCCTGGAGTACACGCACATGTCGGAGTACTACCTGGGGTGACGCGAAGATCAGGGGTCGACGTCCGCGTCAGGGCGAGACGTTGCCGAATCCCCCCATCCCTCCGGCAGCCTGGAGGAGGATGACATGAAGGCAGCCCGGATCGTCGGCCGTTCCTGGCGCGCCTTCGCGCCCGCTGCGGCGATGCTGCCCGTCGCCTGTGCCAATCGCGATCTGCTTGGAGATCCGAAACGGGTGCGGGCCGCCGTGCAGGGGGAGGAGATGATGCTGGTTCCCACGATGAGCTGGTCCGGACCCGACGAGAAGGACTGACACGGGCGCAGATCCTCGGGGCTCCGCCGGCCCGCGAGCAAGCTCGGACGCTCTGGCGTCTGCGATCGGCCCACAACGAACGGAGATTCAATGGAAGTCGACACGAGCCGTGAGGCCCCGCACATCTCGCTCCCGCGCGACGAGGAGCTTTCTCCGGAGATCTGCCAGGTGTTGAACAGGCTGCCGCCGCTCAACGTATTCCGCATCATGGGGCGGGTGCCGGAGAGCTTCCAGCCCTTCCTTGACTTCGCCTTCTCGATCCTGGTCAAGAGCGAGTTCGACGCGCGCAAGCGCGAGATCGCGGTGCTGCGCGTGGCCCACGTGACAAAGGCCCACTACGAGTGGGTACAGCACGTGGCCGTCGCCAAGGGCGTCGGGGTCACGCAGGAGGAGATCGACTCGATCGGCGTCGACGGGACCGGTCGGCGGGCTCGACGAGGAGGGGAATCTCCTGTGCCGCGTGGCGGACGAGATCAGCCGCGACGTGCGGCTGAGCGACGAGGCGCTCGCGGCCATCATCGGGCGCTACGGCGAGCGTCAGGCGATGGAGCTGATCCTCTGCTGCGCCTACTTCAACATGCTGAGCCGCGTGCTGGAGAGCGCGCGCGTGCAGCTGGAGGAGAAGCCGGTGCTGGGGCAAGGCGGGAGCTCCTAGCCCGGATTCGAGAGGACCGATGATCCAGGAACGACTGAGCGACGCACTCGAGGCCGTGGCTCGCGAGATGGCCGAGGTCGGCACGCTTCTCTGGACGCGGGGCTGGGCGGAGCGAAACGCGGGCAACCTCTCGGTGGACGTGACCGAGCTCGTGCCCCCCGAGGAGCCTGAGCCCGAGCGTCGCGTCGAGGTGCCGGGAGCCATCGCGCAGCCCGAGCTGGCCGGGCGCTGCTTCTTCATCACCGCCACGGGCGCGCGCCTGCGGGAGCTGGCGGAGCGCGGCACTCGATCCCTGCTCCTGGTGCGGATCGAGGAACGCTTGGGCGGATACAGGATCTTGTGGGGCGACCAGGGCACGAGCCTGCCCACCTCGGAGCTGCCGGCCCATCTGGAGGTTCACGGCCTCCTGCGGAGGAGCGCTTCTCCGTTCCTCGCCCTGGTGCACACCCACCCCACCCACCTCATCGCCCTCACCCAGATCGAATCGCTGGCCCGGGAGGACGCACTCAATCAGCTGCTCTGGAGCATGCACCCGGAGGTGAAGGTCTTCCTCCCGGAAGGGGTGGGCTTCGCCCCCTATCGCTGCCCGGGAAGCGGCGAGCTCGCCGCCGCGACCGTCGAGGCGCTGCGCGATCACCGGCTCTGCCTGTGGGAGAAGCACGGCTGTGTATCCGTGGGACGCGACGTCGTCGAGGCCTTCGATCTCATCGACACCGCGAACAAGGCCGCGGAGATCTACCTGCTGTGCCGCGCCGCGGGCCACGAGCCGCAGGGGCTGAGCTCCGAACAGCTCGATGAACTCACGCGTCGCTTCGGCGAACGGGGACGTCGTCAAATGTGAAATCCCCTCCGCTAGCGGGGGAGATTTCATATTTGACAACGTCCTTGCCTACCGCCGAGAAGAGGAGTGTCGACATGGGTTCAAGCTCTGAGACGAAGGTGTTCCATCTCAACTGCGGCACGATGCAGCCGCTGGGCGGACCTCTTCTGGGTCGAAGCCCGGCGCTGGTCACGTGCCACTGCCTGCTCGTCGAGACGCGGGGCGAGCTGTTTCTCGTCGACACGGGAGTCGGCGTGGCAGACATGGAGGATCCGAGGCGTCTCGGCCGCATGCGCCACCTCTTGAGAATACGCCGGGATCCCGCCGCCACGGCCATCCAACAGATCCGGGAGCTGGGATACGAGCCGGGCGACGTCGGGCACATCGTCATCACGCACCTGGACCTGGACCACTCGGGAGGGATCCCCGACTTCCCGGACGCGAAGATCCACGTGCTGCGGCCGGAATTCGAGGCCGCCACGCAACCCGCGACACGCGTGGAGCGCGACCGCTACCGTCAGTGTCATTTCGCCCATGGCCCGAAATGGGTGACTCACGAGCCGGTGGCAGCAGAGCCCTGGCACGGGTTCGAGTGCATCAGGGGAGCGGAGGGCCTGCCTCCGGAGATCGTTCTCGTGCCTCTGATCGGGCATACGAAAGGACACTGCGGGGTCGCCGTCGAGACGCCCGACGGCTGGCTGCTGCACGCCGGAGACGCCTACTACTACGACCAGCAGATGGCGGAGCCCCCCCACTGCCCACTGATGTTGGCGCTCTTCCAGTACATCGCGCATACGGATCGCCAGAAGGCCCGGCAGCAGCTCGAGAAGCTGCGCAGGCTGGCCAACAGCAGCGAGGCCCGGGTGAGGGTGTTCTGCACGCACGACTCCTCGGAGTTCGAGCAGCTCTCGTCGACGACGGTCACCTGAGCTGCGGGCCCGGATCGGTCGCGACCCCGAAGCTGCGAAACGGCGACGTGGACAGCCTGCCTGCGAGGCCTGTCAGCCGAGACTCTCGAGGAACGCCTGCGCCCGGGTACGCAGCTGACCGAGCCCGCTGGAGGTCAGATAGTCTCGCTCGAGCGCCAGCAGCCGCACCTGGGATTGCTGCTCGAGCGAGCGCCGAAGCATCTCGATCTCCCCGCCCCAGAGATCGCAGAACTTGAGCCTCTCGCACACGATGCCGTCGACACGGTACCGCTCGGCCGCTTCCAGCAGATTCCGAAGCCTGGTCTCGTAGTCGGCCAGCATGCGGGGGCACGGCATGTGCTCGAGCATCCGCCTGGCGATCGCCTCGATCGGATCGATCGCTTCGTCCGTCGGGTGGGAGAAGCTCTTCGCACCGCAGCAGAGCTGATCCGCCACGATGTCCGCTCCCAGCGACTCGAAGACCTCGAGGTAGCCGGGGTCGTCGAGCATTCCGCCGACGACCATGAGGCGCGGCCCGCTCCCCCTGGCTGCCGCGGTCTCCGCTGCCTCGAGCTGCTCGAGGCGCTGCTCGAGCATGGGGTTCAAGCGATCCTTCGGCATGCTCGCGGCAGCCACCGACATGGCGAGGACTTCGCTGCCCGTCGCCCGCGGAGGGTCCTCGCCGCGCAGCGCCGAAGCCCTCTCGAGCAGCTCCCGCGTGCGATTGTAGAGCGCGAGCGCTCGAGCGAGCTTCTCGTCGGAGATGACCACGGCGAACTCCGACTCGAGCCTCTGCTCGAGGTCTCTCAGCTGTTGTACCAGCCGCGCCCGCGAGGATTCGCTGTCGATGTGCGGCACGTCGACGTAATGACACAAGGGCGTCGCTTTCCTCGCCGTGCAGATCTCGAAGAGCCTTCGCACGTGGTCGCAGCTATTCGTGACGAGCAAGCCGTCGAGGAAGGCCATGTCGCCCTTGAGCAACTGGCTCAGCGTGTGGCGGACGAAGCTGCAGTTGTACGCGCCCAGGTACTCGTCGGCGTGCGAGGTCTCCTGGCTGCCCGTACCGCGCATCCGGAGCGGCAGGATCCCCGCGGCCCACAGCAGCTCCTCCGGAGCATGCGCACAGAAGAAGCCCATCACGCGGCCGCCGTCCGCCCGCCACTCCTTGACGTAGTCGTTCTCGATCGAACCGATCAGGCGCGCGAAATCGAGAGTCTCTTCCANNACGCGCGAGTCCATCCAGTCGAGGTCGAAGACGCAGATCGGGATCTCCCGCTCCCGGCAGACCTCTCGCAGCAGGCCGATCCACCCCCACACGTGCTTGCATCCGATCGGCCCGGGAAACACGACGCAGTCCGCTCCGAAGTCCCGGTAGTCGATCAGGAAGCGCTCGGTCAGCTTGTGGGCGCCGACCCGCAGGCGGCCCATCGTGGACTCCAGCCCCCGGCGCGCCAGACTGCATAGCATCGTGTCGACGCTGGTGGTATCGATGGGATCCTGCCTGAGGAAGCTCGAGAGAAGATCCGTGATGACGATGGCGTCGAACGTCTCCTCGAGCCACGCGTTCAGCTCGAAATCGAAGGTGACGGGGGTGTAGTACCAGAGCACCCTATGCTTCTCGTCGGCGAGCGCACCCCTGCCCTCCCTCACGGCCTCCAGCGCATCGTCGCGCAGGAACTCCGCATAGCGGGTGAAATCCGGCGAGCCGAGCGCATTGAGCATGGACGAGTAGAGGCCAAACGAAACCCTCCCGGAGTGGGGACACGGACGGGCACGTCTCAGCTCGAGCCATTCGACGACGGCGTCCGTGGCCCTGTTCGATTCCTCACAGACCTCCCGCAGGCGATCCCCGTCGAAGCTTGTCCCCGTCTGCGCCTCGAGGAAGCCGATCAGCTTGCGGATCTCGCTGGCGTAGTAGGCATGGGCCTCCGGAGAGTCGTCCGCGGGCGCGTCCAGGCGGTAGACGGGAGCGTCGGTGAGCTGCTCGAACATCTGGTATCCGATGCGCGAGCTGTCACAGGGAGCGCTGGCGGTGACGATGAAGTCGGCCCGCGGCAGCTCGTCGCGGACCAGCGCGCCGAGGAGGAACTTGTCGAGCACGCAGAGCTCGGGAGGAATGCCGCGCTGTTCCGCCGTGTCGACGTAGTCCCAGCAGACCTCCGGGGTGCCGAGTGCCATCATCGACGGATGGGTCTCGCCGAGGAACGGCTGAATCCCCATGGCGAGGAAGACCTCGGGGGTGAGGCAGAACTCGTACCAGCAGAGCTTCGCGCTGCGCTCGTCCATCACCCGGAACATCCGTTCGTAGTGGGCGATGACGAGCTCGACCCCTCCCGCGAGCAGGCGTCCGTGAGGGAGCATTCCCGCCCGGAGCATCTTCAGCATCGGCTTGAGCTGCTGCTCGACCTTGTCGCGCATGTGGCGCATCCCAGGGGCACTCATGACTCTGGCTCCCTCGCGCTGCGGGTGGCGCGAAATCGGAAAGGCGGGCCCATCGACTCTACCATACCGGCCTGCCGCAGCCCCGCCCGTCGAAGCCTCGGAGCGTTACCCGAGCGCGTCCTCTGCCGCGATGTATCCGAAGGTCATCGCCGGCCCGATGGTCCCGCCGGCTCCCGGATAGGTGCGCCCCATCGCCGCGGCCGAGCAGTTTCCGGCGGCGTAGAGGCCCTGGATGATCTCGTCGCAGTCCGTGAGGACGCGCGCGCGGGCGTCGGTTCGAAAGCCGCCCTTGGTGCCGAGGTCGCCGGGGTAGACCTTGACGGCGTAGAAGGGAGGCTCTTCGAGCGCGCCCAGGCTCGGGTTCGGGCCTCCGGCCTTGACGGTGTAGTAGAGGTCCTGAACGTTGTCCCCGCGACTGAAATCCAGGTCCTTCCCGGTCCGCGCGAACTCGTTGAAGCGGCGCACCGTCTCGATCAGCCCGTCGGCATCCACTCCGATCTTCCGGGCGAGGCCGTCGAGGGTCTGGCTCTTCTCGAAGAAGTTCCCCTCCCACACCCTGGGCAGCGCCCAGTCCGGCTTGGCCTTGCTGGGCATCATCGGCCCACAGGAGTACTTCTTGCGAAACCCGCGATCGAAGATGAAGAACGCGGGGATGGCCTGGCCTTCGGACGTGTTCGCCCTGTACATGCTCTTGCCGATGTCGTTGTATGGCCCCGCCTCGTTCATGAAGCGCCGGCCGCTCCGATCCACGATGATGCCGCCAGCCAGGCTCTTCTCGTAGATCATGATTCGGCAGGAATCCTCGAGCGGAACGAGCATCGATGGGCACCACCACGCTTCGTCCATGAGATCGAGGCTCGCGCCCCTCGCCACGGCCGGCGCCACGGTATCGCCGGTATTGGTCTCGCATCCCGCCGTCCAGCGGTCGCTGGTGGGAGCCGGCTGGTATCGCTGCCGCATCTCGAGGTTCCTCTCGAAGCCTCCCGCCGCGAGAAGCACTCCCTTCCTGGCCCGGATGCGAAGCGGCCTGCCATCCCTCCGGACCAGGGCGCCGACGACGCGCCCCTCTTCGTCGATGAGACCCTCGAGTGGAGTTTCGAGCCAGAGGGGGACCCTTCGATCCATCAGGGAGAGTCGCAAGCGGCCGATCAGGGCGCGTCCGAGCGAGAAATCGGTGTTGCCCAGGCGCTTGCGCCGCGCTCGGAAGTTGGTGTAGTAGGAGAAGAGTTCGCGCAGCATGAACCCGATGAGGCGCGATCCTCCCGCCATCAGCATCTTGCCCTCGGACGCCCTTACCGTGAGTCTCCCCCCCAGCACGAAGTGCGAACTGTCGGGCACGCCCATGCGCACGAGTTCATCGCCGAGCCGCAGGCCGTCGAAGACCGCGGGCTCGCACGAGCGTCCCCCGGGCTTGCCGCCCGGCTCTCCTGGGTAGTAGTCCGGGTAGTCCTCCACGCACTCGAAGCGGACGTGAGAACACTCGGCCAGGTTCGTCATCATCCTGGGCGCCGTCTCGACGTAGGCTCGGAGCTTCTCCGTGCTCGAGCTTCCCGCCGTGACGGCCTCCAGGTAGCGCAGTCCTTCCTCGGCGGAATCGCTGATGCCGGCTCGAGCCATCAGCGGATTGTTCGGCACCCAGACCACGCCGCCCGACAGGGCGGTCGATCCTCCGTAAAGGGAGGACTTCTCGACGACCAGCGTGTCGCCGCCCAGGTCGTGGGCGCGCAGGGCGGCCGTCATGCCCGCAGCGCCGGATCCGACCACCAGGAAGTCCACCGAGTGATCCCAGGAAGCCATGGTCAGAGCGCCTGCTTCGCGCGCGCCACCAATCCCTCGCAGAGCGTCGCCGCCGCCACCGCGTTCTCCGCCCAGCCGTCGGCGCCCAGCTCGTCGGCGATCTCCTCGGTCGTCGCGCCGCCCCCCACGATCACCTTGAAGCGCTCCCGAAGGCCCATGTCTCTCAGGTAATCGAGAACCTCCGAGCAGCCGGGGATCGTCGTCACCAGGAAGGTGGAGAGGCCGATGATGTCGGCGTCCACCTCCCGCGCCTTGTCGATGAAGGTCATCGGGGCCACGTCCACGCCCATCGAGTGCACCTCGAAGCCCGCCAGCTCGAGCCGCTTGGCGACGAGGCCGTAGCCGAGATCGTGCATGTCGCCCTGCACGGCGCCGATCACCACCACGCCGCGCGGAGCGCCCCTGCCCTTTGGAAGGTGGGGATCGATCAGGGCGATGCACTTCTCGGCGATCTGGCCGCCCAGGATCAGCTCGCCGAGGAAGTACTCCCCGGCCTCGAATTGCTCGCCGATCCGCTCGAGACCCCTGATCACCCCTTCCTGGAGCAGGACGAGAGGATCCTCGCCCCCCGCCAGTGCGGCTGTCACGGCATCGGTGGTAGCCTCGTTCACCGCCGCGAGGAGATCTGCGATCTTCCCGGCGCCCATGGACTCCCTTCTCGGCACGGGGTGATTGCGTCGTGCAAACCGAGCCGGGCTCGGCGCCGGCCGCCCCCGTGCGACGCGCTGATCGTACTCGAGACCGGCGCGCTCTGCCGGCGCTCGTGTCGAGGAGGTTCGCAATCTGCTACAGACGCCGCAGGGATGGAGGTGTGGCATCCAGGACGGAGACAGGATGCTCCCG
>JABAHP010001967.1_pt4 | contig 13202 bp, 9 predicted proteins | sample 7062081 | NCBI WGS metagenome assembly JABAHP01 (sample SAMN14534357, study PRJNA622989) | marine sediment metagenome | biome: marine biome [ENVO:00000428]; feature: marine pelagic biome [ENVO:01000023]; material: deep marine sediment [ENVO:00002113] | place: India: Gulf of Kutch | collected... | reverse complement strand
CACGTAATGATAGTCACGCATCTGCAAACCGTCTCCGTAGAGGGGCAGCGGCAAGTCCTCAATTGCGTTGGTGACGAAGAGCGGCACGACTTTCTCAGGGTACTGATAGGGGCCGATGTTGTTCGCACCTCGGGTGATGGTGACCGGTAGATCGTACGTGACGTGGTAGGCGTTGACCATCAGGTCGGCGCTGGCCTTGCTGGCGGCGTAGGGGCTGCGCGGAGCCACCGGATCGGTCTCTTTCGAGGCGCCTTCCGGCACGTGACCGTACACTTCGTCCGTGGAGACCTGATGATAACGCTCTATCCCAAACTCGCGGGCAGCCTCCAGCAGCACGTAGGTGCCGTAGACATCGGTCTGGATGAAGGCATCGGGGTCCATGATGGAGCGGTCAACATGCGTTTCCGCAGCGAAGTTGACAATGGCATCCACGTTGTTAGCAGCCATCGCCTGTCGCACTGTGGCAGCGTCACAGATGTCGCCCCGCACGAAAACGTAACGGTCGGTGAACTCTTCCGCCACATCCTGGAGGTTGTCCAGATTACCAGCATAGGTCAGTTTGTCATACACGATGATGGTGTAGTGGGAGTATTTCTCCAGCATGTAGCGGACGAAGTTGGAGCCGATGAAGCCGGCTCCGCCGGTGACCATTAAGCAATGCACAGTATGCCTCCTGTGTCTTGGAATTTGGGGTTTCCTCGGCTATTCTACCACAACCGACAAGCGGAGCAACCATACTATCTCACGAGCATACCATCGAAAGCGCCTGATCGCCTTAGGGATAGCTGCGACCGAGACCAGGTCGCAACCTTGACTTGCGCCACGATGATGCTATCATTGGCTCAATATCCCCACCGTGGAAGGCGAATTAGCAGATGTACCTCGAGCCAACGATACGGAGAAAGAGACGACGCTCATCGCCATTGCGAGTGCTGTTCCTGCTGATGCTGATCAGCGCAGGCATCTACGTCTACGCCCTGATCAAACAGGAGCAGATCGAAAGCCCTTTCATCCCCACCCCGACGCCGACGCGCGCCGCGCTTTCCTACGCCGCTGAGGCCGAGGAACTGTATCTGCAGGGCAAACTAGCAGAGGCTATTGTGGCCTACGAACAGGCAATCGCACTTGAACCCGATGACGTACTGCTACACGTCCCTCTGGCGCGGCTGCTGATCCTGGAGGGGCGGACGGTCGAGGCAGTGCGACGCGCCCAACAGGCGACCGAGATAGCGCCGGAGAATGCGCGCGCCTGGGCCGTCCTGGGAATGGCCTACGACTGGAGCGGCGATGTACCAGAGGCAATTGATGCCTGCCAGCGCGCTATCGAACTCGACCCCACCTACGCTGAGGGGTATGCCTACCTGGCCGAGGCCTATGCCGACGCCGTGCGTTGGGCAGACGCAACAGAAGCCGCTCAGACTGCCCTGCAGTTGGACGATCGCAGCGTGGACGCACATCGCAACTACGGCTATGTGCTTGAGAGGCAGGGGAATTACTCGGGAGCATTGGAGGCCTATGAGCGCGCGCTGCAGATCCACCCCAATCTGGCGTACATCCATATCGCCGTCGGGAGAGACCATCGCATATTGGGTGATCTTGACGCAGCGGTCAGCGGTTTCCAGCGGGCGATTGAGGTTGACCCGGACAGTGCGGAGGCATACGATCAACTAGGGTGGACGTACTTCAGTTTGGGAGAGTACGAACGGGCCGAAACCTATCACAAACAAGCCATCGAAGTAGATCCCGAGTTTGCGCGGGCGTTCGGACACCTGGCGATTACGTACTGGGCGCGTCGCAACTACGAGTCGGCCATCCCCAATTTCGAGCGGGCCATCGAGTTGGGGTTCATCGCGGCACGGCAGGACGCCGAGGCATTCTACGTCACCGTCGAGGACCTGACCAGCGAGACCCCTGGACCGTCACCAGACGTTGTGCTGCGCGGCGACTTCGTCGTCGCGTCTACCGATGAGCAGGATACACTCCGAGCCACGCTGACACCGAAACTGGATGATGAGACGTGGGCCAATGCCAGCGGCTCGATTACCTTCAACACGCGGACAGGGAAGGCCACCGTAGAGTTGAAAGGGCTGGCCAGGCTGACATACGGGCAGGCATATATGGGCTGGTTTGATGGGGTACGCGAGCTCTCTGGCGATCCGTTGAGCACCGGACGGCTCCGGCAAAACACCGACGGTGGCGTGGAGTTGGAACTTGAGACCGCGTGGGTTGAGGGACCTCCGATCGAGCATTTCTACACCCTGGGACTGGCCTACTTCTACATGGCGGAGTGTGAGAAGTCGTATACCCTCTTTGACGCTGCGCTCCAGATAGACCCGGAGGAAGTCAACGCGCTCGAAGGAATCCGGCTTTGCCGGGAAGCAGAGACGGAGGAGGAAGGTACACCCTGAGTTGGACCTCTAGGCACCCAATCTCCTGCTCGCGAAGTGCCCGCGCCATGGATCGGAATGGAGCAGAGAGTGTGTTGCCTCGTGATGTCCTGCTATGGAGAGATGCTGCCAAAACAGTTGACCAGAATTCCATTCTCTGGTATACTTTTCTTGAGCCGGAGTGGCGGAACAGGCAGACGCGCGCGACTCAAAATCGTGTGGGCTTGGCCCATGTGGGTTCGATTCCCACCTCCGGCACCTGACTGAATCAGGACGGGCTGTTCAGGTCCATCGCGGCGTCCACGGGCGGGGTACACGCCCAAGCGCCGCGTTCTTCTTAGGGGGATGCTGGAGCTAGGTAGTGGTGAGGGAAGGTACACAAGCATGGGCCATACGCACCGCCATCGCTGCAGCAGTCGGGCTGCTGATGGCATTCGCCATCGGTTGGTGGATCTGGCCGGTGCAATACACCAACACAGCGCCAGACGTACTGCGTCAGGACTACCGAGACGACTACGTTGTCATGGTCGCCACTGCCTATGAAGTAGAGCAGGATCTGGAGCAGGCCCGCAACCGGCTGAAACTGCTTGACCCAGAGGAACCTGCGGCCCCTGTGGTCGAACTGGCGGAGCGACTGATCGAAGCGGGCGGCGGTGCCGAGGACATCACCTACCTGGCACGCCTAGCGTGGGTGCTCGGAACCCTCCCCCCCCCACTGACCCCGTATCTGGACGGTCAGCCGTGAGCGGCTTTTCCGCACGCCGGGCATTCCCCATTATTGGCCTGGTGAGTGGCCTGGCGTTAGGCCTGGTGTACACCTGGGTCATCGTCCCCGTCGAACTCGTCAACACGCAGCCCGTGCTACTGCGCACCGACTACCGCGGGGACTGGGTGCGCCTGGCAGCACTCTCATACGTGGCCGACGGGGACCTGGAGCGGGCCCGCACGCGGCTGAACGGCCTCAGAAACGAGGACGTAGCCGAAGCGATGCAGGCACTGATCGAGGAATTCGCCGCTGCCGGTCGCTCCGCGGATACCTTGCGCCGCTTGACCACGCTGGCCCAGGCCTTGAATGTGCATACCCCGGCGATGCTGGTCTACCTGCACACACCTGGTACACAGCTGCCGCCCTCTACCCACACGCCATCACCGATGTACACATCTACGCCCACTCCTGCACCGCCTGATACGCCTACTGCGCGTGCCTCGCCGACCTCGCCCCCCCCTACCCTCGAACCCACCTTCACGCCTACGTTCGCGCCGCATAATGCATCATCTGTAGTCACACCCACCTCCGAATCAACCAGCACGCCTTCTCCTTCCCCCACTCCGACTCCCCCACTGCTGTCTCGCTTGCAGTTGGCCCAGCGGGAACAGATATGCCAGCCGGGACAAGTACCGCGCATTGAGGTCATGGTGAGGGACGAGAATGGCGTAGGTCTGTCCGGTGTCACAGTCTGGCTGACGTGGCCGGGCGGAGCCGACCGGGCCGTCACCGGCCTCAAGCCCCAGAGAGGGGCTGGGTACGCAGATTTCAACGCCGAGCAGGGCGTCAGCTATGCCCTGGGCATCGGTGAACTGGGGATGCCACTGGTGACCGACCTGCGGATCGAACCCTGCCCCGCCGACGTAGATCAAGAGCCGCTGATGGGCTCCTGGCTCGTCGTGCTCGAGCCGCGGCGCCCTGATGGCGAATAGATTAACTCGTGTAGCTGAGCAAGGATGTCGATTGGTTGACCGTCGACCGACTCTGATGTACAATCGGGCCAGATCGGAGCTACTGCCCATCGTGGGAGCGAGCGGCACGTAGTCAACAGCCAATGGTGCTTCTGAGAGAGCTGATCGCATTAATCACTGTGCCACCGGGCGACCTGGTCTATCACCTGGTCACGCTGTTCGCTATCCAGATCATTCTGGGAATAGCGTTCGGGCATTGGAACCGCCACCGCCTTGATCCGAAAGCGATACGGCTGCTGGTGACGGGGGTGGGCTTTGCCTTCGCACGCGCCCTGCTGATGCTCGTCGCCGTCCTCGACCGCGTCGGCGTGTTATCGCCCAACGCCGTGCTGCCCCCGCTTGAAAGGTTTCTCGACCTTGCCACTCTGCTTCTGGCCGTCTGGGCGTTCTTGCCGATCCTGGAACGGCACTCGCGCCTGGGTGTAACGCTCTTGCTGGCCACTCTCCTGATAGCCGGAGGCGTGTATGCAGCGTTTGCCGCCACATGGCCAGAGGCCGAGGCTCAGAGCATCGCCTACAATGGCTATTGGCAGGACACGGCGTGGGAGTTCTCCGCCATGTCGATCCTCGCGCTGGCACTCATAGCCGGAGTTATGTGGCGTGAGAGTGATTGGGGGCTGGCGATCTGCCTGTTCGCCCTCTGGCTCACGGGCCATATCCTGCAGTTCACCGTTCCGTTTACTGATTCCCACACGGCTGGGTGGGTGCGACTGGCTAACCTAGCTGCGCTGCCACTGATGGCTGGCCTCGCTTATCGCCACGTACTGAGCGCGCCCGCAGCCACCAGCAGGGACACCGTCCTGGGAATGGCGAGCGTTCTTCAGGCTGTCCGGCGCATTGAGTCGACCGACGACGTTGAGTCCGCTCTCAGGGTGGTCGCTTCATCTATCGCTCACGCGTTAGGGGCTGACATAGTCGCCCTCGGTCTCCCGTTTCCCGGACCGGCCAAGGGGATACGCATCGTCGCTCTTCATCCTCCGACCAGCGCAGTGCTGGCACATCAGGAACCGACCTTGCTTGTGTCCAGACATCCCTTGCTGGCCACCGCACTTCAGACCAGGCGACTGCAGCGCGCGCGTGCGCCGCGCGAGAACCGGGCCATCGCTTCGCTCTATCGTCGCCTGGGTATCGAGCGCCCAGGCCCCTTGTTGGTACAGCCTTTGGTTGACGGAGGTACGCTGCTCGGTGTAATACTGGCCGGAAACCCCATCTCACAACAACGGTGGACGACACGCGACGAACAGATCTCCCAGGCTGTGGGCGCGGCGATAGCGGCATCGTTGACCAATACCTCCCGCCGGGAGATGGCCGACCGCGATGCAGAAGTAAGAGAGGCCCTTACCGAGGCACGTCGTCTCGCCCAGCGGGAGGCCAGGCTAGAGGTTGAACTGGAGAAACAGCGCCAGCGGGCCGAGGAATTGGCCACAAAACTGCGCCTGCAAGAGCGCGAGCCGGGAACTCAGAGCAAAGCGGAGGCGGAAGCCGCCATCTGGCAACAGGAAATACGCGACGCGGCGGATGCTCGTGCTGCTCTGGAGGTCGAGTTGACTGAGTGGAGGGAGAAAGCGGAACGACTAGCCCGTTCGGCGGCCGATTTTCAGGACCGACTGACCCAGGCACAGGCCGAACTCCAGAAAGCACGCAGCCAGACCACCTCGGCCCCGGTTGCACAACCGACCGACGGCAGCCCAGGCGGCATTCTGGTGAGCGACGCCCAGGGCAATATCATCCTGGTCAGCCAGGGAGCCCAGCATCTCATCGGACAATCCCATTCGGCACTGCTGGGCAGACCGCTTGAGGCCCTATTCACCGAGCCATTATGGGTACAGGCAGTCAGCGGGCTCCTGCACGACGAGACTCAGGCCGGCGAGGTGGCTACGGCACGCCTTGATCTGAACGGGCAGGTTGTGCAGGCAGAATTGACACGCCTCCCAGACACAGCCGGTTGCCCGGGGATCCTGGCCGTTGTACTCTACCTCGAGGAAGGCGCAAGGATTTCGAGCGAGATAGCGGTTTCACTAATTCACGAACTGCGCACCCCGATGACCTCCATCACCGGTTATACAGATCTGCTGCTGAGTGAGTCGGCCGGAATCCTGGGTGAGATGCAACACCAGTTCCTGAAACGAATCAACGCCAACATCGAGCGCATGGGCGGGCTGCTCAACGACTTGGTCAAGGTTGCCGCCATAGATGCCGGGCAGATCTCGCTATCGCCCGAACCTGTCGACCTGATCAGTGTCATCGAGAGCGCAATCATGTCCCTGTCTGCCCAGTTCGGTGAGCGCAGGCTGGCAGTTCAGATGGACCTGGCGTCCGACCTGCCACCGGTGCATGCGGATCGAGACAGCCTGTATCAGATTGCGCTGCACCTCCTGTCCAATGCCTGCCAATGCTCAGAGCCAGGGACCGAGATCGTGGTCAGTGCCCGGTTGCAGGAGTACGACAGCCAGGTCGATGGCCTGCCCAACTACCTGCTTGTGTCTGTGACCGATACGGGCGGCGGCATCGCGCCAGAGGATCAGCGCCGGGTCTTCCAGCGTCTCTACCGGGCGGACAATCCTCTCATCGCCGGGCTCGGCGATACCGGTGTCGGCCTATCTATTGCAAAATCGCTGGTGGAGGCGCAAGGAGGGCGTATCTGGGTGGAAAGCGAGATGGGAGTAGGCAGCACGTTTAGCTTCATACTGCCACTCTCAGGCGAGGATGACAGCGACCGGCTGTCGAAGACTGGGACGGGTGAAGCCGAGGGACACCAGTGAGCGGACACGTGCGCTCCAGCGCGGGCCGTCCCGCTGCGATAAGACAACTGCTTTGGGGCATCGTCATCACGTTCGTCAGCGTGGGTATGTTGCTGGGCAGCTTGTTGCTCAGTAAGCTCGACACGTTGGGCGTGCGTCCCCGTCCGACGCAGGTGGCTGCTATGCTCTCACCCACACCGTTTCTGCCCGCGACCAGCCCTACATCTCTGCCTACGGCATCTCCCTCTCCCCTGCCGCCTACAACAGAAGCGACCGTTCCACCGACGTTTACCCCTTCCGCGTCGCCCACTATGTCTCTGCCCCTGCTGCCCAGTTGTCCGCGGCCTCCGGGCTGGTTCGCCTACATCGTGCGGCACGGTGAGACGCTCACCGGACTGGCTTGGCGGGCTGGCATCACCACCTTTGCGCTGATGCGTGCCAACTGTTTGAGCACACCGACCATCTACCCTGGTCAGCAGATTCACCTGCCACCCACCTTCTATGCCAGTCCCACTCCTCGATCCTATACCTGTGGCCCCCCTCTTGGCTGGGTTGTGTACATTGTGCGGCCAGGAGACACTCTCTACTCTCTGTCGCTGCGTTTTCGCGTCGGTATTGACACAATTCGACGAGCGAATTGCTTGGCAAGCTATGTCATCTACGTCGGTCAGGCGCTCTACCTCCCGCCTTTGTCTCCCACGCGGACTCTCACCCCCACCCCCTTCCACACACCGACTCCGCTCTACACATCCACGCCCATCTACACTCCTGTGCTCACTCCTACACCCACTCCCATCCTCACACAGTACCCCACTGCCACTTGGTCCCCCACCCCCACATATTACCCCACCCCCACGGCTACGCCCATCGCGACCAGCACCGCTTCGCATACTCCGACCTACACGGCCACGCCCACCGCGACCCCCGATCCCACCTTGATGCCTACCTCCACACCGACACCCACCCCGACGGGGCTGCCTACGTCCACACACACGCCGATCCCCGCTCCGACAGAATCCGCCACGCCTACCTACGCGCCGACGCCTACCCCGACGGATTTCCCCACGTCCACATACACGCCGACGCCCACTTCGACACCCTCCGAATGAGCATACCGGCATAGGCCCCAATGCCCCCCGGCGGTCGGAATCTCTCCCTGTATCGGCTGCATCGTCTCTGTAGTTGTGCGAGCATCGCGGCATTTGATTGGCTCACAGGGTCCCAAGGAAGTGAGGGGGCAGATAGAAGGAGAAAGAGAATTATCTGGCAGCGATCAAATTCCGTGGTATAATCCACAATTGTACCTGGATAGACTGGAGAAACAAAACACGAACCACATGCACCGTTTTCTGAACCACCTTTTTGAGGGGCTAACCCTGGTCGTCATCCTGGCGCTGTCGGTGGTGATCAGCCGTTGGGTCATCTCCGCCGCTCCAGAAGCTTCTAGGACGCTCACCTCAGCCACTCTCGCCGCCCAGTCGACTGTTCTGCCCGCGACCCTGCCTGCAGAGACGCCCGGGCCAACGGTCGCGCCCACCCACACGCCTATGCCCACGGCCACATCGACGCCCACCCGCATCCCCACACCCACGCTTACGCCTCACCCACCCACCGTATTGCCCGATCCACCCCTCATTCTGACTGTCGCGAATCCCACACCTCATCCGTTGTCCATGCCAGCGCCGATGCCGCTGGTTGAGCAGCCCAGCGGCGTGATCAACATCCTCTTGCTGGGCTCCGACATGAACGCCGTGGAGGGCACAGGGCGAACCGATGTCATCGTCGTCGTCAGTGTCGATCCGGATCTGCCCTCGATCGCCCTCATCTCCATCCCACGTGACTTCTATGCGTGGATTCCGGGTCATGGCTTCGACCGGATCAACACGGCCTACAGCCGCGGGGCACGCAATGGCTACCCCGGCGGTGGCCCTGGGCTGATCAAAGCTACCCTGGAGTACAACCTCGGGGTACGCATTCACTACTACGTACAGGCTGGGTTCGATGACTTCATCAGGATCGTGGACACGCTGGGAGGTGTCGATGTGGCCGTGGAGTGCCCGCTATCCGATACCTTCCCTGACCCCGATTCGCCAAACGGTCAGACTGACGTGGACTGGCTACCAGGCATCCACCATCTGGATGGTAAGCACGCGCTCTGGTATGTCCGCTCCCGCTGGAGTACCAATGACTTCGATCGCAACCGCCGCCAGCAGCAAGTGCTACGAGGCCTGTATCGGCAAGTTATGACCTTGGACATCATCCCCAAGATTCCTCAACTGTGGGGAGTTCTCAACGAAACCGTCTCCACCGACCTGGGGTTGGACGAATTGCTGTATCTAGGGGCCGTTGGCTCGCGTCTGGATCCGATAAACGTGAAGAGCCGTTTCGTGGGAAGCAACGTCTTGCAGGCGTGGACCGCGCCGAATGGAGCCTACGTGTTGGTTCCGTACTACGAAGCCCTCGGCCCCCTGATCAGCGAAGCATTGGCCCCGCCGGCCAGTGAACGCGCGCAGCAGCGCGCCTTCCAGGTCGACGTGTGGAACGGTACGCCTGACGAGGGGTTGGGCCACGTGGCGGCCGAGAGGCTACGATGGGAGGGCTTCGCGGTTGTGAACGTGGGACCGGCCGACAAGACCTATCCGCGCACGCAGATTGTGGACTTCACCACTACGTCGAAAGGCTCAGCGATCTCCTGGCTGATGCGTCTCTACAGGCGCGACGGAGGTGACGTCATCTCCCAGCCGACCGAGGGCAGTGCGCTGGATTTCCGGGTGATACTTGGTTCCGACTACGACCCCTGCGCCGCCACCAAGGCCTACTGGTACCCTGGACCGCTCCCCACGCCTACACCTTTGCCCACGGTGGTGCCTACCGTAGTCCCCTGAAGCTGGCGGGAGCCGTGAGGGTGCACCAGAGCAGGGCTACGGCGGCGGGATTCTCGTTGGGCGCGTGAATATCGCCAGCGCCTCCCCAGACCCATCCTCGACCCAGAAAGTGAAGTCGTTCCAGGCCCCAGGGAAGGAGAACTGCGTCTGCACCGTCCACGTGGCTTCATCTTCCAGAGCGTCCACCCAATAGCTTGACCAAGCCTCCGCATCATCGCCCGAGATGGCATCCCCCGGCACGTCGATACTGCGTATCGGCGTGTATAGCGTCATGGTGCCCACGGAGTTGTCCAGGTCCCAGTTGTGTTGCTCAAAGGAGGCTGTTCCCCCGGGCACGTACGCGTACAACCAGCGGGGGGCATCGGAGGCGAGCGGGAGCGTCCACGAATAAGCGAAGACACGGCTGCCGTCCNNTCCACGAATAGGCGAAGACACGGCTGCCGTCCAGCGCCTCGTTAGGTGATGAATCACTCGTGCTCAACGCGACGTTGTAGAGATTGCCATCGTCGCCGCCGTCAGCGCCCACCACGGACAGCTTGAACACGCGCTTGTTGCCCACCGTTTCTCCCTGGTCGGGGTCGACCGTCGCGAATAGGTGCCAGGTCATGTTCAGCGTATCGCTGACGGCGAACGTCTGGATAGCGATAAGCGTTCCACTGTTGATGCCCGGATCGGTCGGCGTGACAAACCTGGCCTGGCGGGCGGCGGGACTGGTATATGCACCGCCTCCTCCATAGACGCCGAAGGTCGTGGCGGTGTCCCACCCTCCCCCCCATTGCTCATCGAGGTCGCCGCCCACGTCAGGGTCGAAGATATAGATGTAGAGCGTGTCCGTGAATGTGTCTGGAATCTCCAAGAAGATGACCTGGACGTAATCATTATCCCCCTTGTCCAGCGAAGCGGCTGTGCCAAAGGTCGATATCAGACCCGACGCCAGCATCGTATCCGGGCTGAGCGCGGTATAGGCTGGTGAGAGCCGGCCAGGCTGCCCGTCGGGGTTTCTGACGGTGAGGGCATAGACGCCAGGTATGATTCCCGCTGGCACCGTCCCGGTGAGCGTGTCGGTGGTAGCATCGGAGATGGCAATGGGGACATTGACCCGGAGTGTCGCTGTCGGCACACCGAAGAAATTCTCCCCCGCGATGACCACCGGCACGGGAGCGGAATTCACCCCCTGGTTGGGCGTGATGCTGAGAACGGACGGAGGAGGCACGGGCGTTTCGGTCGGCGTTTCGGTCGGCGTGGGGGTGTCCGTGGGCGTTGGGGTATCTGTCGTCGGAGGGGGAGATGGTGTGAACGTCGAAGTAGGATTGGGCATGTCGGTGGAGGTAGGCGTGGTCGTCGGCGTGGGTGTCGATGAGGTCGTCGATGTGGGTGTAGGGGAGGGCGTGGGCGTGGACGTGGATGTCGGAGTGGGTGTGGGCGTGGGTGTGGCTGTAGACGTGGGCGTAGGCGAGGGTGAGGATGGGCTGGGGGTGGGGGTCGGAACGGCGGCTGCTGCCTGAGGCGTGGCGGTGCTCGTCGGGGCCGGGGCGAGGGTCATGGGCGGGACGGCAATCGCCGTCCCGGCAGGTGTCAGGATGCTTCCCGGGTCCCAGGGAGGAGGGGTCATTACCTCTGGACGGAGTGGTTCGATGGGCACTCCTGCGGCGTCCAGACCCTCATCCGGATCGAGCTCGGAGAGCATATCGGCAGGGATGGGCCAGATGCGATCTGGCCTGACCGCGCTTTGTGCTGCTGCCAGGAGACAGAAAAACCCCAGCAGCAGTATGAGGAGGAACAACAACAGGTCGCGTCGTTCTCGGCCCCCATCACGGTCGTCCTTAGAACCCGTCGCAGCCATGTCCGCCTTTCTCCGCCCCAATGTGTCAGACTTGGCCCCTATTGCTCTGATTGCCCTGCAGCGCTGGGAGGATCACGCTGAATGTGCTGCCGGATGCTTCCTCGCTGGAGACCTGGATATGTCCCCCATGCGCCTCGACGATCACGCGGGCCACGTACAGTCCCAGACCGAGACCCCGCACGTCGTCTGCTGTCACGTTGGTGACTCGGTAGAAGCGACTGAAGAGACTCTCTTGGTCTTCAGGTGAGATGCCCTTGCCGGTGTCTATGATGTCCAGAGTCACCTCACCATCGTGTGTGGACAGTCGTAGGGTCACGCTGCCACCGGCCGGTGTGTACTGCTGGGCATTGCGCACCATGTTGATGACCGCCCAACGCAGCCGTCTGGCATCCGCATCCACCAGGGGAATGTCGGCAGGCGTCTCCACGTGAAACGCCAGTCCCTTCTGCTGCATGCGTGGGCGCCACTCCTCGGCGATCTCTTCGACGAGGGTCGTGAGCAGGACAGGATGGGGCCGCAAGCCCAGCCGCCCCCCTGCCTCCATCTCCGAGAAATCCAGCAGTTCGTTGATCATTGCCACGAGATCATCGGTGTGGCGGCTGATTGTCTTCAGGAAGCTGAGCTGCTCCTCGTTGAGGGCATGCTCCGCGCTGACGAGCAAAAGCTCGCTGTAGCCCTTGATCGCCGTCAACGGCGTGCGCAGCTCGTGGGAGACGTGCGTGATGAACGCATCCTTGAGTCGTTCGGCCTCGACCTCGGCCGTCACGTCCCGCAACACGATCACGGTGCCCAGGTGTTCGTCCTTGTCCGTTCGGACGGCCGCGGAGTGGGCACTGATCACCTTCTTGCCCACCTGGAAACGCCGCCGCTCCAGGAGCCACGGACTCGGCTGGAGGTCCGAAACCCGGTCATAATCCCCCGCCGACAGCTCGCGCAGCGGGCCGAACATGAAGTTCTCCGCCATCTCCTCCAGCAATACCTTGGCCGAGGTGTTCAACGGGATGAAGTTCCCCTCCAGATCCTCCAGCATCACGCCATCGCCAATGCTGGACAGAATGGCCCGCATGCGACCGATCGTCTCCTCCAGCGCGCGGGTTCGCTCCGACAACCGTCCCGTCATCTCGTCGAAGGTTGTGGCCAGCAATCCAATCTCATCCACGCTCGAGATCCCAGTACGCTGCCCGAGATCGCCTTCTGCCACCGCCTGAGAGGTATGTACCAGGCGATTGAGGGGACGAGTGATGCGCCGGGCGATCAGGTAGCCGACCACAACGACACACACCATCGCGGCGGTGAAGATCAGGGCGTAGGTATTGCGACTGGTGACGCCAGCCCGTACGATGAACTGTGAGGGCAAGGCGACGCCGAAAACCCCCAGACTGTCGTCGCCCAAGCGGAGGGGCCCGCGGGCGAGGCGATACCAGCGGCCGCGGATGCGGGTGTTCTCAGCGATGGTCGACTTGTCGCTGTACAGAGCACTCTCATATAGCGCTGGCGTGGTTGAGAGCTCATCCAGCAGGGCAGCCACTTCGGCGGATTGCTCGGCGAACGCGAAGGTGGTATCGACGGCGCGACCGCCATCGAGGTAGATCGTCACGTCGGCCAGAGA
>JABAHP010006218.1_pt1 | contig 13227 bp, 8 predicted proteins | sample 7062081 | NCBI WGS metagenome assembly JABAHP01 (sample SAMN14534357, study PRJNA622989) | marine sediment metagenome | biome: marine biome [ENVO:00000428]; feature: marine pelagic biome [ENVO:01000023]; material: deep marine sediment [ENVO:00002113] | place: India: Gulf of Kutch | collected... | reverse complement strand
GCTCTGGCGGAACGGCTCTCGCACGCGCCTGCCTTCAGAGACGGGCAGACGCCAGGGCAGCCATGGGCTGGGCGCCGGTGATTCAGCAGTCTCGGCCCTCTTGCCATCCGGCTGATGGCTTCTCTTCTTCCGCTTTTCCAGCCACGACCATACCATGTAAGAGAAGGCGCTACCGCTGATCTGCATCGCCTCGGGCTGGTAGTTTGCCCCCCCAGTCCACAACTCGCCTACCAGGCGCCGGTGCCTCCGCCGCCGGCTGGCGGCCCAGCCAAGGGCCGCGGGCAGTCCGATCCCTGCTAGCAGCGGCAGCACTGCCAGCCGGGCGCTGAATGTTTCTGTCTGGGCACTTGCGTCAACCGGCTTGAGCGGCATAGCGAGTTCGAGTGTGGTGGGCGACGATCCAAAGGAAAGGGCGTTATCGAGAGCCAGGAGGTCGGTGGGGATCGTCGCGAGTTGGCCGGCCACCCAGCCGGGGAAGAGACCCAGACCCAGGCAGGCGGCAGCCAGCACCAGCAGGGTCGACCGCATCCGCCAGGGTACGTCGCCTTGTTTCTCCGCTGCCTTGATTTCTGGCCGGCGTGGCGCGCCCAGCAGCACCTCCCCGGCTATCTTGGTAAAGGCCAGGGCAGTCAAGCCAAAGGCGATGCCCAGCATTAATAGCACGGCAATCAAGCTCACGGCCAGCCAGGGCCGTGCCACCGCCACCAGATCTTGGCCGGCGAACACTGCCTGCAGTGTGAGCCACTCGCTCACGAATCCGTTCAGTGGCGGAAGACCGGCGATAGCCACGGCCCCTATCAGGAATGTGAGCGAGGTCCACGGAAAGCGGTGTACCAGCCCACCGAGTTTGTCCAGGGTGACAGTGCCGGTGCGGTTTTCGATGGCGCCGGTGCAGAGGTACAGAAGGCTCTTGAAGGCGGTGTGGTTCAGCAGATGGTAGAGTGCTGCCACCAGGGCCAAGCTTGCCAGTGGAGGAGCGAGCCTGCTCGCGCTCTGGCCCAGCGAATCCAGGTACTGGCTGGACGAGAGCAACAGGGCCAGGCCCACGCCGGCCAAGATGATACCCACGTTCTCCACAGTGTGGTTTGAGAGAGCTGTCTTGAGATCGCGGCTGATGATCGCGTAGAACACGCCGACCAGCGCGGTGACTCCCGCCAGGATCAATACCACTACTCCCCACCACCAGGCGACCGGCGACAGGAACTCGAAAAAGATGCGGAGCAGCATGTAGAAGGATGAGACCTTGATGATCAGGCCCAGCGTCAGGGCGTGGGTTGTCGTCGGCGAGTAGGGGTGAGAGATCGGCACCCAGGGATGGGCCGGCGCAAATCCGCCCTTGATGCCCAGCCCGGCCAGCGCTAGCAGAAATACGGCGTTGGCCAGACCCGGTTGGCCCTCCAGGGACAGGCCCCGCATCGCGTCAAAGCTGGCCCCGTGGGCCACGATCGCCAGCAGCACCAGCGATGCTGTGACCAATATCACCCCGGCATGGCTAAAGACGGGATAGGTCTTGAAGGCCCGCTCCGCCGCTGCCCTCTGCTCCGGATCGACCTGCTCTGGGTTTTCTTGCAGCAAGAGGTTGTGGCGATACAGCGTCAGGAAGGTAAAGACCAGCGTCATGCATTCCAGACACCCTAGGAAAAGGTAGAGATCGTTGACGACCACCATGAACCAGGCTGCCAGGACAAAGAGGTTGTACATCCCGGCGATGCGGTTTTTTTCTCGCTTGTCCCTAAGCCAGACATAGGAATAGAGGGCGACCAGCACCGAGAGCAGGCCGATCAGCAGCAGGAAGAAGGCTGCCAGCCGGTCCACGAACAGCTCGATCCTGATAGGTGGAAAGTTCCCAGGCAGGCCGGTGATCAGAGGCGCTACGGTCAGGGCTTCCGTCATCGGATCCTGCCAGAAGCGGGCGCCCAGGTAGACCACCAAGCCCCCGCCGAGCATGGCCAGGGTCAAGGCCATGTGTGTTCCCATCTCCCGCCAGCGCCGCATGAAACGCGCCAGGAATACGCCGGTCGCTCCACCGGACACGTGACAGGCCACAGCGAGGCCGACAACCAGGTAGAACTCAAAGGAGGCCATCGCGCTCCATCTCCGTCTGAACCTTGGTGATGGCCGTCTCCCACAGGTCCTCGTAAGGGCGCCTGTGCTGCAACCAGCGCCGGAAGAGGGGCACGGTGAACTGGTAACTGCGGGCTGGGCGGTCGAATGTGATGGCCTTGACCACATCGCTCACCCAGGCCAGCCCGTCCTCGAACTCTCGTACCCACCAGGGCACAGGGTCGCCCCGCGCGTCGTACACACGCTGTTGGACCAATTGACCAAAACTGGTCACCAACTGCTCGCGAACCGCGTGTTGCAGGCCCAGTTGGGTTGGAGCGCTCTCTGACTCGTCGGCGGCGAGCAGGATCAACCTTCCGACGCCCGGGGTATCGGCCCAGTAGAACTCAAAGTGGCTGTGGATGGTCTCCTGCTCTTCGACAAGCTTGCTCGGCCAGCTCGGTGATGGTCGCCGGCAGCACATAGTTCTGGGTCTCGCGATTCAGGTACGTCATGATCCGGCTGCAGAAAAGCTGGAGAAAGGACGGGTGGCGGCCGGTTTCATCCATTAGGGCGACGATAGCATCCGACTGCCACTCGACCTGTTCGTTGCTGCTGGGCTCCTCGATCAGTCTCTGGCCTGCTCGTTCCGATAGACAGTCCAACTCGACGATATCAAGAATGTTGAACCAGGGCGAGCCGTAAGATTTGCCCTCCTTGAACAGGAACTGGGTGCTGGCGATGATCCAGGTGAGACGTGGCTCGTTTTGCACCACATGGCGCAGCGCAGTGTCCAGAATGCGACCTTGGGGCCGGTAGATCTCGTCGTACTCGTCCAACAGGACGGCAACCTGGGCGCCGCGGTCGCGGGCCAATGCCCGGCCCAGACCTTCCAGGGCAGCCCGGGGGACATCGACCTCGGGCCAACGCTCCTCGAACCTGTCCAGCAGGCGCGGGCGCAGATCGGGACTGAGAACGCGGCTGACGGCGTCGAGCAGACCGTAGAAAAAGTGGGTGAGATAGCTTTGTTCGTCCTGCACGGTGTGTGCCTGTAGGTCCAGCAGAACCGGGCGGAACCGCTCCAGGGCCCCGTCCCAATGGGGCGGGATTTCAAAGCGCCGCCGCACGTCTGGCGTTTCCAGCGCCGCCTTGAGCATCCAGAGCATTGAGGTCTTGCCCATGCGCCGCGGGCCACGCAACATAAAGTTGGTGTGCCCCCCACGATAGAGTGAAGCCAAGAGCCTCCGCATCTCCTCCCCGCGTCCGTAAAAGTCGGCGGGATTTGTGATGGCGCGACCGAATTGATAGGGATCGCCCTTCATCTTGAAGGGGGCCTGGTCGAGGCTACGCACCGGTAGCTGGATCGGTTCGTTCTGGCTGCCCCCAAGGCCGCGGTAGCTGTAACTCAGGGTGAAGGTGGCGCTGGGTTGTTGCACCGCCCGGATACGGTAGGAGAAGCGCTCGGGCGCCCCAGGCAGCAGCGCAGCGAACTCGCGGATCGACGAATGTTCCAGGAGCTCGAAAGATGGGTCGCGGGCCAGCACGATCTCCACATCCCGGGCCTCTATACGGCTGGTGTTGCGCACTTCGAAGGCAAGTTCTACCTCGCGCAGAAAATCGACCCGGGGATTGACCGGCAGGATCTCCAGGCGAGCCTCTGTGCGCAACTCGTGGACGCGCCTCTCCAGGTCGCGAATCTCGCGTCCGTAGATGTAGCCCAGGACGGCCGACTCGTGAGGCGGCACAAACAGGCTGCGCTGGAGGCGCCGGGCGTGGGTGAGCAGTCTTTCCAGTTTGCGCTGTTGCAGGTTGAGGTTGCGCTCGTGGACTATGATATGGTGCTGGTCGGCGCGCAGCTCTCGCAGGGCTATCCAAGCCCCTTCGAACTCTCGCGACAGGCAATCCAGCCCGGCTTGCTGGCGTGCGACCAGGGCATCGCCGTGGCCAGTATCGGTCGGCGATAGGTGTCCGGCCAAACTGGGATAAGCGTCTCTCCCAGAGCCGGCAGTGGCGAGGGGATAAAGGGCGGCCTCCTCAACCTCGATCAGGTACCGTGCACAGAGGACGTGCGGGTCATCTTCGTCCAGCCGCGTGGTACGCAGAAAGGCCCGCAGGCGCACGGCCATCCGGTGCAGGCGTAGGCTGACATCATCGCCGCCGGCGTCGTGGCAGCCATACCACCCGATGAGCCCGTGGTAGTAGTCATCGGCCGGCTCGCCGGTCGCCTCCGCCTGGGATGTCAGGGCCTGCTTCAGGACCTGGTAGGCGATGCCCAGCAATTGCTCGTGCCGGCCTTGGCGCCAGGTCCAGGGGTTGCCCAGACTAATTGACATCACCGCCCGGCGGGCCAGCCCGCACAAGGTCCTGGGCGACATCCAGTTGTTCCCGGCGCCGCCCTGCACCCCGTCCCTGGCCAACAGGAGCAGCGTCTCGGCCAGGCTGGCATCATGGCCTGCCTTCCACAGCAGGCGGCCCAGGTCGCCGGGCTCGACTATGCTTTTCATCGGGGTGGTGATGGCGTCCAGGGGGATCAGCGAAAATGCGCAGCACCGGAACTGGTCAGGGATGGCCCGGCGAGCCAAATCGGCCAGGGACCACCGGGGACCCGGCGTCAGGCCTCGAGCCTGTTCGCCCAGGGAGCGGTAGACACGAAGTCCTTCGCCTGTCTCGGCAAAGCGGCCAAAGGCGGCGTGGGGAAAGAATGCCACCAGGTCGGTCACATCTTCGCCGGACAACCAGGCTTCGGCCATCAGCGTCCAGGCAGGCCTCCAGTACTCGTCACGGCTTTCCGCCCTGGCGGCGAAGCGCCGCGCCAGGGCCCGACACGATGCGCGCAAGGCACCTGTGTAGCCCGCCTGTTGTAGTATGCCGCGCAGCTCCAACATGCGCGGCGTGCCCTGATCAAATCCCAGGCCGAGGCACGCAATCTCCTCGAGCGCCACAGTCCAATCCCGGTGGAAAGGCTGTGCCAGTTCGCCGGGCTGGGCGTCAGCCTCGATCCATTCACCTTTCTGACCTTCCACAAAGGCAGCCAGGTCCGGCCCGGGCCGTACGGCGATAAGGCCTGCCGTCGTCTGGCCTGCTGCCTCGCGCTGATCCAGGAGGGCCGGCAGGCAGAGCTTCAGGATCTTGACCGCCACCCGCTGACGGTCGTTCCAGGCTGCCGGCGGAAGGTCCTTCAGGTACCGGGCCAGATGCCGGGCCAGGTTGTGCATCGAGAGGTGCAATGCCCTGCGCTGGCCAAGTCTCTCGTAGACCGCTTCCAGCGGGTAGTAGTTTGGCCCCTTGGTGCACAGGTCGGGACGGAGGGTATCCAGGGCCGCCAAGCTGGCCGATAGGCCGTCAAATGTACCCGGTTCCATCTCGGCGAGGTCATCGAGGCGTGTGGCCTCGCAGCCAGCCGGGATACGGTCCGGGAGGGCTGGGGAGTTGTACACGAGGTGCATTCGGTCACCAGGACCCTGGACCCAGACAGCAACAAGATCGGTGAGATCCGCTTGGGCCAGGACCTCAGTCATGGAGTCGACGGCGGCAAAGTCGAGGTAGGTCACCGGTTCACTCACTTACCGGAGATGTCACGTGCCGCTCCTGCCATAGAAGCTGCACAAAGGCGCCAATAAAGAGGGCCATGCCGGTCCACAGCAGGACCAGGGCTGGCACGAATACGAACACCGTATCAGAAGCGGCGTCACCCGGCAAGGTAATCCAGCCCAGGAAGCTCTGCTCCCAGGGAGGGCTCCCGCCTTCCGCGGTCTGGGGAAAGATCAAGGGCAGCATCAGCCCGGTTACCGAGAGCGTGCAGAGGAACGATTGGAGGATGCCGAGGCTATGGATGCGCAGAGCGATGCGCGCGGCTCGCGAGAGGACGCTGCCATGATCTGTCGCACCATCCGGCTCTCCTCTGGGCCCGGTCGACGGGTCCCTTGATGGCCAGGATTCAAAGCGGATGGCATGATAGACGTCCAGGATGATGTACAGGTACGACATCAAAAAGACGCCGGCCGCCAGAAGGAGCAGCAGCGGGCCTGGCATGATCAAGGTGATCCTCCAGGGTAGATCGTCCAGCATCAGCGCAGCCAGCCCGACGACAATGGTCCCCAACATGCGCGGCAAGAAGAGCTGGCTGTAGTATAGGCCCCGGATGCGTGGATCTCGCACCAGGCCGACGGCGAACCAGGCGGGCACCAGCAGCAGAAGCAGCATCAAGGGGACCGCCAGCCACCGAGACTGCGCTCCCCAGCTCGGCGGGCCGATCTTTTGGCTGAGGGCCAGCCCGGTGAGGCTCAGGAAGACGATCGCGTAGATGGCCAGCATCCAGTGGGTGCCACGAAAGAGCCGCAGAAGCGAAGCCAGCCACCGGTCGCGCAGACCGAGGCTGCGCCAGATGCCGGTGGCGCCTTCCAGGTCAAAGTTGTCCAAATAATGATCGGCGATGAGGCTGGTGAGCGTCGCAGCTCTTTCGAGGGCTGCAGTCTCCCCTGGGTGTGAGCCGTGTCGCGCTCGAGCAAGCCTGTGCACCAGTCTGTCGAGCCGCTGCCACTGTTTGGTGGGCGGGCCGGTCGACCGCAGGAGCTGCAGCAGGCTCTGACGGGCGACACCCAGATCGAGCTCGTGCTGGACAATGATCTCGAGGAGCCCATCCATGTGACGGCGGTAGCGCTGGTAGCTGTCGTCCCGCTCCAGGCGTTCGGCTAGCGCCTGGCAAAAGGTCGCAAAGCTGCGCATCATCCAGGTCCGCTCTTGCCCATCTGCCGGTTCTCGCAGGCGGGCTGAGTGGTAGAGGTACTGGTGGTACTGGATCGCGCCTGCGACAAAGTCATGTGCCACCGGCTGCCCTGGCGTTCCGCCTACCTGTCCCCCGATGCCCAGCGCTCCGAGCCATTCCGCAATCTCAATATAGCCCGGCCCTGACTGGCGGTCTGGGAGGTGAAGCAGCAGGCTTCCATGCCCGTGGATGAAGACCAAGATATCGCCGGAGGACTGGCCGGGCTGGCGGCCGAAGAAGAACCGGCTGTCCAGAAACTCGTGGAGCGCCTCCAGGGCTGCCTGTCTCTGGTCTGGCTGGAAGTCGCCGTTTTCCTGCACGACCCCCAGCAGGGCATAGAGCACCAGGAAGAACGTGTGGGAATCCTCGGCGCTGACCTGGCATGCATACAGGTCAGGGGTGAGGTTCAGCAGCCGTTCGATCTGGGACCGCCCCCCGGCCTGTTGTGCCAGCAGGAGCCAGCCAGCACGCCAGTAGGAATAGGTATCTTTCTCGGCGGCCAGGCAGCACAGTACTTTGAGCCGGTCGTCAAGAAAGACGAAAGCCCGTACTTGCTGACCGTGCATCGCCCGCCAGTCAGATGTGAATCGCACCTGCGATCCCCCCCAGAGTCACGCGCCCAGATGGGCGGTGAGGATCAAGAACGGAGGCCCAGTTCGCGGAGTTCTTTCTCGGTTACGGTCACGGCCGGTTCGACTCCGGCCCAGGGATCTTGCAGCCGCCGCAACCGGCGCTCTGCTTCGTGCAGTCGCTTGTCAACTTCCAGTTCATAGCGTTCCCAGCGGCGCAGCCAGTGCCCAAGGAAGGCGATTTTCAGTTGGTAGCTCTGGGGCCTGCTGCCGGCCTCTTCCACCGCCACGAGATAGCCCCGGTCATCCAGCCTTTTGGCGGCGGTGATAGACTCGGGGCCAAGCACCTCCAATTCCTGCCTGCTGACCACAGCCCGGCCTTCGAGCTGGCGAGCAGCGAGCAGGAGGAGCAACTGCTTCTCGGGGTCGCTGAACCAGATCCTATAGAGGTTGCCGAACGCCTCCCGCGGCTTGGCATCGTCGACGGCGGAGACAAGGGCGCCGTCAATGGCCGCCTCGTCCACCACGAGCCCCTTGGGCTCAAAGTCGAAGGGCTCCAGGAGGCTGTACAACAGCAACTTGGTCACGTATGGGTGTCCGCCCGACAGGGCATACAGTCGTTCTTGCGCGGCCGGCAGTACCTCTACGAACGGGCTCAACAGGCCCTCAACCATTTCCGCCGTGTCGGCAGGCGCGAATGGCTTGAGTTGGACCAGCGTACTGCCGGAGATGAAGGGCGAACTGAACGAGTCCGTTACTGTGTCGGGCATGGCGGTCATGGAGAAGAAGAGACGGATCGGCAGGCCCTCCCTCTGCGTCTGTTCCACCAGATAGGTGACCAGCCCGTTCAGCCGCTCCGCGTCCCGCCGGTTGTTCTCCCGGTCCGACTTTTCGATCTTGCGGAGCATGGCATCGAACTCGTCGACGCAGATCAGGAATTCGCGCCCGCCCGCGCCGGACACGATATGGCGCAACGCTCGCACGTACTCGCCGGGACTGTCCAACTCTAGCCGCTCCCCGACACGGACGAGCCCGCTTTCGGGCACTTTGCTGCCCGTGCGGGAGCTGAGCGCCTGGAGCAATCCGAGGGCAAAGTGCGCGGTCGAGTCCAGGCTTGAACCGAAGGGCAGAAAGAGTGGCTCGATCTGGAAGGCGGCATCGGCTTCCAAGCGCCGGGCAGCCACGGTCTGCATCGAGGTCTTGCCAATGCGACGCTCGCCAAGGATGACTACCGGGCTCCGATCTTGGGAGCGAAAGGTGCGACGGATCTCGTTCCATTCCCCGTGGCGATTGTAGAAATCCTCCTCCAAGGTCACAGCTTTGGGGAAGTGTAGTTCAATCATTCTTAGACTCCTCCTCCTTTACTACGGGGGGACTTGCTGGCGAAAGCCGCCCGGTGCAGGATAAAGCCCTGCCCGGGGCGGGTCTCGAGGTACCGCGGCTGCCGGGCGCTGTCGCCCAGCCTGCGACGCAGCCGGTAGGCAATGGCGTCGATGGCTGCCTCGTTCACGTCTCCCTCTGCGTCGGGCCATAGATGCTCGACCAGTTGGTTTCTGGTTACCAACTCGCCGGCATGCTCACAGAGATAGGATAGCGCCTCATAGTCGCCAGCCGAGAACTGCACCGGTTCGCCGCGCAGGTACACCAGCCCCCGGATCGGGTCGAGCTCGAGTTCAACCGTGAGCCGCTCGCGCACGGCTGCCAACAAGTGCAGTCTTTCCTCAAAGTCGGGTCGCTTCCGCAGCCAGTGTCCCCAGAAGGCGTAGCGAAACCGTAGGGGCGCCGTCGGCGTCTCTCGCTGCAGGTAGCCTCGCTGCTGCAGGCTGTGGGCTGCGGTGCGCCACTCCTGTCCGGCTCGCTCCAGTTGGGGGGCGCCGATCTGGTCGTCGAGGCCGGCCATCAAGGTCACCAGGTCGCGTTCGTGGGTGCTCATGTGAACGCGCATGACATTGCCCAGCGCATGTTCGGCGCGAGGATCTTGAGTAGCGCGGTTCACGGCCTGGCCCAGCAGTTTGGCATTGACGGTCAGGGGGTATGCTTCCTGGTCAGTGAGTGCCAGCAGATTGGCAAGAAGCAGTTTGAGAAGGTACGGGTGGCCGCCGGACAGCCTGTCCAGTTCCAGTCTCTCCCCAGGGGCGAGCAGGATCTGATCGCCCAGGACTCCGTCCAGCAATTCGCCGGTCTCGTGGGGCCGGAGGGCTTGCAGGTCGATCCGCTCCGCCTGGTCGGTTACGATGGCGTTGAACGAGTCCCGAACGAGGTCGGGCATGCGGGTCAAGGTCAGGAACAGGCTCAGAGGCAGGTTGGCCCGTCGTGTGATTTCTTTGGAGAGGTCCAGGATCTTGCGCGCCTCGCTGGCGTCCTGGTATTCAAGGCAATCGCGCAGCACCGCATCGAACTCGTCGATGCACAGCAGATGCAGAGCGGCGGGGGACTCGGACAGGAGATCCTGCGCCTCTCTAAAGAACTGGCCGACGCTGGTCAGGTAGAAGCGCCGGTCGCTGCTCACCATGCCGCGCTCGGCCAGGGTCGTGCCCCGCAGCTCGCACAAGCACTGGAGGATCTCACGGGCCAGATCCTCGAAGCTATAGATGCCGACGGAGGCAGGGAAGAGGGGCACGACGCACGGTTCGTTCCGGGCCTGGAGCTGCCCGGTCACCACATTCATCAAGGATGTCTTGCCAATGCGGCGCTCGCCGTAGATAACAACCGGCCGTTGCGTGCCTGAAGTAAGAACCTCGTCGATGAGCCGTAGCTCTCGTTGGCGTCCGAAAAAGTCTGCCTTGCGACGAACGGCGTTGGGGAAGTTGAGTTCAATCATGTGTCGTATCCCCCACGGCCCATGCCCAGGGCTTGGCGGAATTCTGCTAGAAAGGGTAGGAGCACGGCGTTGCTCTTGATTGGGATCCTTTGCTGCGCCTGACCGGCCCATTATACCCGAATCCGCCGGAAAGGGCAATCCCGCGGGACGCAGCCCTGGACCTACATCGCCTTGGGCAGTGATCTGGAGCGACAGCAGCAAGGCAGCAGCCAATCCGCGGGCAGGAGGCCTGGCTGGGCCCTCACAAACCCAGAGGTCCAAGACGGTGCTGCATGAAAGGATGTTCGTTGCTGCGTTCATCACTAGCCTCGAGAAACAATAAACTCGGCGGAACCCATCACCTTGTCCTACGGCAGCCGGGTCCGCCATTCCGCATTGTACAACACTATCGGCCCGGCTGCTTGGCAGCGCCCTCACAGGTTCCTTACAATTACCTTGCAGATGCTTGCCGGGGCTTGGGGCTTTTGGGACGGGACCATCTCTGTCAGATGCCACAATGGATCTGTTAGCCGGCCGAAAGCGCTGTGTCAAGCAGGGCCAGGCTCCTTCCAGTACAATGGGGTCCGACAGTATCCGGAGGCTATCACAGTGGAGGAGGTGCATCGTGTCGATCAGCGGCCCTTTCAGCATATACGCTGTCCTTCTGCTTGCTATCACCACCGCACTGACGGGCTGCCAGGCTCCACTCGCGCCACGGGAAACCGGCACAGAGGAGCTGCATCTGGAGACCGAGCGGATCCCCATAGACAATTGTGGCGGTCCCGCCGCGGTTACAGTCCGGCGCCAGATCTCAAAGAGCTTTTATCATGACGTCTATGTGGATGTCGACAGCGGCGTTCAGATAGATGCCATCCTGGTGTCGACCGCCCTGGGGCAGACGTACGGCTATGAGGAAGGCGAGATGGAGACACGTTCCTTCGGCATAGATATGACCGCGCCTGCCCATACCCGGGTCGTCTATGTATTGGAATGGAAGGAGGTCTGGGTCAAAGGGGTCATCCACGATCCAGACACTGGAACGGCAAAGGGTACCTATCGCCTGCGCAAGGATCTACGTATGGAGATCCTTGACAACTTTGTAGAGGTCTGCCCGTGAATAAAGGAGCTTGTAGTGTGCACGCCGCGCTGAGGTCGGGGCGTCCCTGGCTGGAAGCAGTGAACCTCACGGTGAGCAGCCGAGCGCGCGGCCAGGGTCCCCAAGCCCGCAGGGAGATCCTAAGAGCGGTTTCGGTAGAGGTCTGTAGCGGCGAGCTGGTGGCGATCCTGGGCCCCAGTGGGGCCGGCAAGTCGACCCTGTTGAGGTTGCTGGCAGGCCAGGCGCCTGCCAGCCAGGGCCGCGTGATTCTCCACAACTTGCCTGTCAAGCAACGGCAGTCGCCGGGTACGGCCCTTGCCTATCTTGACCAGGATGATATCCTGCATGGCGAGTTGCATGTGCAGCACGCCCTTGCGCTGGCAGCCAGGCTGCGCCAACCGGCCCTGTGCCGGGAGGGCGCAAAGCAGGCCGTGGAAAGGGTCATGACCAGGACCAATATCCACCCCTGTCGCAATCTACCAGTGGCCAAGTTGAGCGGGGGCGAGAGACGGCGCGCGAACCTGTGCGCCGAGCTTCTGGCAGACTTTGCCTTCGTCTTTCTGGACGAGCCGACAGCCAGTCTGGATCCGTACCATAGTCGCGAGATGCTCAAGCTGGTGCGAGGAATTGCTGTCGACCAGCCGGGGAGTCCCGGGGTTGTGGTCGTGACCCACGATGTCTCGAATACCGATCTCTACGATCGCGTCATCTTTCTGGTGGATGGGTATCTGGTGTACTCTGGACCGCCTCAGAGCTTGCCGGCCTTCTTCAACGTAGCCAGCCTCAGAGACGTGTTTGGTCATTTCGACAGATACAATGACGAGCACCGGCGGTCACTGTTGGCCGAGAGGGCTGCGCGCAGATCGGAGCGGTGGCCCTCGAAACGGGGTCAGGCAGTAGTGCCACGCCATGCACCGGGTTCCGGTTCGCAGCCGCCCCTCTGGGCCGGACGGCACGGCCTTTCTGCCAGGACGCGCCAATTCGGTGTGCTGCTGGAGCGGTATCTTTGCAGTCTGTTGAGCGACCAGTTGCTGCTGACCCTGGGTTTTGCACAGCCCTTGATTGCGGCGTTGCTGGTGATTGCCCTGAGCGACCGCCAGGCACTTGTGCAGCCCGTGGGATTCGGGCTCGCTGCGAAGCAGGTGATCTTTACCCTGACTATGATGGCCGTGGTCATGGGGCTCATCAACAGCCACAGGGAGATCGTGCGCGAGCGGCGGATCGGGCAGCAAGAGAGGAAGGCCGGTCTCGCGCCGGACGTGTATTTGCTGTCCAAACTTACCTTCCTGGCGCTGGTGTCGTTCGGGCAGATCGTGCTGATGTTCTGTGTGGTCGCGCTGGGCATAGAGCTGCCACAGGACTCGCTGATCGCCGGTTCAGGGGTGGAGATGATCGTGACGCTGACTCTCTGCGCAGTGGCCAACACCGCTTTGGGGCTCCTGCTATCGACGGTGGTCAGGACATCCAGGCAGGCAGCCCTGTTGCTGGTGCCGGTCCTGACGCTCGAGCTGGCGATGGGCGGGCTCTTGTTTGAGCTTCAGGGGTGGGCCGTGCCCTTGGCTAGGCTACTGCCTTCGCTATGGGCCTACCAGGCGATGGGTATCATCGCGGACGTCAACCGGTTGAATCCCTTCTTGGACAAAACCGAGTTCATGTTCCTGCATGACGCGACCCATCTATGGCAAAGCTGGATAATGCTAGTTGCATTGGCCCTGAGCTATGGCATGCTCGCCTGGCTTTCTCTAGAGTTCCAGGCCCTGTGGCGGCGACCCCACCACTTGGCAGTTTCCGGCGCCCGCCCCGCTCGCTCTGGACAGGTGGAGCGCGGACGCGCTTGTCCTGCTCGATCAGCATCCTCTGTCCTGCGGACGTGATCCAGGACCTCGCCCCGCGTGCTGTCGATAGGGCAGATCAGGCCAACGTGCGGCGCGCAGGGATCTATCTCTTGTTCCTG
>JABAHP010004649.1_pt1 | contig 13234 bp, 10 predicted proteins | sample 7062081 | NCBI WGS metagenome assembly JABAHP01 (sample SAMN14534357, study PRJNA622989) | marine sediment metagenome | biome: marine biome [ENVO:00000428]; feature: marine pelagic biome [ENVO:01000023]; material: deep marine sediment [ENVO:00002113] | place: India: Gulf of Kutch | collected... | reverse complement strand
ATGAGCCAGGAGGGAAGGTGGGATGAGTTCCTCAAGGCCTTCTTCGACAGGATGGACCGACCCAACGAGGCACCCACGGTCGCCGTCTCGGGGCCACTGCCCGGCTCGGTGGTCGGCCTCGAGTTCGCCATGGAGGGCACCGCCAACGACACCGACGGGAACGTTACCTTCGTCGAGTGGAAGCTGGACCGGGGAGCGTGGTCCTCCTCCGAGGCCAACAAGGACTGGGCCGTCAACGTCTCCACGGCCGGACTGGAACCGGGACTCCACCGGGTCAGCGTCCGGTCCCGGGACGACGCGGGCGACTACTCCCGGGAGGTCCAGTTCGCCATCAACGTGCTGAGCACGGGACTCAGGCTGGAGCTGGGACCTGACAGGATCAGGACTTTCCCCGGCGGTGGTGGGGACACCACCTTACAAGTCTCAGCCTTCGGCGAGTCGGGTGGCGACGTGTCCTTGGAGGTTTTCTCTGCGCCTACCGGCATCGACGTGACCCTCCCCTTCGACCAAGTAGACCTGGCACCCCTGGCATCGGCCAACGGGACCCTCTCCGTCGGCGTGGACGGCTATACCTCGAAGACGTCTCACAGGGTTGTCATCAGAGCGTACCTCACCAGCGCCCCCCTCGTGCAGGCCTTCGCCGTCCTCACCGTCGACGTCACCGACCGATGGGCGGACCTGGTGGTGACCCACCTCAGCCTGTCCTCCGACGACCCCAGCGAGGGCGAGGAGATCACCATCGACTTCTCCGTCATGAACACGGGCCTCGCCCCAGCCCTCTCGTTCGACGTGGAGCTAACGTACCGCTTCGACCCGGGTGTCAACGCCTCAACCTCCCTGATCCGGAAGGTCCACGTGGAGCGCCTCGAGGTGGGCGAGCGGTTGGACTACTCGGACACGTGGAGGGCGACCATCGGGTCCCACGAGTTCGTGGTCGAGGCCGACGGGCTTTGGAACAACACGGACCTGGACCGGACGGACAACAGTAAGTCCAAGTTGCTCGTGCTCCACGGGTATGCCGTCATGTTCGGTGTGTTCCCCCGGGACGTGAACGTGACCCCTGGGGAGATTGTCCTCTTCTCGCTTTTCATCCACAACGCGGGGAACCTGTGGGACACCCTGGTCCTAAGCCATGTGAACAGCACGCTGGATTGGGAGCACAGGTTCAACTCGACCGTCTTCCCCCTGGACCCGCGGGCCACCCACGAGGCGGACCTTTGGGTCGACGTCCCGGAGGACGTGACCGGTGGGACCAAGGAGTGGCTCACGCTGAGGCTGGCGTCCACGGGCGACCTGAGGAAGTACGAGGACATCACGGTGAGCCTCTCTTATCCCGAGACCTTCGGGATGGGGGTGACCCAGGACCGGGACGAGGGCACCATCGGACCGCTGGCGACGGATTCTTTCAACGTCACCATCGAGAACACGGGCAACGGCGACGAGCAGTACGACCTGGAGTACATCCGCCAGCAGGACCACCTGCTCATCAGCGCCGTGGTCGACACCGTCGAGGTCGCCCCCGGCTGCTCCACGGTCGTGGAGGTGTTCTACTCCACGTTGGACACCGAGGTGGGCGGCCAGTCCTTCATCTTCGACCTGCGGGTCAGGTCCCGGGACGATCCCCTTACCATCGCTTCCGTATCCTTCAACGTGACCGTTGCGAAGGTCTTCTCCATATCCGCCGAGATATTAAGTCCGACCGAGGGCCTCCAGGTGGAGACGGGCATCCCCCTGCTGGTCCCACTTATCGTGACGAACCACGGGAACTACCCGGTGGGGCTGGAGGTGGACCTCATCGAGGGCACCGGACTGTTCGAGGCACCCCTGCCGATGCTGGGGACCGTGTGGCCCGGGACGTCGGAGGAGTTCTCCGTCGTGATGGCTCCCAAGACAGGCATCCTCATGGGTCTGCACAATGTCACCCTGAGGGTCAGGGAGGGTCTCAACATCCACAGGGGCACCGAGGTCCAGGCCGAGGTGGCGGTCCTGAGGGTCGACGAGAGCTCCCTCCGGATCGAGGACGCCGACGCAACGGTGCTCAGGCCCGGTGTCAACTGGCGGGCCCGACTGATGCTGGAGAACGAGGGGAACCACCCTGAGACGTTCACGCTGAACACCTCCTTCGTGCCCAAGTGGTTGCTGGTGGAGCTTTCGGATGAGGAGGTCACCCTTGGCCCTTACGAGAGCGCGACGGTGGAGGTCACGGTATGGCTCCTCCGGGAGGGCTTCGATGCTCCGGACATGGTGATGCTCGTTGTGAACGCGAACCCGGCCAACCAGACCGACGGGTCGCCCCAGGTGGTGCTCGACATAGCCCTGGACGTGCCACCCGCCGAGCCGGCGCCCTGGGGGCTGGTCGTGTTCCTGCTCGCCGCTGTCGTGGTGGTGCTGGTCGTGCTGGTCTACATAAGGCAGGAGCGCCTCAGGTCTTGACCAGTTCGAAGCCGTCCTTGTCGAAGATCAGCGGGAAGTAGCCACGCTCGTGGTTGGTCTTCCGCATCTTGACGACGCCCATGAACAGGTTGACGGCCCGCTCGTCCCTCTCCATGTCCAGGTGGATGATCCCGTCGGACAGGAACGACTCCACCTCGTAGGTCCCGAACTCGGACTCGGTGGCGCTGCCCACCTCTGAGACCAGGTAGGTGGTCATCTTCAGGTCGCGCAGGCTCTCGAAGAAGTGGAAAAGCTCGGACCGGAGGTTCTCGAACTTGGACAGGGTGTACAGGGCGGGGAGGGAGTCGATCACGCATATGGAGCAACCGAAGGTCTCCTTGTAACTGCGCAGCTGGGTCCTGAGGGTCTCCATCCAGTCGATGCGCTTGGTGGACTGTCCCTCGGTGCCGTGGACCACCTTGCGCAGCTTCCCCAGGTCCACGATGATGATGTTGTCCATGTCGGTGACGTCCATCCCCAGGCCTATCATGTGCTCGAGGAGGCTCTGCCTGTTCTGTTCCAGGGAGATGTACACTCCCCGCTGGCCCTCCTGGAGGGCCTGGTTGTAGATGATGGAGAAGCAGAAGCTGGACTTCATGGAGCCCGCCTTGCCGGCCACGAGGACCACGCTGTTCTTCGGGATCCCTCCCTCTAGGCGGTCATCCAGTCCCTTTACGAAGGTCTTCACCCTGTCCTTCTCCGTCAAACGGGTGATCTTCGTAGAGAATTTGGGTTCCACCATGTCTCAATCTCTCCTCGTTCCTTCAGGCCCCGGGGATTGCCCTGGATGCCCCGGGACTTCGACAGTCGCCTTCATTTAAATACGTTTGCGCCCCTTTCTCAGGGCCATGAAACGGGCTCGCGAGGGGTAGCTGGCCCGGTCCCTCCAGAAACGCCTCAGACCATTATTCAAGCGTATAATCGAAGGCAAGACTTTATTAAACGATTAAGCGGTTGTCTCCGATAGAGAGAGCGGGGACTGGCTGTACAATCGTTTGAAGGTGGATGACAATTGGACGAAAAGGGCACGGAAGGGGACCGCAAGAAGCGGGTCGTCGTCAAGAAAGTGGCGGTGGATTCCAACAAGGGAACCACCCCCGAGCCCGAGCCTGTCCCACCCAAGCAGGTGCAGCGGAAGGTGGTCGCGAAGGTCCCCGCGGGAGAGGGCTCCAAGGTCCGCAAGGTGACCCCGGTCAAGACCGCCCAGGACCAGCAGACACCCCCTCAACAGACCGTCAAGAAGAAGGTGGTCCAGAGGCAGGTTTCCACCGACGACGACAAGCCCAAGCAGGTGGAGAGGGTCGTTGTCCGACAGAAGCCGAGGGCGCCAGTGCCCACCAGCCCGGACCAGCTGGAGTCCGGCTTCAACTACCTCATTGAGGAGCCCCAGCCCAAGCGGTCCTTCGAGTTCTTCAAGGCCAAGGTGGGAAAGGGGGCCAAGGGCCTGTGCATCTCCACCTCGTACCCCAAGAAGATCATCGAGGAGTACGGCCTCCATGGCACCACCGTATACTGGCTCTCCGAGCTGGAGTTCGACAACCAGTCCCTCCACCCCAGGCGGCTCGACTTCGAGGTGACCCGGGCCATCCAGAACTTCGTCAAGTCCAACCCGTCCAGCGTCCTCATCATCGACGGGGTGGAGTTCCTGATCCTCATCAACGGCTTCGAGCGGGTCATGACCTTCATCAAGAAGATGAACGACATCATGTCCGCCACCGCCTCAACGCTCATCACGTCCATCAACCCCTCCGCATTCTCCGAGGAGAAGCTTTCCATCATCGAGAGGGAGTTCGACAGGGTGTACAAGTTCGTCAGCAGCTGACCGGGGGGCATACTCATTCGACTCAGGACGCCGATAATAATCGTGAACCTGAAGACCTACGACAGGACCAGGGGAGAGGGGGCGCTGAGGGTCGCCCGCCAGCTGGACAAGGTGGCGAGCGAGACCGGGGTCGCCTTCGCGGTGGCCCCCAACGCCTTCGACGTGAGGCTCCTCGCCGCTGAGACCTCCCTGCCGATGCTCGCCCAGTCTGTGGACGCCGTGCCCGAGGGAAGCCACACCGGACACCTGACCCCCGAGGCGGCCAAGGACGCCGGCGCCGTCGGCTCGCTGGTCAACCACAGCGAGCACAGGCTCCGGCTGGCGGACATCGAGCACGTGGTGGACCGCCTCAGAGGATGCGACATGGACTCAGTGGTGTGCACCAACAACGCCGCCGTTTCCAGGGCGGCCGCCGCCGTCCACCCGACCTTCGTGGCCGTGGAGCCCCCGGAGCTCATCGGGGGGGACGTCTCTGTGACCACCGCCGACCCGGGCGTGGTCTCCTCCTCGGTGGACCTGGTCAGGTCCGTGGCGCCAGACGTACGGGTCCTGTGCGGTGCAGGCGTCAAGACTGGCACCGACGTGGAGATGGCGATCGACCTGGGGACCGACGGCGTGCTATTGGCCTCGGGCGTGGCCCTTGCCGATGACGTGGCGTCCGTCGCCCGGGACCTGGCTGCTGGCGTGCGTTGACGCGCGTGCAAACCCTTTTCTACCGTCATCGCTTCTCGGGCTCCCGATGGCCAAGAAGGTCCGCAAGGACGGCGAGAGGAAGGAGGAGAGGAAGGTCGTCTTCGAGGCTCCCGAGTTCGACGAGCGGGAGTACCTGACGGAGCAGATCCACAACATCCGCACCACCCTCTTCTTCATAATCCTGGCCATCCCGATGGGGGCGGCTTGGGCCTTCACCTCGATCTCCACCGGGTTCAACATAGCGGGCCTCGCCGTATCGGTGGCGGGCTACCTGGTCGGTACCCAGTTCCTCAAGCTGGTCCTCGGCATCGACCTGATGGAGGGACCCAAGCGCCTGCTGGGCACCACCTTCCTGCTCTACCTGTTCACCAGCCTGGCCTTCTCGGTGGTGCTTTCGAATCCCCCGGCCAACGACGTCACCGAGCCTTCCATAACCGACGTGGTGGTGGCGGTCCAGAGCTCCGACGAGGATGACGGGAAGTGGAGTGTGCTCATGAGGCACCGGGCGACCATCCCCCGGGACGGGAACACCTCCAAGATGATTCGTGACAACCCTGACCAACGCCTGTTCTACCTCAAGGAGGACACTTTCGCCGAACAGGGGGACAACATATCGGTACTGGTGCGCGCAGGCGACGCCTCAGGGCTCGATAGGGTGGTCGTAGTCTTCGAGGCCCAGGGCATCCCTGACAACCCCTTCGCGATGGGAAGGGTGTCCGAGACCCGGTGGAACCAGCTCGACATCGGCGGGGACTACTACCTTTGGGGCGAGCACTACTACGAGCACGTGATCGAGAATGCCCCTTCGGGGAGCATCTACTTCACAATCACCGTCGAGGACAATGCCGGTCTGACCAGTGGTTTCGAGACCGTACTGGCCAGGGAATCCATCCTCGTCATCGAGGTGTAGGGGGTCCCCACCACGGGTTCAGGACCCTGGCTCAAGGCCCCAGGACCAAGGTGGCCTTCTCAGGAAGAAGCGGGTGAGCGTGGGCCGGTACATCTTGTGCATCAGCTCCTCCTGGCCCATGACGATCAGGTCCTTGGCAACATGTTCGTTGATGTGCTTGCCCAGGCTGAGGGTGGGGATCTCGGCGTACAGAAGGTCCTCGACGGTGGTCTGGTTCCTGATCAAGTCCACGCGCCAGGTCCCGTCCTCTATGTAGGGGCCCACCAGCGTCCTCTCGGATTCCGACCACTTCTCAATGAACTCCGCCTCGTTGCCCTCGCCGACCCCGGGTCCGTGGTGGACGTAGACCACCGGCAGGTGGGAGACCTCGAACTCGAATAGCATGATGCACTGCTTGCCCAGGACGTTGAAGCCAGAGTGCATGACGGGGAACCCCGTGCGGTTGCACAACCGCGTTATCGCCCGAACCGCCTTTCGAAGCTGACCGTAGACCACGTCGTCGTTGTCGTGGAACTTGGGTATCTTGATCCCCACCAGGGTCGTCTCCCGGTCCTCGATCAATCCCTCGAGCCTCTGCCGTGACAGCACGTCCGGGGGGTTGGGGAAGAAGAACGTCATCCGGGGCCTCTTGAGGTACTCCCTCGCCGCCTGGATGGTGTAGCCCAGGGTCTCCAGGGAGACGGGGGAGGCCACGTTCCGCCTGTAGTCCACAGGGTCGATGAACACCATGGGATCGTCGAACTTGGCCACGTCGTCCCTGTCGGGAAGGTCCTGGTCCCGCAGCAGGTGGAAGGTGTCCATCTGTACACCCGGCACGTACGAGGAGAGACCCTTCAACGCTGAATGGAAGTTACCGTACCGGATGATAAGGAGCTCGACCAGGTATCCCGAGAAGCCCTGCACCGCCTCCTCGGCCCCGTACTTCCCTATGCCCTTGAAGAACTGCTTCAGGAGGCGGACCTCGTCCCGCTGCTCGTTCAGCAGGGTGTTGTTGATGAACCTGACGTGGAAGGGGGTCCTGTCGACAGCGGTCATGAGGCTGGAGGTGTCCTTCAGCTTGTACGCGGGCACCATGTCCACGTCGTACCCCTCGAACTTGCCGTGCAGATAGGGGTGCTGGGCGTACTTTTCCTCCCCCTCGACGATGGACCTGGCGATGGCCATGCCCTTCTCCTTGAGCTCCTCCAGGGGCACATCCACGGGGAAGAGCATGAAGATGTCCAGGTCCGGGTCCTTGAGGTGCGTTCCCTTGGCCACGGAGCCCGCCACGAAGGGCTCAACCGGCGTATCGAAGTAGTCTGAGATGTCCCTCACCCGGGCGCACAGGTCCCGGGTCATCTTCTGCAATTTCTTGGACTGCTCATCCGAGGGCCGGACCTTCTCCAGCACCTTCTTCTCGATGGTCACGTTCTTCCGATTGAACGCGGTGATAATCAAGCTTGTGGTCCCAGTACCAGCATCAGGAACGGTCCATGGACCGGGCCACCTCGTCCAGGGTCTCCGGGACGCCCACGAATACATCGTCCCTGCGTCCTTGGAGCCCGTCCACGACCCCGAACCAGTAGATTACCATGCCGGGACCGAAGAGCTCCGCGTACGGTTTCAGCTGCCGCTTGAAGTTGCGTGAGATCTCCAAGCGATCGCCGAAGTTCGCCTTCGACTCCAACCAGAAGAGCTTGGTGCCGTTGTAGGTTATCGGGTCGTCGAGGAGGATGTCGGGGGTCTTGGGGTACTCGCCACGGAGCTCCTCCTCGTCCCGGTATCCCAGATCGTGGTCGTCCAACCACCTCTGCAGCCGAACCTCCCCATCCTGGCCGCGTTTGGCCTGGACCTCCGCGCCATCGGGGGAGTAGATGGGGTCCTCCCGTACTATCTCCTTGATCTCCCGTCGCAGGCGGGCATCGGGCACCTTAGTGGGGTTCTCGACCATCCGCCAGAAGCCCTTGCGCGTGTAGTTCCCCTCCAGGAGGATGATGAGGGCGGTGAGGATGGGAGGGAAGCGGTTCTCGCGGGCGAACTTCATCAGGGGCTTGCCCGAGCGCCACTGGTGGAAGTACTTCGGAGCCCTGCTCTTGATCCGGTAGTACCGCCGGGTGGCGTCCCTTGTCACCTTCTGGGTGTATATCACCAGGAGGACCTCCTCCTCCATGCCGGTCTTGCCGGAGAGCCTCGAGATGTCAGAGTAACGTTGGAGGGACTCCACCAGTTCCTCGTATCTCTCAAGGGTGATAACGGGCGTCACGGAAGGGCCTCTTGGCCGGGAACGGGATGGAGATATTTCAAGGTTCCCCAGTGGTGTCCAGCGGCCTCACCACAACCATCACCCAGACGTCACCGCCATCGTAGACGGTGTAGAAGGGAAGGTCGAAGAACTTGTCCCAAGCCTCCCCCTCCACGGGTCGGGAGGAGGAGAACTGGGAGAGGGCCGCGCCCGACCTGAAGTCCTCGGAGAGGAACACCGCGGTCACGGGTCTGTCGCCGTAGGGCGTGTCCATGTCCTCTAGTGCGTCCCACAGCTCTTCACCGGGGACCCCATGGAGCACGGGGCCCCCCTTGTCCCAAGTGGCCATCTGCCCTCCGATCCCGAAGGTGATGGAGGACATCCTGTGGTCCGTGGCGACCGTTCCCGAGCCCAGGTCCTCCGGTACGCCACCCGGGACCGGGAGACCTCCCCTCAGCCAGAGGGACGCGCCAAGCTCCTGCTCGGTGGTACCCTCCTGGAAACCGCCCATGACGCTCTTCGGTGGATAGGCGGTGTACGCCAGGCTCGCCAACAGGAGGACCCCGATGATGACCAGCGGTGCCATGTACCTCGCCCTGGTAACATCACGGGGCCTGAACATGACGATGAGGTGGATAGCCCCGATGCCCGCGAGGACCGCCATGCCCTCGACCAGGTAGGGTATGTGCCGGTAAGGCACCAGGATGTGGCTCTGAAGGGCCGTCATCAGCAGGAAGCTACCCGTCAAGGCCGCGACCCAGGCCACCGCAACGATGCCCCCGTGCCTCCTCAGGACCACGTCCGATGAGCCGATGAGCAGCGCGAAGGCTGCCACCGTGGGCAGGATGTAGACGATCATCTCGCCTCCAGGTTCGATGTCCGTGCCGGGGAACCCGTAGACCGAGACCAGGAAGATGATGACAAATCCTGCCACGAAGTACGCGACCAGGGCCGGTCCCAGCTCCGGAACGCCCCACATGGGAGGGTTCGGGACCCTCCGGCGGTACCGTCCTATACCGGCAGCGATGACCATCAGGAACAGCAGGGCGACCCAGCCCAGGGCCATCATGACGTATCCGTCGACCCCGACCAGGTCAACCATCACCTCATCCCTGAAGGTCTTGGCGACCACCAGCCAGTACACGGTGGCCAGCGCCAGCGCCGATATGAGGGTCCATATTCCCCACCAGTCCCTCCTTGGCTCCCTGCCGAAGACCATCGCATTCCGCAGGAGGTATGCCATTCCCAGCACGAGGACGAGGAAGAAGTGGGACATGTGATGGGTAACCATGAGGGCGAGGAGCAAGAGCATGAACAGGACGTGGAGGACCATGGGCCTTTCCGCGTCCACGCCCTCGTCAGAGCGCCATGCATCACCCATCAGGAAGACGAGGATGGTGCCTAGGAGGATCGTCGAACCCAGGGGACCGGGGACGGGATGGGAGTTGGTGAAGACCTCGGGGAAGATGACCGCCACCAGGGTGGCGGATATCAAGGCGGCCCATGGACCACCTCCGAGCCTTAGGACGATGCAGGCCACCAGCAGACACGAGATGGCGGTGACGCACGGTATGACGTAGAGCATGCTATCGGAGACGGAAAGGCCTGTGATCAGCGCCACCGCTCCCGTCAGGTCGAACAGGCCCGTGAAGTCCACGTAGGCCCTTCCCCATCCCAGGTTCAACTCCAGGTGGTGGCCGTCCTCCACCAGCCTCTCCGTCAGGTGGAAGTACTCACCCCAGTCGGAACCCCACAGGGAGAACTCCGTGAGAGGGACCAGCCTCATCAGCATCCCGACGAACATCACCGCCACGAGGGCGTAAAGGGGCCACCTCCGCGCACGACCAACTCCTTGGGGGTCAGGGGTTGAGATGCGGGAGGCATTAAATAGTTTAACTGGTTCCCGATGACGCCGCGAGCCGGTCAAAATGGTCCAATGACGGAACCGATGCTGGCTCGCAAAAGTGGCAGGTAGAGGCTGAAATACTTTTCCGTAAAGTTTATATACTAAAAGTGTGTTAACCAAACTGTAATAAACTTTGCGGTGCCCTGGTGACCTTTCCAGAGCGGGTCATGGCCGGGGGGCCAGCATATGAGACGGGGGTCAGAAAAATGACAGAAGAGGATGCAGGTGCGGACCGTTGCCCCGAGTGCGGCAGCACCCATTTGGTTAGAGACTACCAGCGAGGAGAGCTGGTTTGCGAGGACTGCGGCCTGGTCATCGACGAGGAGTACATCGACCAGGGTCCGGAGTGGCGAGCCTTCGACGCCGAGCAGGGCCAGAAGAGGGCCCGGACCGGAGCCCCCATGACCTACACGATCCACGACAAGGGCCTCTCGACCACCATCGGGTGGAAGAACAAGGACTCCTACGGCAAGTCCATCCCCACCAGGAACAGGGCGCAACTGTACCGGCTTCGCAAGTGGCAGCGACGTATCCGTGTGAGCAACGCCACCGAGCGGAACCTGGCCTTCGCCCTCACCCAGCTCGACAGGATGGCCTCCAACATGGGCCTGCCGCGGAACATCCGCGAGACGGCCGCCATGATCTACCGCAAGGCCGTCCACAACAACCTGATCCGGGGACGGAGCATCGACGGCGTCGTCGCCGCCTCCCTGTACGCCGCCTGTCGCCAGTGCGGGGTGCCCAGGACGCTGGACGAGATCGCCACCGTCTCCCGTGTGGGTCGTAAGGAGATCGGCAGGACCTACAGGTTCATGATACGGGAGCTGAAGCTCAAGCTGATGCCCACTTCCCCCGAGGACTACATCAGCCGATTCTGCTCGGAGCTGAAGCTGGACGGGACCGTCCAGGCCAAGGCGGCCGAGATCCTGGCCGAGGCCGCTGACAACGAGCTTACCTCGGGAAGGGGACCCACCGGCGTCGCCGCAGCCGCCATCTACATAGCGTCCATCCTGTGCAACCAGCGCAGGACCCAGCGCGAGGTGGCCGACGTGGCAGGGGTCACCGAGGTTACCATCCGGAACCGCTACAAGGAGCTCACGGAGAAGCTAAACATCAAGGTCGAGATCTGAGGCCTTCCGACCCCCGCACCGGGTTGACGTCCTACATCCTGCAGCGCAGGTCCCGCGTCCAGGTTGTCTGGCAAAGTCAAAACCAGTCCGTATGTTTTTATATAGTCCTCCCCCCTTAGGACGGGACGGTAGAGGACCATGGACCATCCGAGAAAGACCACCTTGAGGGATCTCTCCGCAACGACCGCCACATTATTCGCCTTCGTGACCGTGGCGTTCCTGATAACGTCCGGTACCGCGACGAACGACGTGCTGGCCGCCTCTGGCCTGATCACCGAGTTCATGGGCGCTGGGGAGGAGATCGAGATCAACTTCACCAAGATCGGCGGCTCCGAGAACACCGATTACTCGCTCAGGCTACCCAAGCAGTCCAACGTCGTCGACGCGAGCCTGGAGCTGAACGGCACCGACATATTCATCGGGAACCAGATCAAGACCTTCAAATCGGCCTACGACTTCCGCCAGGGCACCCAGACCAACATCATCTACGACACCTCGGGCCTTCACCTGGACATGGACACGATGGCCCCCTTCTGGCCCTACACGGAGAAGGCGACCGGGAGCGACTCGTACGACGTCGCCACGGGTGACTTCAACGACGATGGGCGAGATGACTTCGCCGTCGTCAACAGGGACTCGGACTCTGTCACCGTGTACTACCAGAACGCCCAGGGGAAGATGGCCACCAAGACCACCCATACCACCTCCGACGAGCCCTACTGCNNGGCGACTTCAACCACGACGGCGACCAGGACTTCGTGGTGGGATGCTACGCGGGCAAGAAGGTGGACTTCTTCACCCAGAAGAGCACCGGTGGGTTCAACAAGTACTCCGTGAGCGTGTCCTACAGCGTCCAGGGCATCAGCGTCGGCGACCTGAACAACGACGGCCGTGACGACGTGGCCCTGGCCACCTACAGCAAGTACGGTGTGACCCTCCTGCAGAGCGGGACCGGCACCTTCTCCACCGGCCAGACGATCACCGTTGGAGAGACGGGCAGCTACTACTACTACAACTACGACGTGAAGGACGTGGCCGTGGCCGACTTCAACGGCGATGGTCGCGACGACGTCGTCTGGTCCAGCTGCGGGGCGTACACCTGGAACTACGATTACGCCCGATACGGCAAGATCAAGTGGTACTACCAGAACACCGCCCGCACCCTGTCCTACCAGACCTACGCCTGGGGCTACACCGGCGCCTGGCACATCGAGGCCGGCGACTTCACCGGCGACGGCAAGCCAGACGTCGCCTTCACCCAGAACTTCGTTAACAAGGTAAAGTACTACATCCAGACCGGCAGCGGTGGATGGTCCGGCCCCACGAACCTGGGCGGCGACGGATTCGTCGGCCGCCTGGTCATCGCCGACTTCGACAGCGATGGCAAGAACGACATAGGGGGAGGCACCTATAAGCCCTCGTTCCTCTTCTACAAGCAGGTGGACGGCAAGCCCACCACCCAAGCGAAGAAGTTCGACCTGCCCACCGGCTCCCGTGGCAGGGGTTCGGCCGCCGGCGACTTCAACGGCGACGGTCACATCGACGCGGTCGTGGCGTGCGGGAGTGGTAACAGCGCCGCCATCTTCCACCAGCGCCTGGAGTACGACGGTTCCTTCGTCTCGGCCCCCATCCAGCAGCCCCTGCCCATCCGCTTCGTCAACTTCACCTACAACATCCAAGAGAGGGGAGGCGAGACCCACTTCTACTATTCCAAGGACGGTGGGAGCAACTGGACCGAGGTGGCCAACGGAACCCTGGTGGACCTGGTGGAGAGGACGGACACCCTGTGGTTCAAGGTAACCTTCCACTCCGTGAGCGCATCCCGCTACAACGCGCTCAAGTGGGTCGAGCTCAACATGACCTACCAGAGCTTCCCATCGAACCTGGCCATCGACCTAGGCCGTGACGGGGCCCTGGAGTGGAACATGACGGGCGAGCTGGTCGGGCCCGTGGACGTTATTGACCTGGAGGATGCCTTGACAGATTACGTGCAGGACACCTCCCACTACCCCGACGCCGACGGCTACGTGACCATTCCCATCTACATCTATTCGAAGACGCCAGGTACCCTCATTATTTCGGACCTGCACGTGATCTACAACAACGCCTCCCGCAAGCC
>JABAHP010007080.1_pt1 | contig 13236 bp, 12 predicted proteins | sample 7062081 | NCBI WGS metagenome assembly JABAHP01 (sample SAMN14534357, study PRJNA622989) | marine sediment metagenome | biome: marine biome [ENVO:00000428]; feature: marine pelagic biome [ENVO:01000023]; material: deep marine sediment [ENVO:00002113] | place: India: Gulf of Kutch | collected... | reverse complement strand
GCCCAGGAGCAGGCCGAGATCCAGGAGTTGGTGCAGGCCTACCGCCGCTACGAGGCCCTGGCCCAGGAGCTGGCCGACACCCGCGAGCTGATCGAGCTGGAGGACGACGCCGAGATGCGCGAGATGGCCGAACAGGAGGTCACCCGCATCGAAGGGGAGATGGCCACCCTGTACGAGCAGATGCGCCTGCTGCTCCTGCCCAAGGACCCCAACGACGAAAAGAACGTCATCATGGAGGTCCGCGCCGGGGCCGGCGGCGACGAGGCCGGCATCTTTGCCGCCGACCTGTACCGCATGTACACCCGCTTTGCCGAGGCCCAGCGCTGGAAGACCGAGATACTCAGCTCCAACAGCACCGGGGTGGGCGGCTTCAAGGAAGTGATCTTTCAGATCAGGGGCAAGGGGGCCTATTCCCGGCTCAAGTTCGAAAGCGGCGTCCACCGCGTGCAGCGCGTGCCCGTCACCGAGTCACAGGGCCGCATCCACACCTCCACCGCCACCGTAGCCGTCCTGCCCGAGATCGACGACGTCGAGATCGAGATCAACCCCGCCGACCTGGACGTCACGGCCTATATCTCTTCGGGGCCGGGCGGCCAGCACATGCAGAAGAACGCCACCGCGGTGCGCATCGTCCACAAGCCCACCGACACCGTCGTCTCCTGCGAGAGCGAGCGCAGCCAGACACAGAACCGCGAGCGGGCCATGGCCGTGCTCCGCGCCCGGCTCTACGAAGCCCAGCAACAGCAGCAGATGAAGGAACGCGGCGAGGAGCGCCGCCTGCAGGTAGGCTCGGGCGAGCGCAGCGAAAAGATCCGCACCTACAACTATCCCCAGAACCGGGTCACCGACCACCGCATCGGCCTGACCCTCTATCGCCTGGAGACCATCGTCGATGGCGACCTGAACGAGATCATAGACGAACTGGCTACCACCGACCAGGCGGAGCGCCTGCAAGCCATCGGGGCCTGAGCAAATGCGGCTCGACGACGCGCTGGCCCAGGCAGCAACCCGCTTGGCCAACCAGGGTGTCGAGTCGCCCCGGTTCGACGCCGAAATCCTGCTGGCCCACGCCCTCGGGCTGAACCGGGCCGCCGTCCTGTCCCGGCCCGAGCAGGAGCTGACCCCTAAACAACTCACACGGTATCGAGACCTGATCGCGCGCCGCGGCGACCGCGAGCCGCTGGCCTATGTCGTTGGCCATAGGGAGTTCTTTGGCCTGGACTTTGTGGTGGACCACCGGGTACTGATCCCCCGCCCCGAGACTGAGCTTCTGGTGGAGCGCGCGCTAGAGATCGCCAGACACAAGACCGCGCCGCTGCGCATCGCCGACGTGGGTGCCGGCAGCGGGGCCATCGCCGTGACGCTGGCGGTGCATCTGCCCGAAGCCACCGTCCACGCCCTGGACCGTTCGGCGGACGCGCTAGAAGTCGTTGCCGAGAACGCCCGCCGCCACGACGTCTCGGATCGCGTCCGTTGCCTGCACAGTGACCTGCTCTCCGCGCTTCCCGGCCCGGTGGATCTGATCACGGCCAACTTGCCCTACGTCACCACCGGTGAGTGGCAAGAGCTGATCCCCGAGATCAAGCATCACGAGCCCCGCTCCGCGCTGGATGGCGGGCCCAATGGCCTGGCCCTCATCGGCCGCCTGTTGGAAACGGCAAGTCCTTGCCTCCGCCCCTCTAGCGCGATCCTGCTGGAGATCGGCGCGGGCCAGGGCGCCGCAACGACCACCCTGGCCCGTGAAAACCTTCCCCTGGCCCGTGTGCAATTGGTGAAAGACTATGCCGGTCTGGACCGGCTCGTCATTGTCGAAACTGGAGCGGGCGGCCCAGCCTGACGGTGCCGCCACACTCTACCGGCTGCGGGATTCTCAGCGCCCGGATCGGCCAGACCCCTTGAATGCCACCACGCCAAAAGCCCCCGGCTTGCGGATGACTCGCGAGAAACCGGCTTCCTGCAACCGGCGCGTAACGCCCTTGACCACGTTGCGGCCCGAGCGGCTGCTCAGGTCCCCGATATAGTGAAAGAGCCGCCCCTTGCGCGCCAGCACGCGGTACAACTGCCTATAGAATTCCCCGGAGTAGAGCTCGCCTGCCAGGCTGAACCAGGGTGGATCGTGGATGATCCTGGAGAAGGATCCATCCTCCAAGTCCTGGACGACGTCGAAAGAATCGCCAACGACCTGCTCGATGCGGGGGTGCTCGAACAGCTCGCGCGACCAGGGATTGAGACGGGCCACATCGAGCACGGTCGGGTCCAGCTCGATCGTCACCACCTGCTCGGCGGTCCTGGCGGCCTCGATGGCCGTGTACCCCAACCCGGTGCAAGTGTCCAGCACCCTCCCGGTGATGGGCGAGACGGCGCGGACCTTGGTCAGCGTGTCGCGCTGGGGATCTGTCCCCTTTATGCGGTGCATGGGAATGCCCGAGACCAACAAGGTGGGCGAGCGATCGGTGGGCATCAGGCCGTAGGCGCGGCCCAGGAACTCGGAGAAGCGCTGGATCTTGACCGCCTCGTTGCCCTCGACCGTAAAGCAACCGGTCTCGCTTTCCCCGATCTGTTCCAGGCTCTCCCAGGAGAGCCATTGCCCGCCGGGAAACACCACTCGCTCCGCCTCGAGCGAGACCTGGGCCCTGGTCAGCCCCAGATCGAGGGAGATGGACGCGGTGCCCCCGCCCGCGTGCCGGGCGTCGAGGATCGGCTCAATCTGCCGGCGAGATAGCACAATCGGACTACTCATCGTGCTCCCCCTCCGGATCCATCGGCGGCAGGGTGTGAGGTCCGTCTATCGAACCCTCCGAGACCCAGGCGTCGTGCTCCAGCGTCGCCCGCCCGATCTCGCCCGCGCGGCTGATGGCCCACTTGACGCTGATGGGGCCCACGATCTGCACCACAAACGTGGTAGCGGTGATGACGTTGATGACCAGGGCCCCCAGCGCCTCGCCCTCCGGCCCATAGGCAGAGAATCGCCTCGACGAGGCCAGGGCCAGCCCGATGGCGACCCCGGCCTGGGACAGCAATCCGAGGCCGAGGTTATTGCGCACTGCCGGCTCGGCCCCTCCCAGGGTTCCGCCCAGCCACGCGCCAAAGAACTTGCCCGCGCTGCGCAGCACGATATAGGCGATGCCCAGCAAGCCCATGGTCGGCAACAGCGAGATCTGGAAACGGGCCCCGACCAGGGTAAAGAACAAGACATAGATGACCGGGCCCGCCTGCTCGATGGTGTAGCGTATGTGCCGCCCGTGCTCGGGGCAGCGGTTGACGATCACTATCCCCATGATCATGCTGGTCAGGATCAACGAAAAGCCAAACGCCTCCGACAGACCCACGCCAAAGAGCAATGCACCGATCGAAACCGCCATGGCGTCGTGCTGCACCTTCATGCGGCACATGACCCGATCCAGAAATAACCCCAATCCCCCGCCGACCACCAGCGAGCCGCCAATCTCGATCAGCGGCAGCTCCAGGATCTGCACCACCGAAGGAGGTCCCGACTGGGCCAGGAGCGACTCGGCAAAGGCTGCGGCAATGCTGAAAAGCAGCAAGGCCAGCGCATCGTCCATACCGACTACGGCGAGCAGCGTAGTGGTCAGCGGCCCCTTGGCATCGTACTCGGCCAGCACGTCCACTGTTGCTGCTGGTGCGGTCGCCGATGCCAGCGCGCCAAAGATAAGGGCCGTGTACCAGGACTGGGTCACAAGATAGATGCCCAGCGTCACCAGCACAAAGGTCCCAAAGGCCTCAAATACCAGGATCAGCAGGATACTGCGCCCCAGCCGCCGTAGCTCGCCGAACAACAAATGGCTGCCAATATCGAATCCAATGAGCCCCAGCGCTACCTCGCTGACAATAATCAGTTGTTCGCTCAGCTCCAGGGGTACGACATTGAGCAGGGAAGGACCGAGGACCACGCCGATGAGGATAAAGCCCACAACTTGCGGGATGCCAAGGCGCTGAAACAGTTTGCTGCCCAGAAAGGACACGACGATGATCATGCCGATCACGGCCAGAATATGCGGTTCGTAGTGGACGCCAAGGAACTCGTGCATCGGGCAGAATCCGCTCCGCAGAATGACCCGTTTTCGTCAGCTCCAGCGGCCGGCGAAAACGGGCCTCGTCATTGCCAATCGATCATGAGTTCGTCGATGCTATCCGCCTCATCCAAACCCGGCAAAGAGATCGTGACCGTTCGGGTCCTCGCCGACCGTCGTCTCGGCAAGCTGAAAGCACTCCCAAGCCTGAAGCTCGCGCATGGTATCCGGCGGCAAGAGAGCAAAGATGCTATCGGGATTGAGTTGAGTCGCGTGGCATGCCACGGCCGTCTGCTTGGTATCCCAAAAGTCCTGGACGTAGACATCGGTGGTGCATGCCTCGTCCGGCAGGCCAAAGCTGTCCACGCGCTCGAGATATCGTTGCGGCACCTTGATACCCAACTCGGTCATTTTCTCGACCGCCGACCGGAAAAAGCGGCGCGGGATGGCGGTATAGTACAGCTTGCTGGCCTGGTGCGGCTGTAACCCGGCCTCGATCTGCTCCCCATATCGGGCCGGATCGGCTGCCGCGGCAAAGGCGGCCTTGGTCAGGTGATGAATGGCAACGTGGTCAGGATGGCCGTACCCGCCGCTCTCATCAAAGGTCACAACCACGTCCGGTCGCTCGCGCCGGATATGGGCCACGATTTTGCCCACTGCCTCTTCCTGGTCAGCCTGAGCCAGGGCGCGTGGATCCTCGTTCTCTGCCGATCCGGCCATGCCCGAATCGCGGTAGTCGAGAAAAAAGAGGTCCTCCACCCCCAACGCCCGGCAAGCACAGCGCAGCTCCAGTTCCCGAACCTCGCCCAGCCGTTCCGCGCTGGCCAGTTCCGGGTTGCTGATCTCGCCGGCTTCGCCCCTGGTGGCACAGACCAACACGGCCCGGACCCCGGGATCGGCGCCGTAGCGGGCCAGTGTTCCTCCTATCCCAAACGACTCGTCGTCGGGATGGGCGAACACTGCCATGAGAGTGAGCCGTCCGTCAGCCGACATGCTGGTAGATCTGGAGCACATTCCCGTTCAGGTCTTCAAAGGCAGCCAGCTTGACCGAACCATACTCGAAGAGGCCACCGATGAGCTTGACCCCCTTGGCCTCCAATTCGGCCGTGGCCTTCTCGATATCCTCAACCTCAAAGACCAGGGTCGCGCCTTCACCCACACCCAGCTCTGGGCGCCCCTCCGGGCCGGACCCAAATCGACGCAGAGCGATGGTGACGTTGCCAGCGTCAAACTCAACCCAGTCAGCGGACTGGTACTTGACCGGCAGGCCCAGCATGTCCCGGTAAAAGGCCACCGACTTTTCCATGTCATCTACGTTAAAGAATACATCATCCACTTTTTTGAACATGATTGCCCTCCTGGTAGGTTGTCGGCCCCCATTATACGCCGAGCCAGGTACAGGGAACGTAGGTCCCATTACGGTAGCAGGTAGAATAGCTCGGGACTTTTCCGCGGAATCATAGGCGTCCAAAGTGAGGTCGAATGCAGGTCGCAGGCCCGGGCCAGATCGGCCGCGATCCAGCTACTGGAACCGCGGATCGCGCTCCATCGTCAGGCGCAGGCCGTCCTCCAGTTCTGTGCGCGGCGCCCAATCAAGCAGGTCCCGGGCCAGGTCCACGTCAGCCACGAGTCGCGACACGCCACCCTCCTGCCCCTGGTTGTGCAACATGCTGCCCCGCTTACCCGAGACCCGTGCCACCGAGGCGGCGAGATCGTTGATGCTGGTCTCTTGCCCCGAACCAATGTTGATCACTGCCCGGTTCACGTCGGTAGCCGTGGCAGCCGCAATCAGGGCATCCACCACATCGTCCAGGAACACGAAATCGCGGGTCTGGGTGCCGTCGCCAAAGATCACCATCGACCCTCCGGTTTGCGCCTGCCTTAGCAATTGGGGGATAACCGGAGGATAGCTGGGCGGCAGGTCCTGGCTTGGCCCGTAGGCATTAAATACGCGCAGAGAAACCGTCTCGATATTGTAGAGGGCGCCGAGCGTGGCCAGGTAGTACTCGGCGGCGACCTTGCTCACGCCGTAGGGAGAGTTGGGGTTAGGCAACTGCCGCTCGCTGACCGGCTGGTGCGCCTGTTCTCCATAGAGCGCGCCCGACGAGGCGAGCACCACCCGCCGGACACCGGTATCGCGCATCGCCTCCATCACGGCCACCGTCCCGCCAACGTTCACGGCGTTATAGTCGCTCGGGTAATGGATCGACTCCGGCACCCGGACCCGGGCAGCAAGGTGATAGACACAGTCCACACCCTGCAGCAGGGTCCACAGCTTGGGCACGTCCCGGACGTCACCGCGCGTGAGAAGCACCTCGGAGGACAGCCGGCGCGGATCGCCGGCCGTGAGATCATCCAGGGCCAGCACGGTATGGCCATACCTCACCAGGCGATTCGCCAGCGAAGCCCCCAGGAATCCAGCACCACCGGTAACAAGTATGCGCATCGGTTCCTTCCCTATGCCGTCAGCAACTCGGGCCAGACCGGCACGAACATCTGCCATTGCTCTGGCCAGTCACGGATGATCGCTTCCAGCCCGTTCAGAACGCGCTGCATGTTCAACCGTAGATCCTCGTCCCTGTTCCCGGTTCGGGTCATTTCCATGGGCGGTTCTAGATGCATGGTGTACTTTTTTGTCTCGGGAGAAAGCACGCAATATCCTAGTATCACGCTGGCGCCCGTCTTTAGCGCCAGACGGATGTGCCCCGAGGGCACCCGTGCCGGACGCCCGAAAAAGGGTACCGGTTCATCCAGATCACTGACCGGGCGGTCGGCAGCAATCGATACCACACCGCCGCGCCGCAACAGCTTGATCGCGTCCCGCAGGGCGTTCGTACTCAGAGGAGTAACCTTGACCCCACCTCGACGCCGCGATTCGTTGAGCAGCTTGAATCCGGCAGGAGGATCGGGAAGGGTGAACAGTTGCATTTCTGGCAACAGGCGCAGGATGGCATGTCCGCCCAGGTCAAAGTTGCCCAGGTGCGGAAATACCAGCACCGTGCCCCTTTCCCGGTTCCACATCGACCGGGCAACTTCCTTCGTGGCCTCCGGCACATCCACCAAGGCGGCCATCTTTTCATCAGGCAATTTCAGCGCGCGAAACAGATCAAAGTAGCTGCGCAGGGCCAGATAGAGCACCTTGCGTGCCGTATGATCGAGTGTCTGGTGGTTCTCAGCGCCTCCCAGAACAGGCCCAAGATTGGACTCGACAACGCGATACACGGCAGGCCTGAGCCGGGAGACGGTAGTGGCTGCCCACCAGGAAAGCTGATGGCCGATCCGCTCGGGCGTGTACTGGCTGAGAAGCATCGCCAGGCGCATGACCCGTGGGCCGGTAGCGGTGTTTTTCAGATTGATCATTATGAAGCTTGTTCTTCTACCTTATCGTCCAGATCTCTGAGCAGGCTCGGGGCCTCCAGCAGCACCGGCACACCCCGGATGAGGCAAATCGCGGTGGCGATCCAACTGCAGACCACGGCAAAGATCCAAAGAGCCTGAGCCCAGTCTTCCTTGGGGGTCCCCGCCCACAGCTCTCGAAGTCCGAGCGCCAGGGCCAGGGTACAGAACGCTATCACCTTGGCAACACCATATACGGTGCGCATGAAATTCGACGCCACCAGCCGCCGGCCCCATTTGGTCTGCATCATCCCAAAGGAGGTCTCGCCCCACACCAGGCTAAAGCTGCGCACCGTATCCACCAGCCCGCCGCGGATGATAAAGATGATGGGGATGGCTACTGAAATCAGGCCCAAATGGGCATACACGATCCACATGACCTGTTCCACGATCCGGTCCACGGCGATGTCGAGCTTGCTGCCCAACATCCCCACCTCCTGGCGGCGCCGGGCCACGATCCCATCCAGAGAATCCATCAAGATGAGAATGGCCACCAGCCCGGCAGTTATGACCTGGACCACCGGGCTGCCGAGATAGAGCAACAGCACCACCACTATCAGTAGCGGAATCCGGGCCAGCGTGATCGTATTCGCCATACTCGATCCCCTATCCTCAATCTAGCGCAGTTGGGCGTAGAACGGCATCCTGCTTGGGTCCTCAGCGGGGCAAGTCTCTAACCAGGGCGTCATTTCCGCCGCACAGCACTGTCAATACCTTGCCAAGTATAGCACCGCTGGCACGTTTTGCCAAACCGCGCTGCCAGGAGGGCGATGCTAGCGCCGGAACCGGTTGCTCAACCGCTCGATGAACCCCAGCACAGCTTCCTGGATCTGGTCTCCCCAGCGCCACAGAATCAGGGCAGCAATCGCGATCGCGCCAAACAGGACGACCCACCAGACCGGCTTGATCTGGGCGGCATTGGCCCCTACCCAGACAGAAACAAAGACCCCCGGAAGGCGCCCCACGATCATCAGAACCATGAACTGGCCGACCGGCATCGGCGTGAGCCCGGCAGCTACACAGGCCAGGTCATCGGGCGCGAAGGGGAGCAGCCAGATCAGAAAGAAGAAGGGCGCCCCGCCGCGGCGCACGAGGTCATCCAGGCGCGCCATCGACTGCTGGCCGATCAACTTGACCACCAGGGGCCGTCCAAAGCGTCGGGCCAGCGAAAAGGTGATGAACGACCCAATGGCCATGCCGATCATGGGATACAGAGTGCCCAGCCAGGGGCCGTACAGGTAACCGCTGACCGCCTCGATCGCCTGGCCGGGAATCGGGGCCAGGAGGGCCTGGATCATCTCCAGGAAGACGATGGCGATCGGCCCCCAGGCACCCAGACCCTCGATCCAAGAGCGGACCTGTTCCCGGTCCGACACAAAGTCGTAGAGGGGCTGCCACCAATAGATGACCGCCCCAATCACGGCGATCAAGACAACGCCGATGATGAGCCACACCCACCAGCGGACTTTTACGCGGTCCTCAGACACTATCACCTCCCAGGCGCTCGCCCCTGGCCTGAAGCAATCGCTGGCCCGGCATCGGCAACTTGGTCTCAAACCAATCGAACTGGCCCAACGATCGAAATCCTGATTCCTTCAGAGCCACGCGCAACGAGTAGTCGCCCGCGGGGACCATCATGCCTATCTCGTCCAGGCCGACAGCCGCGGCATGGTTCAACGCCTCGTGCGCCAGGGCGATCCGCACTACCTGTCTCGAGGCGGCCAATGACTCGATCCATACCCCATGGTAGAGCAAGGTCTGGACCTCGCTCAGCTCGGCGCACCCGGCGATCCTGTCGTGGGACTCGGCCACCAGCAGCGTCCAACCGCGCCGCTCCTGAATGCTGCTCTGGACCGCAGCGCCGGGAGGGCCGAAACCTTGTTGCAGGCAGATCTCCACATCTTTGCCGCCGCGCGCTTCCCGGATGGTCACGCCCAGGGCATGCCAGGGACGGGGGGCGCCGTCTTGGGGCCGGAAGATCAGCAGATCGCACCTCTCCGAGCGCTGGAATCCGGCCCGGGCAAAGGCCCTGCCCGACCCGTAATTCTCCGTAGAGACGACGGCCCTGGCCTTGCCGGCCACAGTCGCGCCGTGGGTCGCCGCCGCCTCAAGGAGGCGGGTCGCCAGGCCGCGTCTCGTCCAGTCTGGATGGACCGCCAGCAGGTCGATCTCCCAACGGGCGCCGCGCAGCCCGTGGGTCGCAAAGGCGACGATAAATCCAATCACCTGGTCTCCGGCAAGGGCCAGCCAGGCACGCTGAGTGCCGCCGCTCAGCATGGCCTGCACCTGCGTTGCGCTGTAGGGCGACTCGTTAAAGGTCGCCTTCTCGACGCCGAGCAGCCCCTCGGCGTCGGCCAGCGACCCGTCAAAGGCACGCACGACCGGTTCCCCTTGCATGCCGCCCACTATAGCAGCAAAGCGCACCATCGTCAAGGTCGTTTGCCAGCGCGTTCCAACGATGGTACAATGGCGCCCATCCAGCATCCAGTCTCTATCCGCGGGATCAGGCATCGACCGGCCGGAGGAGCCTGGACACCGGGAACGAGACATCGAGGAGTGGCCAGTGAAAGCCAAGAGGGCACTGTTGCTAATTGCCGTGTTCGTGGCAGGCATGACCAGCCTGGGAGTTGAGCTGACCGCCGCGCGGCTCCTCGATCCCTTTTTCGGCAACTCGCTCATCATCTGGGCGGTGCTCATCGGGACGGTGCTGCTGTACCTGACCGTGGGCTACTATGTCGGTGGCAAATGGGCCGACCGCAAGCCCTACTACCGCGTGCTCTACCAGATCACCGCCTGGGCCTCTCTCCTCATTGGCGTGGCGCCCTTTATCGCCCGGCCGGTGCTGAGCTGGTCGGTGCAGGGATTCGCCGAGTATAGCATCGGCATCCTTGCCGGCTCACTCCTGGGCGTGATAGCCCTCTTTTCCATACCGGTCACCCTGCTGGGGTGCGTCTCGCCTTTTGCCATCCGGCTGTCCATGGCCAAGGAGAGCGTGGAATCGTCGGGCAACGTCGCCGGCGGGCTGTACGCCCTCTCCACCGTCGGCAGCCTGGTGGGAACCTTCCTGCCCGTCCTGGTGCTGATCCCCAGCATCGGCACCCGCAACACCTTCCTGTTCCTGGCCTTCACCCTGATGGCTGTCTCGCTCGTGGGCCTGTTCGTGGAACTGAAAGCTCGCGCGCTGCCCTACCTGCTCATGCTCGCAGCGCTCATCGCCCTAATCGTGCTGCTGCCCGGCGGCGTCATCAAGCCGGTCGAGGATGGCGAACTGCTCTACGAGACCGAGTCGGCCTACAACTATATCCAGGTGATCCAGTGGAACGACGAGGTGTGGCTCAAACTCAACGAAGGCCAGGGCATCCACTCCATCTACAACCCCAATTCGGTGCTGGTTGACGGCATCTGGGATCACTTTTTGATCGCACCCTACTTTAACAATCCGCCCTTCACCGCCGACCAGGTAGGCAGCCTGGCCCTCATCGGCTCGGCGGCGGGCACCGTGCCCAAGCAGTACACCGCCGTCTATGGCCCCATCCCCATCGACGGCGCCGAGATCGACCCGGAGATCATCCGCGTGGGCCGCGAGTACTTTGACATGAACGAGCCCAACTTGAACGCCGTGGCCCAGGATGGGCGCTACTTTCTGGCCAATAGCCCTCGCAAATACGACGTCATTGCCCTCGACGCCTACCGTCCCCCGTACATCCCCTTCCACCTGACCACCCGGGAATTCTTTCGCGAGGCCCGCGAGCACCTGACCGAGAACGGCGTGGTCGCCGTGAATGCCGGGCGGACCAAAACCGACTGGAGCCTGGTAGAGGTACTGGCCAGCACGCTCAAGGCCGAATTCCCCAACGTGTACCTTGTCGATCTGGGAAACGAGACCTACGAACTGAGCAATGTCCTGGTAGTAGCCACCAAGCAGCAGACCAGCCTGGAGAACCTGGCGGCCAACACCGAATTGATGACCCATCCCCTTCTGAGGCAGGTAGCCGAAGCGTCCCTCGACCGCGTCACCGAGTTCACCACTCCCTCCCTCGTCTTTACCGATGACAAAGCGCCTGTGGAGCAGGTCGTCCATGGCCTGATCCTCAGTTTCGTAGCCGGGGAATAGCGAGCCCCACAGCCCGCAGGTTCCCAACCCCTGAAAGGAGTTGCCCATGAGCGACCATCATGACAGCCCGCCAGACGATCGCATGCACTTCTTTGATAGCCAGACCGTACGGGTACACGACTTTGAATCCACCGGGTTCATCCTGGACATCGGCGGCGGTGGCGAGGGTATCATCGGCCTCCTGAAGGGCCAGGAGGTCATTGCACTCGATCTGCGCAAGGAGGAACTGGAAGAGGCGCCCCCGGGCCCGCTCAAGATCGTGATGGACGCCAAGGAGCTGCAGTTCCTGGACGGCGCCTTTGGCACGGCGACCGCCTTCTTTTCCCTAATGTACCTCAAGAGCCGCGAGGACCAGCAAAAGGTTCTGGCAGAGGTGTTCCGGGTGCTTCGGTCCGGTGGTCAATTCCTGATCTGGGACGCAAGCGTGCCACAGAGGCCCGAGGGAGAAGAGAGCGACATCTATGTCGTCATGTTGAGCGTCAGTGTGGCAGACCAGACCATCGGGACCGGCTATGGCCAGCCCTGGCCTCCGGAGACGCGCGATCTGGCCTACTACTTGGATCTGGCTGCCGGGGTGGGATTCCGGGTAACTGAACAGAGGCAGGACGGAAGGCTCATCTTCCTACACCTGAAGAAGCCCTAGGCTTCTCCCGGTTTTCGCCCGACCGCGAACGCGATCCGCGTCCTCCAGCGGACAGTCTGGCCGCCAAGTTGGCGCTCGTAGAGAGCGCGCACCTGGGCCAGTTCCTCGGCTGTTATGGTATGGAGCAGGTGTTGCGCGTACGAGGGCCGCTCGCGATATTCTTCCGTCGCGAACCAGTTGCCGATCGTGTCAGAACTCACCAGCACGTCAGCCTCCTGGACCTGCTCCGCCACGCGAGCATTCTCCAGGCCCGCCGTCTCCAGCGCGCCTTGTAGGTCGGCCGGAAGCCAGTTGACAGGTGGCAGATCGGGAGCAGCATAGATCTGCTCCTCCGCCTCGCGCACGCGCTGGCCCAGGTCAGCGCCCAACGTCGACAGATCCACCAACTCGTAAAGCCGTTGCGCCTGCTTCACGACAGTCTCTGCCAGGCTGAGGATTCCGCCCGGCTTGAGGAACTCGCCCACCAGGCGCAGGGTCGCGACCTTGTCGGGCAGCGACCCCAGCGCGTTACGCCCTACGACGGCATCAAAGCGCAGGGCCTCCTCGCCGCGCAAGGACAGCAGGTCGCGCAACTCGTCCGGATCGCCAACCAGCACGATGGGGCGCTCGATCTCGGGCAGCCGTTCAGCCTGTTGGCGCAATCCCTTTCCAGCCTGCCGGTCCCGGGCCAGCGCCCAGGTGCCGCCCTCTGGGGCGCGTCGCAGGATCTCCCAAGTGAGCAACCCGCTGCCTGCGTTCAAGTCCAGCACCACGTGGTGGCGCTGCAGCCGGGTGGCATCCAGGACCCGATCCCGGAGGCGGCCTAGCTGCTCGCCCGCGTTGCTGATGGTTCGTTGCAGCCAGCGCGCGCTGGCCCCCTTGCCGGGGGTCACGGTCAGGATCTCGGGCGCGTCCCCTTCCTCCACCATGGCCGCCAGTTGCGCCTCGCGGCGCCGGGCTACAGTGTCGCGGATGCCCCGCTCGTAGCCCTGGTCGCTGGGCTGGTAAAAGACCCGGCCCTGCAGACCGTCGGGCAGGTATTGCTGGGCGACCCAGTGGTCGCGGTAGGCATG
>JABAHP010000899.1_pt7 | contig 13239 bp, 10 predicted proteins | sample 7062081 | NCBI WGS metagenome assembly JABAHP01 (sample SAMN14534357, study PRJNA622989) | marine sediment metagenome | biome: marine biome [ENVO:00000428]; feature: marine pelagic biome [ENVO:01000023]; material: deep marine sediment [ENVO:00002113] | place: India: Gulf of Kutch | collected... | reverse complement strand
ATTCGCCGGCTTGTCGCTTCGGGACTCAGTGTGCTGATTACCGACCATAATGTCGAAAGGACCCTTGAGATTGTCGAAAAGGCATACATAATCGACCATGGTAAGGTCATAGGTTCGGGCTCGCCGGCCGAGATTGTCCGTGACGAGACTGTTAGACAATATTATCTCGGCGATATATTCGATGGTGACGAATTCGACGATAAATAACCGTGATGCTTCGGGAATTAAGCTGCGAAAAGTGAAATACGAATAATGATGGATTTTGAAAAATGTCGACTCACGCACTACCCCGCTGACGTTTTGGCCGGATCGGCTTCGCCCGTAGAGAAGATCGACGACAATATCCGTCAACTGATAGTGAAAATGACCGATGTTATGCTAAAGAACAAAGGTGTCGGTCTCGCAGCCCCACAGATTGGCCTGCCCTTGCGTCTGTTTATAATATCTCTGAGTGGAAACAGGGATGACGTCAAAGTTTATATAAATCCAACTGTCACCCCGAATGGCGAGCTTGATGCGGTCGAAGAGGGCTGCCTCTCTGTGCCCGGCGTTTATACTAAGATTCGAAGATACAAAAGATGCAAAGTTACCGCCACCGACCTCGACGGCAATGAATTTACAGAGGAAGCTGACGGCCTTTACGCACGGGCCCTGCAGCATGAAAATGACCACATCAACGGCATCACTATCGTCAACCGCATGGGACAGGCCGCGAAGATCGCACACAGGAGACAGCTTAAAAAACTGAGTCAGGACCACGAAAAGAACAGTGAAATGTGAATCTTAAAAATCGATACGCGATAATTGAGCATCGAGTATCGTGAATTGAGTACCCCGTATTATGAAGATAACCTATCTCGGCAGCGGAAAATTCGGCCTTGAATGCCTAAATGCTTTGGCACAGTCAAGCCATAGCCTGGATTTGATTGTCACTCAGCCTCCACATGGGGCGGGCAGAGGCAGAAAGCAGACACCAACACCCGTAGCCCGCTGGGCGGTTTCACATTCGATACCTTTCATCGAAACTGACAACGTAAACGCGCCCCAGGCTATCGAAAAGATAGCGGCTTATCAGCCGGATGTGATTGTAGTAGTTGCGTTCGGCCAGAAAATCGGAAATCAGCTAATAAATCTGCCGCCCAAAGGCGCCATAAATGTCCACGCTTCGCTCCTGCCCAAATATCGGGGAGCTGCTCCCATAAACTGGGCCATAATCAAAGGCGAAAAGCAAACCGGCATCAGTATAATCTCGCTGGCCGAAAGAATGGACGCCGGCGACATCCTGGCGCAGGCAACAACCGATATTGGAGCGGATGAAGCGGCCAGCGAACTTCACGACAGACTGGCAAAAATCGCCGCTCCTCTGCTGATAAGAACTATTGACCATATCGCCGACGGCACAGCCGTCTATGGCAGGCAGGACCACTCAAAAGCCACCCTGGCGCCAAAGCTGAAAAAATCCGATGGTTTCCTAAACTTTAAAGAACCGGCTGAGATGCTCCAGAGAAAGATACAAGGCTTCTGGCCCTGGCCCGGCGCTTCGGCAATTTATATCTCGAAAAAAACCAAAAAGCCTCTGCGGATTACAATAGCTATGGCCGAGGTAGTGTCCACTTCAAATCCGGCTGACTTGCCACCCGGAACCCTCGATGAAAACCTCAATGTTATCTGCGGCTGCGACGCCTTGAAGATTATAAAAATCAAGCCGACCGGCTCACGCCTTATGCGCTTCAGGGATTTCGTTAACGGTCACCAAACAAAGGCTGGTGACAGCTTTATCAAGATAGAGCAATGAAATGACCGGTCACAGCCCCAAAACCGCTCGTCAAATCGCAACGGATGTATTAAACCGCTTCGATCCAAAACGAGGATACGCTACTGCCATCTTAAGCGATTTACTCGGCCAGACCAGAGAAAGACAGCGGGCCACCGACCTCGTCTTCGGCACGATAAGAAATCGCGCTGCCGTCGATAAGGTCATAGCCGAATTCTCAGGTCGACCTGTCGAAAGGATACAACCTGAACTGCTCAATATCATCCGCGTTGCCTCTTTCGAGCTTATCTATTGTCCCCAGACCCCTGAATATTCAATCGTCAACGAAGCGGTCAATATAGCCAAAGCACTCACGCGTAAAAAACAAACCGCCTTTGTAAATGCGGTCCTCCGCCAAATCACAAGACATATACAAAACCGACAGATTCCACTATCACAGGCCGATCCGAGGAAAACACTTCCACAAACGCTCTCCACGGGCTGTAAGTTCGATAAGGAGATTCTCCCCGATCCACAAACTTCGCCGGCTGATTATTTCAGCGTCGCTTTCTCGTTGCCCGAATGGCTCGTAACCGGTTGGTTCAGCGAATTCACCGAAGAACAGGTCCGCCAAATCTGCTTTGCGAGTAATCGAAGGCCGAGCGTCTATATCAGGCCGAACACCTTGAGAACAACAACCGATGAAATTGCCGAAAAGTTTCAATATGAAGACACCGATTTTGAAATAGCCCCTCTCGATAATCTGCAGGCATCGAGAATGATAAAAATCAGAAATCCAAGGGCCATAACTGAATTGTCCGGCTTTAAAAAAGGCTTGTTTACCGTTCAGGACATCACTGCCTCGCTTCCCGCCCGTCTTTTGAATCCCCGGCCGGACTGGAAAATCCTCGACCTCTGTGCCGCCCCGGGCACAAAGACAACTCAACTGGCCGAGCTTACCGAAGATTCGGCAGAGATTATCGCTACAGACATTGACCAGGAGCGCCTGAAATTTGTAAATGAAAATACCGCCCGCCTCGGAATAACCTCTGTCAATATTCTGCCATACGAGCAGGTTCTGAATTCTAAATTCGATTCTGTCTTGCTGGATGTACCCTGCTCGAATACCGGCGTATTGGCAAAGCGCATCGAGGTCCGTTACAGAATAAATCCGAAGGCCGTTAATGAACTTACAAAAACACAGGCGGGCCTGCTCGCTGCCACCGCGAAAATGCTGAAGCCAAAAGGCAGAATATGCTACAGCACATGCAGCATCCAAAAGGATGAAAACAGCCGGCGTGTAAGAGATTTTTTGCGGGATAATCCCGACTTCGAACTACAATCCGAATTGCTGACCTTACCATCTGCTGAGGAATTCGACCGCGACGGCGGCTATGTCGCAATCATAACCAGAAAGTAGTTGCTTAAACTGCATCTGTTATTACAATAAATGAGCTAAATCCATATTGAAGATATCTAATATGAACGCCGTATTACTTGATAATGTCTGTAAATCTTTCGGCCGCCTCCACGCCGTCGATAACCTGAGTGTCAAGGTCCCCGCGGGCAGTGTCTACGGCTTCCTCGGCCCTAACGGTGCCGGCAAGACTACCACAATTCGGATGATGATGAATATCATCCGGCCGGACAGTGGCCGCATCGAGATATTAGGAGATGGTAAAATTGAGCAGGTCAAAGCCAGGATAGGGTATATGCCCGAGGAGCGTGGGCTATACCGAAAAATGACCGCTCGTAAGGTGCTGGCATATTTTGGCGCTATAAAGGGCGTCAGTGACAGAGAACTAATTGAGCGTATACCCCGCTGGCTCCAGCGAGTTGAACTGGCTGACTGGGCCGACAAAAAAGTGGAGGAACTCTCTCGAGGAATGCACCAGAAGCTCCAGTTTGCGGTAACCGTCATCAACGAGCCCGAACTTGTTATTCTTGACGAGCCGTTTTCAGGCCTCGACCCGTTGAACCAGGACCTGCTGAAAAACATCATTCTTGAAATGCGAAATGAGGGAAAAACCATAATCTTTTCGACGCATGTAATGCACGAGGCCGAAAAGCTTTGCGACTACATACTTCTTATTAACAAGGGTAAGCTGATATTGGATGACACGCTCGAAAATATCCGTTCCAGACAAAGTGCCCATACCGTCAGCGTCGAGCTTGAGGGGGATGCCACCTTTGTCGACAGACTACCAATGGTAACGGCCGTAAAGTCTGAAGGCAACCGCCTGGATGTTACTTTGGCCGATGTTGACACACAAGAATTTCTACAGGCCCTTATGCAGCAAGCGCGCGTGAAGGCCTTTGAGGTAAAGGTGCCCTCGTTACATGAAATCTTTGTAAACCTGGTTGGAGTGAGCGATGCAGAGAATTCTTAAGGTTGCAAAGCGCGAATACATCGAAACAGCCAAGACCAAGACGTTCATTATTGGTATTTTAATGACGCCCATCATTATTGGTGGGATAATATTCTTCACTAAAGCGGTTTCGGGCGGCAAAGCAGGCCCGCGCCCCCCTATCAAGGTCGCCGTCACCGATCTCTCAAAAACACTTGTCGAAGACATCAAAACCTCTTTCGACGGCTACAACAAACGAAATCCCAACAGACAATTTCTTCTTCAGACCCTCGATGTGCAGCAGGATGCCAATTCAACTGAGGAACAAGGCAAGGCCAAACTCCGCAAAGGTGAGTTCGATGTTTATGTTGTACTGGAAGAAGACATCATCGAAGGCCCCGGTAAAATACGCTTTTATACTTATAAACCAAAGCCCGCAAACGTTGATGCCCTATGGACCATCGAGAATTTTTTCAGGAAGGCCGTAGAGAACAGGCGTTATGAAATAGAGAAAATAGACCAAAAGCTCCTCGCAAGGCTGCGAAACGTCCCTCTTGAACGCCTCGAAATTGGAGCAGCCGGCGAAAAGGAGAAGGTCCAGAGTCAGGGCCAGAGAATAGCCGGAATGATGGTCCCCTTTTTCTTTATGTACCTGATATTTATGGGAATGGTGGCAACGGGCCAGCACATGCTAAGCAGCATCATTGAAGAGAAAAATTCAAGGATTATCGAGGTCCTGCTGTCGGCCGTAAGCCCTTTTCAGTTGATGGCCGGGAAAATCCTCGGATTGGCCGGAATAGGCCTGACAGTAATGGCGCTTTGGTGCGGTGCTGCCTTTGCCGCCGCCCGCTGGCAGGGCCTCAACGTTGGAGTTGGTCCGGAATTGTTAGTGTATTTTGTTATATATTACATACTTGGCTATATTTTAGTCAGCGCTATACTAACCGGCATCGGCTCTGTCTGTAACACGATAAAGGAGACCCAGAGCCTGATGATGCCCGTCATGTTAATCTTCATAATTCCATTAATGGGTTGGTTCAAGCTTGTTCAAAGTCCCAACGGAATCCTCGCAAGAGTATTGTCGTTTGTCCCGCCCGTTACGCCGATGGTAATGATACTGCGTCTGTCTGCAGGTTCCGGTGTCTGGTTCGTGGAGATTGCGGTTTCTATACTCGTTTTGGCTGCCTCCGTTCTTATCGTGATTTGGGCCGCGGCCAAGATTTTCAGAACCGGAATTTTAATGTACGGAAAAAAGCCCGGAATCTTCGAAATATTGCGTTGGCTACGACAAAGTTAATAGCGGTTCCCCTGAAGTTGCGGGATTTATATTCAGTATGCCGTTTTACGGCAGGTTATAGATACTGCAGCGCCATTTCATAAACTCTTTATACAACAAGTAGGGCGGGGCTTGCCCCGCCGAAAAGAAATGTCAATTTTTGGATGATTCGACTTAAGAGCGGCTTTGATTTTCCCCTTTTTTGGTATTTGGGCAAAAAATTTCTCAAAAATCCTTGACAAAAGGCCGAAAAAAATGTATATTATGTACATAATGACAATAGTGTATATTACGTACAGGTGGATTAACGATGACGAAGGTTACAATTACAGATGCTCGTTCACAATTCCGTAAATTAGCGGATAGGGTCTGTCATCACGGCGAGCGGATATGTGTGGAAAGAAACGGAGAGCCGGTATTTGTGATGGTTAGTTTCGAGGATTTTGAGGCAATAGAGGCTCTTGAGGAGAAAATCGATATTCAAGAAGCGAAGAAAGCTTTGAAAAAAGGCAGGTTTATTCCTTTGGAAAAGCTGGAGGCTGAGCTGGATTTGTAATACAATACGGCGATGTATAAAATCATTGTTGCTGAAAGCGCGGCCGATTTTATTAGAGGACAAGCAAAGAAGATCCAGCGCCAGCTCTATAATAAAATCAAGAATCTTGGGAACAATCCTTACCCCCCGAATTGTGTAAAGTTAAAAGGTCAGGAGGATTTATATCGGATACGTTCCGGCGATTATAGAATTATTTACATGGTCAAAAGCAAAGAAGTGATTATATTAGTGCTCAGAATTGCCCACCGAAGACAGGTGTATAGAAAACCATTATAACTATAATTATACAATCGCAAAGCGGCGCTTTATTCGTTACGTGCAAACTACCGTAGAATTAAGGCTATTCATTCTTTTGTGCCGCGGCCAAGATTTTCAGAACCGGTATTCTAATGTATGGAAAAAAGCCCGGCATCTTCGAAATATTGCGCTGGCTAAAACAGAGTTAAAAACCGTTTTTAAGCAAAACCACGCTTATATTACCGCTTTCTTTTCAGATTGCTATCCTCCGGTTTTAAAATTCGGCTAAATAATATCTTATTCTCTTAGACTCTCTGCCGAAAGCGTTGCACGTTGCATTTTCACTTCTGCTATCAGCTTTGCTAACTGTGAAGGATCTTTGAGCTGTCTAACCCACTGTTCATTACCATTGGAATCGTACATAATAACAAGAGCATCTAACAGGACAGAACCTATAACATAAACATTACCCCTGGCACCTACTACTATGTAGTGGGTGATGATCACGCTTCCTTCCGGGTTTTTGTACTTCGCCCTCCACAATTCTTTACCATCGGCATCATATTTGACCGTTATGAACTCAGCCTTTTTCATCGAATCGAGAGTATCATTCGGCGGGTAGCCGGCCCCATATGTTCTCGGCTTCTCGTTGCCGAGAATGCAGACAGTGCCTGCTTCCCCCAATGCTATAGATTTGGGAAAAATTAGTTTTTTCCCTGACGTCCGGTATTGCGCCATCCACTTTCGGTTTCCGTCAGTATCATACTTGATGGTGACCATGTCAGTGTATTCATTTTGTGTATGTGAACTGTCACCCAGAACATAGACGTTACCAGCTTTATCAAGTGTCAGGACATTGGACCTATTTAAAGAAGAGGTTCGTTCTCCGCTGGGCGGCCATAAGACCACCCACAATTTTTTGCCCTCTGCATTATATTTAAGCGTTACAAACTTCAATTTTTCAAGGCCGTCGTTACTATCGACCCAGCTTCTTCCGGTTATATAAACGTTGCCAGCCCTGTCGACAGCAATATCACCTGGCTCACACCTTTGATTTTCGGCGCGGCCATGCCGCTTTGTCCACAATTCCCGACCGTTTGTGTCATATTTGATTGTAAGGATGTCCGAAGTCGGTTTGCTATCACCTTCGGAATTAAAGTTGAGGTTGACATCTAAATACTTGGTCCAGTCCTCCAGTTCATAGAGTCCCACAATATGCACATCGGCTTTGGTGTCGACAGCAATAGCTATGGCTTCGAAGCAGTACTTTGGAGGCGTTTTATAACTAACCTGCCACAACCTTTTCCCGTTCTTGGCATACTTCATAGTGGTATATATACTCTTCTCCACCTTGTGCTTCTGAATGGTACCGGTAACGTAAACATTCCCTTCGTAGTCTGCCGCAAATCCCTCGCAAACACCGCCAGAAGCCCCACGAATTCCGAAGCGACGTTCCCACAATTGTTTGCCTTCCTTATCGTATTTCGTCACGGCAGTAAATCGAGTGTTGAATCCATCGGGTCCACCAGCAAAGTACACATTGCCTTCCTGGTCAATTGCCATCCCCACCCCAAATTTAGGTGCAGGGCCGAGAATAAATCCCGCATATGCCGCAAATATCCCCACCGGCATAAGTAGCAATCCAATCTGAAAAGAACGTCTCATCTTATACCCTTCATAATTGAGTAAATAATGGGAACAGTCCTTATTTTCAAAGTACTATTATCCAGTATATCAACTACTCAACCAGTAAACAAATAGGGATTGCCATAGGAACTAACAAAAACGCCCCAGAATATGTTTTTACGCTTCATTTTCTCTTTTATGAGTATTGAGCTATTTCCATTTTGGCCCTTCGGCATCAATTTCGGCGTGCAGTTTTACCAGCTTTTTCTTCATCGCAGCAAGCCGCCCCGGCTCGCTGTCGGCCAGATTTTGCTCCTCCGCTATATCTTTGAGAACATTATACAGTTCGAATTTCGTCATTTTATTATCGGCTAAAATCTTCCAGTCGCCCTCCCTCATCGCAACCGTCAAAGGCCTGCTCAGTGCCCGATCATATCGCCAGTATAGCGGCACTTTTCGCGCAATTTTCTTACCCTGAAAAATAGGCAGAATACTGTTACCGTCGATTGGCCTGTCAGTCGGCACGCTTGCCCCCGCTATTGCGCATAACGTCGGCAAAATATCCGTCCCGTTGACCGGCTCACCGCAAATAGTACCCGCTTTTGTCCTGCACGGCCATCGGATAATACCCGGCACGCGAATCCCGCCTTCATACATATGCAGTTTCATTCCCCTAAGCGTGCCCGGTGAGCCGAATGAGCGGTGCGCCCCGCGGTAGCGATTCAGTGTTTCAGGCCCGTTATCGCTTGTAAACATCACAAACGTCTCATCGCGCAGCATCATTTCATCCAAAGTCTCCATAAGCCGGCCGAATTCGTGGTCCATCTGCGTGACGTTGCCGTAATATATCGCCTCTTTCCTGCCCTCGTACATCTTCATAAATTCCGGTCCCGTTGCGATTGGTTCATGCGGTGCGTGAAACCACACGAACAGGCAGAACGGCTTCGACCGGTCCCATTTGGTTTTTAGCCAGTCGATGGCCTCCTGAGCTATCAGCGCCGAGGAATATCCTTTCATCTCGCCCATCGGTTCACCGTTGCGCACAAAATTTCTCGGATTATGGTGTGTAGGCAGGGAATTGTTCTGCGTTGAGAACCAGTGCTCGAATCCGTGGTCGCCCGGCTGCGGCTGCTCGGATGAGTTAAACTTACCATTGCAGTGCCACTTACCCACGTGGCACGTCCTATAACCGGCCTCTTTCAGCAGCGTAGCAACGGTAATCTCTTCTTGCTTCAAATGCATTACGTTATTATTCGGTATCCAGTCGTAAACGCCGCAGCGAAAGGGCGTCCTGCCGGTAAGCATTCCCGCCCGCGCAGGTGAACAAACCGGGGCCGCAGCATAACAATCCGTCAGTTTAATCCCCTCGGAAGCTAATTTATCAAGGTTTGGTGTTTTGATATGCCGATGGCCGTAGCAGCCAAGGTCTCCATAACCTAAGTCGTCGCACAGTCCTATCACAATATTGGGTTTGTTACTGTCTCCCTTAAAAGGTTTACCAATGCTCCGGCAGCCTTCAATTGCAAACGACGCGGCACCCAAACTCATTACTTTCAAAAAATTACGTCGATTCATATTGATATTCTCCTTTGAAATTGATAGATAAACGATAATAAATAACAGGTCCTGAAAAGTAAACGAAAATTAAATCCACAGCTTTTCCACAAAACGAACTTACGTTGTGCAAAACTTGTTAAAAATAAATTTTTTTCGCGCGCAAACTCAATGCAGACAGTAACCTCTATCAAGTGGAAAAGAAATTTTCCAAAATGCCATTGATTTGTCTTCCCACTGACCAATAATAGCCATTGTTTTACCGTTGTATTTTACTTTTTGCTTCGTGCGAAATCGATATATGGCTTTTAACAGATGGCGTTAACTTTGAAAAATTTACAACTTACAATTAGCAGAGGAGAGTATCGATGCAGGGCACAATCAGGGATGAGCAAGCCCGGTCCACGGGAACAGAGATAAGTGCTATTAACGAAGTTCTCGCCAGGAAGGTCGGACCGCAGAAGTATCGAATCTGGTTTAAAAATTCAACCAAAATGTCACTTGCTGATGGATATTTGAAAGTTGGTGTACCTAATCTATTTATTGCGAGCTGGATTGAGAACCATTTTTCCAACCAAATCTCTCAGGCCGTTCGGGAAGTTGCCGGAAGCAGGCCGAAGATTACATTTACAATCGATCCCGAACTGTCCGGCTCCATGCGAAGAAATCAACTGGACTCACAGGCACAACTCGTGGACAGGGCACAGAATCGGCTCGATACCACGAGAACAAAAGCGAAACCGGCTTCAACGAAAAGGCTCCACTTCAGTTTGGACACGTTCGTTGTCGGAACTTCGAATCAACTGGCTTTCAACGCGGCAAAGGCCGTCGTGGAAGAAAAAAATTGCCCTTTCAATCCGCTGTTTATTCATGGAGGATACGGGGTGGGGAAAACACATCTGCTGCAAGGGATTTGCAATGCAGTGTGTTCGAAGCGCCCCCAAACTAATTGGCTATATCTGTCAGCGGAGGATTTTGTCAATCAGTTTGTGCTGGCCTTGAAGACAAAAAAGCTGGAGGCTTTTAGACGACGAATGCGACAAACGGATTTGTTGACAATCGACGACATTCACTTCTTGGCCAGCAAACCTTCCACGCAGGAGGAGTTCCTGCATACATTTAATACCATTAATCTGGCCGGCAAACAGGTCGTGCTGGCCTCGGATGCCCATCCTAAGATGATAGGACAGCTATCTGAAAAGCTCGTTAACCGTTTTGTCTCGGGAATGGTCGTCAAGATACAAAACCCGGATTTTAACACCAGATGTCAAATCTGCAGACAGTACGCCGAAAAGCTGGCCGCGGAAAATGGAAGGTTAAAAATCGGAAGAGGCATTCCAGAAAGTGTAATAAAATACATCGCGGAAAATCTGCGAACCAACGTGCGGGAGTTGGAAGGCGCACTGCTGAAATTAATCGCCTACTCGGCCCTGCAGAACAAGAAAATCAACCTCGCTATGGCCCAGGCCGTCCTCGCCGAGCATCTGGAAAGGTGTGATCCTATTGTCCATATTTCGGACATCGAATCCGCCGTCGCGACATATTTCGGAATAACACCGGCAAATATACACTCCTCGAAGAAGGACAGGACCGTCGCGCTCGCCCGGCATTTTAGTATGTATCTTACAAGAAAGCACACAAAGATGTCTTCATCGGAAGTCGGAAGGTATATGGGCAATAAAAATCATGCCACCGTACTGTTGGGCTGCAGAAGGATAGAAAGCCTCATCGAGAGGAATGCGGAAATATACTGGAACGGACCGGCCGGAAATAAAGTCGCAAAGGCAAGGACCATACTTAGTAATCTCGAGGAGAGCATCTCCAGATAAAAGTTATTGCCGGTCCCTCGGACAGCAGCCTCTGACTGAAACAAATCTAAAAATTCACTCCCAAATGTACCTTGTGTTTAGTGTTGATAAATAGTACAATTACAGATTGATGGAGTAGGAATGATTAACGCCATTTGTCGAAGGAGGGCAAGCTTGTGTAATTTAGGTAAAACTTTGAGCCTGGCAGATTGTAAGGTGGATTTAAGCCCAACAAACCCGGCTAAATTCCTTTTGCTCTTGTGCACTTGTGCTCTTGTGCTTGTCAACATTGCTTTGCCCGCTCATGCCAAATATGGCGGCGGTACTGGCGAGCCAAACGATCCTTATCTGATTTTCGATGCAAACCACATAAATGAAATTGGTGTCGAGCCCAACGACTGGGACAGGCACTTCAAGCTGAGGGCCGATATTGATTTAGCAGGCTTTCCCGGGACAAGTTTCAATATTATTGGCAGTTACAGCGATCCTTTTGCCGGTGTTTTTGATGGAAACGGACACAGCATTTCGAACTTTACTTTTTCCTCCACAGGCACAAATTACATCGGTCTTTTCGCCAGAGTTACTGGTGTAATCAAAGATTTGGGATTGGTTGACCCAAACGTCAGTGCCGCCGCGGCAGGTTTTGTTGGCTCACTGACAGGAAACAATTCCGGCAAACTCGTAAGCTGCTATGCACAACGCGGCTCCGTTTCCGGCGGCGGTCAAATCGGAGGGCTTGTCGGTTCGAATGGCGGGATAATGCTCAACAGTTTTGCCGACTGCAATGTAGCGGGATCTGCCGATTATGTTGGTGGACTTGCGGGGGATAATTATATGGGCCGTATTATAAGTTGCTATTCATCGGGTAGCGTTGAATCAGAAGCAAACTGTGTCGGCGGACTAACCGGATTTAGTGACTGGATTATTTCTGAATCCTATGCAACAGGCAGCGTTTCCGGCCGAGACCATATCGGTGGACTCGTGGGATATAATCAGAGGACTTTCTATTCAACTCCGAGCGGTACGGTTGCCAGGTGCTATGCTGTGGGTGCTGTTTCGGGAACGAATAATGTCGGCGGCCTCATTGGATTCAATGACGGCGGCCCTGTGTTCAGCTCTTTCTGGGATACACAGACAAGCGGGCAACAAACCAGCGCCGGCGGCGTGCCTAAGACGACTGTCGAAATGCAGGATCCAAATACCTTTCTTGACTACGGTTGGGATTTCGTTGGAGAGTATGAGAACGGGCCAAATGACGATTGGGCCGAGCCTGCCTGCGGCGGGTACCCCGTTTTATCGTGGCAGCTTGGTGAACTCCTGCCATTGCCTGCTTTTTCAGGCGGTTCGGGTGAGCCAAATAATCCTTATCTTATTTCCACACCGGCCGATTTGAGTCGCATCGGCCATAATCCGAGGTTAATGAACGCCCATTTCAAACTGACCAATGATGTTAATATGGCCGACACTACCCATTTTATTATTGGCAACGCATTATATCCATTCGCCGGCACTTTCGATGGTGCCGCCCATGTGATTTCAAGCTTCTATCGTTACTCCTCTACAGGCGAAATGACTAAAGGTCTTTTCGGTATTGTCGATGGCGACGGCGCCGAGATAAAAAATGTAGGTTTGACCGATTCCTATATGTCCGGAGGGGGTTATCAAACGGTTGGTTTGCTCGTTGGCCGGTTGTTGAATGGGACCGTCACCGGTTGTTTCGCTGAAAGAGGTAGAGTCGAGGTATTTGAGTCCGATGGCGGCGGGCTGGTCGGTTCAAATGCCGGAACGATTTCAAACTGCTATGCAAATGTTTACATTTCTGGTTGGTTCGGTGTGGGAGGTCTTGTAGAAAGCAACGCGGGGATAATATCGAACTGCTATTCGAGGGGCAGGGTTGATGGAATACTTGATTATGGCGGCTTGGTCTCGAGAAATTCAGGCCCTGTTACGAATTCATTTTGGGATGTCAACAGCAGTGGTGAGCCGACCAGTGCCGGTGGTACAGGCCTGATGACAGACGACATGCAAACAATGAGCACATTCACAAACGCAGGATGGGATTTTGTAGGTGAGACCGACAA
>JABAHP010001257.1_pt3 | contig 13241 bp, 13 predicted proteins | sample 7062081 | NCBI WGS metagenome assembly JABAHP01 (sample SAMN14534357, study PRJNA622989) | marine sediment metagenome | biome: marine biome [ENVO:00000428]; feature: marine pelagic biome [ENVO:01000023]; material: deep marine sediment [ENVO:00002113] | place: India: Gulf of Kutch | collected... | reverse complement strand
CTTAATCTTAATCTTAATCTTAATCTTAATTTCAAATGGATTTTATAAAAAATAAAATAGGTGAAGATGTATATTTTCATGTTTTAGGACGATATGCTCCAGATGAAATTATAGAAAATGAATTATTTAATGAAAATATTAAAAGATCATTATTAAAATTTATCATCGCTAATAAACAAATAATAGATAAAAATATATCAAAGGACGATATAAAATTAACAAATAAATTTTTAATACATGGTTTAAATAAATTTATATATGAACATTTCGGAAGAGATCATATTGAAGATATTAATTTTTTTAAATATAAATTTCCAAATTTAAAAAATATAAAATATAAAAAAATATTAAATAATATCAATAAAAAATATGATAGATTGAAACAATATAAAGAATTAATGAATGAAATAAATAATATTAATTTAAAATTTTTTCATATGTTCTCATATAATTATGAGAATAATTACGATGAAATACACGAAATAATAACAGGTGAAAAAAAATCATGTACTGATATAAATATTAAATTCTTTAATATTGCTACAGCAATAAATGATGGCTTATTGAGTTATAATATTAACAAAAAAAAATATGTAAATAAAATCATAAAATTTATCGATAAATATTTATTAATTGAACCATATAAACTGGAATTTGGTAAATATAAAAATAATGATTTATTGTTTATGATAATAGATGATATTAATAATGGTGTAAAATATCGTAATTATATAAGTTACATAATGAATCATTATAAAAATAACAAATATAATAATTTAAATATGATAAAAAAAGCATATAAATTTTACGATGAATATTATTTAAAATATATTGTTGAAAATGAAAATTGAATGATAATTATATTTATTTTTTTTTTCAATTAAATATATATTTTCATAATATAGAAAAAAAATAAATTTTCATAAAATTAATAAAAATTAATGTCTAGAAGATATCCGAAAAACTTTTATTTTGTGGTTAATGATAGATTAGGAAACATTACACATATATCAAATCCTAATACATTATCAAATATTGGAAAAAGATTCAACATTAAAAATATACATAATAAATTATTAAAATCCGAAAGAAAAAATGAAAGATTATATTTTGATGATGATGAAAAAAATATTCAAACTACAATATTTAGATCTAGAGATCCACAAATAGAAATAGTATTAGGAGATAGAATAAGGGCTAATTATAGATTGAGAGATGGAGAATTAAATTTAAATATACCTGATCAATTATTTCATTCTATATTTAGAAAATCACCACTAAGAAGAACAAATAGAAAAACTGGTTTATTTAATGATATATTTTCAATGATAAATATTTATGATCCAAGAAATGAAGAGTTACTAACTGATAGATTATTAAATATTAAAAATGAATATCCAAATTATAGAAAAATATTAACAGTAAATGAATTTATAAATATTATCAATGAATTTTTAAATGATAATATAAATAATATACGAGATGCTCGTTATGTTTTATTAAAATTACATCTTTTAGTTCAAACAGAAGCAACGGAATATTACAGATCATTATTATCTGATGAGGAAAAAGAAAAATATATAGGTGATGATCAATTTATAATTATAAAAATTACAGATAAAATTTATGATGGTGAAAATTTAAATTTAGAAATTTTGGATAATAAAATTAAAGGTATTGATGCTTCAAAAACAAATACGCAATATTATAATGTGATAGGGTCTGACATCACAATCCCACAGGATCCATTAAAGGGTATCGTTATCGATACAAGTAAATATAATGTTACCTTTGGATTCTTCGCAGAAGCTAGCGAACCCGAATATGTAATACCAGCTGGTTTAACATTTGATACTCTACAAGATGCTCATAATTCATATAATGAAGCAATAAGTTTATTATTAAAAAATGGTTACAAAGAATTTAAATTAATCGATATACATAATGGAGGTGATTTTAAAGATGGTCACCCTAAAAAAATAAAAAAAAGAAATGATTGTTTATTATCAACTTTAAAAACTATTGCTGGATTAAGACAATCATATAAAAAAATAAGAGAATTATGCAATCTTGAAAAAGGAAATAAAAAAATTAATATATTAGATAATGATAAAATGATTAATTTATGTGAAAAATTGAAAATTAATTTTAAAATATTAATGCCTGTTAATGATGAAATTAATTTATTATTTTCTGGTATTAAAAAATATCCAATTTGTGGTGTTTTATTTTATTATAATGAGCATATATACGTATTACATAAACATAAAATCGATTTAAAATTACCTGATAAAAATAAAATATTACATGTTTATTTTGATTTAGAAACTGTATCTGATTTTGAAATATTCGAATTAAAACCATTAACGATATCTTATTCTATTCATGAAACAAACGATAAATTACATATTGAATGTAAATTAAATGATTTGAAAAAAAATTTAAGATATTTTGAAGGGAAGCATTGCATTAAATCATTTTTAACTAGAATTTTTGAAATTCATAAAGAATATCGTAAAGTATGCGTATTTTCTTTTAATGGTGCTAGATTTGATAATTGGTTAGTTTTTCATGAAGCATCGAGATTTTATCCAGAAGAAATGAACGATATATTCACTTATGATAAAAATTTATTTTTCAAATTATCAGATAATATTAAATTTTTTGATTGTATTAAATATTGTAGCCCTTCTAGTTTAGATAAACTAACAAAAAATAATAAATTTTATAAAAAAGTAAAACTTAATAAAATGTCTAATATTACATTTAATGAATTAAATTATGTTTATAATCAAAATAATCAATCATTGGATTCTGTATTTGATTATTTGAAATTAAAAAATCAATATGAAATATTCATCGAATATAATAAAATTGATATTTTAGCTATGGCCGAATGGTTTTTATATCTACAGGAAGATTATATGAAAATTATGAATGTTTACGATATAACAAGTAATTTAACTCTTGGATCTCATTGTTTAAAATATTTCATACATAAATTAAAATTGAAAAATCCAACTAGAAATCATCATTTTAAATTAACTAAAAAAGAATATGATTTAATTTTAAAAAGTCAATACGCCGGCATTTCATATTGTAATAGACAACTTACAGAAGAATTAATAACTGTTATCGATATAGTATCACAATATCCCTATTCTTTATTATATGGTAATTATCCATCCATAGATTCCGAGAATAAATTAATATTAACATCGGCTTTTGATATGGATAAAGACCTAGGATATCATATAATTAATAATCTTGATCAATCAAATTTAATATTAAATATTATACCTGGTAGAACAAAAGATGGATATGATTATCACCAAAAAATAATTGATGAAGTAGTTATTAATACTATCGATCTAAAACAATTAATAAAATATGGAGTAAAATATGATTTAATAGAATCTTTTAAATGGAAATATACAGAAAAAGGAATCGATATTTTCGGTGATTATATTTTACCATTGATGAAAATGAAAAATCAACAAGATATTTATAAAAAAAATAAAGATCCTAGATATGATCCTCAAAAACGAGCATTTATAAAAATGATGTTAAATATCATCACAGGTAAATTATCTCAAAAAATTCAAATTAATAAAGAAATTCTCGTTAATAGTATATCATTAATATCGAAATATAAAAATGATAAAGATTACGAATTAATGGGTACTATTGCTCATAATGTATTACATTTTAATAAAATTGAAAAAACATCAAATAAAAAAAATATATACTCTTATATTCCCATTGCAACTCTTATATATTCTTACGCTAGAAAATTAATTATGGATGTTATATTAGAAAATAATATAACACCATTAAATATTGAAACAGATTCAATTGCTATGTTAGATAATGATTTTAAAAAACTTCAAGAAAAAAAAATTAAAGTATATGATGATTTCGGAAATATTAAAAATGTTAATTTATTATATAAAGATGAAGGTTATAAATATTTCGGTCAATTCGAAATTGAAAATGTATTTTATAGAGGTATAACATTAAGCAAAAAAACATATTTTTTTGAAAATAAAGATCCAAAATATAACAAATCTAAATTTAAAGGTATCAGTAAAGATTGGATCATCTGCGATGATAAAAAATTAATTGCTGATTATATAAAATGTAAAAATAAAAAAGATTATGAAATGTATATGAGATTATGTGATAAATTGATAAAATATGATCCTCTTATAAATAATTCTATATATAGATTTGAAATATATAAAAAATTATTTAATAATGAAGATGTTTATGTCATTTATAATAATATCTTGAAATCTTTTAAAACTAATGATAATAAATCCGATGCGATCCTCGTACCATCACTAGGTATTAAAAAATTATAAACTATATATCAAGATCTACATTATATTCTTCATTTTTAAAATTGATAGTTGTTAATATATATTCATATTTTACATCTATATCTTTATCTAAATCTAATTTAAAATTATTATTTTTTTTTCCGTGTTCTTGTATTAATTCATATATTTTTTCATTAATCGTATAATAATATCTTATTATATCATCAACATCATAATTATATTTTTCTTCTGATAAAAAACAATCAAATTTAAAATACTCATATTTATCATCAAATAGATTATGTATATTACCGAGAATTTTATTTATTATTTTCTTACGATCAATTATTCCTTGATCTTTCATAAATTCCATAAATACATCATAATATACATCATCACCTATTTTATCTTTTATTAATTTATGAACTTTTTTCACACAATCCAGATTATGATTAACGCTTAAGCCTTCAGCTTTTGATTTTTGATTTGACATAATTAAAATCTTTAGGTTTAATTCAGAGAATTATATTATAAAAAAAAATCATTAATATTTATGCAAAGCATAATTTTTTCTATGAAAATATTACATATTATGTATTTAAATATATAAAATATTATTTAATTCATTTATTATTTCATATGTATTAATTGGTGTTAAATCTATAGTATTTTTTTTTGATTCTAATTTACCATATATAATTTCATCTGTTTCTTCATCTATATCATAACTATAAACATTACAAGCAAAAGTTAATTTTTTTTTGAAATCAATAACTTTATCATCTCTTATATATTCCATTAATACATTATCAAATACATCCTTCGAAATTCTATTACATATTATATCCATCATAGATGATTTTTTCATTGCTATATGCGATATCAATATTAAGATTATATATTAGTATTAGTATTAGTATATAATATATAATATATAATCTATTGTTTAAAAGGAAATTAAAAATATAATTTTGAGACATATGAGACATTTGAGACATATGAGATATTTGCACTTAAATAAATTAAAAAAAAAATATATTTATTCAAACCTACGGCTTAAAAAACTAATATATATAAAATTTAAATCTAGTAAAATTATCGATGCTAGTATCCGAAAATTGCAATAAATTATCATTTCTATCTAATAATCTTAATCTCACCTCTTGAATTCGTCTCTCATGACTAGGAGCAATAAATGCCATTACATCTTTAATATCCCTATTAGGTAAGAAATAATAAGTATTTGCTGGTCCTGTTAAAGCTCCAGTTATTAATATATGCTCGTTTTCACCTGCTATATTAGACATTACACAATCCATATAGATTTTAAAATAACTATCAACAATATCTATATTATCATTACTAGTAAATTTTGTTGCTACTGATCCTTTTAATTCGAGTTGGGTATCATCGAAACCCAAAACTTCATATAATTCAGATTTTCCGTCATTATCTAATTCTATTATTACTTGAGCATAATTAGGATATAAACTTGTATCATCATTTATATATATAACAGATTTCGAACTAGATACATTAGCTGTAAGACCAAATGGAAAGGTATATTCCTCAGTTATTGGATCTTCAACAGTATCCCCATTATCAATTAGACCTTCTCTAATTGCATTATCAATATTTTCTATCCCATCATATCTACCATTTGGTATAGTAATCGTATCCCATGAACTGCCATTATCTAAACTATATCTCAAGGTGTTATTAGCGTTTTTACCATATAAAAATGAATCAGAAATATTATCAATCGTAATTGGTATCTGAGAATCTATAAGACGTATATAATGTTTTTTATCAGATAAAACCAATTCTGGCTCAAAATTAACTTTTAAATCAGCAATATTACTATCTATTGAATTTTGATCACTGTTTATTTCGAAAAATTGCTCAGGAAATGTTTGCATTATTAATTATTTATAAAAAATAAAAAGATGTTATATTTATAGATATTAAAATTTAAATTATTTAAATTAATCTATTATCAAAATTCCAAAACACCCTAGGAATTGGATAAGAAAAATCAATCATCATAAAATTATACGGTTTTTTAAAAATTTTTTTAAGTATATTTTGAAATTCTTTATAATTTGCAAATATAGATGAGAAAGACTGATATATAAATCTGTGATTATCCATTGTTGGGAATAATATTAATAAATTTGCATTATCTCTTATTATCTTTGGAATGTCAACTAATCTCTGATGTAATAACAAAGTATTTATATTATAATGTCTTCCCTTAGTGTAAAACTCAGTAATAGATCTCATATCTTTTTTATTAAAATCATCAAAAATCGCTGTAGTGTTGGAATCTTTTAATTCTTGTTTATTTTCACTTATTATATCGTTAAAATTTGGTAGACCTTCACTTATATAAATATTCACACCTTTTTTATCAAAAAATTCAACAATAGCTCTATATACTGGTTGATTTATAGTTTTACTAAATATGAATAAATGGTCAATTTCAGCAAGCATTGGTAATAATTTTAATAATAAATATGTTTTTCCTTGCCCAGATGCACCAACGAGTAATGCTCGATAATGCACATCATTTAAATATTTTGATTTATGTTTTATTTTTTTTTTATCATTATTTATTTTAATAGGTTTTACGTCTATTTTAATATCGTCTGTCATTTTTTCTTATATATAGTCTATAATTATAAAAAAAAAATTTTTTATATATATATTATAGATATTTATATTATTACTTAAAAGCCAACAACCTCCGGTTGTTATAAGGCTTTATCCGAAGGATTAAATTAATTTTAATCTCTGTTTCCTAGTTTTTCTTTTATTAGCCATTAATACTGGTTTTTGCGTTTGATGAGTTACTCTTTTTTTTGTTTTAGTAGGTGTTGTAGATTTCATTTTCCCACCAGGTATAGCAGATATACCCTTTTCGATTAAACCTGATACTGGTTTTTCTAATTCACCGATAATTGGACTAGCAAAACTAGGTAAAGCAGATTTAAGCATTTTGCTCCCTTCTTTTAATAATGGTTTAGCTAATCCTCTAAGGATGGGTTTACCAATTTTTCCAATTGTACGTATAACCGGTTTTATTAGTTTTCGCCAAATACTACCGAAAAATCCACCTCCCAAAACAAACGATGGCTGGATGACGTCGTAATCTTTAAAAGCATTATAAAATCCCACGGTTTGCTTATCAAAAATTTCAGAATTTCCAAAATGAGAATACATTATTAATAATTAAATATTTTTTTTATTATATTATATTATATAATAATACAAAATTTATAATTTTAATTAATGGATCCTTCAGATTTAGTAAGAGATAGCATTAATACTTTACCGGATATTATGACTGAGGCAAAAACACAAGGAAAGAAAGAAATGATTGAACAATCATCAAGACCTTTATTAGAATTGGACAATTTATTCAGACCTGCAAAATTTGATCGTTCGATGATGCAAAGTAGAAAAAAATTTACAAGCTCGGAAGGTTCGGTTCCTAAAGCTTACACTTTAGGAGGTAATATCGAATTTATACTAGATAATACAAGTCATGACTGGTTGGACATAAATAAATGTTATTTTAATCATAGTTTACAATTCACCGATCATAACGACGCAGCCGTTACAAAAGCAGATACTGCCAATACAACATCTAATTTATTAGCTCTTTATAATTCAATTTCTTTATACATTAACGATATATTTATTCAGAGAGTTAATAAACCATATATCATGAGATATATTCTAACTGCACTCCAACAATCAAAACAAAATATATTATCAAAAAATAGTTATGAGACACACTGGACGAAACCAGGCACTAATTGTTATGATTCAGCAAATATTAATTATAGTGCTGCTCAAGCTGAGGTGAAGTATGATTTGATGACAGAATCTGGAACATCCACAACCACAGCCTATACCGCAACTGGTAACGGTGCTAACCCTTCAGTTTTCACTTTTAATGGTGATGATGGAGATGCTAAAACATGGATTTTAACTAAAGCTGAAATAGCAACTCAAAGAGCAATAGGAGCAGCATATAACAGAGACAGTGAAGGGGATGTATTCTCTCAGCAAAGACACGCTTATCAGGTCAACGCAAACGCGACCAATACATGCTTCGTTAGTTTACCATTAAAGGATATGTTCCCAGTGTTTGCTAACAACAACCAGCATTTAATTATTCCAGGTATTAATCGTTTAAGAGTTTCATTTGAAACCCGATCTGGTACAAATTCTTATTTTATTAGTGGTGATAATAATTATAAAGTAGTTGTCAATAGTTTAAGAATGGAAAGTGTCTCATATACTCCTACTGTACCTCTCAAACTTGCATTAGAGGAGCATTTAAAAGAAAATCCAGTAGCTCATGTTCCATTTTTTCAGTTCAATTTAAGAGAAAATGCCATAGAAAGAAAATCAAACTCTTATAATGACACAAGCCATCATGCCGGCGTAGCATATAGTGTTCTATTATTTCATAAAAACAGTGATAAAGACCCCCTATGTTTTCGGCCTTTGACTACCGATGCAAATAATGACCCTGTAGCAGGCGAATTTATTAAAACAGTTCTTTATGACGGTATAGAATTCCCGCATTTCTACAATAAAAACCCATATGCAAATTTTTCAACGAATGATATTATAGCACCATTTAGAGAATATTTAGATAGTACGCAAAGACAGGGTCAATTTCAAGATGACGCATTGATTAGTCATGCTGATTTTCAATCTGGCCCAATGTTCATTACTAAAACTAATTTTTCATTACAGAGTGAATTTAACCTAGACCCTAGGAATAAATTGATTGAAATTAGATTAAATTATCCTGCAGTTCCAGATGTTGATAATCAAGACGGAACACTATATAATGTTCTTCTAAAAGAGGCTATATGGGAATTTAATGTTAAAACGGGTAATTCTAAGATATTAATTAATCCTAATGCTTAATTAAAAGCTCTGCTTTTAATGTTGACCTTTGGGTCAACGCAAAGCGTTAAATCTATGATTTCAACTAATTTAATATATACATTTTTAAAAAAAAATACATTTTTAAAATAATACATTTTTAAAATAATACATTTTTAATAAAACATTTTTTTTTCAATATTAATAATATATAATAAATCATTTAAATAAAATAATCATGTTTTCAAAAGAATTAATTGATAAATTTTTAAAGGAAACTAAAAAATCTCTCAAAGAAAAAGAAAAAAAAAAAAGAGAAGAAGAAGATAAAAGATTTGATGAATTAGTTAAACTAAATAAAGAATATCTTAAATTGGAAAAAAAAAGAAAAGAAAGAGATAAAAAAGCATTAAGAAAATCTAAAAAAGAAAAAAAACAAGTATTAAAATTAATAAAAGAACAAATAATTAAAAGACATTTAGAAGGTAAAAAACTAAAACCTGAAATTATCTCTGAAATTGAATTAGATTTACATAAAGAAGGTGTTTTAGAACCTACAGAAAGAATCGATCCGAAATTATTTCAATTAGCAATACCAGCATTTCAAGATATACCAGGTCTTAAACCACCACCAATTCCAATTAAAAAAGCAGATATTATGGCATCAATGACCGCTGAAAAAGCAAGAAGACAAAGATTAAAAGAATTAGAAGAATTAGAAGAAAAAAAAGTTGTAAAATCGAAAGTTGAAGATATAGCAAGAAAATTAGGTAAAATATTTCCTTCTATGAAAGCAATAAAAGATATACCCGAAGAAAAAAAACCAATACTTGAAGAACCAGAAGAAAAAAAACCAATACTTGAAGAACCAGAATTTACAGAGATAAAAGAAGTAGAAAAAATACCATTAATGATGCCTGCAAAAGATATAAGTAAAATATCATTAGTAGAGGGTTTAAAACCAAATAAAGATGATATGCATATGACAAAAAAATTAAATATAGAAGGGAAGAAAGTAAATAAGCCATTTAATGAATTTTTCAAAGAATGGACAGATAAAATTGAAAATACATCATGGGAACCAACCGATGAAGAAAAAACAGAAGATATGAACCGAATATTAAAAATAATAAAACGAAAAATGATCGATATTATTAAATCAACACAAGGAAGACCTATAACTGATATCGACCCATATTTAAGAGTTGATTATGTAGGATTACCTGAAGATTTCAGAAATAGTGATAGACCCGATAAATATGTAATTGATAATATAAATAATTTTTTAAAAAATATAAAATGGACACCAGAATATATCGATGATTTATTCCAATTTGAAATAGATGTTAAGAATTCCACAAAATCTCTAGGAGAGGCTGATTTTATAGATATGCCAGTCGGATTTGGAAGCGCTCATGGATTATTTAAAAATACAGGATCAAGACATTTAGCGATTAAACCATCAAGAACTCTAACTGAAGAATCAAAAAAAAGAAAAGAACAAATCCTTAAATCTTCAATCGGTATAGGGAATAAACCATTAATAGAAGTTAAAGGTTTCGGATTTGTTGATAAAAGTAAAAAATTCACAGGACCTAAAAGATATGATGAAATGAAGGAATTTATTAATAAAGTGAAAAAAAAAGATATTTTTAAATTAAGACGACCAATAGGTCTAGCATTTTTTAATCTATATAGAAAAGGAATATATGATCTAGATACTATTAAGGAATGGTTTGAATCTGTAGATCGAAATGTATTAAAATTTCCATTTATTAAAAATCTTTTCAGTTGACCGCAGGTCAACGATCCCGTAGGGATCAAAATGTAAATTCATAATTACCAAAATCGGATAATTCATATGATTCGTCATATTCAATATATTTTTTGATATATTTTTTTTCGGCCTTATTATCATATTTATAAGATTCCAAGGAAAAATCAAAACCTTTATTATCATGAAAATCCATATTACAACCTAAACAATGATTTATTTGTTTATAAATTCTCAATTTAAAATCATTATCTGTATATTCAATACTTCCTGAGTCTAAATGTTTTAAATATTGACATATATTATTAAAATTATCAATTAAAATATTTATTTTCTCTTCAATCATATTTTCTTGATTAGATGTAAATATAACATGATATTCATATTTATTTTCATCATGATTAATATATATTGAAACCGGAGGTTTAAGTCTTTGACTTGAACATTTTTCATCATATAAATTTTCGAGATATTCTTTTATTTTTTCAGGATAATATTTAACAGTTATTATTGGCACTGAATCGGTAATCTCTTCTATGGTAGGATTATTACTAATGCTTTTTTCTACTAATTTATTTGCAAAATCATAACCTTCAAGATTTAATTTTTTAAAATCCATTTTTTATTTAATGTTAATATTAATATTGATATATAATATAGTATAATATATATATATAATAGAAAAAAAAAATATTTTAAAATTATTTATTCAAGTTTTTTTATAAACTAATATTAAATTTACTGATTTTTTACTTGGAATTGTGTAAGTTCTATAATGATATTTTTTTTTGAAAATTTTTTAGGATTAATTATTCTAAATCTATATAATGTTTTTGTTTCATCTATTTTTATAGGTTTTATATTATTATCTTCTAGCCATTCCCTGGCTCTATCTATAGTCCAATATCTCCTTTTAAATGTTACAGATTGAATTTTAGACATATATAAAGCTTATAATATATATATATTTATTTTTTTTTATTTATATTTATAATTTATAAATTTGAACTTCTATCATATTAGGGAGGCTTGTATCATGGCTTAATGTTAGAGTTGATCCTGAATTTTGCCAAGCATAAACGGAAGCTGTTGCTGTAGCTGATGTTATATTCACCATAGCTGAACTACCAAACCCAGCGGCTCCTGATGCTGGAGCTTGTGTAATATAGCGCCCGAATCGATATGTGCTTGTATCTGACGTTATTAACCATGTCTCACGTGTATTATTACTATCAGCGCTAAAATATATTTCCCATTCAAAATGGTACAATCCGTGTTTTAATGTAAAATCACCTGAAGAATAAGTTATTGCATCTCCACTAGTTGATACGTTAGAATCCCATAATATTTTTGTATCTGTTGCATTAGTGATATTTTGAAAAGAAACAAGACGATATATTGAGTAATTTTGCTTATTTGTACTATCAATTGATGATATTATTTTAGACATATTAAAAATATAAAAAATAAAAAAGTATATATAATAAGATTATATTTTATGCTAATTATTTTAATAAAAATATTAAGCTCAGCTTAATTTATAAATATTAATATCTATATAATAATCTTGTCTAGTAGTTCCGAAATCGACCGTTTGATTTGCCGAGTCATGGTATGTCATTAATTTTATATTTGTAGGTGCACTAATATATAAAGTAGTTGATAAATTAAAGGCCAAAGGTGAGGTGTTACTTTTTCTCAAAAAATAACTGTATTTTTCGTTTGGGTTTAAATCTGTTTCTATCCAACATGAGCGATTACCGCTAAGATTAACAGAATAAAAGCATTCACAAGTAATATTATAGAGTCCATTTTCAGGTAAATAAAAATTCCCTGAAGAGTAAGTTATTTTATTACTTTTAATTTCAGTATCAAAAGTTATTTTTGTATCTGTATTTTGTGGTATTGCTTGAGTAGTTGTTTTTCTATAAATAGCAAATATATTATCATAATGAGTTATTCTATTTATTAATTTTGACATAATTTATTACATGTAATATTTATTATTATATATAAATGATATAAATTTAAAATGAAGTTTTTATACAGTTAACCAAATACCATTTCCATTTGATTTTAAATGTGTTTTATCATATTGATTTGATAAAGTTAAAGATGTTGTTGAGCTATCGTCTATTGTATCTGTGCTTGATCGGTTAATTATAACATTATAGGTTATATCTTTATTATATATTATATAATCTAATACTCTTTCTGAAATTGTGGGTAAAGTAACA
>JABAHP010003127.1_pt4 | contig 13250 bp, 15 predicted proteins | sample 7062081 | NCBI WGS metagenome assembly JABAHP01 (sample SAMN14534357, study PRJNA622989) | marine sediment metagenome | biome: marine biome [ENVO:00000428]; feature: marine pelagic biome [ENVO:01000023]; material: deep marine sediment [ENVO:00002113] | place: India: Gulf of Kutch | collected... | reverse complement strand
GCCGGGAAGGGGTTGTCCTCTTTGATCGCGCGGTACGCATCGGCAAAGCGTCCCTCGCGGATCAGGGCGATGTAGCCCTGCGCCCGCTGTCCGGTGGGACAGGCGTCGCGACAGGGAGCGACGCCCTGCTTTTCTATCACATAGGCGGGTGGAATGGCCTGGGGAAAGGAACGGTAGATCGCGGGGTGGGTGCCAAGGCCTGCGTTGAACTGATCCGGCACCGTGATCGGACACACCTCGGGGCACGCACCGCAGGCGGTGCATCGATCCTCCAAGACGTAGCGCGGCTTGCGCCGTACTTGGACCTCGAAGTTGCCCACATAGCCCGAGACTTCCTCGACCTCGCTGTAGCTCAGGAGCGTGATGTTGGGATGCCGACCGGCATCCATCATCTTGGGGCCGAGAATTCAGGTGCTACAGTCGAGCGTGGGGAAGGTCTCGTCCAATTGGGCCATCCGCCCACCGATCATGGGCTCCCGCTCCACCAGGTAGACCGGGTAGCCCGCGTTGGCCAGTTCCAGGGCGGCCTGGATGCCCGTGATACCTCCGCCCACGACCAGGGTCGCCGGATGAACCGGGACCTTGTGGACACTCAGCGGTTGGTGATGGCGCACCCGCAGCACGGCTGCCTCGACCAGTGCCTTAGCCTTCTGGGTGGCCTCTTCGCGGTCATCGTGGACCCAGGAGCACTGCTCCCGGATGTTGGCCATCTCGAAGAAGTAGGGGTTGAGGCCGGCCTCGGCCAGCACGCGCTGAAAGGTCGATTCGTGCATGCGAGGTGTGCAGGAGGCTACCACGACCCTGTCTAGCCCCAACTCCTGGATGTCGTGTTTGATCGTTTCCTGGCCCAGACTGGAGCACGTGAACTGGGGAGCGTGGGCCACGGCAACGTCCGGCAGGCCGGTCGCCCACTGGGCTACCTCCTCGCAGTCCACCACGCTGGCGATGTTGAACCCGCAGTGACAGATGTATACACCGATCTTCATCAGCTACTTCCTCCAGATCCGAAGAGGATCCCTTCCACTTCCTTCAGTCGTTCGACGCCCTTCACCTCGTAGGGCAGGAGCGGTAATTTGATCAGAGTCATACGATCCCCATGCTCGTCGTCCAGCATCTGGATATATGGACGTTGCATGTCCATGCGCTGCTGGTGGAAACCACAGTCCGGGGCCACAATCACGTCGTTGACGATCAAGTAGTGAACGTCCAGCCCGTGTTTCTCCAGATCCGCGATCACCCGTCCGCTCTGATAGACACCCAGCGCCTCGGGGATGGTGACCATGATGAACTCGACATTGGCCGGGTCGCTGAAGAAATCGGTGGTCTGCTGTGCCAGTTCTTTCCAGCTTTCGATGATCTCCAGAAACGGCGTCTGGGAGAGCTTGAATGTATCCTGCACCTCCAGGTAAACCCGAGGAGCGACGCGTAGGTGTTCGATGAACCGCTGTGGCAGGCCAAGCAGCCGCAACGTGTCGCCGGCCGGTGCCGTATCCCAGACGATCAGGTCATAGTGCCCGTCCCGGATATGCTCCAGGATGTAGTCCAGCATGAACTCCTCCTGGATGCCCGGTGCCATCGCCACGTAGTCCACGATCTCGTCGTAGGGTAGGTCCACCAGTGCCGATGCCGCCTGGTACACCTGCGCTCCGAATCTCGCTTTCCAGCGGCGCATCACCTCGTCGGGATCGATCTCCAGGGCGTCGAGGTTCTCGACTCCTGACACCGATCTCTCCGTCGGACCGATCTGCGTCTCGAAGATATCCGAGAGCGATGGGGTGAGGTCGCTGGAGATGATCAGGGTCCGTCGACCCGCCAGGGCGTAGTGCAGCGCCGTCGCCGCCGAGGTCGTGGTTTTCCCCACGCCCCCCTTGCCGCCGAACATAAGCACGCGTTTGTTGGTTTGATCTAAAGATGATAGTGTCATAGTCTGGATTTCCAATGGCGAATCTGTTGAACTGGTAAGCTGGTAGATTGGTAAACTGGTAAATGGGTAGATTGTGACTGGGACTCTATCGCAGCAATCCACCAATCTACCTCTGTACTATAGGAAACCCTCCAAGAAACCCGCGATCTCGCTCTGCCAGAAGACGGGGCCATCCACACAGATGAACTTCTCCCCCATGTTGCAACGCCCGCACTTGCCGATGCCGCAGTGCATGCGGGCCTCCAGCGTGGTCAGCATCTGCCGACCGGTAAATCCCAGCTTCTGCAGCGTCAGGAAGGTGAAGTGAATCGCGATAGGGGGGCCGCAGGTGATGGTGATAGTGTCCTCGGTCGAGGGCGCGACCTGCTCCAACAACTGGGTGATCAGGCCGACGTTGCCGGTCCAGCCCTCATCCCCCTGGTCCACAGTCACGTGGAACTCAGTGTCGGGGGCGGAGTGCCACCCGTCGAACTCTTCGGTAAATACGAGCAGATCGGGAGCGCGGGCGGCCCAGATGATCGTGAGGTGGCCATAGTCGTCCCGGTTGTCGAGGATGGTCTGGATGACCGGACGCAGTGGCGCGCCGCCGATGCCGGCGCCCAGCACGACGACGTTGTGGCCTTTGATCTCGTCCATGGGGAACCAGTTGCCCAGCGGTCCCCGCACCCCCACCGGGTCGCCCACCTCCAGCGAGTGGAGGGTGTGGGTGACGTGGCCCAGGGCGCTGATGGCGAACTCCAGGTGCGGCCCCCGAATGGAGGCGATGCCGAAGGGGGCCTCACCGGCGCCGAAGGCGGAGACGAAGGCGAACTGCCCTGGCCTGTATTCGTCGACGGTCGCCTGCCCCTTAGGTTCCGTCATTTCGACCTGGAACAGTCTGATCCCGGAAGCCAGGTCCTTGCGCCCGGCCAACCGGCCCAGGTGCGGGCGCATGGGGTTGATGGCTGATGTCACTTCCTCTCCTCCGCTTTCACGCTGCATATCGAGATCCTCGGCACCTCATACTCGCCGACCGCCCTTCAGTTCAGCTTGCAGAGCCGCAAGCGCATCCCACCTGCCGGAGGCCGCCAGCCCTGCCTGTTCCGACCACGTACTGGGGTTCGCCCGAATGCCAGCCTCTCTGAGGATCCGCCTGAGCTGGCTCGTGTCGGTCGCAGCCAGTTGCGCGAAGGTCGTGATGCCGGCTGCCTGTAGCAAACCCGATATCTTGGGCCCAATCCCCTCGACGCGCCTCAGATCATCGGGCGTTGGGGGCGCGGGTTGTGGTACGGGTGCTGGCTCCTCGGCGACCCGGGATGGCGCCTTCAGCTCGATTCTGACGGCCGAGGCTGGTTCTTCCTCGGCCCGGCGGCGCAGCCACCACCAGAGCAACACCGCGAGCGGCAACCCGAGGAGAACCAGTACCCAGACCCACCAGCGGGTGCTACATCTTTCCACACTACATTCGCATGACATGGTGTTTTGCTCCCTTGGATCGAGGCGCTGCCAAGCATCGCTTGTTTTCCGCGCTGTGTCTTTCACGCCTCCCCCACATCCCTCATCACCTCGGTGATGTCGATATCCACCGGGCAGGAGACGATGCACCGGCCACACCCCACGCAGCCCAGGGGGCCGAAGTCCTCCGGGTAGTAGCAGAACTTGCAGAAGAAACGGTTGCGGACCCGCCCTGGCTTGGTGGGGCGGGAGTTGTGGCCCCCAGCGGCGCGGCGGTAGTTGGTGCTGGTGCAGGCGTCCCACACGCGGATGCGCTCGACGCGGGTGACGCCAGCCCGAGTCTCCACCACCCGATCGGTCACGTCGAAGCAGCGGCAGGTGGGGCAGACGTAGGTGCAGATGCGGCAGCTCAGGCACCGCTCCCCGTGTCGCATCCACAGCCGGTCCTCAAAGAGCGGGCGCCACCTCTCCGGCGGCGTCACCGGTACTGGCTCTGCGTCCGCCACCGGTGGCGTGGGGGCTCCCTTGCGATTCTTTGTCTCCAGCTTCCCCAGCAGTGCCTTTCCCTTCTCAGTGACCGCCTTCACCGCGTAGCCGCCGTCCACCTCCTGGAGCAGCACGTCCAGGTGGGTGGGATCGTCGGGCGCGCCGCCGATGGAGGTGCAGAAGCAGCCCTCCCACATCTGCGGGCAGGCTAGCCCCACCAGCACGGTTCGTTCCCGGTGGTGATGGTAGTACCGGTCGGGCGGATCCTCCTCCAGGAATAGAGCGTCTATCGCCGCCAGCCCGTGCGCGTCGCAGGGACGGATGCCGAAGAGCACCTGTTTTGGCCCCGGAAGGATCTCCTCCAGCGTCACCTCACTCCCTCGCCTCTCGACCCGCAACAAGGTCTCCGTAGCTGGCAGGAGGTAGTCCTTGGCGGAGAGTGCGGGCCGCTCGTAGTCGAGCAGTATGTCGTCACTGGAGGCGACCGCCCGGTAGAGCACGTGACCATCCACGTCGCGGGGAGCGATCAGGTCGGTATCGTCTTCGAGAGCCAGGCGGTCGAGCCAGGCCTGTAGCTGCTTGAGCGTTGCGAACTTCATATCGGGGAACCCTCCTCGCCGAGCTCGAAGAGGAGCGGGGTAAGGACTTCCTCCCGCCCAGCCCGGTGGCCGTAGAGTGCCTCGATCTCCCGCACCAGCCGCCGGTTGAGGAGACTGAGGGGCAGGTCCATCGGGCAGACCCGCTCGCACTCGTCACACTCCACGCAGCGTCCGGCCAGATGGAGCGCCCGACCCAGGTGGAAGACGTGCTTCTGCGGCAGTTCGATGCCGATATCCACCCACAGCCCGTCGTCCCGCTCGAACATACAGGTGGTGCAGTAACAGCCGGGGCAGACCTGGCGGCAGGCGTAGCAGCGGATGCAGCGGTCGAACTCGCGCATCCAGAAGGCCATTCGCTCGGCGGGCGGCATCTCCTCAATGCGGGCCAGGTCGGCGTCGCTCTGGAAGGGCGCGCCGTCGTCGACAGGGGTTGTCTCCCGAGGCTCACCCAGCAGGACATCGTAGACCACCGGCACCCGATCGGTGCAGCGGGTGCACCGGGTGGGTGCCACTTCGCCGGAGGCCTCCGAGCTTTCCGGAAGGTCGCAGACCAGGCCGATCACGAACACCCGCTCCCGCTCAATCTGTTGCTCGGCCAGGAGGACGTTGACCGCGCGGCTGTCGCAGGGCTTGACGACGAGGGCGACGCGCGGAGGCTCCTCTCCCCGGCGGCGAGGCTTCTTCTTGTCGTGGAGGTAGGTGACCAGGTTGTGGAAGCAGGTCGCATCCCAGGTCAGCCGGTCGACTTCGGCGGGGTCATAGATGAAGGCTGGGCGGGCGTGCCCTCGCGGGCCGGACTCGTAGCCGATGACGCAGTCCACCTGGCCGCTCTCTAGGAGTTGGCGGGCCTGGTCCTGCAATCGCTGGGTCAGGGGTTCGTTGATCGGCATGTTGATCTCTCCTCTATTATACCCTTGTGGGAGAATTCGCAAAAGCCGGCACATCGGCCGGCAAGCGAATAGGGTTGGGCGTGGAGACCCGGCCTACTCTAGGACACACTCGGAGGGCTGCAACAGTGGAAACGTCACGGTGAACGTGGTGCCCTCACCCAGCGTGCTCTGCACCTCGACCCGCCCGCGGTATCGGTCGACCAGATCCTTGACGATGGCCAGGCCCAGCCCCGTCCCCACCTCATCCAACGCCTTGGCGTTGGGGGCACGGTAGAACTCCTCGAACAGGTGGGGCAGTGCCTCCTCCGGGATGCCGATGCCGGTGTCGGCCACCTGCACCTGGATTTCCTCTGCGAGGCCGTCTGCGGCCTGCACCCGCTGCAGGGAGACGGTGACGCTGCCTCCCGCGGGCGTGTATTTGACCGCGTTCCCCACCAGGTTGACGAGGATGCGGTCCAGACCCTCTTCGCTGCCCCAGACCACCAACTCCTCGCAGCAGGCGCGGTGTGTGAGAGCCACACCTTTTTCCTCGGCGCGCGGTTGTAACAGCAGCACTGCCCGTCCCACCGAGGCGTTGAGCGCTGTCGCCCTGCACGTCTCGGCCAACTCCGGCGACTTGCCTGCTGCCAGGTCCAGCAGGTCGTTGATGAGGCTCTCCAGGAAGTCAAGGCGGCGGCTGATACGGCTGAATATCTCAGACTGTTGGTCGATCAGTTCGCCAGCGTACCCCTTGAGCACTGTGCGCACCAGTGACTGGGCCACAGCAACGGGAGAGCGCAGCTCGTGGGTCGCGACGCGGATAAAGTGGGCTTTGCTCGCGTCCAACGCCTCCAGCGTGTTCAGTGCCCGGGCGGCTGCTACCGCCGCCGCGCCCAGATCGGCCAGCGGCACCAGCGAGGCGATGTCTTCCTCGCCGAAGCGCTGCGGTGCCCACCCGTACACGTGAAGGGTGCCGATGGGATCGCCCTCGTGCGCCAGCGGAACGCACAGGGCGGAGCGACAATCCCCAGGCAGGTTCACAGCTCGGGGATCAGAATGCGCATCAACGACAATCATCGGACGGCCGGAGAGCACGTGCTCATCCAGAGGGCTGCGCTCCACCGCGACTGGCTCTTGCTGCTGGAACGCAGCGGGGAGACCGGAGACCGCAGCCACCGTCAGGTGCGCGCCCTCTTCGTCCAACAGGCGGACCGCCGCCGCGTCCGCCTGCAAGGTCTGCCTGGCACCGTCGGCCAGACGGGCCAGGACGTGTTCTAGTTCCACCGGGTGCTCCGATTCTCCCCCTTTCACCCTCGCGCAGGTTGGGCAACAGATTTCGGGCCAGAAGCAGCTACGTCAGCCAGGAATCGCTCCATCGCCAGGGCTGTGCCTAGCCTGCGCACGCGTAGCTGAACGCTCACTAGGGGGATCTACTGCGGCTGTTCGATCAGTGTGCGCACCTTCTCGAGCAGCACGTCCGGGTCGATCGGCTTGTCCACAAAGTCATCCACCGGCAGGTAGGCCTCGTCGGGGCCGAAGCGCAGGGATGTCGTGGTGTGGATCGCAGTCAGCATCAGGATCGGGATGTGCCGGTAGGCGGCGAGCTCCGATTCAGGGTCGGGGTTGCGGAGCTGGAGGGAGACCTGGAAGCCGGCCGTCGTCGTCTCCATCATCACGTCGAGGATGATCAAGTCGGGTTCAACTTCCTTGACTTTCTGCAAGCCCTCCTCGCCTGTGGCAGCGGTAAGCACCTCGTAGCCATTGGCCTCCAGCGGCATGCGGATCGCCGCTACCATGTCTCGATCGTCCTCAATCACCAGAATCTTGGGCATGGTCATCTCCTCTTTCCTGTTACCTTGCGTTTTCTTCTAAGCCTTCTATCTCTTCGAGCACCGCGTCGGCCAGGGCCGGGAGCATGATCTCCACGGCCGGGCTCAGTCCCCGTCTCCAATCGACCTCGGCCGGCTGGACACCGAAGATCACGATGTGTGGCAGAGTCTGCTCCAGCGCATTGGCCAGCGCCAGGATCTCACCCAGGCCCGCGTTGTGGAGGGACATACGGTCTGTTGCCTGAGCCAGCCGCCCCTGGTCCGGCGTGAAGCGGACGAACTGGCCCGGCTCTCGCCCAACGTCGGCAGCGTCCACCACCACCACTCGCTGCCAGCCCTGCAGCACCTGTAGCAAGTCCAGCCCTCCTGTCCCTCCGTCGAGAGCCGTCACCCCTGGGGGCAGACCGCGGCGGGTCAGTTCCTCCACCAAGCGTGGCCCTACCCCATCGTCGCCGCGCAGGGGGTTGCCGAGACCTAGGACGAGAATCGATGGATAGGCAGCCATTACTCTGGGCCCTGTCAACCGTGATGCTACCTCGCCACGCTCTCACGCATCACGGATCACGTTTCACGATCATAGTGGGCGCTAGATCACTGCGTAGATGTCCTGCACTACTTCAAACGAACTTCACCCTCAAGAAGTGAGTCGAGCAGGAGATGCAGGGGTCGTAGGCCCGCACCAGCATCTCCAACATGAGTCGGATCTCCTCCTGCGGCTTGTCCAAGATCAGGGGCAGGAGCGCCTGCATGTCGGCGTTGAGGTTGGCGTAGTTCTGGTTGGTGGGGATGATGCAGTTCGCCTCCGTGCAGATACCATCCTCGTCGTAGACGTAATTGTGGAACAGGACACCCCGGGGCACATCGCACGATCCAACTCCCTCGCCGCCGCCGTTCAGCTTCACCTCCGGCGGCTCCTCGGGCTGGATGCCCCGGGTAAGCAGTTCGTCTGTGATGAGGATGCCGTCCTCGATGCAATGCACCATCTCCACCGCCTGGGCGGCGGTGTTCAGGAAGGGGTTCGTCACGATGGGCTTCATACCCAGCTTGGCGGCCGCCTCCTTGGCGCGGGGGTGAAGTTGGTCGAAGTTATTGTTGAACCGCGCCAGCGCGCCCACCATGTAGGACTCGCGGTTGTGCTTCGTCCACTTTGCTGTCGAGAACGGCACGCACCACTCGTTGGTCACCTTCCTGTAATCCTCGATGGGGTAGGAGAATTCATCGGAAGTGACGATGGTGCCGTCAATGAAGGCATACTCGTCGTCTTTCTTGAGAGAGACGTACTCCGTCTCCCGCTCGAACTCGGGCCAGGGCAGGGTGGCAAACAGCGCGATCGTCTCGTCCATGTCGGCGCGGGCGTCCACGAGACGGGCGCGCATGTCGCGCAGTTCCTGCTCCGTGGGCAGATGCGTGAACCCACCGACGGCCATGGCGCAGGGGTGGGTGTGGCGGCCGCCGATCATCGCGCACAGGTCGCCCGAGAGCTTCTTGATCCGCAGTGCCCGCTCCACTACCTCCCGGTGGGTCTCTACCAGCGGGATGACGGAGCCGACGCCGAGAAAATCCGGCGCGACCAGGTAGTACGTATGCAGGACGTGGCTGTCTATCATCTCACCGTGGAAGTTGAGCTTGCGCAGCAGCACCGTCTGCTCCGAGGGTTCCACTCCCAGGGCCTTCTCCGTGGCGCGCAGGCTGGTCGTGGCGTGGCCCACGCTGCAGATGCCACAGATGCGGGAGGTGATGTGGCTGAGTTCATAGTAGGGTCGCCCGCGCACGAACGCCTCGAAGAAGCGGGGGGCCTCGACGACCTCAAACTGGCATTTCTTGATCTCGCCGTTCTTGACATCTACTACGATGTCGCCATGCCCCTCGACACGGGTCACATGATGTACGTTGACATTCAAAGTGGTCATTTCCCCTCTCCTTCAGCCGGCGCTTCCTGCGTTCGTTCCTGCATCTGATACGTGTTAAACATCGTGAAGCGAGACAAGACCTCTTCCACGGTCAGACCAGCCTCAGCCAGCACGTCCTGCATCGCGTTCTTATTGGGGTGAGGGATGAGCCCTCGGCAGCCCTCGCAGCCATCGCCGTAGGTAGGGCAGATAGCGTCGCAGCCAGCCCGCGTGACCGGCCCGAGACAGAACTTGCCGATGTGGAACATGCACACGTTCTCCTTCAGTTTGCACTCGACGCAGACCGGGTAGTCGGGGACAGGCGGCTTCTTGCCCAATAGGACCGCCTTGACCACCCGGATGAATTCCTCCTGGTCGATGGGGCAGCCGGGGATGATGGCATCTACCTCGATCACCGCGCTGATCGGCCGGGCTGCGTAGGTGTCGTACCAGTCCGCCTTGTCCCCGTAGACCCAGCGGCGGACGTCCTTCAGCGGGTGCAGGTTCTTGAGCGCGTTGACGCCCCCCAGGTGGGCGCAGGCCCCCAGCGCGACGACGATGTCGGCCTGTGCGCGGATCTTCTCCAGGCGCGCCTCGTCGGACTGGCGCGTGCAGGAGCCCTCGATGAATGCAATCTGGTAGTCCTCTCCCTTCTCGGTCATCGCCTCGCGGAACTGCACGATCTCAACGGCGTCGAGCAGGTCCAGGTGGGTCTGGAGGGCGTCGACGACGGTCAGTTGGCAGCCCTCGCAACATGCAAAATCAAAAAAAGCAACCTTTGGCCTGCCGTTGTTCTTCGTGTCACTCATGTCACAGTGCCTCCTCGAAGCCCTTTATCCGAGCGTAGTTGAAAACCGGGCCCTCCTGGCAGCAATACAGACTGTTGATCTGACAGTGGCCGCATTTCCCCACACCACACTTCATCCGGCGCTCCAGCGAGAGGTAGATCTGCGTCTCCGGGATGCCCTTGCCCAGCATCTCCATCAGCACGAAGCGGTACATGATGGGCGGGCCGCAGGTGACGGCGACGGTGTTGCGTGGGTTGAGGTTGATCGAGGGGAACAGCGTAGTGATCACGCCCACGTGCCCGTCCCATGTCTCGTCCCCCCGGTCCACGGTGATGTGGCACTCGACGTCGTCGCGAGCGACCCACTCGTCCAGTTCATCCCGGAAGAGCAGTTCCTCGGGCCGCTTGGCCCCGTAGAGCACGATCACGCGGCCAAAAGAGCCGCGCTCGTCGAGCACCTGCACGATCAGTGAACGGAGCGGGGCCAACCCCAGGCCACCCGGCGCGAAAAGCACGTCCTTGCCGCGCATTTTCTCGATGGGGAAGCCGTCGCCAAACGGCCCACGGATGCCTACCGCATCCCCCGGCTGCATGGCGTGCAGCGCGGACGTCACGTCGCCTACTCGCCGCACGCACAGTTGGAAGGCGCCGTTGGAGCGGCTGGGCGAGGATGTGATCGAGATGGGAGCCTCGCCCACGCCCAACACCGAGAGCATCACAAACTGGCCTGGGTTGTGTCCCAGACTGCGTCCGTCTGGCAGCTCGATGGTGAACAGTTTTTCCAACGCGGTCATCTGTTCCACGCTGGCCAGCTGGGACATCTCAGGTGTATAGATGGATGTCGTCATGATCCATTCCCCCTTATGCCGATCCGTGGATGGCGTTGAAACCATCGACGATGCTGATATTCGCCACGCAGGTACGGATGCAGCGACCACAGCCCACGCAGCCTAACTCACCGAACTTCTCGTAGATGTATTTTCCCTTACGCATGAAGCGATGACGCTGACGGGCCAGGCGAGCCTCGCGGAAGTTCTCACCGCCAGCCACGCGGGCGAACTCGTCCAACTGGCAGGAATCCCAGCGGCGCAGCCGGTCCCCCTTGGACAACGCCATGTCGACCTCGTCGAAGACGTTGAAGCAGTAGCAGGTGGGACAGACGTTGGTGCACGACCCACAGGCCAGGCACTGCTCTCCCAGTTCGCCCCACAGTGGATGGTCGTAGGCGGTGCTCAGCAGAGCCGGCAGTTCGGCGGCGTCGAAGTCCAGGCGGTAGGTGAAGCGGGGCCACTTGGCGCCGAGTACCTCGTTCATCCGGCGAACGTCGGCGTCGGTGGCCTCGGCTGCGGTCCCGTAGCGGGAGAGAAGTGATTGTCCAGCCTCGGTCGCCACATCCACCGCGTATGCCGGTCCTAGGTCTGTCAGGTGCAGGTCGTATCCCTCGTCGGCGGTCAGCGTCCCCATGCTCTTGCAGAAAGAGTGCTCGTCGCACGGCTCCAGGCACTCCAGGCTGATGATCGTCGTCTGCTGCCGTCGCTCCAGGTAGTGGGCGTCGGGGTAGTCCTGGGAGAAGACCTCGTCCAGCAGCCGGATGGCGTGCAGGTCGCACGTGTGCACGCCTAGGAGTACCTTCGGGCCATCCTCGATGACCGGCTCCACGTGCGGCTCCCCCCGTATAGTGAAGGTCGCCAGCCGCTCCTGAGGGGGCTGGAGTGCCTTCTTGGGCGGCAGGATGCTCGTGTCATAATCGAGCCGCAGTTGGGCCGGGTCAGTGACCGGCCCGAAGACGAACTTGGGGCCCTTCGCCTGCGGTCCGATGACCTGGTAGTCGGCCATCAGCGCGCTGACCAGCGGGGCAAGCGCACCCTTGTCTAGAATCATCAGGCTCATATCAGCCTCCTCGTGATATTGTGATGGCTATGTCTGCTGTTCAGGCAGATTGATGACAAGCTCCAAGTGAGTCCCTATGCCCACCGTAGATTCCAAACTCATATCGTCGGCGCAGTTCTGGATGTTGGGCAGGCCCATTCCTGCGCCAAAACCCATCTCCTGCACCCAGGCAGGAGCGGTAGAGAACCCTGGTTGCATGGCCTGCTCGATGTCTGGAATCCCAGGCCCCTTGTCCAGAGCCTCGATTCTGATACGATTGGGCCCCACCTCGGCGACGATCTCCCCCCCGTCGGTGAAGATCACGATGTTCATCTCGGCCTCGTAGGTAGCGACAGTTACGCGCCGAATTATCTGAGGGTGGATGCCCAGCCGGCTCAGCGTTTTCCTCAGCCCGCTGGAGGCCTCCCCGGCCCGATTGATGTCCCCACTGGCCACGCGATACCCGAAGACGAGGGCGATGTCATCGGCGATGATGTCCTCGAAGATATGGCTGGCGCGATAGCGGTGGATTTCCTCCTCGTGATAATCCACCTCCAACCGTCTGAGCATCGCCCGCGCGATGTCCCCCTCGGTGATAATACCGATCAGGTCTCCCTCACGGTTGACGACAGGGAAACGACCAAAACGCAGTTCACTGAACTTGCTCACGGCGTGCACGAGAGGCTCGTCGGCATGGATGACCATCGGCTGGGGAGTCATCTTCTCGCCCACCGTAGCATTCATCTCCCCAGCCGCCAGGGCTTTGATCAGGTCCTCAATGCTGACGATACCGGTCACATTTCCCTCTTCGACCACCGGAGTCCCGGAGATGCGGTTGGCGCGCAGCACCTCTCTGAATTCAGCCATGGTGGCGTGAGGGGAGATCGTGATCACCTCCTCGGTCATGGCCTGCTCAACCTTGAGTTCGTAGGCCAGTTCCTGAAGTTTGGTGATCTCTGCAGTACTCCGTTCCACTTATCGACCTTCAAAAGCCTCGCGCCATCGGCGCAAGGTAAGTTCGAAGAGGCCGCAACTGGGAAGCCCGGCCTGATACACCCGGCCGCAGGTCTCAAACATCGTGTACTTGGAGGCCAGCAGTGGGATCCCCTTCTCTTCAGCCAGCGCGATCGTCTCTGGTGGGGGGAGCTTGCCGCGCACAAACACGATGGCCTTGATGCCAGCCATCTCGGCCGTGCGCACTACCTGGGGGTTGGTGAGCCCGGACATCAATAGGGTTCCTTCGTGGGTGAACGCCAGGACGTCGCTCATCAGGTCAGCACCACAACCCATCTGGATCTCCTGGTCCAGATCTGCATCCTTGGAGATCACGTTGCCCTCAATCAACTCCAGCACCTCGCGAAGTTTCATTCGATTCCTCCCACTGGGCGTGTCATCCTCATGTGTTCAGTAGTATAACATATCGCCACGCCAGTGCCAATGACTTTCATCCTGTCCCGGTCGTGAAGGGTCTCCCGACATAAAAGTGTCTGACCGAGCCGACCTGCCGGTCAGAATTCATTCTCTAGCTCCAGCCAGCCGACGCGTGCCTCGCTGAATGCTATGC